>OAVH01000217.1_pt1 | contig 46140 bp, 40 predicted proteins | sample 1495281 | NCBI WGS metagenome assembly OAVH01 (sample SAMEA2580082, study PRJEB22360) | human gut metagenome | biome: human gut; feature: human-associated habitat; material: faeces | place: Denmark | collected 2008/2010
TTTCACCGAAATAGTGTCGATACCTTTGGTATCCGACAAGAGGCGCGCTAGTAGCGGGTAAAACGCTGAATATGAGTAGACGTTGTCCGCCCCTGGTGTGCTGTCTGAATTTTTTGATTGCACAAAGGATGCAAAGACTTTATTTAAGGATACAGCTATCATGAATACAGAATATGCATCAGCACGAAACCAGTACCCTACAATTTTTTTAAGCTTTGCGGATTGTAAAGGCAGAAATGATGATATTAAAATTAGTATCTTTTATTTGTTACGTACAAAAATGGCAGAATATCTGAATTTGTTGGATAATGAAAATGTCGATGGTGATTTAAAGGAACGTTATCAAATGATATACAGAGCCTTGGCAGGAGAAACAGATTTTACGCGTATTCAGTTCAGTATTGTACTCATGTGCGAGCTATTATATAAGGTTTACGGGAAACCAGTTATTTTACTTATCGATGAATAGGCTAAAGCCCGCCCTTGGTGTGATACACCCTTTATCGAGGCTCATGTAAATGAATGTTATGATCAGGTACACGGATCCTTAGCCGGAATGCTGAGCAGAGCATTAAAAGATAATCCATTCCTACAGTATGCGATGCTGACAGGGATTCAGCGTGTTGCAAAAGAGAACACACCACAGGCGGGCTTTAGCCTTTTTTCGGGATTAAATAATCTGAAAGTGCATACGGTAGCCAGTAGTAATTACGCTAGCTATTTTGGCTTTGTGGAAGAAGAAGTAAAAGCAATGCTGGAATACTATGGCTTACCTTATAGCGATGCAGTAAAGGCGATGTAGGCGGTGCCCACCCATGGCGTGACGGTTATCATATCGGTGATGAGGATATCTTTAATCCATGGTCAGTTATTAACTATGTAAGTGAGAAACAACTGGCTCCCTATTGGGTGAATGTCAGCTCATCGGGAATGATAAAAAAGGCGATGGAGGAAGCGGATGCGGAATTTCATGCACAATATGAGACACTGATCAGGACGAGAAAATTAGAAACGGTCGTTGATCTGCAGACATCCTTTTATGAGTATTCCAGCAATGCCAGCCTGTGGGGGCTTTTTGCACCAAAGGCGGGCATTGCCTGAATGCCGGATACTTGACGATTACAGGTGTGGATGATGGCTTGTACTCCTTGGTTGTACCAAATGAGGAAGTGATGGAGGCATTTAAAACGCTGACCCTTGACTATATGAAAAAGGATCCAGACGGATTCACAAAAATGATGCGGGGACTGACACGCAAGAATCCGCAAATGTTTTTGGAGAACTATAGAAAGTTTCTCTTAAAAACCACAAGCTATCATGACCTGATCAATGAGAACAGCTATCACACCCTGTTATTGGGGATGTGTGCATGTCTGTACGCAGATTATGAGGTAAAAAGCAATCAGGAGGCGGGAAAAGGAAGATATGATATCATCCTGCAATGTAAAACGAACAAATATCCATCGTATATCATAGAGCTGAAATATCTGAAGAAAGAGGAATATGAAAAGCGACCGGAGCTATTACAGGAGAAATGCAAAGAGGCTGTTGAACAGATAGAAGCGAATCAATATGATATTGCGATTAGCGGGAATGTGATCTATATCGCACTGGCACACAGCGGTAAGGATGTGGAAATGGTATGGAAAGAAATCTGAATTCCCATTTTTGATACACACGATATCGGAATCCTATGAAATTTCCATACAAATACGGTTATAAATGATACAGATAATGCTGATTGTCTGTGAATCAAAATGTATCTGAATTTCATACAGTTGTGTAAGCTGGACGGTATGAAAAATATACGGTATTGAATTTCATAAAATGTCCAGAGAAGTGCGCAAGCAGAGAGGTTACGTAATATTTTGTCCTTATTTTGGATGGGAATTGTATTTCCAATAAAATTCTGTTAGAATGCACATACAAAGGCAATGAAAGTAACCTGTGATATTTCTGATACAAGGGATACGTTTTAGAGGGAGGATATTATGAAGTATTATGATCAGCATGTACATTCCAGCTTTTCTTTTGATTCCAGGACAGAGCTTGCGGACTATTTGCCGTATGCGAATGATACATTTGTGACTTGTGAGCATGTAGATTTGGAAAACTCTGCAAATGATTTCAGGGACAGCTGGATGGATTATAAGGCATATTGTGCATATCTTCAGCAGCTGCAGGAAAAAACGGATATCCAGCTGCTAAAGGGTGTGGAAATCGGCTGGCTTCCTGCACATCATGAGCGGCTTAAACACTGGCTGCAGGATAAACAGTTTGACATCATCCTGCTCAGCATCCACCAAAACGGGGTCTTTGATTATATGGATGAGGAGGCGAAGCAGCACGATGCAGCAGAGCTGCTGCACGGTTATTTTCAACAGATGCTGGAAGGGGTACAAAGCGATATTCCTGCTAATGTCCTCAGTCATTTTGACTATGTGAACCGGATACAGGGAATGGAAGCAGAGCAGTTCCTTACGGTTGCGATTCCTTATCTGAAAAAAATCTTTCCCGTGATGATGCAGAGGAATATGGCGTTGGAGCTGAATACCCGCAGTATGTTTCAGTATCACCAGCTACCCTTATATGAAGCCGTTGTGAAGCTGTATATGGACATGGGAGGCAGCTTATTCACCATGAGCTCAGATGCACACAAAACAGAGGCATATGCTTTTCAATTTGATAAAGGCAGAGAGTTTCTGCGACATCATGGTATATCCGCATTGACCGTATTCCAGGGAGGAAGGCCTTATAGCATTTCCTTGGATCAGGAACTATAAAATGAACTGGCAGAAGTATAGGGAAACAGCGCATTGCGGTTCTATTGGAATCGGATTGCTGGATGGACAATATGTGTGTACGATGTTAAGAGGCAGTAAAATATTTTTTTATAACATCAGACAAGAAGCATACGACACCTTTGAACAATGGAATACGGATAAAGCAGCTTTACAAAGGCTGATGGAACAGGGATATACGTATATCGGTTACTTTTACACATCTCAATTTCAAAAAGCATCATCCCTACAGTAATAGGAAAACCTGCATATCATAAGGGATACGCAGGTCTTTTTTTGTGACAGGAAAGAGACAGTCCTACAAGGAAGCATCATACAGATTATCAAATGCTTTACTATTGTTTTAATAGCATCATTGAAGAAAATGAAAGCTTCCTTAATAGTTTATATATCCTGGTTCAGCCAGAGGGATATCCTTGTACTGTTTCAGACGCATAAGCATGTACATTTCACTGTGTCTGCTGTATTATAATCAGCTCTTTACCTGTTTTCCATTCCAGTGCATGATACCGCCAAGGTCTTTCACTGAGGCATAGCCGTATTTTTGTAACGTCATGGCTGCCCTGCGGCTTCTGGAACCGCTATGGCAGTAGACCAGGATGCTTGTCTGCAGATCAGGCATTTTGTTTTTTACCTCATGCAGCTGCTGCAGCGGCACATTGATACTTCCCTGCAGATGTCCCTGCGCAAATTCTCTTGGTGTTCTTACATCCATCAGACAGATATCCGGATGATTTCTCTTTAATGCGACACCTTCCGACATGGAAAGGGTAGGGATTTCCTGCCGTTGTTTGAAAAACAGCATTGCTTTATTCCCCAATCCAGGATTTGAGCTGACCCAGGGAGTGGTAGCCGCTGATGCTTCCCTGAATGGATCCGTCCTGCATATAGACAAGGGTTGGGATGCTCATAACCTGAAACATACCGGCTAGCTGTGGTTCCTCATCAATATTGATTTTTACGACCTTGGTATGTGCAGCCTCATCACTCAGCTGTTCGATTACCGGCTTCAGCATCTGGCAGGGTCCGCACCAGTCTGCATAGAAATCAATCAGAACCGGCTCCTTGCTGTTCATAACTTCATTTTCGTAATTGTTACTTGTTACATGTATTGTCATATGAATGACCTCCTTCTTGCTTTATCTTACGCAATAAGCATACAATTCGCGAACAGAAAGTTCCGTGACTTTATCACATAACGCATAGATAAGGCATAACACCAGAATTACTTAACGTATATTGTTTCTTTCATCGTGTTGCCGTATAATGGACAATGGATATTGACAAAAGAAAAAAGGGAATTCTAAGGTTCTCAAGGATAGGGTGTATCTGCTATGGAACGCTTTTGAGTTTCTGCGGGCAATAATGGCTGCTGTTGGTAATGAATAAGACGGCTGATGATTTTCATGCTGATTACATGGTGAAGGTGGCGTGCGGATAGGATAAAATACACAGGTATTTCAAGAACAGCCGTAGCCGCCTCATGGTATGGTGTTGCTGATGAAGAAGACAGGTATCATCGCCATACGCAAGGGAGCGCAAACATCCTGATTCAAACAGCAGAGCTTTCCAACTATTGCACATTTGTGGAGGCTGACAGAAGCCATGATGAGTCTGTATCCCGGCAAAAGAAAGGAGACATTATATGTCCTGTTATGCTATGATATTTAGTCCCTGTGGTGGTACAGAGCATATCGTTCATGCTTTTTGTAAGGAGTGGAAAGAGGAGGTTATCGAAATCGATCTCAGTAATCCTGATTGCACAGGAAAAAATACGCCGTTATGTGAGAAGGATATCTGCATCATTGCGATGCCATCCTATGGGGGGAGAGCACCAGAGGCGGCATTGCAGCGTCTGCAGGCAATTCAGGGAAATCATGCTGCGGCCATTCTGATCTGCAGCTATGGTAACCGTGCTTATGAGGATACCCTTCTGGAAATGAAGGAAAGTGCGCAGGCCTGTGGATTTGTATGCAGGGCAGCGGTTGCCGCTGTTGCAGAGCATTCCATCATGCATGTATATGGTACTGCACGTCCGGATGCACAGGATCAAAAGGAGCTTGCAGCCTTTGGCTGTGCAGTAAAGGAACACCTGAAAAACGAAATTGATTCCGGAACACAGCTTTTCGTACCAGGCAATCATCCGTATAAAAGCTATGGCGGTGTACCATTGAAGCCGCTCACGGATAAGCGTTGTACCTCCTGTGGTCTGTGTGCCGCAAAATGTCCAGTGCAGGCTATTTCCAGGGAGCATCCGAATAAAACGGATACAGATACCTGTATTTCGTGTATGCGCTGCATTGCAATCTGTCCCATGCATGCCCGCAGTCTGCATAAGCTGTTGCTGGCTGCTTCTGTCAAAAAGCTGAAAAAGGCCTGTGAAACGAGAAAAAACAACGATTTGTTTCTGTGAACAAGCCTTGTAAATACAACAGCACTTTTACAATCACAGAATAATTTCAGGTGAGCATTTCAGGAAATCAGCTATCATTTCATTCATCTGTATGCTGTTATGCCCTCCTGAGCTATGCAGTAGAAGGGCATTGGATTACTTTCTTATATCGTTCTGGACTCTTACCCATTCCACAGAGAGTATAAATCAAACAGAGCTTGCATATTGTATACCGCTTATGCCTTTATGGTTTGCTGGGGTTTCGTATATTGTTTGAAAGCTGTTATCATGCTGTTGTATAAGCTATGGACTGGCTGTGCATACTGTCTTAGATGGCTGTCATACAGACGGTATGCAGAGTAAATAACAGGAAATTCTGTTAAAAGTATGCTATGATGATAAAAAGATAGGAGTGATCATATGAAAAAAACGTTTCAGGTAGAGGGTATGATGTGTCAGCACTGTGAACAGCGCGTCAATAAGGCAGTTATGAATATCGCTGGTGTGACAGCCTGTAGGGCAAGTGCTGATTCAGGAATTGCAGAGGTGGAATTTGATGAGCAGCAGACAAATGCTGCCGCTATTTCCCAGGCAATCGAAGATACCGGATATGATGTAAAAGGGGAGGTCTAGCAAGGAATCGGGCAGCTTTATGCAGCCTTCAGCTATTCGCCCTTCCATCGAAAAAGGATATAGAAAACAGCGCCTTTTATATAAGGCGTTTTTCAATTTATTTGAAATAGCAAATGATTAGAATAATACTGTATAAAGGCTGAAAAAGCTCTCCTAGTATCATGACAGTTTGTGGTGAGCGCAGTCTGCAGTGCTAAGGGATTCATATGCAGTATCTATGAAAGCTGTCTTCTTTATGGTATAGTAAAGAAAATAGCAAAAGGGAGGAAAAATGATGGAAAAAAGGATTGCAGTACTGGTGTATCCACAGTTTAGTTTGCAGGAGGTTACAAACCTGATGTATTTATTTCGCTGGAATTATGAAATCATGACTGACATTGTATACACGGATAAAGAACCTGTTCAAAGTGAGGAGGGTGTAAGTGTATTGCCGGATAAAACTTGCTCTGAATTTCATGCAGAAGACTATAAATGTCTGATACTTCCAGGGTGCAGTGATATTCGTGATGCTATCCATAATCAAAAGCTGAAGATGTTTTTAGAATCCTTTCGTGATAATACTGATTTCCTGATTGGAGCGATTTGTTCAGGGCCGGTATTTCTGGCACAGGCAGGCTTGCTACAGGGAAAACGCTATACGGATTCCCTGTTTGTTGAAATGAGAGAGCAATTTCCATTTATAGAGGAGCAGAATTTCATCGCTGCACCTGTCGTAGAGTCTGAAAATATCATCACTGCAGGAGGCAGTGCCTTCAACGATTTCGCTGTTCATATTGCACGGAAGCTCGGATATGAATGTCCGGACCATATTTTATCCGGTTATATGGATGATTGGAAACAAGAGGATTATATGCATCATCTTTCGCAGGAAGACAACCAGGAATTTCAAAACAATTTTCATGATTTACTCAAAAAATAAATATGAGCTTATAAAAAGTATGTACTAGCTTCCTTCAAAATATCGTCTTTAAGGATGAATACTTTCGACTGCTGATATTTTACGCAATAAAAAAAGACTGTTCTGATAGCGATTGGTATTCTATAACAAATAGAAAATCACAACGGATGACAGTCTTTTTTATTTGTTTTCTAATGAATCCACTCTTATAGATGCGTGGATCCGCAGGAATGTCCATGTCCCTCATGGGTTTTGCAGGTATGTCCCTCTCCATGGTGAGAGCAGTGCACATCCGGGTTGTATTGCAGACTGCCGTTTAGAAAGGATGCCACCTGTGCATCAGCAGCTCCGCAGGCACCGCCATACAGTTGAATACCGGCTTCTGCCAGGGCATTCTTGGCACCGCCTCCAATACCGCCGCAAATCAGTGTATCCACCTGGTTTGCTTTCAATAAGGTAACCAGAGCGCTGTGTCCGCTTCCCTTGGTATCAAGCAGCTCTGTTGCTGTAATTTCATGATCCTTTATCTCATAAAGCTTAAACATCTGTGTGTGTCCAAAATGCTGAAACACCTGTCCGTTTTCATACGTAACTGCTATTTTCATCGTATCATCTCCTGTAGGTTTATTTGTAAGGTCAAGCTGATAATTACCCCCGGTAATTGTAATAGCACTGCCCTCCACAAGAAAGCGTGCCAGCTTGCATCTTGCCTCATCATATAGCAGCTGTACACTGCCTCTGCTGGTCATCATACGCTGCGCACATTCTGCCTGATTCAACCCTACATAGTCAATAAGCCGCAGGGTTTCGTATTCCTCAATGCTCATATTGATATGACTGGCAGGAATCTTTCCTTCTGTTGGAATAAAAGCAGAATAGGCAGGAAGGGAAGATACACATTTCTTTTTACATGGTCTTGGCATCTTATCAGCTCCTCGCATCTATCATACGCCTGTTATTTGCATATGTCAATAATAGAATTATATAACTTCTTTTGTATATAGCTGCACCCTAGATGCAGATTTAGATTGGTTAACAGAAAGTGGCTAAGTAGCAAACGTAAGGATAGCTCAACAGACTTGTTGCCATAACAATTCTCTGCGTACAGTCAGTAATTCATATAAAAAACTCCTTTCATAACAATCAGGGTCTTACTCAAAAACTGTTTCGTGCATCTTTCCATATAGGGATTTGTATCAAATACAGAAATAATGAGAAAAGCGTAAGCATGCGACTGCTAAGGATGGAGTTTTTTTGTATATGTGTTAGGTCAATACAAGCAGATAAAAAAGGGTTAGCCCTGTAACATACCAGATTCATCATAAGGCAGGATATGACAGGATAAATAAAAGTATAGGCTTCATACAAGTTTTACAGGATGGATAATTAAACAAATCAATAGCATTTTATACCGATATCATACAGGATATACAGGGTTAAATACATACTAGAGAATTATGCAGGGTTAATACAAAGCCTGATAGATATCCTGAATATCCTCTTTTGAGAGTGGGACTGCACTGTTGGTAAGCAGCCGCTGCTGAGTTTTAATGACGCTATCTGTGAAGGCTGTGATTTCAGCCTCCTGCATGCCATATTCCCGTAACGGTCTTTTGGGCAGCAGTGAAGAAAACAAAGCCTCCATTTGTGGAAATACTTCCTCACTCGTACAGGAAAGCGCATCACAGAACAGCTCCTTTACAGCTCTTACACTATCCTGCTTCAGATTTTCATATTTTTGAAAAACCGCTGTGAAGAATTGATAATTCGCTTCTCCGTGTGTTACGTGATAAATACCGGAGAGCGGATAGCTTAGTGCATGGATCGCACCGGTACCGGTATTGCCGAATGCAATCCCTGCAAAATTGCTTGCCCGCATAAAGTCATCCAAAAGTGCCAGACGTGCCTCTTTCCCCTCCTTGGCGATAATCTGAAAGCCGTGCAGCAGCAGACGAATTGCCTCCTTACTGAACAACTGTGTATAGGCGTTGGATTTTGGTGATACGTAGGATTCACTCGCATGAATCAATGCATCAATGCCGCTTGTCACAAAGTAGAAAAACGGCAGCCTGGATAACAGCTCGGGAATTAAAACAGCCTGGTCGGGATACAAAGCATCGACAGCTAATCCAAGCTTCGTCTGCAGCGCTGTCAGCTCACAGATGGAAATACGGCTGACTTCCGAGCCGGAGCCGCAGGTAGTTGGAATGGCTATCAGCTCCCTGCATTTATCCAATGCACAGTTCTGCAAAAACATATCCTGTGCACTGGCAGCACCCTTAAATACAAACAGCTTGGCACAATCTATGACACTGCCTCCTCCGATGGCAATAATGCGTTTGGGCTGTACCCTTCGCATATCCTTCAGCATGGCATCCAGCATTTGATCATCCGGCTCGCCTCTGCCGTAATCACTGTGGTATACGACATGTGCCTGACTATCGGCATCCTGAAAAAAGGTCTCATAGATACTGCGACTTGCGAGTATGTAATCATCTCTTTGAAAGGAAAACGCCTGCAGGAATTCCTTCACCGTTGCATACTGCACAATTTTTGTTTTTTGTTGAAATACGTCCATAATCTTCTCCTTTTTCTGTAATCTGTAACCATTGTAGCAGGTTTCTAATAGAATTTATCGTTCATTTCACAAAAAATTCATATTTCCGTCATGAGAAATCCGTTCACCTTATGTAAGCTATAGCCGAGGTGATAAATATGACACAGGTCATACAGAGAATTGAAAAGAAATATCTGCTGGATGCAAAGCAGTGTACAAGTTTACTGAACCGCATCCGTTCCTATATCTCAGAGGATATCTATCCGGCCAGCTCCATTTATAATCTGTATCTGGATACGGAACGCTTCGATCTGATTCATCGTTCTATGGAAAAGCCGCCCTTTAAGGAAAAACTGCGCATCCGCAGCTATGAGCCTATCCTTTCTGATGAGGCTTCTGTCTTCTTGGAAATCAAACGAAAATATGCGGCAACGGTCTGCAAGCGCAGAATGCAGCTGCGTTATAAGGACTGCATGGCGTTTTTAAACAAGCCAAGTCTGAAAACCGGACAAATTGAAAAGGAGCTGTCCTATACACTGCGGCAATATCAGGTGCAGCCTAGAATTTTTTTGGCATATGATCGTATTTCCTATGTTGGTATACAGGAGCCTCAGCTTCGCATCACGATTGATGCACATATTCGCAGCCGCTTTGAGCAGCTATGCCTTGCGGACAATGCGTATAATGAAAGCTTATTTCCTACGGATATGCTTCTCTTGGAAATCAAGGCCGTTCGCTGCTATCCGCTCTGGCTGAGCAGAGCTTTATCAGATGAAAAGCTGTATCCTACCTCCTTTTCCAAGGTAGGACAGGTATTTTATAAAAAAGAAAAAGGAGAATTATTATGTTTACGAGCATCCTGAATCTGGAACAGGGACTGACAATCTTAGATGGAGTAATCTGCTGCAGCAGTGCGCTTGCTATGGGAATTGTCATCGCCTGGTTTTACCGAAGGCTGGGGTATTCCTCTCACAGCTTTACCGTTACACTGGCTCTGCTGCCATCTCTTGTCCAATTTGTCATTATGATGGTCAATGGTAATCTCGGTACCGGAATCGCGGTCGTTGGAGCATTCTCGCTTGTCCGCTTTCGCTCCTTACCCGGCAGCAGTAAGGAAATTCTATTCATTTTCTTTTCCATGGCAATTGGCCTGGCAATCGGTATGGGCTATGTCAGCTTTGCGGCCTTCATGACCATTGTTGTCAGTATCAGTGCCTGGCTGCTGTTTGCTGTGCTGCAGCCTCGGGATTTGTTACTGTATAAGGAATTGAAAATCGTAATTCCGGAGGATTTGGATTACACAGAAATATTTGACGATATCTTTGCGTGTTATTGTAAACAGGCAGAGCTTGTACGTGTAAAAACGATTCAGCTTGGCGCCATGCTGGAGCTGACCTATCATGCGGAATTGAAGGAAGTTAAGCAGGAGAAGAAAATGGTGGATGATATTCGCTGCCGCAATGGCAATCTGAATATTATTGTGGCAAAAAGGCAGGCGATGCAGCATGAGTTATAATAAAGCAGCATGGATAGCCGCATTGCTGGCAGGGACACTGCTTCTTGCAGGGTGTCAGAATGTTCAGGAAACACAGACAACATCTGCACAGACAACAAAGGCTTCTACAACAGAATCCAGCAGTAAGCTTTCTCTGGATACTGATGATTATTATACAAATATCAGCGATGCACAGCAGATACAGCTAAATGAGCAAAGCGGTGACGTGAAGATAACGAAGGCCGGTACGTATCAGCTTAGTGGTACACTGCAAAATGGTTCTGTCATCGTGGACGCAAAGGATGCCGTTGTCCGTATCGTTTTGGATAATGCAAATATACAAAGTAAGGATAGTGCACCTGTGTATGTAAAGCAGGCAGAGAAGGTGATTATCTCCCTTTCGAAAGGGACTGTTAGCACGCTGAAGGATTCAGCTTCGTATACAGTGGATGCGAAGGAGGAACCAAGCGCTGCTCTGTTTTCCAAGGCTGATCTGACGATTAACGGGGAGGGACTGTTACAAATAGATGCCTCCTATAAGAACGGGATACAGTGCAAGGATACTCTGAAGCTGGTGAATGCCAATCTGCAGATTACTGCTGAAAATGATGGAATCAAGGCGAAGGATGAGCTGCTGATTTATAAGGGCAGCTATCATGTTACAGCACAGGGGGATGGCATTGTTACTACCAATGAGGAGAAAAAAGGAAATCTGAGCATCGAACAGGGGATCTTTACCATAAAGGCACAGCAGGACGGGATACAGAGTGCTGCGGACTTGCTGATCTATGATGGCAGCTTTACGATAACCAGCGGAGGCGGCAGTGTGAACAAGGTGAGTTCCTCATCTGCACAGCAGCCATGGGGAGCATTCACTGATCATGATGAAACTTCTGAAAAGAGTCAGAAGGGAATCAAAGCTGGGGAAAATCTCATACTGTATCAGGGAAGCTATACAATCAGTGCACATGATGATGCTTTGCATGCCAATGGCGATGTGGAAATCCGGGATGGCACCTATACGCTGTCCAGTGATGATGACGGCATTCATGCGGATGATACGCTTACTGTTTATAAAGGAAGTATAGAGGTGAAACAATCCTATGAAGGTCTGGAGGGAAATACAATCACACTTCAAGACGGGAATATATCCATCCAGGCAAGTGATGACGGTATCAATGCGGCTGGTGAGCTTGGAAATCCGCTGCTTACGATTGACGGTGGAACGATCTATGTCGATGCCAATGGAGATGGAGTGGATAGCAATCAGGATATCGTTATGAATGATGGAACGCTGGTTGTTATGGGACCCACCGGTGGAGGAGACGGTGCTTTGGATTATGATGGCAGCTTTACTATGAACGGCGGTACTCTGCTTGCTGCTGGAAGCAGTGATATGGCAATGGCGCCTTCCTCATCCAGTAAACAGGTTTCTTTAATGATCAATGCGGATACAGTACAGTCAGCGAATACTATTTTGTATATACAGGACACGGATGGTAATCTGATATTGGGAGTTTCTCCTGCAAAAAGCTGGCAGAATGTAGTCCTTAGTTCTTCTGCGCTGAGCAAGGGCAGCACATATGAGGTTTATGTGGGAGGTACGCCGGCTAAAGTACAAAACGGTGTTGTTACGAAAGCTGATGGCGGCACTAAACTGACATCCCTTACAGTCAATGATACGATCACCCTTTATGGAAGTGGCGGTATGCGAGGGGGTGGACAGGGAGGTGGAATGCACCCGTAAGAAAGGCAGACTGCAGATTGTTTATATAGTACAATCTGCAGTTTTATATTGTGGTTTTATATTATCTGGTAATTTGATCCTATTCGGCAGTATTATCCTGTCTGGCAGTTTCATTTCATCCATACAAATTTATACTATCTGGCGATTTTATTCCTTCTGACAATTTCATTTAATCGGATAAGCTAGCTTATACAAACATATGGATCTATCTAATGGTTTTAATCTGTCCGCTATTTCACCGGATAAATTTATTACACCAGACAGGTTTGATCTGTTCAGTAAATAAAAAACTGCACAATCCCTTTCATAAAATGATTTTCTAGAGAGGGTTGGACAAATTTCAGTTGTATATGCGTTAAAATGACCTTATAATAGGGATGTAACAAAAAAAGGGGAGTTTATCCTTTCCATAAAATAAAATTAAACATAAATGTAGTAGAAGAAGGGAGGCAGCCGGAATATGAAAAAGCATGGATCCATCAAACAGGCGATTGCAATAGCTGTCGTCAGTCTCCTGTTTCTTGCCTGCATCGCGGGGTTTTATATCAATCGGATACGGGATAGCCTGATAACCGATTTAAAAAACAATGTTCAGGAAATAGCAGCTTCTACTACAACGGCGGTGGAAATACGGATTCACGATCATATGTCAACCCTGGAAAATATCTCCTATATGCTTCAAAATGAGCATACCACAGATACCAAGCAGCTGCTTCATGCGCTCATGACGGCCAGTGAAAACAGTGAATTTATGCGATATGGAATCACGGACGAAAAAGGAAACTGCCTGACCACGGATGGCGTGCAGTTTTATGTAGGAGACCGTGATTATTTTAAACAGGCATTAAAAGGGAATGCATCCTTTTCTGATACCTTGCATGATAAAATCGGCGGCTATGATCTGAATGTATTTGCTGTTCCGGTTCGAGGCGATGACGGCAGTATAAAAAATGTTCTGTTTGCTTCGAGTAAAACAAAGGATCTGGCAGATAAACTGCTGATGGATTTGTATGATGGTAAAGGATTTAGTGCGATTGGAGATAATGATGGAAATATCGTTCTGAATTCCAATAGTCCCAATGCCAGCCAGCAGATGCATAATCTGAATCAGCTCACATTTTACGATGCGTTCAGTACGGAACGGCTACGGCAGCAGAAAAGTGGTATTGTAAAATTCAGGTCTGTAAATGGTGAGGACCGCTATCTTGCCTATGAGCCACTGGGCTATAATAATTGGTATGTATTTTCCGTCGTTCCGGTTAATGTGGTTACCAGCCAGATCAATAATGTGATTCTGATTGCGGCGGCGACCTGGTTTCTGGTTGCGCTGGTTCTAAGTGCTATCATCTTTTATTTATATATGTCAAGAATGCGAAATGAAAAGAAAATTGATAAGGTGGTATTCTATGATGATCTTACCTCACACTATAATTACAACAAATTTCGTATGGATGTGCAGCTACTGCTGGATAAAGGTCTGGGTAAGGATTATGCACTGATTGAATTCGATGTCAGTGATTTTAAGCTATTGAATGAGCTGTATGGTTATCAGGGCGGAGATCAGCTGTTGATTACTACCATGCGGCTATGTGAGGAAAACTGCACGCATGATGAGCGGTGTGCGAGAATATCGGCTGATCGTTTCATTGTATTATGGAAAATGCGTAACCGAGAAAGCATAGCGGAGCGCTATGATATGCTCATGTTCAAGATACAGGAGCATATGCGTAAGCAAAGAGAGCAGTTTAAGGCAGATTTCTATGCAGGAGTGTATCTGCTGCAGGAAGCTGACCGGGAATTTTCTCCATGCCATGATCGCTGTGTGCATGCGAAAACGTTGGGAAAATCAGAAAAGAAACAGCATTGTACCTTCTTCAGTGAGGAGATGTATGCGACGATGCTGCATCAGAAGCGTCTGGAGGGTCAGATGGAGCAGGCGCTCAAGAACAAGGAGTTCAAGGTATATCTGCAGCCAAAGGTTACCCTGTGTGATGGAATTGTTCATAGTGCGGAGGCGCTGGTACGCTGGGATTCCTCGATGTTTGGAATGCTGCCGCCGTATCAGTTCATACCGTTATTTGAACGCAACGGCTTTCTGGAACAGCTCGATATGTATATGATGGATGAGGTCTGCAAGCTGCTGAAAGGCTGGCAGGACACATATCCTTCTCTGCGTATTTCCATCAATGTCTCCAGAATGTATATTTTCCGTCCGGGCTTTGCAAAGCGTGTGCTGGATATTGTGGAGCGCAATGCAGTCTCAGCGCAGCAGCTGGAAATTGAGATTACAGAAAGTGTTATATTTGATCGCAGTACGGAGCTGTTTGCCATCATTCAGGAGCTGCGTTCCTATGGCTTCCGTATTTCTATGGATGATTTTGGCAGCGGTTATTCCTCTTTGAATATGCTTAAGGACATACCAATTGATACGATTAAGCTGGATCAGGTGTTCTTCCAGACGAATCATGGCAATACACAGCGTGCCAGGGATATTGTCGGCGGTGTTCTGAGTCTTGCGAAAACGCTTGGTATCCACAGTGTTGCGGAGGGAATCGAGCAGGAGGATGAGGTTGCCTTTTTAAAGGCGCATGGCTGTGATGAAATACAGGGATATTATTATTCCAGGCCATTATGCGTAAAGGACTTTGAAGCGTATATTCATGAACGAAATCACCAGGAATAATGTGTGAGTATTCATAGCATAAGAGATGCAATGTAGTACTGTGGTTCTTATGTATAAATGGGAAATGCTGTATAGTAAAAGAAGAAGGAAAGCTCCTAGCTCAGGAAAGTTCCTTCTTCTTTTTCATTGCTTGTAGATGTGCTATAAAATGCATTGGTCCTGCATTCATCATGCTGTACGCTTTTATTATGTATATAGGACAGCTTTCAACCATGGCTGTGACCGTATTTCTGGTTTACCGCTTATTTCAATGCAGCTACCTGCCTCAGCCAAAGGGCAGCACTGGCATCGCTTGGCATTCTCCAGTCACCACGCGGGGACAGGCAGATGGAACCGATTTTTACACCATCCGGAAGGCAATTCCGCTTAAATTGCTGGCTAAAGAAACGACGGTAAAACGTTTGCATGGTGTTTATGATAGCCTCTCGTTTTTCTGTCCCAAAGGCGATGCAGGCAAGCTCCAGAATTTTTGCAGGAGCATAACCGTTTCGCAGCATATGATAGAGAAAGAAATCATGATAGTCATAGGAGCCGATGGAATCCTCCGTTATCTGTGCAATTTCTCCATTATCCTTTGGCGGCAGCAGCTCCGGTGAAACAGGGGTAGCACAGATATCCCTTAATACAGCAGCGATATCTGATCGTCCCTGTTCCTGCATAGCTTCTGCATAGGTTTCCACGAGATAGCGGACAAGTGTTTTGGGGATGGATGCATTGACCGCATACATAGACATGTGATCCCCGTTGTAGGTGCACCAGCCAAGGGCAAGCTCACTCAGGTCTCCGGTACCCAGTACGATGCCGTTATATGCATTGGCAAGATCCATCAGAATCTGTGTGCGCTCTCTCGCCTGCGTGTTTTCATAGGTGATATCCTGCAGGCTTGCATCATGTCCGATATCCTGGAAATGCTGCTGGCATGCGTCATGGATAAAGATTTCCCTGCTGGTGGTATGCAGTGCTTCCATGAGCTTATGTGAATTGCCCTGTGTGCGCTTCGTCGTACCGAAGCCGGGCATCGTAACAGCGATGATGTTTTTGCTGGGGAGCTTGATTCGCTCAAAAGCCATGCTTGCGACTATAAGGGCCAAGGTGGAATCCAGACCGCCGGAGATACCGATCAGCAGATGCTCACAGTGTATTTTTTTCAGCCGCTGAGAAAGTCCTGCGGCCTGCATGTTCAGAATCTGCATACAGCGGCTGCTGCGCAGGGTGGGGTTGGATGGGACGAAGGGATAAGGGGATATGGAGCGTGCTAGCTGAAGCGGGGAGGTGATAGGAGCCGTCTGAATGCATACCTCTGTATAAGGCTGTGAATCCTGCAGCTCTAATGCTGTCTGGAATTTCATACGTTCACTGCGGCACTTTTCCAGATCAATCTCACCATACAGGATATGCTCCTCCTTTAGAATTTCTGATTCTGATATTATGGTACCGTTATCCGCAATGATATCATGTCCGCTGAATACCAGATCACTGGTGCTTTCACTGACACCGGCACTGGTATACACATAACCGCACATGGTCTTTGCGCTGTGTGTAGTGATCAGGGTCTTGCGGTAGTCACTTTTTCCGATGATTTCATTGCTGGCGGACAGATTAACAATCACATTCGCTCCATGACAGACATGCCTTGTTGAGGGTGGCACAGGCACCCAGAGATCCTCACATAGCTCACCAGCTATGATCGCTTCACTTGTCACATCATGAATCAGTAAATTCTCCGTAAAGGGAATCGTTTCGCCAAACAGGGAAATGGTGTCTCCTAGACGCTGCGTGCTGCTGGAAAACCAGCGCTTTTCATAAAATTCATTATAATTGGGTACATAGGTTTTTGGAACGATGCCGAGAAGCTTGTGCTTATATAGAAAGGCTGCACAGTTAAATAAATGATTGCCCTGACGGACTGGCAGACCGATTGCGATTATGGCTTCACTTTCATTCTCATCCCGCAGCGTTTTCAAAGCCGCAAGACATTCATCCAGCAGAACAGACTGATATAGCAGATCCTGACAGGTATAGCCACATAGTGACAGCTCAGGAAATACTGCAAGCCGTACATCCTTATCCAATGCTTGAAGCAGTCTCTGTATGGCTTTGCGATTGGCGTCCACATCAGCGATGGAAACAACCGGAGTGATACAGGCAGCCTTCAAATATCCGTAATTTTTCATAAGGGTTGACCTCACTTTCGTGTTTAGTATAAGCAAAAAGCCGGCAAATTACAACAATTTCATGCACTGGCAGCTGTTGTCAGCTTGTCTTTCCCTTGAAAAAGAGCTACAATGAAGTCAGGAAGGGATTGTGAAACTATGCTTGTCCACTCGGACAAAAGAAAAAAGCGTACATCCAAACAATATATTCAGCCGGGCCCTGTAAGGTAGTTGATTGCATACAATACAGGAAATGTGAGGCTGAAAAAATGAACAAAGAAAAAATGAATTATGAACAGCGTCTGTTGCATCTGACCGTAGCGGCGGGAATTTTGTTTTCCGTAATTGAGGTCATGATGGCAATCTATACAAATTCACAGGCGGTGCTGATGGACAGTATCTATGACGGAGCGGAGGCAGTTGTCCTCGCACTGATGGTATTCTTCGTACCATTATTCTATCGTCCCTGTTCAGAGCGCAAGCCCTAAGGATATGCTCAACTGGAATCGTTCTTTCTGCTGGCAAAGGGCGGTTTTCTTGCGGCCGTTACCATCGGCTTGATCGTTGGTAACATACAAATGATCGTCAATGGCGGAAACCATGTAGATCAGGGATTGATTGGCTGGTTTGAATTATTTCTTGCGGTATTGTCGGCAGCGATACTTATCGTGCTTATGCTTATGAACCGCAAAGTGGATTCCCCGTTGATTAAGGCGGAATTGCTGGGATGGAAAATTGATGTCTGCAGCAGTATCGGAGTCGCCATTGCCTTTTTATGTGCCAATTTGTTAAAGGAAAGCTCCTTTGCGTGGCTGTCTGCCTATGTTGATCAGATCATCGCTATTTTGATTGCAATGATTATGCTGCCACAGCCCTGCCGCATGATGAAGGATGCGTTTCGCAGTCTGATTTTGTTTGCTCCAAAGGATGAGGTAACCCAGCATATCCGAGGGCTTGCGGATCAGGAATTTGAACGGTATTCCTATATACCGACCTTCTACAATATCATTCAAACCGGGCGCAGGCTCTGGGTGGAAATTTATATTCAAAACGATACGAATATGATCAATGTAACACAGCTTGCAGTCATACAGAAGCAGTTACATGAGGCTTTGCAGGATAGCTATGACGATGTATATGTAGAAATTACACCGGATATTCCGGATATGGCTACACCAAATGAAAAAAGCCGCTGATGCGGGCTTATGATTTATAGGAATAGACACCGGCAGGATGCAGGGTCTCAGGGAAGAGGCTTTGCATCCTTTTATATGGAAAGTACTTACCATGCACATTAGGTTACTGACTTTAACAAAGAAGGAACATACGGTACAAAAGGATGGATGAGCTTTGATTTCATGCTTCTCATATACCCAAAGACGAGAAATGGCAGTTTATGCAGACATATTTTTTATTGCTTAAAAGCGGAGTCTCCAGACTGTTTCATCTGGCTATTTGAATGGTATAGGATCATTTACAGCTTTTATGATATGCAAATTTGTCCTAGAAAGAGGCTGATCAGAAGGAATAAACGTATTTTGAGCAGCTTTGTAGCCTTAACAAGCGTTACAGCATATTTCATACAAATGGTCAGGATTGAAAAATAGCCCTGTAATAGCCCTGTTCTTCATAGCTGTTAAGCAGCGAACGCAATAAAACGCAGCGTTTACCTGTTTCAGGAAATGCTGCGTCCTTTCTAGCTTATACTTCTTATCCGATAATTCCTATGCGTGCTGCTTATTCTTTGGTGAGCAGATCCAGGTTTTCTAGATAATCACTTTCAAATGCGAGCTTTTTATCTGCATCACTTGTATATTTCTTAACAAGGGCGCTGGATTTGATTACCGGCTGTAAGGTCCCGGCACCGGCAACACAGCCTCCCGGACATGCCATTCCCTCCAGCAGATAGCCGTTTCGCTTGCCCGCCTTTGCCATCATCAGCATCGTACGGCAGTTTTTCAGTCCTTCCGCAGAATCAATCAGAACCTCCTTTTCAGGATGCTCTTTCTGGATACACTGCTTAACAGCGTTCGCAACTCCACCGCTGACCGCAAAGCCACGACCGTTGGCTGTACCTTCCGCAAACGGTGCATCTGCTTCCACCTGTGGCAGATCAATGCCCTTTGCTTCAAACATTCCCATAACCTCCTCAAAGGTTAAGACAAAATCCACATCACTGCGCACACTCTTGCGGCTTGCTTCCAGCTTTTTGGCAGCGCAAGGCCCGATAAAGACAACCTTTGCATCCGGCTTCTGCTTTTTGATCAGACGACCGGTTAAAACCATCGGCGTCAAAGCCATGGAAATATACGGCTTGAAATCCGGGAACAGCTTCTTCGCCATCACTGACCAGGCAGGACAACAGGAGGTTGCCATAAACGGCTGCTGCTCCGGTACCTTGCTCAGGAAATCCTCAGCCTCCTCCACGGTACATAAATCCGCACCGATCGCTACCTCGACAACATCTGCAAAGCCCAGCTCCTTTAAAGCACCCTTTACCTTTTCCGGAGTGACCGTAGGGCCGAACTGGCCTACAAAGGCAGGGGCAATCGCCGCAATGACTTCCTTTCCGGATTTCATTGCATGAATGGTCTGGAAAATCTGTCCCTTATCAACAATCGCACCAAACGGGCAGTTGACAAGGCACATGCCGCAGGATACACACTTATCATAATCAATCTCCGCACGTCCCAGCTCATCGGAGGTAATCGCATCCATCCCACAGCTGCGCGCACACGGACGCTCCAGCTTATTGATGGCACCATATGGACAAACATCCATACAGCGTCCGCATTTGATACATTTCTCCTGATCGATATAGGATTTTCCATTCACCATGGAAATAGCATCCTTTGGACAAACCTCTTTACACGGATGTGCCAGACAGCCCTGACACGTATCGGTTACTACAACCGTTTTCTCTGGGCAAGCGTTGCAGGCAAACTTGATAACATTTACCAGCGGGTCATCATAATATTTTTCCGCAATGGCACTTTCCTCGATTCCATCGCTTAAAGAAGAATGCTCATCCATTTTTCGCAGCGGCAGACCGATTCCAAGGCGCAGACGCTCACCGACAATGGCACGCTCCAGGAAGATGGAGTCGCGGTATGTTGCACGTTCTCCCGGTATGATTTTAAATGGCAGCTTTTCGATATTACCTGCATAATCTCCACCTTCATAAGCAAGACGGGCAATTTCTGTAAAAACCTTTCTTCTTATATCAGTTACTGAATTGTAGATTCCTCTCATAACGTTTCACCTCGATTCCATTATACTGTATTTATGTTCATTTGTAAGCAGGAAATGAAAATTTGTGAATTTTTTCTTTTACCTGAATATACAGAGAAAATTCCAACCGAATACGTGGCTGCCTTTGGTATTTCAATCGCATAGAGCATTAGCTGTTCAAGAAGCAAGCAGGGCTGTATAAGCGAAATTGACGGTATTTCAAAGAAGTCTCATATCGCAGGTACCACTTGCATCCGTAACGGCATAGCGAACAGGCTCTGTTGTAGCAGGGACATGCTTATTATAGGAACGGCTGTTAAGCGATATAGAAAAGGAAGGACTCTATTTGTGAGCTCTGTTTAAAAAGCTCTGTTTAAAAAACTCTGTTTAAAAAACTCTATATAAAAAACTCTATATAAAAAGCTCTGTATAAAAGGCTCTATTTGAAAAGCTCTATTTAAAATGAATGCTATAGCTTTATCCCTTATGATCATGACGGCTTGCTGTGTGAGGTGTACTAATAAAGTACATTGCAGAAAGGAGGATGACATTTGCACTTACACGGTACACAAGGCTGCTTAATTCTGCTATAATTTCAGAAGCAAAGGAATCAGGTGATACTATGGAAATCAAAGCATTGGTAACAAAACAGCGGAACTATTTTCGTACACAGGCGACAAAGGATATAAATACACGCCGACAGGCGTTAAAAAGACTGAAAGCAGCGCTGCGGGAAATGGAAGCGGAAATTCATGAAGCACTGCGTAAAGATCTCAATAAGTCCGATATGGAAGCCTATATGAGTGAGACCGGTATGGTGCTGAGTGAGCTGACCTATCAGCTGCGTCATATGGAGCAGTGGGCAAGGCCGAAGCGGGTTCGTACGCCGCTTGCACAGTTTTCCGCTAAAAGCTGGACACAGAGTGAGCCATATGGCGTTGTGCTTGTGATGGCTCCATGGAATTATCCCTTCCAGCTCGCACTTGAACCGGTTATTGGGGCAATCGCGGCAGGGAATACGGTCATTATTAAGCCGAGCGCCTATGCTCCGGCAACCTCTGCTGTCATTGCGAAGCTCATACAGCACTGCTTTTCCAAGGAATATGTGGCTGTTGTAGAGGGAGGACGCAAAGAGAATACAGAGCTGCTGGAGCAGCGCTTTGACTATATCTTCTTTACCGGTGGTGTTGAAGTAGGCCGTCTGGTCATGTCCAAGGCTAGTCGCTATTTAACGCCGGTAACGCTGGAGCTAGGAGGAAAGAGTCCGTGTATCATCGATAAAACAGCAGATCTGAAGCTGGCAGCACGACGCATTGCTTTTGGAAAATTTCTGAATGCCGGACAGACCTGTGTCGCACCGGATTATGTATATGTGGAGGAGTGTGTAAAGCATGAATTTCTGGCCTATCTGCAGGATAGTCTGTATACATTTTTTCAGGGAGAGGCACTGTACAGCGACAGCTATCCAAGTATTGTGAATGAAAAGCATTTCAAGCGGCTCAGCGCCCTGCTGCAGGACGGCTCTGTTTGTATAGGGGGGAGAATCTGTGAGGAAACTCTGCAAATCGAACCGACGGTACTTGAGGATATCACCTGGCAGCATCCAATCATGCAGGAGGAAATTTTTGGGCCGCTTCTTCCCGTGCTGACCTTTACCAGTCTGGACGAGGTCATACAAACCTTGCTGGATAAGGAAAAGCCGCTGGCGCTGTATCTGTTCACAAAAAATAAAAAGGCAGAGCATAAGGTGCTGTCAACACTGAGCTTTGGCGGCGGCTGTATCAATGATACTATTATCCATTTGGCAACGAGTGCAATGGGCTTTGGCGGTGTTGGACAAAGCGGTATGGGAAGTTATCACGGCCGGGAAAGCTTCAAAACCTTTTCTCATAATAAGAGCATTGTGAAAAAAGCGAACTGGATCGATCTTCCGTTTCGCTATCATCCATATACAAAATGCAAAGACCGTCTTGTCCGCATGTTTCTGAAGTAGGCCGTATATGCGACAGAGAAAACAAGGGCTCCTTCTTTTCTGCGTGCTTTTGGTATTGTATGCGGGAAATGCAGTAGTCAATGCATTTGAAACAGAGGACAGCATTCCCATCATCGGTTACCATCACATCGTTCCAGATGCCGATAAAAAAGCATATTTTGCGACCAATATGTGGGTGGTTTCACTTTCTGATTTTGAACAGCAGATGAAGCTGCTACAGGAAAAGGGCTATCACAGCATTACACTGGATGATGTGTATGCGTGGAAGCAGGGCAAGAAAAAGCTGGATGCGAAAAGTGTTGTTATCACCTTTGATGATGGCTTTTATTCCACAACGAAATTTGCGCAGCCAGTATTGAAGCGCTATGGCTTTACAGGCTCCGTGTTTGTCATCGGCTCGGCTATCGATGAACACCACGGCCCCTATAAGCCTTCCATACGCCAGCATGCATCTCACGCAGATATGAAGGATGAGCAGGTCCTGCAGTATTATTCCCATTCCTATAATCTGCATCATAAGGATAAAAATGGATTCCGTATCAACCAATTAAGCAATAAGCAGCTGCGTAAAGATACCGAACAGGCCGCTGAACAGGGATCGATTGCTTATTACGCCTATCCGTATGGAAAGTATAACAAACGAATACAGAAGATATTACAGGAGCAGGGAACACGGCTGGCTTTTGGATATAATGAAAACCGGAAGGCAAAGCGCAGTGATGATTCCTATGCACTGCCGCGCTTCAATGTCAACGCCTATACCAGATTGGATGTATTTTGGGCGATGATCGAGAGCAGGTAAGAAAAAAACACAGATTTTTCCTCCACCATTGTGATACGCCTATGTTGGGCATCGGACATTTGCATATAGTGGATTGAGATGGATGAAATCTCATATAAAGGAGGAAATCTTATATGTATAACTCAAGATGTAATTGTTCTTCCAACAGCGGACACAGATCAAGCTGCGCACGCAATGGAGAGAGAATTATGGTAAACCAGTCAGGCTGCAATACGGAATGCCGTTCCCGCTGCTCCTGTGTCAACACCTATCGTCCGGGATGCGGAGGAAATCACAACAGCTGCGGCTGCAAACATCACAATGACTGCGGTTGCGGAAGCAGTGGTAATTCTCAGGGCTGCGGCTGCGGAAATCACCGTCCATGTCCACCAAGACCATGTCCGCCAAGACCGTGCCCGCCACGTCCGTGTCCACCAAAACCGTGTCCGCCAAGACCATGCCCACCAAGACCGTGTCCTCCACGCCCAAGCTGTGAGGATCGCTGCCGTGAGCAGTATCGCCGCTGCATGAGAAACTGCCGACTGCGTGATGATGATCTGCGTGAGGATTATGCGGAAGCATTCGACTATGAGGAAACGGATAGAAACTACGGGGAATTTGAGGATTACAACGATTAAAGACTGATTCCTTTTTCAGGCGATTCATATATCAAGCAGACCTCTGTGCAAATGTGCAGGGGTCTTTTTTTGTAACAGTGATGTACTAGCATATGATACGACTAATGCTATACAGCAGAAACAGGTGATGTATGTATCCATACAATGAGGTACTGAGCTGGTTGGTTAGCTGTTTAACTGGGGAATCAATGTGCTTATTTGTGGGAAATTTGATGCAGACAAATAGAGAAAAGCGTTTATTAACGGTATGGATAAAGAAAAAAAGACAATGCCAGCATCCTTATTACATATGTGTGTAATGATGAAGGTTTATGCATGATTAAACAAGAAAATCGCGCCTATTATCAGCGCTTTAAAGTGTTATGTAAAAGCTGAGTTAAAAGCTATTTGGATAAACATAGATGATATACATAGATATACATAGATATACATAGATATACATAGATATAGATAGATATAATATAAACCAGCTTCCTCTGTGTTTTCTTATGAAAGTATATTGCGTTCTAAATCATGATATTTTGTATTTTATTTTATAATGCGCACCAGCAAACTGAAAATAGCAGCCGATGTTTATGGTAAATAGGTTGCACTGCCATATTTTATTGTATATAATAGGGAACAATCTAATACAATAATACGAAGGAGGTTTCCTATGGATACTATAAAGCATGTTGTCTGGGACTGGAACGGTACTCTGCTGGATGATATTGATGTCAGTATGGATGCATTAAATACGATTTTGAAAAAAGAAAAGCTGCCTCTGGTACTGGATAAGGCAGAATATCGGAAATATTTTCAGTTTCCGGTAATCGAATATTATAAGAAGGTTGGCTTTGATTTTGATAAAACGCCGTTTCCTATATTAGCAAAGGAATATATGCGTTATTATCAGCCGCACAGTATGGACTGCTCCCTGCATGAGGGAGTTACCGAAATGCTGGCTCAGCTGAAGCAGAAGGGACTGCATCAGTATCTGCTGAGTGCCAGTGATTTACATTTTCTGCATGAACAGCTGGACAATTATGATATTAAACAATATTTTGAACAGGTGCGCGGTCTGGATAATATCCATGCGGCAAGTAAGGCAGAGCTGGCAAAGCGTTTTGTACAGGAAAGCAGGCTGAATCCGCAGGAGGTCGTTTTTATCGGAGACAGTGTCCATGACAGTGAGGTTGCCCATGGTGCGGGCTGTCACTGTATCCTGATTGCCAATGGTCATGAGGATAAGGGGAAGCTGGAGCAAACCGGCTGTGTGGTTGTTGACAGCATTCGTGACTGCAGTTCCCTTATGGCATAATTACTGAGAGAAGCTGGAGGACTCCAGTTCTTTTTTTATGGCTGTGATCTGTTGTTCACTGATTTGCAGCTTTCCGTGCATACAATCCACAAGTCCCTCCTGTGACAGGGTGAGAATGATGCGATTGCAGGTACGGACACTGCAGCCGATGGAAGCGGCAATCCGCTCTCTTGTTGCATTCAGCCGGCCTCCCTTTTGTGAAATGGAGCGTGTCAGAAAGAGCAGCAGCCGAGTACGGTTATCCATAAATAGATACTGGCGCTGAAGCTGTGTCTGAACAGACAGCTCCTGCATAAGCATTTGTGTCCGAAGAAAGAGGGCATTTGCGTCCTGCTTCATCCATTGCAGATAGGCAGTGGCACTGATTTTTACACATACGGAGGCTTCCATTGTTTTCAGCGTTACATAATGTCCCTCTATACCGGTAAACAGCTCAAAATCACCGACAATATCCACCGGCTGCAGCTCTGTGAAGCTGTAGGGGATATCCACAACGCGCTCCTCGATTGCCTGAAGCCTTCCACTAAGCAGCAGAAAAACGGCACTGCTGGATTGATAGGTGGAAATTAGATTCCGATTCTTCCGCATACGAATCAGCTGCATCTGCTGCATAATTTTTGCGGGACAGTTTGCGAACAGCTGCTTCAGCATGTCATGATGGCATTCCTGTGTTTCCTCCAGTAGTTCCTTCAGGGTTGTCATAAAAGTTCACCTTCTTTACAAAAAGAGGACAAATGTCCTTTTTTATCACCTGCACCTATAGTATGATAATATTGTAGAAAAAGCAAGCAGGATGTATGAGAAGGCAATTCTCGTAAACCCTAACTGAAGGAGGAATTTACTTATGTCAACACCACATAACGCTGCCGCAAAGGGCGATATCGCCAAAACCGTTTTAATGCCGGGAGATCCGCTGCGTGCGAAGTACATCGCTGAGACCTATCTGGAAAATCCGGTACAGTTCAACACCGTCCGCAACATGTTCGGATATACAGGAACCTATAAGGGAAAAAAGATTTCCGTCATGGGAAGCGGTATGGGAATGCCGAGCATCGGAATTTATTCCTATGAGCTTTATAAATTTTACGATGTTGAAAATATCATTCGTATTGGAAGTGCCGGTGCCTATACGGATACCTTAAAGCTGTTTGACCTGGTACTGGCAGACAGTGCATGGAGTGAATCCACATTTGCCAAGGCACAGGCAGATGTAGACGGTGATATTCAAAAGCCGAGCGCTGAGCTGAATGCAGAAATTGAAGCTGCCGCAGCCAGAGTGAACAAACCGCTGACTAAGGCAAGAATCCATTCCAGTGATGTATTCTATCACGAAGATAACGTAGACGGACATAAGGAATTTTTTGAAAAGCATGGCTGTGTCTGTGTGGAAATGGAAAGCTTTGCCCTGTTTCACAATGCCAGAGTACTGAACAAGCGTGCTGCGTGCATTCTGACCATTTCCGACTCTTTAGTAACACATGCCGAAACAACGGCAGAGGAACGCCAGACATCCTTTAACGATATGATGCTGGTTGCCCTGGAGACAGCTGCAGCACTATAAGCATCCCCGGGGATACCCGGCAGGATAAGACAGATAAAGGAGGCTTTACGTATGAAACCATATAAGAGAATTTTTACCATCGTCATCGATTCTCTCGGAGTCGGTGCGATGCCCAATGCCGCAGAATACGATGATGTAGGTTGTGACACCCTGGGACATATCGATGCTCATATGCCGGACTTTAACATACCAAATCTGGCAAAGCTGGGACTGGCGAATCTGCATCCGCTCAAGCATGTTGCCCCGGTATCCGAGCCAAAGGGATACTATACGAAGCTGCTGGAGGCAAGTGTTGGAAAGGATACGATGACCGGACACTGGGAAATGATGGGACTCCATATTACTACACCGTTTAAGACCTTTACTGAAACGGGCTTTCCACAGGATCTGATCGATGAGCTGGAACGCCAAACAGGCCGTCATATCATTGGAAATAAATCAGCCAGCGGAACAGAGATTCTGGATGAGCTGGCAGAGCAGGAAATCAATAACGGTGATTTGATTGTTTACACATCCGCGGATTCCGTACTGCAGATTTGTGGAAATGAAGAAACCATGGGAGTGGAAACCCTGTATCATTACTGTGAAATTGCGCGTGAGCTTACCATGCGGCCGGAATGGATGGTAGGCAGAGTCATTGCCCGTCCGTATACCGGAAGTAAAAAGGGTGAATTTAAACGTACGAGCAACCGTCATGACTATGCCTTGAAGCCTTATGGAAAAACTGCTCTGGATGCGCTGAAGGATGCCGGTTTGGATGTTATCAGCATCGGAAAAATCAAGGATATTTTCGATGGCGAGGGTATCACGCAGGCATTAAAATCCAAGAGCAGCGTCCATGGTATGGAACAGACGATTGAGGTTATGGATCAGGATTTCCACGGGTTATGCTTTGTAAATCTGGTGGATTTCGATGCACTGTGGGGACACCGCAGAAACCCAATCGGTTATGGTGAGGAGCTGGAACGCTTTGACAAGCTGCTGGGCGTTGTTCTGGATAAGCTGCAGGAGGACGATCTGCTCATCATCACCGCAGATCATGGAAACGATCCTACGTATAAGGGAAGCGATCATACTAAGGAAATGGTTCCGTTTCTGGCATACAGCCCGCGTATGGAAGGACACGGACTGCTGCCGGTAAGTGATACATTTGCAATGATCGGAGCTACCATTGCGGATAATTTCAAGGTGGCTATGCCGGAAAATACGATAGGAACAAGCTGTTTAAATCAATTAAAATAAGGTACTGATGAAACACTTAAAAGGCATCTGCACAGAAGGAATCGTAGAAGTGAATACGAGGTTCTTACGGCAGAGCCTTTTTTATTATATATTGTCCAAAGAGACGGCTGCCTTTAGGATTATGGCAGGTTTTCATTCTGGCTTTTGTCCCTATTATTGTCCGGCAACGAATGAAAAAAACTATAAAAGTGATATAGCAGATATCGAAGGAGCAAGGTATCTGCGGCGACCATTTGATGTTGTATGGTATCCTGTTATATTTGTCATCGTCATGATACTGATATGCTCTGTTGTAAGAGGCAGATTGTTTACTTTTTCCTCTTTTTTTGTAGCTACAATGATCTTGTCTTTATGTAGCCTGCTTATCTCAAAAACAGGGAACTATATATACAAAAAAATAAGAGGAAATAAGCTTGTCGCAATCCTGAATAAGGATGGTATCTATACTCCACGGCTGTTTTTAAGCTGGGATAAGATAAACCGGATGAAGGTACATTATGCACTGCCGAAAAGCGCAAGAGGTACCAGTTATTTTATTGAATTAGAATTCGTTATGAAGGTGGAGGATGCATTTCATTGTACAGAAAGTGTTTATATCTATTATGTCCCATTGAAAATGAGGAGGCATATAAGAACATATTTAAAACAGCGGGAGTCCTAAAAAAGTAAGTGTAGGTTACGATACATCAGCTATTTTGCTGCCAGAATTGTTTTACAGTCTCATGCAGCCGCTCGGGATCATTGATGACCTGAAACGACCGCATATGCGCCGGCAGAAGCCGCTGATAAAACGGTGTTGTAAAACGCTCGTCAATCAATAATACAATGCCTTTATCCGCATGGGAACGAATGACTCTGCCTGCTGCCTGCAATACCTTGTTCATACCGGGAATTTGATAAGCATAGGCATATCCCATTGCGTTCTCTTCCTCAAAATGATCCCGCAGCAAATCCTGCTGGGGATTCACCTGGGGCAGTCCAACACCGATGATAATTGTGCCAATCAGCTTTTCCCCTTTCAAATCGATCCCCTCGGAAAACATACCGCCCAGTACGCAGAACAGGACATGCAGATCCTTTGTCGTATTGAAATGATCGAGAAATGACTGCTTTTCCTCCTCCTTCATCCCACTTTCCTGGATGCTGACATGAATATCCGTGAATTGCTCCATAAAGACCTCTGCGACCTGCTTCATATACGTATAGCTGGGAAGAAATACGATATAATTGCCTTTTTTGGCACGCACTGCCCCATGGATCATGGCGGCAATCGCGGTAAGGCTAAAGCTGCGGTTACGATATCTGGTAGAAATGGCATCGCACACTATAATGCAGCGGTTTTGCGCAGAAAAAGGAGAGGGAAGAAACAGCCTTCTTGTTTTTCTTGTGGCTCCAAGCAAATCCTGATAATAATCGACAGGGGAAAGAGTGGCGGAGAAAAATATCGTACTGCGTCCTAGAGCGCAGGTTTCCCTTAACGGATGGGCTGGATTCAGACAAAGCTGCTTCAGCACGATATCTGTACCCTGCTTCTCGTACCAGGTTATGAAATTCTCATCATAAAACTCCGCAATCCGGTTGTGATTGATGCATGTAAAATACAAATCGCGCAGCTCCTCATCCTGCGTATCCTCATGCTCACTCTGCAGATAGATGTCCATTTGTTCGATGACCTCAGCCAGGCGCTGCTTGATAGAAAGAAGCGGCTCCTTTTGATATAGAAAGTCCTGCCCCTTCTCCTCACACTGCTTTTTCAGCTGTAGAAATTCGCGATTGATCGCACGCAGAGCGGCATGCAGGGGCTTTCGGTGCTTGGGAATCCAGCGGGCTGCCTGTAGAAAAGCAGCCTTATGCAGCTCTGTGCTGTACATACTGCGGGCGCGGTCCACCAGGTTATGCGCTTCATCCACTAGAAATACATACTCCCCCTTTTCCATGAAAAAACGCTTCAAATAGACCCGGGGATCAAAAACATAATTATAATCACAGACGATGACATCCCCATACAGGCTGGCATCCAGACTCAGCTCAAAGGGACAGATGCCATGCTCCTGTGCTTTTTTCTCAACGGCCTTACGGTCAATGAACTGTGTTTCCTGCAGCAGCTCATACAGCGCATCCTGACAGCGGTCGTAATACCCCTTTGCATAGGGACAGACCTCGGGATCACAGTTGCGAACCTCCTGAAAACAGATTTTATCCTTGGCAGTGATAGCCACGCTCTTAAAGGCTACCTCCTGTTTGTACAGCAGATGCAGTGTATCATAAGCAACCGCGGCTGTAACATTTTTCGCACATAGATAAAACACCTTTTCCGCTTTTCCTTCACCGATAGCCTTTAATGCAGGAAATAAGGTGGAAATCGTTTTTCCGATACCGGTCGGTGCACAGGCGAACAGCTTTTCCCGATCGAGTATGGACTTATATACAGCAACAGCAAAATCACGCTGTCCGCTGCGGTATTGTGCAAATGGAAACTTCAGCTCCTTTAAGGTTCTGGATGCACGGATTTTCAAATCTCTGCTCAAAGCCGCCCATTTTACATAGCGCTGCAGGGTATCCATATAAAACGCTGCCAGCTCCTCCCGCGTTTTTTCTTCCTCAAACTGCTTGATTTCCTCAGTATCAATCTGATAATAGGTCATCTGAATACAGAGTGAGGCTGCATCATGCTCCTGCAGATACATATGTCCATAGCAATAGGCCTGTGCTGCATGTACGAAGACAGGCTCCTGTAATTCGGAAAACGGAATTGCCGTTGTCTTGATTTCCTCAATCGTAACATGACCGTCCTCCCTGCGGATACCGTCTGCACGCCCTTCAATTTCAAACACGATATCATCCAGCTCACTGGACAGCTTCAAAAATACCTCACTCTCATAATCTCCCTGCGCTGCACTCTGCAGCATACGGTGGATCCGGCTGCCAAGATTAGCCCGCTCTATGGATGGTGCTGCTGTTACCAAATCTCCGCCAATCCATACCGATTCCACCAAGGCACGTACTGACATTTTGCAGTGAAACACATGGATCCCTCCTTTATAAAGCTTCTGTATAGTAATTTTAGTCGTTTTTGTAGGATTATGCAATGCAAGTACGGTATAATATACTGGTAAAAAGTGAGGAATGTCTATGAAAGAATTTTATATAGGAGAAAATGATGCAGATCAGCGTGTGGATAAATTCATCCAGAAGACGATGAAAACCATGCCCAAAAGCCTGATGTATAAATATATAAGGAATAAGAAAATCAAGGTGAATCGAAAACGCTGTGAAATATCGCAGCGGCTGGCACTCGGTGATACCATGCAGTGCTACATAGCGGAGGAATTTTATGAAACACAAAGCATGCGGCAGTTTCTGCAGGTGCCCTCTACCCTTGATATCGTGTATGAGGATGAACACATCCTGTTGATCAATAAGCCGAAGGGCTTGCGGGCCCACAGTGATACCAGTGAGGTCCAGGATAATCTGGCTGACCGCCTGCTGCATTATCTGTATGAGTCGCAGGAATATGATCCGGCTCATGAACAAAGCTTTACCCCGGCTCTGTGTCACCGCATTGACCGCAATACGCAGGGACTGGTGATTGCCGCAAAAACAGCGGCAGCCCTTCGCTGCATGAATGAGAAAATCGCTGCCAGGGAAGTGGAAAAGAAATATCTGTGCATCATACAGGGAAGTCTGCGCAAACAGCAGGATCATATCGTCCTGTATCATCGTAAAAAGGAGCAGGATAACATTGCAGAGGTCATCGAGCATGAACAGGAAGGCTATGCCCGCATGGAAACCAGCTATCGCGTTTTACAGGATAAAGGCAGCTATTCCCTTGTTGAGGTTGAACTGCACAGCGGTAAAAGTCATCAGATCCGCGCGCTTATGAGCTGGCTGCGACATCCGTTGCTTGGGGATGTAAAGTATGGGGCGGATAAAACAGCACAGAAGCAGTATCAGGCGCTGTGTGCCTATTATGTGGCTTTCCATTTTCATGACGGGGATTGCTGTCTGCAGTATCTGAATGGGAAGACATTTCAGTTATCGGATACAGATGTGGAACGCCGGTTTTCTGCTATTTCAAATAGCAAAAGAAGACAGCACCGTTAAATATTTACAACAGCCGGATACAGGCAGCTTTAAAAGCATCAAGCTGGAAGGAACTGCCATATAAAAATTACATGCAATCGCTTGCTTTTATGAAAAAGAGGTGTATAATCAGTTAAGTTGAAAATAAAAGGAGAGAGTTTATGGAATCTTATCGTTACCTGCTGGACGTGGCGCTGATTCTTCTCAGCACGAAGGTATTCGGACTGCTTACCAGAAGAATAGAAATGCCGCAGGTCGTTGGGGCGCTTGTAGCAGGCTTGCTGCTGGGGCCGGCATTTTTTAATATCGTACAGGAATCGGAATTCCTGGATCATATTGCAGAAATCGGTGTTATCGTACTGATGTTCTCTGCAGGTCTGGAAACAGATATCACAGAGCTGAAGAAAAGCGGGAAAAACAGCTTTGTCATTGCACTAATCGGTGTTCTGGTACCGCTGCTTGCAGGTTATGTTCTGGCATCCTTTTTTAATACAGAGCCGGATGCATTCCTGCAGAATATGTTTATCGGTGTTATCCTGACGGCAACCTCTGTGAGTATCTCCGTTGAAACGCTCAAGGAGATGGGAAAGCTCTCCACCCCGAGTGGAAATGCGATTCTGGGGGCTGCTTTGATTGATGATATTCTTGGAATCGTTGCATTGACCATCATTACCGGTATGGCAGACACCTCAGTGCAGCTGGGAGAGGTCATGCTGAAAATCGTTGCCTTCTTTGTTCTCGCAGTAATTGTTGGAATCTTTGCCCGCAAGGGGATTGAGAAATTCTTTGACCGCTATCAGAAGGTACATCGCCGGTTTTCCATTCTGAGCTTTGCCTTCTGTCTGCTGTTTGCCTATGTTGCGGAAGCCTTCTTCGGTGTAGCGGATATTACCGGGGCATTTATCGCCGGATTGATTATCAGCGGTACAAGCCGCTGCAATTATGTGCAGATGCGTATTGAAACCTTATCGTATCTCTTGATTTCCCCGGTCTTTTTTGCGAGCATCGGTTTAAAGGTTGTTCTGCCTGAAATGAGCACCAGCATTATGATTTTCTCTGTGCTGCTTCTGGTGCTGGCGATTCTGACGAAGATTGTCGGCTGCGGACTTGGGGCTAAGCTGTGCAAGTATGAAACAATACAGAGTCTGCGTATCGGAATCGGAATGGTATCCCGTGGAGAGGTTGCGCTGATTGTTGCCAGTAAGGGGATGAAGGTTGGCTTGATGAATGATGCATTTTTCGGCCCGATCATCATTATGGTCGTACTGACAACGGTTGTTACACCGATCTTGTTGAAAATAGTGTTCAGAAGCCGTGAAAATGATCCGGATGTTTATGCATCTTCAGAGCTGATTGAGGATTATGAAAAAATCGAGCAGAACGAAAAGCTGGCGCAGAAGGTGCTGGAACAGAGCTGATTTTGATTTAAGTCATGGAAAGCGTGTAGGAACACATATATAAGAGTATATCGTGTAAGAATTTACAGTGAAAGAGTGCATGGTAAAAGGGTATATAAGTCAAAATATATATATGTAGAAATGTATGTAAAGGAATATATATCGGAAAATATATGTAAAATAGAGAAGCAGGTGTTGTGAAATGCATAGCCCGCTTTTTTTATGCTGCATGAGGCTGTTGTTGATGCTGTATGAGAAATAATCGTTGTATCCTATGCGTATATGATGCCTGTGCTTTAATACTTCTATACGAAAAACGCTCAGAAACGCAAAACCTGGATCAAATAGGAATCGGTATCACTGCTGCGTATATAGGATCGTATATGTGCAGATTCTGCTCAGTAAATGATAGTATAGGGGAAACTGTTGATTTTTGTGGACTGCTTTACTTAATCTAATCGAGTCTATATGAACGCAATTCCTATACGTTTCGGATATGGAAGCAATCTCACTCTTACGGCAACAAAATCAGAAACAAGGCGTTTTGTACACATGGCTTCTAAGCTGTCCTGTATGGAAAGCATTTTTGCCTGCTGTATCCTGAGGATACATCTTTGTTCATCGCTAAGCTGCCTCACCATTTTTTAAATTGTGAGAATTTATGTTTTGTTTATATTTTACATTCCTGATTTTCTTCTCCTGAAAGAAACAATTCCTGCAAATGATGCAGAAAATCCGACACTTTTTAAATCAGAAACATACAGCAGGCCTTGTGTACAGAAAAAGGGGTTTCACAAATGCTTTGTTTACAAAATTTTCATAAGGTAAAAAATACATGGAAAAAGGATAGAAAACCGCAATTTTTACAGGGGATTTCCGGAACCGATTTCATGAAAAAAAGGAGTGAATTCTTCGCTTGCACACCAAAATAAAAAGGTGTATACTTCTAGAAGTTTGGTGAACGGCCAAACGATTCGGTGGTATAATAAGGATAAAGGAGGTGTCGTTTTTTGGAAGAAATCATTCGTAAAATCGTTGATGCCGACAAGCAGGCAAGAGCGCGTGTCGAGCAGAAGCAGAAGGAACGCCACAACATCCAGAATCTGATACAGGACCAGAGTATGGAAATAAGAGAAAAGTATCGAAAAGAAACAGAACGCTGTATAACAGAGAAACGCGAAGAGATGGACGCGGATCTGTCAAAGGCTATGCAGCAGGAAGAAACCGTCTATGAGGAGGCATTGCAGGCTCTGCAAAAGAAATTTGACGAGCATAAGGATGAATGGGTTTCACAGATTGTGGAACGAACACTGGCAATGTAGCTGAATGGTAGCCTGTACACGTTGGGAGGTGATGTGTATATGAGTATGGCAGAAGGTGTTATTGTGGCGAAAGCCAGAAGCATGCACGGAGAAGCGCTGGATGAAGAAATGTATCAGGAGCTGCTGCATAAGAAAAGCGTGGCGGAAATCGCCGGTTACCTGAAGCATGAAACCTCCTATGCGGCAGCCCTAAAGGATGTGCGGGAAAACAATATTCACCGCGGTCAGCTGGAAAGCATTCTGCGTCAGGAGATTTTTAAAAAAACGATGAAGCTGTACCGTTATGCGGATGCGGCCTTGAAGCCGTATTATAAGCTGCATATGCAGCAGATCGAAATTGATCTGATCCTGTCCCGTATCCGGGTTTTGATTTCTCAGGAGTATGAAGCAGCCATTGCGGAATTTCCTATTTTCCTGAAGCCGTATACCAGCTTTGACCTGCTGCGGCTTGGAAATGTTCACAGCTTTGATGAACTGCTGGATGTTTTAAAGAATACCATGTATTATGCAATACTTCTTCCTTTCCGTGTAAAAAAAGGGCAGGAAAATGATATTGATTATACAAAAATGGAAACGCAGCTGCAGGTGCAGCATTACACCCATACCTTTCAGGTGATTGACAAGACGCTGAAGGGAAAAAGCAGAAAAGCGGTCAAGGAGTTTTTTGCAATGCAGATCGAACTCAGCAATATCGAGAAAATCTACCGTTACAAAAAATACTTTAACGCCCGTGAAGACATTATCCGCGAATCCCTGGTACCGGTGCATGAGCATCTGTCCGCTGCCTTTGTGGAGGAGCTGATCGCACAGCCCAATGCACGCGCATTTATCAAGCTGCTGCAGAGCAGCACGTACCGTTTGGGAATCGAGGATATGGAAAAGGATTACGTATATATCGAACAGTATACGGATTCCTTCCTGTATGAAAAGGCAAAAAAGAATATTTACTATTCTCTGGATGCCCCACTGGTATTTACCAGCTATCTGTATACCGCAGAGCGTGAGCTGGAAAATATCATCAATATTATCGAAGGTGTGCGTTACCACGTATCCATTGAGGATATGCAGCGCATGCTGATCTACTAGAAAGGAGAATGTTCATGGCAATTTCAAAAATGAAACTGGTCAACATCCTTGCGGATAATGAATATCTCAACGATGTACTTTTGAAATTCGTGGAACTGGATTACTTTCATCCGGAACCGGCCAGCAAGTTTGTGGACAGTGTACACGGACTTACCACGCTGAGTGATGAAAATCCGATTACCGATGTGCTGACGCATTTCCATGAGGTGCTGCAGGACATGGATATGACACTTCCTGTAAAGGATGTGAAAAACGGGGAATATGATCTGGAAGGCATCCGTTCCTATATAGACGGAATCCACGGGCGCTTTGAAAACGGTGCAGCGATACGCCGCGAGCTGGAAACCGTGATCCAGGAAAACCGCGATGCACTAACACAGGTACAGAATATCGAAAGCATCGACCTGAATCTGGATGATTTGTTTGAATGCAAATATATTAAAATCCGGTTTGGAAGACTGCCGATCGACAGTGTTGAAAAGCTGCAGTATTACCGCAACCGCCCGTTTGTATTCAAATCGTTCAGTACCGATGATACGTATAGCTGGTGTGTGTATTTCACAACAGCAAAATACGAGGGAGATGTGGACAATATCTTTTCCTCTTTATACTTTGAACGTATCCGAATTCCGGAGTTTGTACACGGAAATCCGAAACAGGCCAAGGAAACACTGCAGGAGGAAATCGACAACGATCTCAAGCAGCTGCAGCATGTGAATGAGGTCATAGATGCCTTAAAGGCTGAATGCATGGACAATTTCGCTGACATCAAGGCGGAGCTGGAGTTTATAAACCACACCTTTGAAGCCAGAAAATATGTACTGGGTCTCGGTGAGAGATTCTCCATTACAGGTTTTGTGGTTGAAGAAGATGTGCCAAAATTGAAGGAAACATTCTCAAATTTGAAGGAGGTGGAAATCGAAGTCAGGCCTGCCCATAGCGACAAGCGACTTTCGCCTCCGACCAAATTAAAGAATGGGTGGTTTGCCAGGCCCTTCTCGATGTTTGTAGAAATGTATGGCACCCCCGAATATGAGGGAATCGATCCAACGCCCTTTGTAGCGTTTACGTATTCACTTCTGTTCGGTATTATGTTTGGCGATCTGGGACAGGGAATCGTCCTGATCCTGGTCGGCTATCTATTTTATAAATGGAAAGGCATGCGCCTTGGGGAAATCGGCATGCGCATCGGTATCTTCTCCAGTATCTTTGGTGTTGTATACGGATCCGTGTTCGGTAACGAGGAGCTGCTGAACCCGTTGTATAAAACGGTGTTTGGTCTTTCCGAAAAGCCGGTTGAGGTTATGACCAGCAACTTCATCCCTGTACTGCTTGTCATGGCAGTGGGGCTGGGAGCGATTCTGATCGTAATCAGTATTGGCATCAATCTGTATCTGCAGATTAAAAATAAAAATTATGGTGAGCTGTTCTTTTCACAGAACGGGGTTGCCGGCCTTGTATTTTATATATCTCTCATCGGTGGTGGCGCTTATCAGCTCATGAGCGGAACAAGCGTTATCACCAATCCAATCTTTGCCGTTATCTTTCTGCTTGTACCGCTGGTACTGATTTTCCTGAAAGAAGCGCTGGAGAGAAAAATGGACAACAGGGAGATGTTCCCGGATGGCTTTGGAGGCTTCTTTGTGGAAAGCTTCTTCGAGCTATTTGAAATCTGCCTTTCATTTATCACCAATACCATCTCCTATCTGCGTGTCGGCGGCTTCGTCTTATCCCATGCGGGGATGATGATGGCTGTCATGCTGATTATGGACATGGCTGGAGGTGCTGGATGGATCGTGCTGATCCTGGGAAATATCTTCGTCATGTGTCTGGAGGGTATGATTGTTGGAATCCAGGTGCTTCGTCTGGAATTCTATGAAATGTTCTCCCGTTATTTCACGGGGAACGGAATCGTGTTTAAATCACTGAATGATTAAAGGAGGAACTATCATGTTAAACATGTTTGAACTTTTATTGCCGCTTATTCTGATCGCATTGATCTCTTTACCGCTGGTAAACGTATTTAGAGGAAAGAAAAGTGTATCTGTAGCAAAGCGCCGTATGATTACGCACGTTTGCTTCTTCTTCGCTATTGTGCTGGGAACAGTGTTCTTCAGCGCAACAAAGGCTTATGCTGCTGGTGCGGATGATGTCACAATGAAAATGGCAGGCTCCATCGGTCAGGGTCTTGGCTTCATCGCCGCTGCACTTGCGACCGGACTTTCCGCACTTGGTGCAGGTATCGCCGTAGCTGCTGCTGCTCCAGCCGCAATCGGAGCCTTCTCTGAAAACGAGAAAAACTTCGGTAAATCCATGATCTTCGTTGCCCTGGGTGAAGGTGTTGCTATCTACGGTCTTTTGATCTCTATCTTCATTATCTTCATGAAGCTGTAATACGGGTGGTGATCCTTCGTGAAATTCTACCTGCTCAGTGATAACATCGATACCCAGATGGGGATGCGTCTGGCAGGGATCGAAGGGGTGGTCGTCCATGAGCGTCATGAGGTTCTAAAAGAGCTGGAGCGTGTGATGCATATGGAGGATGTTGCCATCGTTTTGATGACGACAAAGCTGATTGAAACCTGCCCCGAGGTTATTTCTGAATTAAAACTGAAACAAAAGAAACCGCTGATTGTCGAGATACCAGACCGTCATGGCTCCGCCAAGATTGGAGAAACCATTGACCGCTACGTATCCGAGGCAATCGGTGTGAAACTATGAGGTGTTTGCTATGCTAGATGACAAAATTAAATTGGAGCAGTACTTTGAGGAAGAGATAAAACGAGTTAGCGACATCGAGATTGCCGGTATTGAACAGGAAATTGATGAAATCCGTAAAAAATCCATGGAGGGCCTGGAGCTGGAAGCACAGCGTGAGGCTGGACTTACCAGAGAACAGGAGCTGAAGGAAATGGCCAGCGAGCACGCCATTCGTCTAAGCAAGGCACATGAGGAAACAAACCGCAGACTTATGAAGAAGCGCCGTGAGCTTACCGATGCGGTATTCAAGGCCGCAAAGCAGCAGCTGCAGGAATTTGCCAGCCGTAAGGATTATGCAGAGCTTCTGAAGAAAAAAGCTGCCGACCTTGCACAGCTGGACTATGCGCATGTTGTATTTTATGTCGCACAGAGAGATCAGGCTGTTTTGAAGGATATTTGTGAAGCATATGGAAAGCCCTGTGAGGGGAAATGCGATGCAGATATTCTGCTTGGAGGATTTCGCATGGAATGTGAGGAAAAAGGTATTGTTGTAGATGAAACCTTTGACACCGGCATCGATGAACAGAAAGACTGGTTCTATACGAACTCCGGATTGTTTATAAAATAAAAATTGCATACGAAACCGTATGATTGAGGTGATAATGTGAGTGAAAATGTTATATATTCCATCAACGGTCCAGTCGTAAAGGTCCAAAATGCAGTCGACTTCTCCATGCTGGAGAAGGTATATGTCGGTCATAAACGTCTGATGGGAGAGGTTATTTCCATCAGTAAGGAGGCAACGACGATTCAGGTGTATGAATCCACAACAGGATTAAAGCCGGGAGAACCCGTCGAGCCTACGGGCAGTCCGATTTCTGTAACACTGGGGCCTGGTATCCTGCGTAATATCTTTGACGGAATCGAACGTCCGCTGAAGGAGATTGCAAAGGAATCCGGTGCCTTTATTGCGACCGGTAGCGATGTGGCACCGCTGGATGAAGATGCTTTATGGGATGTAACGGTAAAGGCTTCTGTAGGGGATGAGGTTGTTCCCGGACAGATCTTTGCGACACTTCCGGAAACGGATTTGATCGAGCACCGCTGCATGATTCCGCCAACCCTGTATGGAACGGTTGTGGAAGCTGCAGAAAACGGAAAATACAGCATCAATCAGTGCATCCTGAAGGTAAAGGATGATAAGGATAAGGTTCATGAGCTGACCCTGGTACAGAAATGGCCGATTAAAACGGCACGACCTGTGGCAGAGCGTCTTCCAATCAGTGTACCGCTGATTACCGGACAGCGTATTTTTGATACCCTGTTCCCGATTGCCAAGGGTGGTACGGCAGCGATTCCAGGCGGCTTTGGTACCGGAAAGACCATGACCCAGCATCAGCTGGCAAAATGGTGTGATGCGGATATCATCGTCTATGTCGGCTGCGGAGAGCGTGGAAACGAGATGACGCAGGTTTTGGAGGAATTCTCCGAGCTGATCGATCCGAAATCCAATCGTCCGCTGACCGATCGTACCGTGCTGATTGCCAATACGTCCAACATGCCGGTTGCGGCACGTGAGGCGAGTATTTATACCGGTCTGACACTGGCAGAGTATTATCGTGATATGGGCTATCATGTTGCCATCATGGCGGATTCCACATCACGCTGGGCAGAAGCGCTTCGTGAAATCAGTGGACGTCTGGAGGAAATGCCGGCTGAGGAAGGCTTCCCGGCATATCTGCCAAGTCGTATCTCACAGTTCTATGAGCGTGCCGGCTATATGAAGACACTGAATGATCAGGTAGGGTCCGTATCTATCATCGGTGCCGTATCTCCGCAGGGATCTGACTTCTCCGAGCCGGTTACCCAGAACACCAAGCGGTTTGTACGCTGCTTCTGGGCGCTGGACAAGCAGCTTGCCTATGCACGTCACTATTTCGCCATTAACTGGACGGAAAGCTATTCTGAATATGTGACGGATTTAACAAAATGGTACAATAAGAATGTGGATATGCGTTTCCTTCGCAACCGTCAGGAGATCATGAGTCTGCTGGCAGAGGAAGCGAAGCTGATGGAAATTGTAAAGCTGATCGGTAGTGATGTACTGCCGGAGGATCAGAAGCTGGTCATTGAAATCTGCAAGGTTATCCGTGTCGGATATCTGCAGCAGAATGCGTTCCATAAGGATGATACGTATGTACCGCTGGAAAAGCAGCTGAAAATGATGGATGTTATTTTGTATCTATACAAACGCTGTAAGGATTTGGTTGCACAGGGAAAACCGATGAGCCAGGTGGTGGCTTCTGGGATTTTCGACAAGGTAACCAAAATGAAATACGATGTGCCGAATGACCATATTGAACTGCTGGACACCTATTTTCAACAGATCGATGCGGCTGTCTCACAGGTTGCGTAAGGAGGAAAGTGCATGAGTCTTCAATATGTAGGATTGAGTGAAATTAACGGGCCTCTTGTCTTCCTGGATAACGTGGAAAACGCCAGCTATGAAGAGATGGTGGAAATCAAATGTGGAGATGGAACGACACGTCTGGGAAGAGTGGTTCAGCTGGAGGGCAAAAAAGCTGCCATTCAGGTGTTTGAGGGAACCAACGGAATCTCCCTGAAAAACACAAAAACAAAATTTACAGGAAAGCCGATGGAGCTTGCGTTATCACGCGAGATGCTGGGGCGTACCTTTAACGGAAGCGGACAGCCAATCGACGGGCTGGGAGAAATCTATGCCGAGAAAAGTGCGGATATCAATGGACAGCCGCTGAATCCGGTTTCCCGTGTGTACCCGCGAAATTATATCAATACCGGTATCTCAAGTATCGATGCCTTAACAACACTGATTCGCGGACAGAAGCTGCCAATTTTCTCCGGCTCCGGTATGCCGCACAATGAGCTGGCAGTTCAGCTTGTAAAGCAGGCGAAGATATCGGAAGGGGACGGTAAGAATTTCTGTATCGTCTTTGCGGCTATGGGTGTTAAAAACGATGTCGCAGATTATTTCAAGCGCTCCTTCGAGGAAGCAGGCGTTATGGAAAAGGTTGTTATGTTTATCAATCTTTCCAATGACCCGATCATCGAGCGTACCCTGACACCGCGCTGTGCCTTAACGGCTGCGGAATATCTGGCATATGAGCAGGATATGCATGTACTGGTTATTTTGACAGATATTACCTCATATTGTGAGGCGCTGCGTGAGTTCTCCAGCAGTAAGGGAGAAATTCCGGGACGTAAGGGATATCCGGGATACCTGTACTCTGATCTGGCTTCACTGTATGAAAGAGCAGGTATTGTCAAGGGTGCCGGAGGGTCTGTCACGCAGATTCCGATTCTGACAATGCCGAATGACGATATCACCCACCCGATTCCTGACCTTACCGGGTATATCACCGAGGGACAGATCGTACTGGATCGTAATCTGAACCAGATGGGAGTTTATCCGCCGGTTGGTGTCCTGCCTTCATTGTCACGTTTGATGAAGGATGGAATCGGTGAAGGCTTTACAAGAAAGGATCACTCTGATGTATCCAATCAGCTGTTCGCAGCCTATGCGAAGGTGCAGGATGCCAGAAGTCTGGCTTCTGTTATCGGTGAGGATGAGCTGAGTGATGTCGACAAGCAGTATATGTCCTTTGGTACGTTATTTGAGGAGCATTTCCTGAATCAGGGCTTTGATGATAACCGCAGTATTGAAGAAACGCTGGATCTGGGCTGGGATTTACTCAGCGTCCTGCCGCGTGCGGAGCTTGACCGTGTAGATAACGAGGTTCTTGAGGTCTATTACGATCATGAGCGTGCGGTGAAACGTTTTGGTCTGAAAAGTGGGCCTATCATCAAGGAACTGGCATCTCAGGGTAACTGATTATGGCCAATAAACAGGTGTTTCCAACCAAAGGAAATCTGATTGCGACAAAGAAATCAAACGATCTGGCACATATGGGGTATGAGCTGATGGATCGGAAACGGAATATCCTGACGCGCGAGATGATGTCGCTGCTGGATGATGTAAAGCTGCTGCGTGATAAGATTACGATTACGTATCAGAAGGCTTACTATGCCTTGCAGCAGGCGAATATGTCCTTGGGTGTCATCAGTGATCTGGTGGAAGCGGTGCCGGTGGATACCGGTATCCATATCAGCTATCGCAGTGTCATGGGTGTGGAGATTCCAAAGATTCAATACGATAAGCAGGAGTATAAGCTGACCTATGGCTTAGATCATGCAAATTCCAAGCTGGATTATGCGTACCGCTGTTTCTATAAGGTAAAGGAAATGACGGTGATTCTGGCAGAGGTGGAGAATAGTGTGTACCGGCTTGCAAATGCGATCCGCAAGGCGCAGAAGCGTGCCAACGCCCTGAAGAACATCGTGATTCCGGATTTTGAACATAATATCAAGTTCATAACGGATGCGCTTGAGGAAAAGGAGCGGGAGGAGTTTTCCCGTCAGAAGGTCATCAAGGCAACTAAGGATCGAAAAAAAGCTGAAGAGTCCGCAACATAGCGGCTCTTTTTTTCACGCTCAACATGCTCATGAGATTCCAAGAGCAGCGCTCAGGCTCTGAATAAGTACGGTTATTGGCAGGAAAAATCAAATCGTGTTCAAGGAATATATGCAGGGAATGTGCTGCGGCATGGTGTAAGGTGGAATGTGCGTGCGGGAGTGAGGCAATCGGTGCCGGCTTCAGAAAAGAGAATCAATCTGAATCCGAGGATATTTTCTTGGACAAGATCAGATGGCTTTACTGAACTGTGAAAAATCGAATGTTAACTTGGGTATGTAGCGGCCCGGTATTTGCATAGGACGATTCTTTCTATATGATATAGAATGCTGGTGATCCATCGGTTTTTAAATGATTAACCATTTGCTGCTTTCCATATACAGGATTCTTTTGCTTTATAAAGGTTGGAAGGAAATGCATCGGATTTTTATCGAAAAGAGTACAAAGGTAAGCAAAGAAAAGGGCACAAGACCTTTATTTATCAGGGGATTTTGCAGTATTGCTGAAAAAGATAAAAAAAACGAAAAAAATTCAAAAAAAGTCTTGCATAAATGGTCTTTCTGTTGTATTATATATGAGCGCTGATGAGAACAGCGCAAAGAAAGAAAACGAAAACGATGCGCCCATAGCTCAACTGGATAGAGCGTTTGACTACGGATCAAAAGGTTGTGGGTTCGATTCCTGCTGGGCGCGCCATTATTTTTCGGGATGTAGCACAGCTTGGTAGTGCACTTGATTTGGGATCAAGGGGTCGCAGGTTCAAATCCTGTCATCCCGACCATTGTAAAATTGTAAACACGGCTGGGTAGCTTAGTTGGCTAGAGCATCCGGTTCATACCCGGAAGGTCGCGAGTTCGAGTCTCGCCCCCGCCACCAATTTTGCTAATTGGACCCTTAGCTCAGTTGGTCAGAGCATCCGGCTCATAACCGGTGGGTCGTAGGTTCGAGTCCTACAGGGTCCACCATTATGTTACCGAACATCTGGAGGAATACCCAAGTGGTTGAAGGGTCCGGTCTTGAAAACCGGTAGGTCGGGAAACTGGCGCCTGGGTTCGAATCCCAGTTCCTCCGCCATTTAAATCTTCAACTAAAAAAGAATTGCTCATTAAACATCGCGGGGTAGAGCAGCCTGGTAGCTCGTCGGGCTCATAACCCGGAGGTCGTTGGTTCAAATCCTTCCCCCGCAACCAAATGGTCCCGTAGCTCAGTCGGTAGAGCAATGGACTGAAAATCCATGTGTCGTTGGTTCGATTCCGACCGGGACCACCATTTAAGAAAACAAGCCTTTAGATAAAGAAAATCCTTTATTTAAAGGCTTTTCTTATGTTTTACTATATTGCTTGTTATGATAAAAAACACCAAAATGACGAAAACATGACGAAAAAATCTACTTTTTTATATTCTGATTAGGTGCTATACTGATATTAGAGATAGGAAAGAAGGTGTGATTCATGGCTGTTGAAAAGAGAAACGGTAAGTGGTATATACGTGGTAAAGTGAAGTTGGAGGATGGCAACTTCAAAGACTATCATCGTGTAGCAAAAGGCTGCAAACTCAAAAAAGAAGCTATGAAATTTGAGGAGAGCTTCCTGGCCAAGTACAATGAGGATCTGGAGCAGATGCGCGCTACCAATATCACATTTAAAGAGCTTACTGAAATGTATTTAAGGGAAAAACAGGGAAGCACGAAATCAAGTACGCTTGCTACTGATAAGTACATGTTTGATCAGATGGATGAGCTGTATGATAAGAAAATCAATCTGATTAGAACGAAGACGATAAAAGACTTCATCGAAAGCTACAACACACCAGAATACAAGCTGTCGTATGTTAATAAGATGAGGACATATCTAAATAAACTTTTCAGCTATGCTGTTAAACAGAATCTTATCGAACGTAACCCCGTTTCTTCTATTCCTAATTTTAAGCGCCCTGACGAATTGAAAGAAGAAATGCAGTTCTACACACCTGATGAGTGGAAACGCTTCATACAGGCATTTCCTAAAGACGATATCATGTATTATACGATTTGCTGCACTTTGTATTATATGGGGATGCGTCGTGGTGAAGTACTTGCCTTGAATAGGAAAGATGATGTGGACATCGTAAAGGGGACAATACGCGTCAATAAGACTGTTTCTCAGTACGTAAGTGGACAGAGGTATGTAGTAACACCTCCTAAAACAAAAAACTCGTACAGGGTCATAAAAATGCCGGATGAGGAGCTTCGGATTATGACGGAATATCTTGAATGGTATGATTCATGCCCTGGAGCGCCTGCGGATGGCTTCCTGTTCGGAATGGATCAGCCGATTATTCCTAAACTGCTAAATAAGAGGTTTCATAGAGTGGCAGATGCTGCAGGTTTACCACAAATTCGTATTCATGACCTCAGACACTCCCATGCCACGCTTTTAATTAACCACGGTGCAAATATCAAAGCCATAGCAGATCGCCTCGGAAACACAGTGGAAGAGGTGCTGAAGACCTATTCCCATCTGTTCAATGAAACAGAAGATGCTATGATTCAAATCATCAATAATGTATTCAAAAAATAGGACAGCTCTTTGTAGGGCTGTCCTTTAATCATAATATGGATAAAGAGAATCTATAGCTTCATCGCGAATGTCTTTTGCTTTATTATCAATAATGTTTTTTAAAACATTTGCTTTCTCAATAGGATCAGTATAATCCGCTAATTGTTTTACAAATCCTATTGAATGGTTTTTTAAAAATTCTTGTGCTTGTTCAAGATTTGTAAACGTGTCATAACAGTAATTATAGCCACTATTTATATAGTTAATAGGCTTTTTTATATCAAGATCGCGTACGATATAATATAGAAATTGATTGTTTTTTATTTGATCAATAATGATATGATATATTTTTTCTAAGAAAGAAGTGTGATATTGTTTTATATGTCGATTATCTATTGTG
>OAVH01000218.1_pt1 | contig 46135 bp, 42 predicted proteins | sample 1495281 | NCBI WGS metagenome assembly OAVH01 (sample SAMEA2580082, study PRJEB22360) | human gut metagenome | biome: human gut; feature: human-associated habitat; material: faeces | place: Denmark | collected 2008/2010
CTTATTCAATAAGGCTTTGAATAGGATTATTTATTTTGCAACTGTCAAACTCCCGAGGACTACGTCCCTGATTCTTTATTTCTTTATATTCAAAAACTCATTACAAAACCTCTACTCATCTCTCATGAAATCTGTTATCATAAATATATAAAGGAGGATCCCCTATATTATCACAAAAGACAAAGCACTGTTTAACGGATAAAATACAAACGAAGAACATTTTCTATATACCAAAGATCTTTTATGTACAGAAGACAGCTACAACAAACAAAGATAAGGATGTGCCATATGGGTAATACCAGACATGAAGATGCTATTATGAAAATGGGCTTCAGTTATTTCCGCGATACAATCCTGAAGGTTCTGGGGATTGATTATCAATTTCTGGATCCCGGTCCTACAGAGCTGGTGGAACTGATCATTCAGTCCATGTATATGGATTTTACTTTCCTTACAGATCAGGATTTCTATATACATACGGAATTTCAGACCACCGACGGCAAGGATCCTGATCTTCGCCGATTCCATGCCTATGATGCTGTTTTTTCCCACAATACAGGAAAAAATGTGATCACCTATGTAATTTTCTCAGGCGGGATCACTGAGGCAAAAACAGAACTGGACTGTGGGGACTTTACCTACCGCGTCCGTCCTGTTTTCCTCACCGGCAGGGATGCAGATCCTATCTTCCGACGCCTGCATGAAAAGCAGCAAAGCGGAGAACCTTTTACAGAAGAAGATTATGCAGATCTTTCCCTGACACCTCTGTTGTCAGGAAGCCGCAGCCGGAAGGATGCCATCCTGGATGCTCTTCTTCTGACAAAACCAGACAGAACCATCACTGCACAGAAAGCTGCCGCCGTTCTTTATACGATGGCTGATAAATTTCTTGACAATGATGACCTTAAACAGATTAAGGAGGTTGTAACCATGACCAGACTTGGACAGATGATTTTTGATGATGGACAGAAAGCCGGTATCCAGCAGGGGCAGACAGGTATGCTCAAAAGCCTGATTCTGAAGAAGTTGCAGAAAAACACTCCCATCCCCACCATCGCACGAGAACTGGAAACAGACGAAGAGACAGTGCTGTCCATCATCGCAGAGCTTCAGACAGTAGAAAAATAAAAATGCCAGAGCCTTTAAAACCAAGAAGCGGCAGCCCAATGTCATTCATATTTGACACTCGGGAAAGGTAACCTGATTTATATCTGTTTTCGGCTCACAAACAGCTCGTTTTTACGATGTCTTTTCCGCTTCGGAAACATTTTTTTGTTTCCACTGCCGGTATCTGCGTTTCTCTATTGTTGAAGCAATCGTTTCCAGAATCAGCGCCACTACAATAATCACCACTGCTGCGATCTTTCCGGTAACACTGGTAAAGATCTGTGCCGCACCGCCCACTTTCGGAATAGAACAGGTTACCTTTCCGATAAAATTGTCATATGGTACAGGATTCATGTCTTCCGGGGCTTCATTTTTTATATAAACCATACTTCCCACCGGAATAGACGGTTCCATACTTCCGCTGACCACAGAATAAATATGATATCCAAACAGTCTCGGAAGAGTCAGCGGAATGCAGAACACCACCAGCGCTGTCAGCATGATCGTTCCCAGCCATGCACATTCAGCATCACACAGGTTATCGGTTTAACCAACGACGATGAGGTTTCAAAAGAATTTCGTCCGTATAAACAGATGATCGAACGTCTCAATCGCACCTACAAAGCCTCATACCGAATCACAAATGGATTTGATAATTATGAAGGCGCCAACTACGATTTAGCCTTATGGGTAGCTTACTATAACTTTTTGCGACCAAATAAGCACAATCATTATCAGGTTTTAAACAAAGTTGATATGCTCAATGGTGCCGATAACATGCCGGGTAAATGGCAGCTGCTTATCTTTTTAGGACAGCAGACCATCTTAAACCTTCAAGCCGAAGGCTCTAACTGTTCTTGAGTTCTTCACCGTCGGTGATCTATATACAGCAGTTCTTTTGCGTGCTGTCAAGGGTGGCGTAAATCTACCTCAAACTGAAATATCTGCAATTTTCAAGGTTCATCTGAGCCTTTTTCTTTTCACTCAGTTTTTCATAACTCACTTGACACTACCTCAGGGCATAAAAAAACGGCCTGCCCGGTTTGTTTGGGCAGGCCGCAGCTCGAACCGTTTTTCCTCCAACTTGCCCATGGCATAGGTTTCATACAGCTTTTTAATCAGCACATCCAACTCGGCGCTGCGCCTGCGCTCTTTGGCGACCTTGCGTTTCAGCTCCTTTGCCGCTTCCTGCTGGCGAACCTGTGAAATGCTGCGAACTTTCTGAACAAATTCCTCCTTGTTCTGGATGGCATAGCTGGCGGTGGTATCTGTCCGGCGTACCGTCCGCTTCACCTGCTGGGTCAGCTTCCAGGTTTCCGGGTCAACAATGGCCTCGTGGGTGTTCTCAAAAATCAGCCAGTCGGACGGGTCATTTTTTACCCGCTTATCCCGATAGGACTTCTTGGAAGAACGGATTCAGTTGTTTCCAAAATGGAAACAACTGCGGCGGACGGGAAACGGTATCAGACCAACTATTATAATCTGGATGCCATTATCGCTGTGGGGTATCGTGTGAACTCCAAAAAGGCGACCATATTCCGCATTTGGGCGAACCGGGTGTTAAAAGAGTTCATCATCAAAGGCTATGTGATGGATGACGCACGGCTGCGTGAGCCGGAGAACTTTTTCGGCAAGGATTATTTCGAGGAACAGCTGGAGCGTATCCGGGACATCCGGGCCAGCGAGAGAAGATTTTACCAGAAAATCACGGACATCTATTCCCAGTGCAGCGCCGACTACGATGTGGAAAGCCCCATCACAAAGGAGTTTTTCGCCACGGTGCAGAACAAGCTCCACTATGCAGTCACCCATCATACCGCCGCTGAGATCGTATACGGCCGTGCCGACAGCACCAAACCCAACATGGGGCTGACCACATGGAAAAACGCCCCCAAAGGCCGCATCCGCAAATCGGATGTCACCGTTGCCAAAAACTATCTGAATGAAACGGAAATGCGAAACCTGAACGAGATCGTCACCATGTACCTGGACTATGCGGAACGGCAGCCCCGCCGAAAAGCCATACTTGAAGTGACTCCCGCTTTCCTCGCACTGGGCGATAGCGTTCTGCGCCCGGAGTTCCTCCACCAGAGCATAGTCCTCTTTGCTGAGCCGCCGGGATAGCTGCTCCATCAACGCCGCACAGGTTTGGACTGCCTTGCGGTATTCCGGGGACGTGGGAACGACTGTTTCACAGGGATAAAACTCTCCGTTATACATGGCTTTTAAAATCATTGCGTTCCCTCCCTCAACAGTAGATCAGCTCAGCCAGGACAACTTCCTCGGCCCTGTTGTGGATGGAGTTCATGGAGCGCAAAATCCCAACTTTTGGATTTTGCCGACCCATGCCATCTGGTCGGCAGCTTTCAGGGCTTCTGTGACGCCCTCTTGCTGCATCATGGCTTTTTCAATGATTTCCAGCCGCTCCTGGCAGGCGATGTCGATTTCCTCCAAGTGAGGAAACAGCTTTTCGGTGACAATGAGATCGGTATACAGAATGGGTCGGTGTTCTTTTAAGTAGGCACGGCGCAACCGGCCATATTTCCCGATATGGTACTCTTTGGTGTCCGATAACACAAGATCGGGAATGAGATAGTCGCCGCATTTGGTGTAAGTCAGTTCCATACAAGGCTCCTTTCGTGGGAATATGTGATTGACAGTTACGGCAGGTTTGAGGGCATCCCTCCTTTATCATAACTGCCTTTCATTCGCCACAAATGAGCCGCCAGTCATGATGTAATGTTTTTTGGTGTAATCCACCCTCTATACATTACATCATGATTTGCGATACTGTTACTGTCTATCCTCCTTCGGTTGTTGGTCAGCCGACAGTACCGTTGTGCATACCCGCTGCGGGCTTCGGCAGCATCTTCAATGTTCTCGTACGTGCCGAGGAAATATTGCTTTTTCTGGAGCATCCACAGAAGTTCCTGCCACCTGGGTCAGGAATGATTGCAGGCTCTTGTCATGTTCCTTCTTTTGACATCCGCAGCTTTTCATGTTGCAGTGGACAAGATTGTTATATGCTACATCAATTTCGTTGCCGCAATCACAGCGACAGTGCCATTTTCTTTCACCCTTTGATGTTTTCTCATTGATCTTCTCCTTACAACATGCAGAAAACCCCACCCCGACGCTCCAACAGCGCCACGGATGGGGTTGCTATAACTTATTCTTCCGCTTTTTTGCTCTTGCGGGTCAAAAACAGGAAGACGATCACACCCAGGCTGACCGCAATCAGCACCGCATAGAGAACAGGCGTGGACTCATCTCCGGTTTTCGGAGCATGAGGATAAGTAGGCGTGGACTCATCTCCGGTTCTCGGAGTATCAGGATCAGTAGGCGTAGGCTTTACAGTCTCGTACTCATTATCAAACTCAGCGCCGGGCAGCTTATTGCCCTCAGAATCCGGATACAGTACCGCCGTAGCTTCCAGACCGCTGCCGTCCTCGGCGTTGGTGATATAGACCGTCAGAGCATATACCGTATCGTCATAGGTGCATTTCTTGTTGTTTCCAGCTAACTGATAAATGGTGTAGGTGTAAACGCCTACCCTGTTATAGGTGATAGTCGGAAAGTTTTTCGTATCCGCTCCGGTTATCATCATGGTGTAGATATCACCAACAGAGTCCTCCGGCATAGGGTAGGAAGCGTTATCCGCTCTCAGCTTGATTGTGAAATCCTCTGCCGGTTTAGGCAGGGTTCCGGAAAGGGAAACAGTCACCGGAATAGAAACTCCGGGATTTTCCGCTGCAAAGGCTGGTACGGTCATGGTCATCATGCACATCACCGCCATCACTGTTCCTAAAATGATACTCATCCATCTTTTCATATTAGCTTTCCTCCTGATCCGCTGCCTGGTAGGGTTCCATCACAGCCAGAATGATTGTTCTTGCATCGGTAGATTCCGTAGAACAGGTGGAGAGGGCCAGAACCTGTGGTTTATCCATCTGCTCCAATTTATTTATTGTTTCCTCACGCAGATGAAGACTATTGTCTTTTGCGTAAGAAAGCAGTCCATCTATATCAGTCTGCCACTGTTCCGGGTCGAAGATCGCATCTTCTCCCGCATCTATCAGCAAGCAGGCAAAAATTTCAAGGTTATAGGCGTTGCCCGGCAGAATCAGCATTCCGGTGGTGTTTTCATCGAAGAATGTCTGATCTTTATATAAATCAAGATCACCAAACATTCCGCTGTTTTCCATATGATGGCCATACAGCAGAGAATAGGCATCGGAGAAGTCCCGCTCATTGCGGGTATCCAGATAAATACTTCCGGCAAGAGCAAAGTTGCCGTATACATCCTTATTGATGTAAGTCAGGTTTGTACTGCCTTGCAGCACGGGGTAATCAATTCTCGTATTGTCCAGCGATACCCATGCACAGACATCAGGGTTGATCGCCAGCAGCTCCTCAAAGGAAGCTCCGCCATCTTCTTCCACGGCGGGTTTGATTTTCAACATATCCGCCTGCACATCCCTGGCGGCAGAGTAGACCCGATTGTTATCCCATAACGCATAGGCCGCATAAATGCCTGCCACGCAAAGGCAGAGGACAACGATCAGATTTACCAAAGAGTTTGCGGCCTTTAGAAACCATCTCGACATTTTATTTTCGGGGCGAAATGTGCCGCACTCCTTTCAATGATTCCTTTCGGAAGGTCTGGGGCGTTGCCGCCCCAGACACCGAAAAGGGTTCTTAGAAAAATTCTGCTTCGTTCAGATTAGTTCTCACGCATCATGCGCTTCTTGGAGAAGAACACGAACAGACCCATGCAGGCAACAGCCAGCAGCAGGATGTAAGGCATGGAGTCCATGTTGATACCTGTGTCGATCGCACTGGTCAGAGTATTGGTCCATACATCTTGATCAACATCACCGCCACTGATAGTACCGTCAGCTTTAGTGGTATTTTCCTTGGTGTAGCCATCTTCATTTTCGCTTACAGTATAGGTGGTGCCGACAGGAATATTGGTGAATGTTGCAGTTTCGTCATCACCCAGATTAAACACGATAGTGTAAGTACCATCTTCGTTTTTAGTAGCTTCGTACTGACGGTTAGTGGAAGCAGCATCGTTGGCGATCTGAACAGTAGTATTAAACGCAGTGCCTTCAGCAGGAGTGAACACAACAGTAAACTGGAACTTCTTAGACATATCGGCCATGTTACCCTCAATCTGCTTGGTAACGCTTAATTGACCGGCATTATAGCTATTGGTGATTTTGCCTGTCTTTTTACCGGTAGCGGTTTCGTAGTGGATAGCTGCAACATAGCGCTTGGTGCTGGACTCATCACGCAGAATGGTAACAACCAGATAAACAGGCTCTCTGTTGTAGGTGGTACCGGCAGTCTTGGTGGTAGGAACAGCCTCAGTAATCTTATAGGTGTATACACCCAGTGCAACCCCATCATAGTTGGAGATATCAACAGACACAGCAGCATTGTTAGTTGTAGACAGATCACTGGTAAATACAGCATCGCCCAGGGTTACTGTCGGGTAAGTAGAAACAGTTTCAATCTCACCTTCATTGTTCTTGAAGCTCTGATATTCAACATTGAAATCAAAGGTTTCTGCGGGAGCGGTGCCGTTGGTAACGACATACTCTTTGGTGAAAGAGGTGCTCTTATCAAGGTAATCGTCGTAGCCATCGGCGAAAGCAACGGTGCTCATGCTCAGGACAAGAACCAGAGCCAGAGCGAGAGAAAGAATTTTCTTCATGTGGATAACCTCCTATTTTTTTTCATTGTTTGATTGTATGTAATGATTTTTGATGAGCAAAATCATTGCACCTGATTATCATGGGACTATAAGCCCCGTCTGCGGAGAATGGTAATGACTTTACCCTGTACATTCTCCATGGGGATCGAGCCGAAATCCCGGCTGTCCTCCGTCTGTGTCCGGTAATCACCAAGGATGAACACCTGGCCTTCCGGAACCTTGTAGGGATATTCCATCCCTTCCTTTGCGTAGGTGGGATACATGATCTCACCTGACTGAGCTGTTCCGTTTACCAGCAGTGTGCCGCTTTCATCCAGCGTCACAACATCGGTAGCTCTGGCAGCGATGCGTCCGATATGGGGTTCTCCATCTGCGGTATAGACAACCACATCGTTCTTGGCGTATTCCTGCTGGAGCCGGAAGCCGATGATGAGATCGCCATCCTTTACAGCGGGGAACATATCGTTGCCACTGACCTGGGTAATGAGAAACACATAGGAAAACAATACCCAACCTGCCAGTACAAGGAACAGAATCCGGAACAATAGGCTGACATAACCCTGCTGATCCAGCACACGGTTTCTGCGATCAGTGATGATACTTTCATTTGTTACTTGCTTATTACGGATAGTCTTCATCACCGACCCTTCCGTGTTCTGCGGAATCTGCGAGATAACGCTGCCTTGCCGAGCTGGTACGCTCTGCAAGCAGGGCGTCGTACCTTGCTCTTTCGGCGGACAATGCCGCTTCATAAAGCTTGTTCAGTTCCGCTATTTTCTTCCACACATCCGCTTCATTCACTCCACCGAAGATGGTTTTCTTGAAGCGAACCTGTTTCAGCCACTTCTGGATGCGTTCCTGCTCATGATTGAGCGGTTCAGCAAAGCCGGAATCCGGTCTGCCGCGCACCTGATTCTTTTTTGTCACGCCCTTATTGGACGATGAGTGATACTTTCCTGCCATTGCTGTATTCCTCCGATTTAGTCATCATCACGGTTTCTGCGTCTCTTAATCAGCAGAACCGCACCAACTGCAACAACGCCAAGAATCAGAATATAAGGCAGGGTGTCCAGAAGAACACCGGTGTCAACGGTGACGGTCTTATCGTTGTTGATGACCAGCTTGCCATCCTGTTCCGGCATGGTAAACTCAAAGATGCCATCCTTTCCCGACGTAGCGGTCAATGTAACGGTAGTTCCCGTACCATTGCTCGGGATATAGCCATTGCTCTTCCTAAGGTCTTCCGTCACCGTCACTTCGGCTCCGACGGGCACCTGGAAGGTTTTGCTTTTGCCGCCTTTCAAGGTGAAGGTCTCGGTGTTTTCGCCATAGTGCAGGGTAAAGCTGAATTCATCATTGGCGTTATACATATTGCCGGAGACCGTCTTTTGAATGGTCAGTTCCGCCGTGTTCAGCTTCCAGATGGCATACAGGGTAGTTTCATCCTTGTCGAGTGTAATGCTTCCCTGACCCAACTGGTAAGTAGGCGTCGTTGCGTCCTTATTCTGGTTCCAGCCCAGGAGGGTGTAATTCGTCCGGGTGAAATGGGGGGTGGTATCGTCCTTGTTGTCCCAGACAGAAACAACACTGTTTCTTGCCCAGTTCTCGGTCACATTGTCGCCCTCACCGCCGTTGGCGTTATAAATCAGCTGTACGGCATCGGTGGACCACTGTGCCTCGAACTGCATGAGGTTTCGTGTCACCCGCACATAGCGTCCCGGCTGGTAGATGACACCGTTGGGAGCCTTCCAGCCAACAAAGGTCAGATCCTTATCACTCGGGACGGTGCCATCTTTCCATACCTCAGTATATTGCTTAAGCTGTACAGACGCCTCATTGATGGCAAAAACACGGTCATCAAAGGATTCCTGGGTGGCGTTATCTCCGCCAATGCCCGGCAGATAACTGACCTTACCATTGTCGCCACTCCACTTTGCATAAAGTTTCAGAACTTTGTTATCATCCACATGGTTAGCACCTACGACAGAGCTGAAGTCAAAGGAAACCAACTGACCATTCTGATACCAATACCATCCAAGGAAGCTACCCTGCACAGCGGAAGGTACCAGTTTGTCGTCAATTTTTCCGCCTTCCGCAAAGCCCTGCTGAGCATAAGGAGTAGCATCATCCATATAGAGGTAATACTCAGCACGGAACTGATCCGGCTCCCATTTGGCATAGAGGTTCATATTTGCGGTAATAGCGGAATTCTCGTCGGGCTTGTATTCCGTTCCCGGTGTAAACTCAGAGGTGGTGTACCATCCGGCGAAGACGTACCCCGCTTTCGTCATGGTATTTTCCAGTTTTTTCAGCAGATCCTCATTCTCGTTGTAGATCTTGTCACCATAGAGATAGTTCGCATTCTGGTAATCGGAATTGCTGTAGATATCGTCCTTGGTCCAGACGCTCAGCACCAAAGTGCTGCGGTCATACAGAAGGACCTGGCAGTTATCTCTACTGTGTATCTGGTTGGGGAATGTTTCATCAAACTTTGCTTTTAGCGAGCTGTCTTTATTGACAGACAGACCTCTGATAGACATGTTTGAATCATAGTAAGCATAGAGCTTAGGTTCTCCACTAATCGGGGTGCATCCATTCAGAGACTTATAGCCAAAGGTGTGCTTTTCTGCTGCGGAATATCCCAACTGGCACGCCTCTTTATATATGGTATAGTTTTTATTATTGTAGGTAAAATCAACGGATTCGCCCGGCAATGTGGTTCTGGCATAGATCAGCCAGTCTTTTTCAGCATTCTCAAAAACACTTGGAAGATTACGTATTCCCACCAACTTACCAGCAACTATTGTCAATCCATTATTATCTCCGTTACCACTTTGAAAGAGACTGGCTTCCAAGGTATACATATTTGATACCTGCGCTGTTCCATCAGGACGATTCCACCCATAGAAGGTATTGGTCTCTGACCAATAACCACCACTGGTATAGGACGGTGTATTACCGTCATCATCCTTGACCCAGCCCACCTGAGGCCAGACGGCGGTGATGTTCTCGCCATATTTGGCGGTAAAGGAGTAGGTGAACTCTGAGTTACTGATCTTAGTGTATTCCACAGCGTACTTCGTCCGATTGGCTTCGGAAATCAGGTTCGTGTAATCAATTGAAGCAGTTGTGCTACTCTGATCATAGGCAAAGGTCAGGGTCACCCGTGCCCGGTTGTAGTAGACCAGAACCGTGGTGGAGCCATCCGGATTCACCCAGCGCTTATTGGTGGCGTGGTCATACTGATAATAGGTATCCGAGATATCCGGAATCGTGGCGTTGGCGCTGTTTGCACCTTCCGTCTGCTTGGCGTAGCCGTTGAGCGCACCCCCCATTGTATCCGCGTAGCGCACGGTATGGGTTTGGTTCTTTTGGGTGATTTCACTCTTTACAATGGAGATGTAGCTGCCTGCCGGGGCATAGATCTTTTCACTCTTGCCTGCAGGGGAATACTCGGCATCGTCGGCATGCTCGTACATATAGACGATGGTCACCGGAACCAAATCTGCATCCCAGAAAGCGTAGAGGGTCAAATTCCCTTTGACAGGTGTGGTAAAATAAAATTCATTGTAGTTGTCCGGATCCGTGGACCAGCCGCGGAAGGTATAACCCTCACGGGTGGTCTGGCCGCTGGTGGCGGTGCCGCCTTCAGCAATGGTTTGGGTGGGTACCGCTGTACCGCCGTTTGCAATGAAGGTGACGTTCACGGAGTCTGCATACCATGCGTACAGGTTCAAGGTGCCATTAGTCACCGCATCACTGACAGGGGTCGTAAAATCGAATACAGTCAGATTGGCGGCAGGGCTACCTCCCTGCATCGTGGTAGACCAGCCCACGAAGACCTTATCTGTCAGCGTGGGACCCTGGGCAGGTGCTACGGTTTTCCCCGCCATTGCGGAAAGGGTCAGGTGTACGGTCTGACCATCCTGGCTGTAGAAGTTGACATAATATACACCTTCCGCCTCGGGCTTCACCCACTTTGCATGGAGTGCAGTATCTGCGGTGACAGGAGTTTCGGAGGTGAATTCCGCGGTCAATGCTTCATCCAAATACCAGCCGGCGAAGACCATGACAAACTGTTCGCCATCCTTCCAGACCGGTTCTGGTAAATCAGAAATCGTCTGTCCTCCCGTAACCGTGATGGCATCTGGAGCAGCTACGTCTGCTGCGGCAGCACCATCTCCCACGTCAAAGGTCACGGTATATTCCGGCGCAGATACGGTTACCTGGATGATTTCGGTATATATAAACCATTCATCAGGGCTAAACCAATTATCTTGAAAAGTATAATAGGTATGTTCAATCGTTGCGGTTCCCGCAGAAACACCGGTGACGGTGGCAAAGGCAGCTTTGTCGTTAACCAAAGTAAAATCAACTTTTGCTACAGACGCGTTGTCGCTTGCCCAGGATTCTTGATGGTCAGAATCTGCTGATGTATCAGTAACATTACTTGTAATGGTTGTGCTTTCGCCGATTTTCAAAGTGACGCTATCTTTGTCACCAATGGCTGCAAGGCTGATACCCGTTTCCGGTTGCAATGCCCTGTTCTCCGATGTATCTGCTGTATCCATTACTTCCGGAATCAGTGGGGTGGTCGTCTCACCGGTAGGTTCCGCTGTGAATTCCGTCACAGGTTCCGCTGTGGATTCCGTCACAGGTTCCGCTGTGGATTCCGTCACAGGTTCCGCTGTGGATTCCGTCACAGGTTCTGTTGTAGAACCCGTTGTTGTTTCCAGTGCTGTATCAGAATTGCCTCCATCAACGGACGTATCCTCCAAATTTGATAGAGCCGTCGGTGTGGGGGCAACGGTAGCTGTAACCTCCGGTTCCGCATCAGACACCGCCGCTGGTTCTGAGCTCATTTCTCCCACAGTCGCAGGGGTATCTGTAAATAGTTCTTCTCCTGCCAAAGCTGAGATATTGCTGCACAATACCATCACCATGCAAAGTACGGCTGCTATTATTCTCTTCTTTCTATTACTTTTCATGGCATACTCTCCTCCATTCACATTTTTTATATTGATCCTGCCACACCAGACAGTGTATTCTTGAACTTATAGTCAAAGTATAAACGTTAGAAGTCACACAACGGTCACAAACAGAACTTTTTTTTAATTTTTATTCACAAATTTCAAAAAAAATTAATTTCTGTGATATTCTTCCTGTTTATGTGCAGTAAAAAATCCCTTCCGGCTGTGCATCAGCGCTCACCAGAAGGGATTTCCCTCTTCCTGAAATTAAAATGCCTTTCACTGTTTCCAGTATTTCTCCAGATATCCTTCCGCTGTTTCTTCTGTGATTTCATACTTCTCCGTCAGCTTCCTGCGGATTTCTTCCCGGTCTGCTCCTGTTTCCTGAAGTATTTCAACAAAGATACCGATTACGGTCCTTACTTCAGCTCTTCCTTCTGCCCTTCCCTCTTCTCGTCCTTCTGCTCTTCCTTCTTCTCGTCCTTCTGCTCTTCCTTCTTCTCGTCCTTCTGCTCTTCCTTCTTCTCTTGATTTTTCCTTTTCCCATTCAATCACTTCTGATAAATGCATATAGCTATCCCTCACTTCCGGCTGGGTCTTCACCTTTCCCACGCAGCGATGCAGTCTGCGGATATCTTCGTTCACTGCATTTCGCTCTGTGCTTTCCATGATATATTTCAGCATGGCCTGGATTTCAGGTGTACCTCCCTTTTTTCCTTTTGTATTAAAATAATAGAACACAAGACCATCTGCATATTCCAGTCCCGGCACTTTACTGAAGTTCCCTCTTCCCGAAATTAAAATGCCTTTCACTGTTTCCAGTATTTCTCCAGATATCCTTCCGCTGTTTCTTCTGTGATTTCATACTTCTCCGTCAGCTTCCTGCGGATTTCTTCCCGGTCTGCTCCTGTTTCCTGAAGTATTTCAACAAAGATACCGATTACGGTCCTTACTTCAGCTCTTCCTTCTGCCCTTCCCTCTTCTCGTCCTTCTGCTCTTCCTTCTTCTCGTCCTTCTGCTCTTCCTTCTTCTCGTCCTTCTGCTCTTCCTTCTTCTCGTCCTTCTGCTCTTCCTTCTTCTCGTCCTTCTGCTCTTCCTTCTTCTCTTGATTTTTCCTTTTCCCATTCAATCACTTCTGATAAATGCATATAGCTATCCCTCACTTCCGGCTGGGTCTTCACCTTTCCCACGCAGCGATGCAGTCTGCGGATATCTTCGTTCACTGCATTTCGCTCTGTGCTTTCCATGATATATTTCAGCATGGCCTGGATTTCAGGTGTACCTCCCTTTTTTCCTTTTGTATTAAAATAATAGAACACAAGACCATCTGCATATTCCAGTCCCGGCACTTCCTTACATCCGTTACAGACTGTATAGATCATATAATCCTCTCCAAAAGGGTCATAGTCTGTGATTGTCAGTATGAACAGATCCGGCAGTTTACTGAAATCTCTTTCTCCGCTTTTCAGAAATCGACTGTCAATCCTTGCCTGATAGAATCGGTTATGTTTCGGAAAATTATTTTCACTCCGTAAATGCGGTTCCACATCATATACATTCAGAGACGGAAGTCCCTGGCTGTTCTTAACCCTTTCTTTCACCTCTACATCCATACGGATACCGTGCATCTCCGGTGTATACGGCATAAGTGTCTTCTGGGCGGTAACCTGTACCTCCCCGATCTGTCTCTGCAGCAATACAGACAGCAATGTCCGGCAGAAGTCCGCTCCTACCTCTTCATCTGATGCCACTGCGCTCATCAGAAAATCATCCAGTATGTTCAGATCCTCCAGCCTGCGTTTCGTGTAACTCATAATACCTCCTTTTCCGGCTGTACAGGGCAGAGTCCATACTGCTCCCCGGGGCCTCTTTCCGGTACAGCCAACCTGAATATTCCATTGTAACCTGTGAAAATGTTGGCGATGTGCCTGAAATCTGTCCCTGAGAACCTGCTGAGATGCAGGGGACGAAGTTTTCACCAGAACACAGACAGTACATTCTGTTCTGTTTCTGATTTAATCATAGCTTATCAGATTATGTATGTCAACGAATGGTTGTCATAACTTTTCGACATTTTTCGACATAAGCACACAAAAATCCCCGGTTTCTCACAAACCGGGGATTGCTGACTTATTCTTATATTTACCATATTTTGGAATCTACTGCTGCTCTTTCGATTTCCAGACCTTTCATATATCTTTCCATAAATGCATGGAAACCTTCCACTCCTGCCGGATCCGGATCCAGAGTGCTTCCTTCGTTTCCTGCAAATACCTTGTTATCCAGATAATCCTCAAGGGCTTCTCCCTCTTCTTTATTAATCAGATAGGAAGCCAGGAGTGCAATACCCCATGCGCCGCCTTCACCTGCTGTTTCCATTACGGAAACCGGCGCATTTACCGCGTCTGCAAGGATCTGCTGGCCCACATCCTTTGTCTTAAAGAGTCCTCCGTGTCCCAGAAGTCTGTCGATCTTTACATGCTCTTTCTCCAGAAGAAGGTTCAGTCCCACTCTCATTGCGCCAAGGCAGGTATACAGATTGGTTCTCATGAAGTTTGCAAGGGTAAATCTGCTCTCAGGAGAACGGACAAAGAGAGGACGTCCTTCCTCGAAGCCTGTCATATGCTCTCCGGAGAAGTAACAGTAGGACAGAAGTCCGCCGCAGTCTGCGTCCCCTTCCATAGCTTTGTTATAAAGGGTGCCGAAAAGCCTGTTCATATCCACTTCCATTCCCATTGCCTCTGCAAATTCCTTAAATACATTCACCCATGCATTCAGATCGGAAGTACAGTTATTGGAATGAGCCATAGCAACCAGATCTCCTGCCGGAGTGGTAACCATGTCAATTTCTTTATATGGTCTGGACAGTTCTTTTTCCAGAACGATCATGGCAAATACAGAAGTACCTGCTGAAACATTACCGGTTCTCTGTCTTACGCTGTTTGTTGCCACCATTCCGGTTCCCGCGTCACCTTCCGGAGGACACATGGGAATACCTGCCTGAAGTTTTCCGGACGGGTCAAGGAGTCTTGCCCCGGCTTCTGTCAGGCATCCTGCCGCCTCTCCGGCCACCTTTGCTTCCGGCATGATATCGCGAAGCTTCCACGGGAATCCATAAGGCTCCACAAGTTTATCAAACTTCTGTACCATTTCTTCGTTATAGTCTTTGGTTACCGGATCCACAGGGAACATACCTGCCGCATCACCGATACCCTGGATACGTTTTCCTGTCAGCTGCCAGTGCACATATGCTTCCAGAGTGCACATAAAATCAATATCCTTCACATGCTCTTCTTTGTTCAGGATCGCCTGATAAAGGTGAGCGATGCTCCATCTCTGAGGGATATTATACTGGAACAGCTCCATCAGTTCCTCAGAGGCCTGTGCCGTGATATTGTTTCTCCAGGTACGGAAAGGAACAAGCAGTTTCCCTTCCTTATTAAATGGCATATAGCCGTGCATCATGGCGCTGATGCCAAGAGCGCCTACGCTGGTCAGCTCTACGCCGTATTTCTCCTTTACATCCTCTGCAAGAGCCTTGTAGCTGCCCTGGAGACCTGCGTGGATATCTTCCAGATGATAAGTCCAGATTCCGTTTTCCAGACGGTTTTCCCAGTCATAGCTTCCGGATGCGATCGGAGCATTATTTGCGTCCACGAGAACAGCCTTGATCCTGGTGGAGCCAAACTCGATGCCAAGAGCTGTCTTTTTGTTTAAGATCATTTCTTTTGTTTCATTTACACCCATTGTAAATCCTCCCGGTTTTTAATCATATCCTGCTTTTATTATAATATCCTTCCGGTGAAACATCAATCTTTAGCTTTCTGTTTTATTTTATAACTTACCTGACAATGATACAAGTTGTTTTTGGAATACAGGCCTTTTGATCTGCAGCTGTGATTTATGAAATTTTAATATTTTAACTGCTGTCCCCTGTTCCGGTCCTGTGATAGAATATCTGTGTACAATTTGTATTTTCTTCATTTTTTCAGGAGGGAACATGTCAAAAAAAGAATTTCTTGATATCTTATACCGTCAGCTTTCAGATCAGCTTTCTTCAGATCTCGCGTCTGCGCATACACAGTATTACCAGGATTATATCGACGAGGAGCTTCGCAGCGGAAAAAGCCTGCAGGAGATTCTGACAGCTCTGGGCGATCCCCGTCTGATCGCCAAAACACTGATCGACACCGGCGCACAGCCATCTTCCTTCTGTCGGAATACCGATCAGGATTCCGGCACAGACAATTTCTCTGAGACCGGCAGTCAGGAACCCCGCCGTCATACCCATCGGCTGGATCTTTCCACCTGGTATGGCAAACTGATCGTAATCCTGACGGCTGCCGCAGTCCTTGTCCTGTTATTTATGGCACTCAGCTTTCTGATTCCGGTTCTTCTGGTTGTCAGCGCTGTTCTTTTTCTTATTTCCTGGTTCCGCAAAAAACACTGAACAGAAAAACTCCCTTCCGTCAGGCAGGCGCCTGTCCGAAAGAGAGTTTTTTTATTTTTGTCAGCCTACATTTACTTCATCAATACTGTACTGAAGAAGAAGCTTATTCGTCTTTTCCGAGCGATAAAACATATCCTTCAGTCTGTTTACCACCATCTTGGCATCCTCATACTGGCAGGCAGGAAGCATTACCAGAAACTGGTTTACACTGTACCTGCATACAATATCACTGCTGCGAAGCCCCTTCATAAGAGCCTCTTCCAGACATGCCATACCTTCATTTATCAGTTTCTTATATAGTTTCTCCTCTTTGGAAACCTGAAAGTCAAGATACAGCGACATCAGGGTCAGGTGTACAGAAATTCCCAGACGGCTGCTGCTCCTGGATTCCAGTGCATAGATCTTGCGAAAAACTCCATACTCACACATAAATGCCCCGGAAGTTGTTTTTTCCCGCAGATCCTCCTGTATGATATCAATATTGCACTCATAATCATGCTGGATCTTCTGAAGCTCTTCGTAAATCTCCTCCATTTTCCTGGATGGACGAACCCCAAGGGAATCGTATATCTGTCTGACAGTTTCCTTGTAGTGATCGGCCGCCATCTTTTGTTTATTATCTGCGATCAGCGCTCTCAGAAGGAAACAGTGGATCTCCTCGTCAAGAGGCTCGATCTGAAGAGCTTTTCTGCATATATCCTCAACCTCTGAGTAGTTTCGTTCTTCTTCCATAAGCTCTGCGAGCTTCTTTACCAGCGTCAGGTAAATAGAATGATAATAAGCAGACATGGAAATCGCCCAGTATTCCGATGACAGTTCACTTAAAAACAATCCGTGATACAGTTCCACTGCCTCTTTTCCTTTTTCCCGGCGTATGTCCTTATCTTCTGAATTAAATACTTCCCTGCAGCATTCCTCAAATTTCTCAGCATCCACATGCAGGTTGATCTCCGGATTCCACTGATAGGCTCCATGACCTGTAATGATATATTCCGTCGCACTTCCCCAGGTCTGTTTCAGAAGCTTCCTGAGACGGTATACACAATTTTTGAGCGAACCTGCAGGATTGTCACTTTCATCCTCTGGCCACAGCACTTCGATCAGCTCCTGTGCTGTCAGGCTTTTATCTCTGTGGCTCAGCATATAAGTTAACAAACGGGTAAGTATTTCGGAGCGCATTGTCTCCAGAGTCAGGCTTCCTTCTGTGTTTGACATCTGAAACTTGCCGAACAGTCTTACATTTAATTCAGGGTATAAGTCATTATTTTTCTTTTTCATTAACTATGTACTCCCCCCGTAAAAAATCAAGCTTATCTTCCTGATTCTATACTATAACTGTATATATTCTATAACCTTTTTTTATTTTTCTCAAGTAAAATTTACCCAATCAGAAAAATAATGGAACTAAATCAACAAAAAAGGCATGTCTGACGGTAGGGGCCGATCATCAATGCCTTTCTTGCATTACCATTTCTTAAGGTATTCTCCGGAATTCTCTTCGTCCGAAATTTCCAGGGCAGAATCCATAAGCTTGATAAGTTCAATGGCGCTGCGGAATGGAATTTCTTCCTGCCGCTCCACCCATTTTACTGTACCCTGCCAGGTATGGTTCTGGCTGTTTTTTATATTGACTATAAAAGTATCGCCTTTGGGTGTACTTTTTCTCTGCGGCATATTCCTCCCCTCCTTTCGCCATGTACACAGATATTATACAGCTATCTGGTCACACGGCGGTCATACAGAAGGCCGATAAATTCAAGATCGCTGTCAAAATTTCCCAGCAATCTTCCATCCGCATCCTTCATGACTCCCTGCCAGGAGCTTCTGAGCCTTGAGACAAACAACACATCCCTTGTAAAAAGGCGGCCCTCTTTCTCTCTGATTTCATCTGAGCTGTGATAAATCTCAGGTGAAACACAATAAGAGGTAACATCATTTTCTGCCACATTCCGGAACATTCTGGATTTTCTGGACGGCTGAGGCTTTCCGATTCCGTCAAGAAGTCTGTCGATAAGAATAAACAACTCTGAACTTCCATGAAATTCTGTGTCCTCTTTTACTGCGACGCCGCAGATCCTGCCTTTGATATCCTTATCCCCGTCTATAACTTCATCTACACAGATTCTGAGTGCAGACGCCATATATTCTGGTCTATTCCCCATTGACTCTCCTCTTCCCCATTTTACGGAAAATTATCATAATATAGTATATATATTATACTAAAATTTAATATATTACAATCCTAATTCGCCATTTTTTCTTGTACCTGCTTTTCCGGTCACTGCATACGGTGCCTCTTGAATTTACCGGAGATGCCTGGACCCGTATGGATCCCACCTTTGCAGCCGGAAACGGACTTTACGGAGGCAGCCGGGGACCAGACCTGGCTTACCTACATTTATCCTGACGGTGAATATCTCTGCGAGTTCCCTCTTCTTTTATTTTCTTTCAAAATAGCTGTACTGGTTTTTCCCTTTTTCCTTGCTCCGGTACAGAGCAGTATCTGCCTCCTCCAAAACTTCTCTGTAACAGAACTCTTCCCCTCTGGCAAAACTGATCCCCACGCTGCATGACAGCATATAGCCTGAAGCCTGCTTCGTTTTTTCAAAAAGATCATCCATCCTCTTATCCAGGATCTTTCTGTCCGTAACATTTTTTACAAAAACAAGAAATTCGTCTCCGCCCAGACGTCCGATCAGGTCCTGACTGCGGAAGGTACTCTGGAGAAGCTTCGTCAGCAGCTTCAGAGTTTCGTCCCCCCTGAGATGCCCGTACTGATCATTGACTTTCTTAAAATTATCCAGATCAAGGATGATCAGGGCGCCCCTTGCCTTGCTTCCTTCATTTTTCATATAAAAAAGAACTTCCTGTTCAAAAACACTTCTGTTATAAACATTTGTCAGAGGATCCCTCTGGGCTGCATTTTCCCGGGCGATCTCCTTCCGTTTTACCGCATCGATATTTTTCAGGTAAAGAAGGGCATACATATTCTCCGTATATTTATCCAGGAACACATGAATCACCAGTTCCATCCAGCAGAGTTCGCCATCCACGTACCTGCGGAATGAATAATTCATGTTCGTTATTCCTTTTTTGTACATCTCCTTCATGTTTTCCAGATCCATATACTTCCGGTATTCTGCCCGATCCTCCCTGCAGACTGCCTGATCTATATGGTTCTGTATGATATGATCCAGATTATCCCATTTATTCCGGAATTTGTCCGCATAGATTTCCCATAACCCGCCGGACACGGTAATCTGTCGGCCCTCCACATCCACTTCTGCATAGGCAGCTGTTTCTGACAAAATTGCTTCATAGAAATCAGATTTACGCATGTATTCCAGTTCCATTGCCCGTTCCTGTCCTGCCGGTTCCATAAGGACAACAATCGTATTCATGTCCTTCTCCCTCTGTCCCAGATGCCTTGTCTTCAGCCGGAACCACTCATAGGAGCCGTCCTTTACGGCCAGCAGCATTTCACAGGCATGTATATTGTCCTTGTCATATACGTTCCGGAATATCTCCCGAAATGCTTCCGCAAAATGAGGGTGAACAATCTGCTCCCGGATCCAACATTCCGGAAAGTCCCTTTCTTTCTTTTTCTCTCCGGAAATCAGCTTTCTCTCTGTATGAAAGTAAATATTATGCTTTTTCTCATTATACTCGAACATTTCACAGTCCAGGCCACCCGGAAGGAAATACGGGCGATCCAGATCACCGATCATCCTGTGATATCCCTGGAGACAGATTTTTCCGTCCTGATCCTCCACGCGGATGCCCACGCTGCGTACCAGCATTTCTCCTTTTTCCGGATGATTCCAGGTATATTCCACCTGTACAAGCTTTCCGGACTGGATGATACTGTCTATCGCAAGATTCACATAGCGATAATACCCTTCGTTGATCCGGTTATACCAATATGTATAACATTCTTCCGGAGAAATCGGATTTTTCAGGCCCAGAATATCCGTCATGACCTCATCTGCCTCCAGCTCTGCTTTTCCTGTTTTTTCATCAATACAGATCTTCCAGAGTCCCAGCCGGGTACCGGGCAGGATTTCCTCAAAACGGCTTTTTTGTGTAACGACTCCTGCGATACCCAGACGTGCTGTTTTTCCATTCCAGGGGATCCGTTTGTTTCTGATCCTCAGCTGCTTTCCGGAAGCACATCCAGACATCTGCCACTGGGCAAAGCCTTCCTCGCTGAGTTTCACTTCTTTGCAGTATTTGCAGGGTGTATTTCTGCCGCAGAGTACCTGATAACATTTCAGCCCCTTGTAATCATAAATTCCCGTCAGCTTACGACCGGCAGGATTCAGATAATACAGGTCACAGGATTCCAGATCGCTGACATAAACCACCTCGTCCATACTTTCTACAACAGACTCCAGATCCTCCTGATAGGAGCCTTCCGGAGAATTTCCGGACTTTTCGGAATCCATTTCCCGCCAGAACCTTTCTTTTTTCAGCCGTTCCTGATATTCCTCTGATTCAGAGTCAATATAAAGTTTTTCAAATTCTTCTTTTTGATATGGACGGGCAAAAAGAAATCCCTGAAAAATATCCGGTTTCAGCTGCCGAAGAGCCCGAAGTTCTTCTTCTGTCTCCACACCTTCACAGCATACCTGTATCCGTGCACTGTGCGCCAGCTCTATCATGTTACTGAGCAGACGGTAATTGTAGGTATTGTAATGGATCCTGTTGATAAAGCAGCGGTCTATTTTAGTTTCATCGACATCCATGCTCTTCAGGTAGCTGAGACTGGAATAGCCTGTTCCAAAATCATCAATGGCTATTTTGATCCCATGCCTTTTCCATTCATAAAGAATCTTATTAAAATAGCTGTAATCCTGAAGCTGCATACTTTCTGTTACTTCAAGGGTAAGGGCATCTCCCGGAAGTCCTTCTTCCCTGAGAACCCCCAGAACTGTTTCCATGATATTTTTCTGTTTCAGCTGTACATAGGAAATATTTACATTAATATGAAATCCGGATATGTACTTCCTCCACCGGGCACACTGATGTATCGCGGTTTGCAGCACCCAGGTACCCACCGGGCAGATCATACCGCTCTGCTCCAGAAGAGGAATAAATTCCATAGGGCCAATCACACCTCTGGACGGGGATTCATACCGCAGAAGCGCTTCCGCACCATAAATGCGGAAATTGCTGCTGTCAATCTGGGGCTGATAACAGAGGTAAAATCCGGTACAGTTATTCTGAACAGCCTGTCTTATCTCATCCTGAAGCTTAATACGGTCCAGGCTTTTCTGAAAATCCTCTGCTGAAAAAAATTCCAGCATATTTTTCCCCTGTTTTTTGGCGCGATCCAGAGCGCTTTCCGCATACTGATATACCATACTGCAGTCAGCCCCGTCGCTGGAATGATAGGATACCGCTCCGGCCGATAGGGTACAGTATGTTTCCATTCCTTCTTTTACCGAATAATAGAATTCCACGATTTCTTTTCTGAATTTCTCCGGAAAAATCACCGCAAACCGATCGCTTCCCAGTCTGTACAGTTTCGACGGATAATCCAGATGGTCTTCCAGAATATCGGCTGTTTTTCTCAGTACATGGTCTCCAAAGGTTCTTCCGTTTTTTACATTGATGTCCTTAAAATTATCAATTCCCAGAACCAGCAGATAACCTGTTCCCTTTTTCAGACTGCCTCTCAGATCCTCTATAAATCGATCCTCGTTCCATAAACCGGTAAGGTTATCCACCAGACGTCCTCTGGCCATTTCCGACACACTTCCAATAAGAAAAAGAGGATTTCCATCTTCATCCTGCTGAACACGGCCTTTACAGTTAATCCAGACTCTGCGGCCTTCCCTGTCTGTCAGACGGTACTCCAGATTATGGGTTTGTATCTCGCCTTTTTTTATTCTCAGCAGATTCTTCTGAAGCATCCAGCGGTCTCTTGAATATATGATCTGCGCCCATTTGTCAATCGCGATACCCTGATCTCCGGAAGACGGAATCGCATATTTTTCACAGATCTTATCTGTAAAAAAGACACGTTCATTGATCAGATCAAAAAGATAAAGATAGTCATTTGTACTTTCGTCCAGAAACCGGATCGTCTGTAATGCGACCTTTCGTTCTTCCTCCAGCTTTATCTGGCAGATTTCTTCTGTTATATTCTTCATGGCCCTCATTCTACGGGATTTTTATCCGTATATCTTAAAATTATTTTTTGATTCATGCTTGACTTCATACAACGCTCTGTCTGCCTTTCGATAAAGCTCCCTGAAATCACATTTCTTATCTGGTACAAGGACAATTCCCACAGATGCCGTGATCCTTACAGACTGATTCCCCTCCTGATATGTGAGATCCAGCTTCTTCAGAAGACTGCTTACATTTCTGTGGATTACCTTTTCCGGAGTGTCCTTCAGGAACACAAGGAACTCGTCACCGCCAAAACGGCTGACAATATCATACTCTCTGAAATGCTGCTGCAGGATCCCTGCAACGTCCTGAAGAGCCGTATCTCCTGTCTGATGTCCCAAAGTGTCATTCAGAACCTTAAAGTTATCCAGGTCGAAAATCAGACAGGCATGTGTCCGTCCTTTTTCCGGTCTTGGTTCTTTCAGGCAGGCTTCTATGAGTTCTGATGCTTTGGTTCGATTATACAGACCTGTCAGAGGATCTTTCTCTGCTTTTTCTCTGAGATTCTGCTGTTCCGTAACGTCCTCGATTGTACCAACACACTGACGTATCTTTCCATCTGCTCCTGCCAGACCGGTAAGCTGGATACGGATGTACATTTCCTGTCCATCCCTCTGAAAACAGAGCGAAACTTCTCTTTTTCCGTTTTCTCTTTCCATGTTTTCAAAAATTTCCCGGATCTGCTGCTGAAGCTCTCTGTCAACAGGAATACATTTGAAAAGCTCTGTCGGCGCATTTTCTATGATTGGCGGCAGCGGTATTTCCCGAAGACTGTTATTGATGAAGCGGAGCTGTCTGCTGTTTACAGAGTAGATCAGGACAGAAACCCCCGACTTTTCAGCAGCTATTTTAAAAATCTCTTCATCGAACATCAGCTGTTCATTATATTCCTCGATTTTCTTTTTATCCCGCCAGAAATAATACAGGATCAGAACACAGATGATCACAATCACACAGATAATCTGAAGGAGCATCATATAAACATTATTTCCCAGAATGTACTTCATGGAATCCACTACTTCATCTAAATTCATGACTGTTACCACACACCAGCTGTTGAACTTCAACGGAGTAAAGTAAACGATCTCCTCCGAGCTTCCATTGCTGATGGTCGTAAATATCTGCTGCTCCTTATTCAGATGGTCCTTGATCCCCGAAATACTTTCTGAACTGTCTGCATAGCTTAACCCGTCAAAAATATTTTCTCTTTTTCCCAGCATACTGGTTTCTTCTTTTACAATATATCCGCCGTTTTTATCAATGATCTGGATATACTGATGCTCATTTTCCATCAGGGTGTTGCTGTATATGTTAAAGACGCCCATCTCAATGATACCATAAAGAACACCTGCCGGACTTTCTTCTTCCGTCATCACAGGAACCGCTACCAGGCAGACTCTCTTGCCCACAAGCTCAGAGTCTCTGATCTCTATCGCTTCCTCCCCATGTTCCATACACTGATGGAAAAACGACCTGTTACCTATGTCGATCGACTCTGAATTTGTCACCTTCGCATAACCCCGGGCATCTGCAATGGCAAGCCGCTGGAATTCCACCTCTCTTTTTTCCAGAAACTGTTCCATTTTCTCTATATTTGCGTCTCCGGTAAGATCATCTTTATCCAGAGCCTCCATTAAACCGTAAAGAGTGTTGAACAGACCCTCCAGATTCTTTTCAACCACAGCGCTTCCCTGCATGGAAAGGTTCTTCATGCTTTCCAGCTGACGTTCATATATACGATACTGCACCGAATTATAAAAGCTTCGCAGGGCGCCGCCAATAAAAACCAGCACCCCCAGAGCCAGTACTGTCATATAAATATACCTTGCTTTTCTTTTTTTCTTCATACGTTTCTTCCTCTGATGCCACAATAGTTTATGTATATTCTACCACTTTAAAGCAGTTTAGACCACAAAAATTCACAATTGAGATTTAATAAGTAATCTGGTTCAGCAGACAATACTCCCTGATAGTCAGTAATGTCCATAGCACACCTTATTGCATTTTTTCTTACACAGGTCAATATTGTTTTTAAAACGGCAGACTGTCCCTCACGCACAGCGCCCCCGAGGATGTCAAGTCATTGCTACAAAAAATATGCGGCTTTTTTGCCACGAAAATGGCTTAAAACCGCATATTTCTGTATAGAGGACGTTATATAATTGTCACAAAGTGGGTGGGGAGGATGTTATGTCATTGCTACAAATATCCTTCTCCGCATAACGATTTTTATAAATCATTCCATTCTTGTGAAAGCGGAAAATGATAAGCCATATCGAAAGCTGAAATAGCTGCTCTATTTACATCCAAAATTTCAGTAAAATCTCGATCTTGCCCTTTAATTCCTTTTTTCCCTAACCCCGATAATAATTGTTCAGCTGTTTCCAACATTAAAACATGTAAATTTTTTGTTTCAGCATAGGTTTCCAGAACACTATTTTGACATTGTTTATGAAGACAATAAAGATAATGCCTAAATGCTTCTTTTTCGCCAAAACCTGTTGATGATGGTAAACTTCCATTGAACAACATTTCACTATATTTATTTTTCATCGTTACTGGAGGTTCAATTCTATCTAATAGGTCCATACGTTTTGCAATGTCTAAAAAAGGAATTTTATACTCTGATAATGCTTGTGGACAATAATACCATACCGCTCGACGGCTAGGCTGTTTATCATCTATTGTTTCAAAATGTTCTGGCTGAAACCATCTTAAATTCAAAAAATTTCCTGATGCAATTGCATCACATTTTGCTAATGCCATACATAATAATTGATGACTTGCATAACCCACAATCGTCATCTTCCGCTGTCTCTTAATTCCTGCTACTAATGACATAATATTAGACACCCACAATGGTCGATCCACCAAATAATATCGTTCCGGATGTTCGCATACAATATATACACCTTCTACATCCCATTCTTCAACATACTCTATCACCCGTTCAATCTGGCTTTCATCATTAAGTACATCACTACTCAATGAAATTGTGTGTATATACTTCATATCAGGTGCATATTTTTTTGCACTTTCTATTATTATTTTCTGTATTTTATTCCATAAATCGTCTATTTTCTTAGCGGTAATGGAAGGCAACAAAAACGCTTCTGCCTCAACTTCGTTATTTAATTTTGATAGTTCTTCTACTACCGTGTCAAATTGTCCCATTTCCAATGATGTAATATCACTCTTCGGCCAATATGCATATTGAGACAATTTTTTTTGATATTGTCTAGGATAATATAATTGTGGATCAACAAGTACTTTCCCTTTTTTCTTATGCACCCTAGTTGCATAACCTTTTACCTTATTGGGCAAAATGTTCATAGGGCTAATGATAATAGTTCCACCATCAAACTCTTCTAAATGCTCGAGAGCTAACGCTTGCATATTATGTCCCATTTGTATAAAAAGTTCCATTCTTTAACCCCTTCTATTCATAAACAAATGTCTTTTTAGCTACTTTTAACCAATCTATTGCTTGCTTAGCAGTCCTAGGTCTTCTAGAAGGATATTTTCCCATCATTGCCCCTAATAATGCCATAAACTGACTTTGAGTATCCCCTTTGATTGAATACTGTACAGGTGTAATAGTTTCTGTCTTTTGTAAGACTTCAAGTGCATTTATAGAGCCTTCTCTAAATGGATTTTTTCCTGTAATACATTCATAGGTAACAACTCCTAGTGAAAAAATATCAGCTCGAGAATCAATTTCCTTTTTTAAATTATTAAATTGCTCAGGCGCAGCATATCCAGGTGTATGCGGACCCATCATTGCACCTGTTCTTGTCAATGAATCTGCTCCCAATATCCTTGCAATTCCAAAATCCAGGAAAAATATTCTACCATCATCTGCTCGTATAATATTTTCCGGTTTAATATCTCTATGCACAATACCTTTATTCTCTATACAAGCAATAAACTCTAACCCCTGTTCCAAAAATGTCACTGCTTCCTCTAAAGAAAATCTTTTGCCACTTTCAAGCACCTTCCGTAATTCTGTTCCTTTTACTTTTTGCTCAATAATATATAATGTCTCTGTTCCCTCATACTCTATGGTTCCAGTTTCATATATTTTAGGTACCATGGATAAGTTTAAATCTCTTTCTATTTGTATTTCCCTAAGAGACCTGGGATCGTTAAGCTGAAAATATAATTTAATAACAGTTTCTCCATATGAGTTGTGAACTCCATCAAATACAATCTTCTGTCCACCACGTGCCATCAATTCAATTTTTTCAAATTCTTCTTGACACATTTCTTGAAATTTTTTCATCTCTCATTTCTCCTAACTTAAATGGGCAACAGTCCTTCCAATCCATTCATTAAACTGTAAAGACTGATAACTTGACGGTGATGCTAATTTCTTTGCTTCTACTATTTTTCTAAAACTTCTCTTCTTACAATACAAACCTGTGCCTTGTCTTTCAAACTTTTTAATCGTACTACTTTGCGGATTTGAAGTACTTGTTAATGCATATGATTGTGATGCAAACCATGTATTAATAAGAGACTGTTCAGCAACTTTCTTTATATCCGTCATTTTAGCTTCCACTGAAATCAATTTTTTTATATTATATATCTTTTTGATGTCTACTGGTTTCCATAAGCCGTGATCACGTATAATCATATGTGCATCTAGTAATTTTTCTATGGCCTGAATTGTATCTTTTTCTGGCATCTTAAGTCTTGTTATCAATTCACTTCCTGTACTTCCTTTAGTCATCAATAACTGAGATAACACTTTTAAATCATTCGTTTCCAGATTTTCTCTTTGTTCAGACCAATTCTCCAATATTTTAGGTGAATATGATGCAAATACAATGTCAGGAAATCCGGATGCAACTTTAGGTTCTACAAATATAGCTAAATTGTTTGTTTTATTGCTTTTTAAAAAATTATGAATATAATATTCAATAAAATCTTCAACCAAATCTAACTCATCCCCTTGAGTTGATGGTCGTGTATACAATCCTATATCTTTAATATTATGATCAAACATCAATATCCTATCCATTGTTACATTTCACCCTTTTCAATCTCTCTTTTGCACTTTTTATAGAAACAATTATAACAATCCCGCCTTTAAAAATCAATCATTCAAGGCTTCTTAAAATAAACATAACTAGTATTTTTTCATCCCCACTCTACCTCCACTCTCCCATCATCATACACATATATTCCGGACACATATTCTTCCAGCATTTCTCGTGTTAGCTTCTCATAGCCTAAATACTTCAGCATCTGCTCCACCGGAACATTTTTTTTCATCAGGATTTCTTTTTCGTCATTTATCAGATCAGTCAACTCCTGTACACGTTTCTGCAGTCGTTCTTTTTCTTCTTCCAACTGCTTCTTGGCTTCCATGAACTGTTTCTGGTTCATCTGTCCCTCGTGATACTTCTCATAGTTCTGACGGTTCTGAAGCTTTATCTGCTCCTGACGTTTTTCACAGTCCGTACTTTCCAGCTCATAGGCTTCTATGCTGTCCGTATGCTGTTTTCTCATAGATTGCTGCATCTGTTCCTGGCTGATATTCTGACGTAAATATGCCTTAATTTCTGCCAGCACGATATGCTCCAGCATTTTGTTATCAGCTTTTCCGGCAAAACAACCTGTATCTTCTTTTCCTTTACTGTAAGCGCAGCTATAAAGGATATGACCATGAACCGGACTGCTTGAAGTCAGGCTTCTGCGACAATTTCCGCATTTCACATAACCACCTAACAATGTTGTTTCCCTGTCGAATTTGCTTTTCTTGTTGTATCTGATCTGCAGGGACTGTGCTTTTTCAAAAATTTCTTTTGATACAATCGGCTCGTGGTGATTTTCCATCACTTTCCACTGATTTCTCGGCACTGGTACTTCTTTCCCTGTTCCGGGATCTGGAATCTTTGTCTTTCCATAGACCATACAGCCTATATAAGTCTTATCATCCACAATCTTCCGTATCATATCACTCGTCCACTGCAATCCTCTTGATGCAGCTTTCTTGCTGTCTGATTTCTGTCGTCTGCTCATGGACTGCAAGGGAGTCAGTATCCCCTCTTCATTAAATAACCGACAAATCTCCATCTTGGAATACCGCTGATTGGTTAATTCAAATACTCTGCGAATCACTTCCGCTTCGTCCTCTACAATCACCAGTTCTTTCTTATTTTCTGGATTGATTCGATACCCATAAGGTGCAGAACCACAACAATACTCACCTTTTCCCCGTCTAGTGTTGACTGCTGCCTTTACCTTTACAGACTGATCTTTCACATAGAAGTCTGCGATCAATCCTTTAAACTGTACTTCGATGTCTGAACTCTTTCCTTTATAATCTTTAGAATCATATCGGTCTGAAATAGAAATGAATCGTACTCCCAGAAATGGAAAAATCTGCTCCAGATAAGTTCCCATCTCAATATAGTTTCTGGCAAAACGTGAAAAATCTTTTACCACAATGCACTGCACTTTATTCTCTCTGGCAAGTTCCAAAACCTGCTTAATTGCCGGACGCTCCATACTAGAACCAGAATATCCATCGTCGTAGAACTCCTGAAATGGCATAGAAGCCAGTTCCGGAATATTGGAAATATAATCTTTTACCAGTTTTCTCTGATTGATAATGCTGTTGCTTTCTCCCTCTGAATCATCTTCCATGGAAAGACGGTAATATCCAATAATCAGTTTCTGATCACTCATATTCTACCGCCCCCTTAAACCCGAAGTTGATTTCCAGTCTGTTATCACCATATAGATACATACTTTCAATCAGGCTCTCCGCAAGTTCCGCATTGATTCTGGTTGTCCCATCCAGTTCCAACAGACTTCGTAAAAATCTGGCTTCTTCTTTCTGCTGTTTTTCCAGTTTGCGTATAGTCTGCTCCAGAGACTTCTTCCTCTCTTCACAGAACACTTTCCAGTTATTACGGTCATCTTTCATTTCTATATAGGCTTCTTTGGAAAGTTCGCCCTCTTTATATTGCATAAATGCCTGTGCCATTTTTTCTGAACGTCTTTCCATATCTGCATCCAGTTTCCTGATCTCTGCTTGAATTTCTTTGATTTTGGTAAGAAATACTGCACTGCTTATAGCAGACATATCCTTTTTCCGTAAGTCAGATAACTGAAACTGTCTGGTCAGCTCTGAACGGACAATTTTCTGCAGCTTCTCTTCGGAAATAGATTTGTGACTACATTTTCTTTCATCCCGATACCAGGCAGCATTGCAAAAGTAATACACATTGCCTCTGTATCTGCGTGTACACATTTTCCGCTTGCAGTCTCCACAATAGAATACATTATAAAATGCTCTTTCATCCTCTTCCCATCCTGCCGTAGTTTTTGTTGTTTTCTGTTGTGCTGCTTTTAACCTGACTTGTGCTTTGTCAAACAGTTCTCGGCTGATAATCGGCTCATGGGAATTTGGCGTAATAATCCACTGGCTTTCATCCAGTATATCACACCATTTTTCACCTCTTTGAAATCTGGATTCGTATTTTCTCTGAACCAGATCACCATAATAATTATTTCGATTTAAAACCGCACGTATCGAAGAATTTCCCCACTGATGAAGGTTCTCTCCATCCTGACAGTACACATGATGATATTGGTTATAGTCCGAAATCCGATGTACCCCATCTTCAAACAGCCTGTCAATAATGCTCTGTATACCATCTCCAGAAGCATATTCTTCAAAAATCCTGCGGACAATCTTTGCGGCTTCCGGTTCTACAATTAACTTATAAATTCCATTTACCTTTTCCACACAATATCCGTATGGAGCTGTAGATCCCACATACTCACCGTTCTTCTGTGCAATACGTTTTGCTGCCCGTTCTTTTGCGGAAATGTCTTTCGCATAAGCATCATTCACCAGATTCTTGATATTCATGGATAATTCCTGATTCTTGGCATCCGGTGCAAATGAATCATAGTTGTCACATACAGAAATAAACCGCACTTTCATAAAAGGAAGAATCTTTTCCAGATAGTTGCCAGTTTCGATATAATTTCTTCCAAATCGTGAGAAATCCTTTACCAGAATACAATTTATCTTGCCTGCTCTAACATCATTCATCATCCGTTCAAATCCAGGTCTGTCAAAATTTGTTCCTGTTTTTCCAAGATCAGAATAAATATCATACACAACAATCTCACACTCTCTGTCCGGATTTTCATTGTGCTTCTGAATGAATTCTTTTATCAGCGTAACCTGTGTTTCAATAGATTCTGACTTTTTTTCATCACTATCTACGGATAATCTGGCATAAATTGCAGCCATACATACCGGAATACCAGAAACTTTCTTCTCTGTGTTTTTCTTATATCTTTTTGCTGTTCTTGCCATTTATCCCACCTCTTTCCTGTACTCTGTCCTGTGTTCCGCATAAAACCGTCTTATGACTTTCATCTTCTCAATCATATCCTGATAGCGGATGTGAATTTTAATTTGCTTGTTCTCATAAATATAGATTTTATCTACAGTCAGTGCCAGCAATGTGCGATCCAGTTCTTTGATTTCCAGTGATTTCTTCCAGTCCTCCAACTGAACAGTTGTAGACACTCCACCCTCAAACATTTGCTTTACCAGTTTTTTCTGGTTTTCAATCATCTGCTCCAGTTCTTCACATTTTCTTCCGTAACTTTCCCGAAAATCATCGAACTCCTCTTTGCTGATCAATCCCTCTTTCAAGTCATCACCCAAAGATGCTTTCAGGCTGTAATAACGGTTATATTCTTCCTGCAACTTACTAATCTGCGTATCATAACCGATTACCTGATCGTAACTGACTTTCATTTCACAAAGTTCTTCCATAATCATCTGATAGTCTACGAAAAGTGCCGTATATGCCTGAATCTCTTTCAATACAATCCTTTTCAGCACCTCTTCCGGAATACTGTGTCTGGTGCAATCTCCACCTTTATTTTTTGTCTGGCAAATATAAAAGGCTTTTTTCTTTCCCTTATACTGATTTACCCTGCGTATCATCGGTGTATGGCAATCTCCGCAAAATACAAAACCTGAAAAAAAGTTTGCACTGTCCGATGTTTTCGATGCCCTGCCATCATACTGAAGTAGCTTCTGCACCACATCAAAATCATTCTGCCTGATTATTGCCGGATGCGTATTTTCTACTTTCACCCACTCTGATTCTGGCTTATCCAGACGTTGCTTTACCTTATAGCTGATTCGTTCCTGCTTGCCTTGCACCATGTTTCCAATGTAAACCTCGTTGGTCAGAATCCTTTTAATCTGCACTGCCGACCATTTCGGTGTGTCTGAGCTGTGAAATCCAGAATTGTAATTCTCGCCATTTGCCTTTTTATATTCTTTTGGCGACTGCACATGACGTACATTCAGTTTTTCTGCGATTGCTCCAAGACTGAATCCATCAATTTTCCACGAAAATATTTTTCTTACAATATCTGATGCATAAGAATCAATCACCAGACAATTCTTATTCTCTGGATCTTTGCAGTAACCATACGGAGCAAACGCTCCAATAAATTCACCTTTTTCACGTTTGATTTTCTGGTGGCTTCGCACTTTACCGGAAATGTCCCGACAATAGCTTTCATTTACGAAATTTTTGATTGGAACTACAAATGACTTCTCTGAAAAATCTGCTGTTTTACTGTCAAACTGGTCTGTAACTGAAATAAAACGCACATTTAAAGCCGGGTAGGTCTTTTCGATCCATCGCCCGGCTTCTATATATTCTCTTCCGAATCTGGATAAGTCTTTTACAATCACGCAATTTACTTTTCCAGCTTCTATATCAGTTGTCATTCGTTTAAACTCAGGTCGATCAAAATTTCCTCCTGAGTATCCGTCATCCACATATATATCAAAGATCTGAATATCCGGCTGGCTTTTTACAAAGCTCCGAAGTAACTCTCTCTGATTTGCAATGCTGTTGCTCTCTGACTTCGCACCGCCCTCTTCCATATCATCTTTCGATAATCGAAGATACAATGCAGCATCGTATATATCTGGCATATTCATTTGCATCTGTTCCATTTTACATCGCTCCCAACTTACTTATTCCATTGAATTTGAAGTCAGAAACCATGTATCACGTTCATTTTCCCTGACCTCACATTAACATAACATCTGTACCTTTGCAAGACATTTTAATACATCAACTCCGTCCTTTTTCTCAGATAATCACTAATGGCATCTGTGGCATCCATTTCTCCTGTCATCTCCACAACCACTACATATCCTTCATTCATGTGAGCATACGGCTGATCGCCGGATTTATCCAGAAAAGTTTCCACTTTCTCAGAAATAGCTTTATCCATATCAGGAATTAAATCTTCAATGTCCTTTAACTGCTCCAGATCAACACTAGAATCTATTACCGACTGATTCACCATGATGCTCACCTCTTTTCCAACATATTCTTTTTATAAGTCGTCCTATACCTGCAATTTTCTCAACAGCATCACCTTACCTTTCTCATTTTGTTCTCACATTTTATCTATTGCTATGGCATTGCATATTCTGTTCGGCGTGTTGGCTTCCATTTGTATAACCTGTTGTCAACGTCACAGTCAACCTCTATCAGAGTATTTCTGAATACTGCCAGCTTCTTCGCAAGCATACCAGTCGTTTCCGGAGTATCTTCGACGCTCGCCCATAAAATCATTTACGGGATTATGGCATCTGTGGAATCAGATTATACAGCTCATGTAATTTTCAAGGTACAAAAGAGATTTTTTTGAATATCCTTTCACTTATTACATCCTGGAAGCACCAAAATGTTGTTCACTTCAAAAAAATCCTCTCACTAATAAAGCCTGACAGAATGATTTTACCAACCTCATTTTGTAATAATTTGCAAAATGTATTTATCCTCATCTGTACATTCGCTTCCATGCGAACCTTTATCGTACTGTCATTTTAATTCGCATTAATGCGAATGTCAAGCATTTTGTTCGCTTCAATGCGAATCTTTCTGTTTACATTCCCTGTTTTTGGTAGTAAAATGGATTTATCAAAAAGAAAGTTGGAAATCTGATATGACAATCGGTGATAAAATAAAAAAAATCCGGACATTCCGGAATATGACACAGGCAGAACTTGGTGCTGCCCTCGGCTGGGGTGATAAAGGAGCAAACCGCCTTGCCCAATATGAAACGAATTACCGGGTTCCCCGCAAAGATCTGGTAACTGAAATGACTAAGATTCTGGATGTAAATCCACTGGCACTACATGAGCCTACGACTATGGATGCTTCTGAACTTATGGAAATCCTGTTCTGGATTGATGAATTTAACCCGGCAGCTATCAATCTCTTTCAATTAGAAACTTATCCGGGTGAAAAATGCAATTCTAATGAGGATACTGCTGTCCGTTATCATGATTCTGATAGCTGGCCAGCTCATCCACCTGTCGGCATGTGGTTTAATTATGGGGTTCTGAATGAATTTATGAAAGAATGGGTTCTCAGAAAAGAAGAACTGAGATCTGGTGAGATTACCAGAGATGAATATTTCGAATGGAAAATCAACTGGCCACAGACCTGTGACGGGTGTGGAAAATATGCTCCTAAACGGCAATGGAAAAAAGACGCTTAAATTGCAAATTCAAACTTGTGAGGCTTTTCTTCATCCAAAACAGGTATCACAACTAAATTGATGCATAACTGTCAATTTATCATAGACAATTGCTCCTCCATAGAGTTCACCCCTCTTCCTATCCATCAAATAAGAGCAAAGATCTTTTTCCTTTCACACTTATCCCATTTGAACAATACGCTTTGTTCGGATCTGAAAGGAAATTTCTTAAAAATGACATTTAAAAACGTCCTTATAGGTCAAAAACCTACTGGACGTTTTTAATTTATTTTTTTTCACAAAACGAATACTCGCTTCCTGTACTTCCATTTTCCTTCCAATGCAGATATTCTACTATCAAAACTGTGTATATAAGTAAATATCCCCTGTACTGTACAAACACTCAAACTCTATCAGCGCTTTTCCTGCTCCACTCACGTATCATTCAATTTTCTCCTACAGACTCTCTCTTTAATCGTATTAACCCTACATTAAATATATCTCTTTGCCTGTTTCAGCATTAACCAGCATGACATATTTTTGAGAATTATTATCATTTACTTCCAAATACCAGATTGGTTCTGCCGTATATTGCTGATCTTCATTTATGTATGCACGCTCATAAAATTTTGCCCGAGTCACTGTATAAGTAGATTCATCTAATAAGTTTTCATACTTTGTTTCTACCGTTGCTGCGATTTCGTCAAAACCTTTTAACGGTACATTTTCCCCATCTTCCTGGAAATCATAAAGACCATACACACGCAGGCTTTCTATCCCCCGTGTAGAACAAACAGCAACCACTGGACTGGACTCTGGCGTATCATATGCAAGCGCCTGTGCCATAACCGATAATTCAGGATACACAGGAATCCCACTTACTGTCTGCCTTGCATATACGATACATACATCATCCTCGTTTGTCCACTCAGGCTTTCGTTTACTCTCTTCCAGCAATCCTTCAGCAACATATTGGTTTTCAATTTCCCGAAGTATATCCGCGCTCAAAGAAGAAGTCTGAAAAACTAAATTTTCTACTGCATATCCGGCATTTTCAAGAGTTTCTTTTACTTTTTGTACAGCATCCTGATCGTTTACAATAGATTCTGTCGCAGAAGTAAACTTCTCCATATTCTCCGTATTAGTCACCCCTATTTGAGCATAATAAGCCGATTTTTCCGTTGATACTCCAAACTCCATTCCAATCCCTACATTTGTACCATCCGCTAAAACATAATAGTTTTCTTCCGGATACAGATCACTGGCAGGAGTATTATGATGCTCAAGAATTTCTTTTCCCTCTACAAAATTTGCATATGCCTTTTCACTATCCGCAAAATGCACACTTTCTAAAATAAATTTGGGAATCTCTTCTCCATTCCAATTCTCTGGAACTTCTAATTCACACTGAAACCTAACTTTGCCTGATGCGAATTCCTTTTCATACGTCTGCGCATACGCATTTTGAGTCAGCATAATAAGCGATAAAGCACATATACCTGAAATCATTAAGTCTTTTCTCATTTTTCTGCTCCCACTTACAAATCACGGCGTATAGCGCCCTTCTACATGTAAACTGCTTACATTTGCTTTGCTGATTACCCCTCCCTCCATCTCATATACCTCATCGCAAAGAACCTCTATATCCTCCCGATTATGACTGGCCAGAATAATCAGTTTATTTTCTTCTTTCATTTTTAACAGAAGTTCCCGGATTTCTCTTACCCCGTTTTTGTCCAGACCATTCATAGGTTCATCCAGAATCAAAATTCCCGGATCTTCCATGATGGCCTGTGCAAGAGCAAGTCTCTGACGCATACCCAGTGAATACTTTCCAACCGGTCGCTTCAATGCAGGATCCAAACCAACCTTTCTCAGAACAGAGCAGAGATAATCTTTATTCTTTTTGTTTCGCAAAGTATAAAGAAATTCCAGATTATGATAGCCACTCCAGGTCCGCAAAAAACCCGGATCCTCAATAATGATCCCCGCATCGGTCAGCATATCCTTATCTTTCCCCATCACTTTACCATTGACAGTTATCGTTCCCTCATCACAGGAAAGAAAACCGCAAATAGACTTAAACAAAACAGTCTTTCCAGAACCGTTGTGCCCTACAAGACCATAAATTTTGCCACTTTCACATAAAAGTGAAACATCCTTTAAAACTTTGTTATCTTTGAAGCTTTTACTTACATGAGATACTTCAATTACGTAATCCTGCCTGTCCATATATTTCACTCCTCGCTATATATCCTCATTTTCCCAGTTAAATTCTATTTTTTTTACCTTTATTAAAATAATGACCGTCATACACAAAATCCCTGCTATTAAAAATCCAAACATATAAGGTATAGATGGCAGCCAATAGTAACCATAATCCGGGGTTGCAATCCTTGCCAGTTCAGCCCATATCGTCGGGATAAAAAAGGCCAGTTTATGACGTATCATGGGATGTATATTCAGCACGGGAAATAGAGCGATTGCCAGGGCAAGACCACCTGCAACTGCAGCAATCTTATTCAAAAACAAACTTAGCAGGAACATCAGAACCCCAATAAATGTACAGATACAGGCACAAAGAAGAATCTCCAGCCCTATAAGCTGTAATGGCGAAAATTCAGAGAAAATCTCGTAATAAATAGACACAGAACTATCAAACTGCGTAAGAACCCTTGTCGTTGCTGCCGTTCTCAGCAGCTTTCCCCATTCATTGCTCCATTCAATGTCCGGTAAAAGAGGAAGTATTGTGCAGATGACTGCCACAACAGTAAGAACAATGGAACGGATAAAAATCCCTCCTATTTGCCCTAATGCCCAACACTTTCTTCCTACACGGATTGCATGATACATATTCACATGCTGCATAAAAGGCACATCCGAGTTCGCATAAATTACTCCAAACCAAAACATAATCAGATAAGAAAAACTACACATCGCAAATGGAAATACGCACCAAGAGGACGGGTAGTCCACTGCAACTGAAAACTGTCGGATAGCCCCTACATATGACCGGCTGACTACAATCATCAATATTACAAAAACTGCCATTTTGCTATTGGCGATTTTCATCATGGAATTTTTCCAGGTATACTGTAATAACTTCATACTCCCACCTCTATAATCTGCTTTTTATTTTTTTGTAGATTCCCCAGGTAAGCAGTGCCGAAAAACACAAGCTACAGCCAAAGACTGTAAGAAAGTACTGTATATCCGTCGAAAACCGATTCAAGGTCGGATATATCAGCATTACGCTGAACCAGCCCTTTCCACGATATTCCAATAATATCTGCTGTATTAAAATAGGTGTGATCAATATCAGCATTTTATTAGAAACAAACATAGACAGAAATGAAGCCGCCAATGACAAGGTCCCTGCCAGCATTCCCATTTGCAATGCACATAAAAAAACATAAAACCAGTAGTGTTCTCCGGCAATCAGTGAACCGTACATTCCTTCCATAAAAATATCCTGTAATCCCTCTGAAGTCCAAGGTATCTTTAACCTTATAGACGCAACAAACAGAAGGCTTCCCAAAACCATAGTGATCACAGACGATCCATAAACAACCACTGCCTTGGATACCACATATTTCCATGTATTTCCTCTGTTGATGCTATATCTGGCATATTTATACTCCAAATCCTCACAAAACACAGTTGCATAAGAAAATGCACAAAAAACATAGGCAATCATGATTCCGGACATACCAACAGCGAAATCGTATGTATCCAACGCATTTCCATTTACCATTCCCTCAGTAAATGCAGAATCTTCAAGTGAAAACCACATGGATATTGCAACACCCACAATGCCTAAATATATTGGATAATTTTTTATCAGACGACGGATATCCGTTTTTAAATAATGTGCTCTATTCATCCGCTTCTCTCCTTTTGTAAACGGCTCTTTTGCTACAGAAAAAAATAAATATACAAATACCTGCAGCAAAACCACTTACATCTATCAGGAATAACATCCTTTTTTTTATTTTTCTTTGTTTCTCCTTTTCTTTAATCAGCTCTTTGCTTGTTTCTAGAATTGTATCCAATTTGTCATAAGGTATCTTCATGTCTCTGATTTTTCTATATATTTCTCTCTCACACTCATTCGGAGCATTTTCTATACATTTATTAAGCCTTCTTCGTTCTTCTACAATCGAATAAGGAATTGTGGATTTATTCATAAAACATCCCTTTCACTAATCTTTTATTGCAAGAATATTTCCTTTCCTGTTTCCGCATTAATTAAGGTTACAGATTTACTTGTATTATTTTCGACTACTTCAAAATACCAGATAGGGTCTGCCTTATATTTTTGTCCCTCATCCAAATATACCCTTTCATAAAATTTTGCTCTCGTCACTTCATATTCCGCATCGTTTAAAATATTCTCAAATTTTTCCTCAACCACAGCAGCAATATTCTCGAAAGGCTTCAGCGTAACTTGTTGTTTTCCCTTTTCAAATTCATAAACGCCGCTGATGCCCAGCGTTTCTATTCCCCGGGTAGAATATATTGCCTGAATCGGGGCATTATCCGGAGTATCATATGCCATAACTCTGGCAATACTCATCATTTCATGAAAAATGGGAATATCTTCATATTTTTGATACCCGTAAATAAAATATGCGTCATCTTCCTGACTCCAACTTTCCTTTCTTTTTTCTTCTGCCAAATAACCTTCCTGTAAATATTGTTCTTCCAGTTTTTTCATTGTCTGAAAATTCAAGGGGTAACAGGCAAATATAAGGTCTTCTGAATGGTATCCCAATTCATCTATTATTTTTTTTAATTCTGTAATACATTCTTCGCCACTTTTAAAAGAAACTTCCGTTTCTTCAAATACAGCTTGATTGTCTGGATTAGTTACACCGATATTTAAATAATATTTACTATTACTGCTTCCATAAGCAATGCCTTCATTTATATCAAGACTTTCATCATTTGCAAATAGATAATAGTCTTCTGGTGCCCTCCCTTCATCTACCGAAATTTCTGGTTTTTCAATTATTTCTTTTCCTTCACCGAATATAGTCCATGCTTTTTCTCTGTCACATCTATATAGTCCCTTTACATCAACTGTGCTTATAGCTTGTCCTTTTATATTTTCCGGCACTTCCAACTCACAATTAAATTTTACCTTCCCTGAATTAGATGTTTTTTCATATTTTTCCGGAAATCTATATTCAGCTTCTTCCGTTGAAACTATTTCTTCCCCTGCTTTTTCTTTGACATCTACAGAACTCTTGTTACATCCAGCCAAAACCGAACATGCACATAATATCAGACTAAAACCTCTTATTTTTTTCATCATATTTTTTCTCCTATAATTCAGCTAAGGGATACAGTATGTGTATTCCCTATCCATTGGCTTGCACCTTCCTTTGAAGTGATTGAATTGTAGCATACAATTATTGATTATTTATTCGATTGTCAAAATTCGCCCACGATTTTGTCAAAATTAGACTTTTCTTTCAAGTAAAAAAGAGACCCCTAACGAGTCTCTTAGTTTTTAATCCGCGACATATATAAAAGAACCTGAACACAGAATCTATTAGATGTATAATCTATTTTTATTTCTCCTCCATTGTCAATGACCACCTTTTTTACATTTTCTAATCCAATACCATGTATTGCAAGTTCTGGCTGAGTTGTCTGCAGTCCATTTCTCTTTTCAAGGATTTTTCCTGAATAGCTGTTTTCTATAAAGATTAATAACACCTCTTGTTTTATTTGCATTTTTATAGTTAGTAACTTTTCCTTCGATTTACTGGCCTCTCTTACCGCATTATCTACCAGATTCCCCAAAATCACGCAAATATTAAAATTATTAAAATATAGATCTTCCGGAATATTTATTTGAACATCTACCTGATTCAGCGTCTTGTTTGCTTTCTGCAGCATATAATTTAATACTCCGTCTATTTCCTGATTACCTGTAGTTGAATATTCTTTTGGATTTAGCATAAAATCCTTCATGCCGCTTAAATATTTTATCATGTCGTCATTATTATTTTTTTTAGCCATTGCAGACAACTCAATGATATGATGTTTTATATCATGCCTCAATGCTTTCACCCGTTCTTCCGATTCTCTGGCTATATCTAATTGATAAGAATAAACTTCTAACATCTGTTTAAATACCTGCTCATTCATACGGGCAGAATAAAATTTAAGGAGTGAATGATACAGATAAAAAATGAGAATATTAATAAAAAGAAGCGCCAGTGCTGCAAAAATAACAATTTCTTTTATTTCATGCGCAACAATAATCAGATAATATATATATACAATACTGACAACCGGAACCATTAAAAGTGCAGCCATATTTAATGCCGGTAATGTAATTTCTTTTTCGGGTTCTGTTGTCCTCTGGATAATAATTGCAATAAATAATAAAGCAAAGCTGGTGATACATTCATATACCTGATTCACCGGCTGTCCCATCGTATATTTTGTTAAAGATAAAATGACAATGCTGTCAACCAAAGCATTAATCACATATATAATAAATACAGCCAAACATTTCTTTGTTTTCTTTATGCGGTATGGAAAAAAAATCAAAAAAAGACTTGTAATGTTTGACAAAATATTCATAGCCGGAGAGGAAAATAGCAAGCTTATCGCACTTGTACATGCCCAGCCTATAATATATAAAATAGAGACATGCTTCCATCTACTCTCTTCTTTTTGCACAAAAATACCAACAAAATACTTCAATGCGTAAAAACGTAATGCATTTGCCAGTAACGCTATAATACCATTAAATATTTTTAAACTCATCTGCAGCACTCTCCAAAATCTTTCTTCGTACATCTGCACGATTAATTTTACTTATATTTAGTACATCTTCATTCAGCATTTTTACCCACTCGTATGTAAATTCCTTTACATAATTTTTATTTACTAAATACGATTTATGTATTCTTAAAAAAACATTTTCTGGAATTCGTTTTTCAATCTCATTCAATTTTCCATAAAATGTTCTAATCTCTTTTTTCATTACAATATTAATTTTTCGTCCAGTACTTTGAAAATACAAAATATCTTTATACGAAATGCGATATGTACTATTTTGAGTTTGGAACTCAAATCCCACACTATTTTTTTCCGATATACGATAAATATTATCCAAAACATGATATATCTTCGCCGGTTCTATTGGCTTTACCAAAAAATCAAATGGTCGATTTTGAAAAAGCTGTAATGCATAATTTTCCTTTGAAGATATATATATCAAAAATATATTCTCTTCTTCAAGAACCTCTCTTATATATTTGCCTACCATAACTCCATCTTTCCCTGGCAATTCTATATCCAGAAAAAGAATGTTTATTTTCTCTCTTTTCAAATAATCCAACAAAGTATCTCCAGAATAAAAAACTTCTGTCACAAGTGAAACGCTCTTCTCTTTCGCATATTTCAGTATAATCTCTTCTAGCTCGGAACATGTGCTTTTTTCATCATCGCAAATTACAGTCTTCATTATTTTTCCCTCCTGAAAGTATAATACTCTCTCGGTATCATTCATGCAAGTCATTTCCTTTTTAACCTTCATCCAAAGCTGTCTTTAGATATTTATAGTATATTTTAAGCAAAATCATTGTCAAATAGATGTCTAAAATCAAATAAAATTGCTGAATTTTTTGATCCATCTTTTCAAATTCCTACTTTGTCACATTCTATTATTTCGGAGTCTGGTTAAATAAAATTTTTCCGAAAATAATTTCTGAGCAACATCATTCCTACATTAATAAATCCAAATAGCAAGATCAAATTCACAGGTAGATATTCTCTGATTACATCTCCAAGTACTGCAATCCCCGAAAGACTTCCCAGCAAAAACATCTGTGAAATTTCATCCCACATTTTTTTGTATCTTTTTATTACTTTCACGATTGTTACCATAACGATTGCCAATATAAAAAGCACAGCTACAATCGCCAGAATCCTAATAATCCATGCTTCTCCGCCTATATATGCTATTTTCTGGTTGAATCCGTTATCATAGGTTGGATGTACCAACCATTCACAAAATCGAACATACCACATGAATGGAGTCCTGAAAAAATCTATAAAGTCATTCTGAAAAGCACCATTCTGTACGATTGCAAACAGGATTACTGTAATGTATCCCATTCCCCAGAAATATTCTATATCCCTCATTTTTTCAGTTCTTGCCTTTACTTCTTTTTTTGCTTTGCGGATTTCCAACTCTGCACTTTTCTTTTCGTTACGGGCTTTGGCTTCTGCCTGTTCCATCTTGTTCTCTGCTTCTTTCTGTTTCTTCTGTGCTTCATCTACTGCTTCAACAGATGATTTATTCACCTGTTGAAGCAGTTTAGAGTTCTGGTTCCGAACGTCTCTTATTTCTTCTTCGAGCTGCTCTTGCTCGCTCCTGCTCTTCAAACCATTCCTGTTCCTCAGATCGTCGTTGCTCTGCTGAAGCCATTGATTCAGCTTCTGCGTTTCGGACAATTCGATTGTCAGACGCTGAATTTCTACGGTTGATTTCCGAACTTCTTCTCGCAATCTCTGCCTGTCGGATAAGATCTTCTGTTTCTCTTCTTCCAGTGTCTGTATCTGCTTTTTCTGTGTTCGCATGAACTCTTTCGCTCTCTCGAAACTCTGTACGAGAATATCCCTCTCCACTTTGAGCTTGATCGGTGATTCTTCTGGCATCTGCAATGGCTGCGTCAAGCTCTCTGTAATAGTTTCTGAGTTCTTCGTCTGCTCTGCTATCTCTGTCGAATGCAACTCTGGATTTTTCCCTATTTCCATTAAATTCATTCTCCAATCCCTCCTTACTGATATCCAGATGAAATGTTTTTGACAGATTGCTGTCTCGCACTTTCTTTCCATCCTGATTCTGAAAAGTAATGTGCTTCCGTTTCTCTGTCCAGTTTACATTCCATCCAAACTGTTTCATTTTTTCTATAAACTTTTCTTTGCTGATACAATTTTCCAGTGCCTTTAATACCGCCATTGCACAGTCCGCTACAAAACTGTCCTTTACCTGTTGACGGAACAGGTTATATTTATCTTTACTCCATGCAATGACTTCCCCTTTTTCAATCTGGCTTCCATCAAAGTGCTTTCCTTTCTCGACAACTGTCAGTCCACGTTCTCGGCACATCTGATTGGTAAGCTGTTTCATACGTTCCAGATCCTTTTTGGTGTTATGCAGTTTTCTTCCATCTTCATAACTCACTGAATTAGTAACCAGATGGCAGTGGATATGATCTTTATCCTTATGCACAGCCATTAAGGTCTGGAATCCACTGAACCAATTTTCTGCAAATTCTTTTCCAAATTCTAATGCCTGCTCTGGAGTAATCTGCTCGTCCTTATGCCAGGAAATAATGTTGTGAGCGTACATTCTCCCAGAATCTTTATCCCACATCTTCTTTTCTTCTAAAAAGGTTCTATACACTAGATCATAGTTGATCTCATCATGGCAGTACGGACCTGTTACATAAGTAAGCAGTTCACTTGTCTTGTCCTGTCGCAAAACATATTCGATACAATTTCTCATTGCTCCATGTGTATTTGTCCGCTTATTAATCGTCTTATTAATAGCCATATCTTTTCACTCTCCTTCCTGTATTTGAGAATATTTTTGTTGAGATAATACAGAATATCTTCCCTTGGCATAAAACCATCCGTATTCATTTTTCTTGCAATCTGATTCAAATTCGTAGCTGCACCACGAAGCTGACTAAGTATCTCTGAAAGAATCTGATTCAGCTTTTTCAGTTCTTCCACTTCCTCTGCAGAAGCAATTTTTAAACCTGCTATTGCATGAATTACAACCGCCTGCTGAGTCTGTCCAGACTCCTTTACTTTATTTTGGAGCAGATCATACTCTTCTTTATTCATTCGTATCGTTACTGTATAATTTCGTTTTCGCATAAATCTTTGTCTCCTTTCTCCACTCTATCTTTTTTATAAATCATTCATAACCTTTCCGGCTGGTAGATTAGCAGGGGATATATAAGGGAGTGCAACGCTCCCTTATACAGGTGCAGGACAGCGTCCTAGTCAATCAGTAAGTGTTCCGTAGGAATGTCCGGTGGACATTTCGCAGGAATACTTACGCCATTGACGTGCCGGGGTTCCAGGGGCAGAGCCTTCTGGCAAGTTTAGGAACAGCCCAAAGGCTGGCTCCGGTGCAGAGTGGCTTGCCACTTTGCGAAACTTGCCCTGTCATCTCCCCACCACTGAACCGACACCCACCAAGCCATATTTTCCACCCTACGTTATCAGATCAAACTGGAGATGACGGTGGTTTTGTGGTGCAGGGACAGACTGTGGAAGAAAGAGAAAAGCTCCCATTTCGATAGATTTTCTCTTTCTGAAACAGGCTGTTCATGCATCACTCCGATGCAAAGAATCGGACAATCATGTGCCCTATCCGGCACTCTATTCTTTTCTTCGCCTTGCTTGTTCAATCCACCCACCTGCCAACGCTTTTCTGTTATATTATCCTGTTATTTCTGTCTTTCTTTTTCTGGATCTCTTTCCATTTCTGCTAAAAGACATAAAAATAGCAGTCATAAACATTTCTCCAATTCATAATGTCTGAAATGTCACCACTGCCATTGTCTTTTTCTGCTATGCTGTTTTTTTTAAGCTATTCCTTACTGTCAGTCTGTTTTCCTGTTACTGCTATTTCATAACCATCTAAAAACTGTCTGCAAAATCCAGTGCTGCATCCATATCAGCTTCTTTCTCCCAGTCCAGATTATCTTCTGCGATCTCTTCATCCGTTTTCTCCATTGTTAGTGTTCTGTCCGGCAGATTAATTTCTCCTACCGATTCTTTTACAAACGGTACAAGCATTTCCATCAGATTCTTCGCTATAGCCATCGGGACGGATTCTTTCACTCCATCCCGGACAGCTGTTTCCACTCTTTCCAGAAATGCATCTTCCTTTTCTCTGGTTTCCAGATACGGATCTGCTTCATTCCTGTACTCTCTGGAAAAATAATCGTTTAAAGCAACTACAACTGCTCTGGTGTACGATTTATATTTTTTCCTGTCCATCGTCTGCAAATATTCCCATGCCTGCCTGTCCTGTTCATCACAAAGGTTCAAACGGATATTTGTATTGATGATTTTCCGTTCTTTTCTCATACAAGCATCCCTCCGTTTCTCTGGATCTTCCTTACGGTCATTGCTTCATAGCCTTTCGCTGTGGCACAGATGTCCCGTACAATCGTTACCCGGCTCTTGTCATATTCTCCAAAATTCTGGATCATACAACCGCCACCGCCGACCACATACAGACGCATCAGTTCTGGATTATATTCCCGTTCTCTCAGCTTATGGAAGATTTCTTTTGTATAATCTCCGGCAGCTTTACGAATGACTGTCAGATATTTCTCACCAATATCTGCTGTCCCGGTACGGATCACCTGCTCAATCACCAGATCGTCCACCACTGTTCCCAGTTCTTTCAACAAGGATTCCCTTACAGTAAGCACACACTGATGCGTTCCATATTTCTCTGTAAAGCATTTCTTCTCTAATGGACGGGAATTGTTGATATACATGATGTTCATAGTTCCGTTTCCAATATCCACAAGCATGTTGATTCCTTTGAAATCCTGTAAGCGGTAAAAGGCTGCTGCAAATCCCTGTGGGTAAATATCAGCTCCTGCAAACTCCACATGATATTCTTTATTACGGAATGTAAAATCCATACATTCATTCTGGAGAAGATATTTCTGGAAATCTTCTTTCTGTGTAGCTACCCAGGTAAGTGGAAGTCCGGCTGCAATGTGTACCTTTGCCCGGTTCATACCTTTCCCATCCAGTTCCCTTGCGATAGCCGCCAGTGTCAGCACATAATAGTCCTCGTCCTGCGTTTTCTCTGCACAGAACTCCTTGTGTTCCTCTCCGATCTGGTAATACATGCCATTGTAAACAAGAAGATTATTCTGGAAGATTGGCTCCTTGTCATATCTGGCTACACCGGATGGAAAGCATCTGGTGGCTGTTTTCATGTTTCCATACCCATGATCAATCCCGATCACCATAACTGTCTCATTATTGTTGTTTTTCATCATTCTCATAATCATACCTCATACTTTCTACTACAATATATTTATGGTTAATATCCCTTACAGCCAGTAAGGAATTATCCAT
>OAVH01000222.1_pt1 | contig 45265 bp, 46 predicted proteins | sample 1495281 | NCBI WGS metagenome assembly OAVH01 (sample SAMEA2580082, study PRJEB22360) | human gut metagenome | biome: human gut; feature: human-associated habitat; material: faeces | place: Denmark | collected 2008/2010
TTCAAAAATACAGGCTTTTGGTAGACTGACTTGCATTGAGTTTCACGGATTCAGGATTTTCTAATTATTTCTCTTCTGCTCCGTCAACCTTGGATGCTCTTGCTTCGATCTCTTTCTTCTGGATATCGGAAGGAGCCTGCTCATAACGCGCGAATTCATAGGAGAAATCTCCGCTTCCGCCGGTCATGGAACGAAGGTCTGTAGAATATCCATAGATTTCCAGCATCGGAACATCTGCTTCGATCACGGTATTTCCATTATGATCCGGATTCATTCCCAGTACACGGCCACGGCGTTTGTTCAGATCGCCCATAACGTCACCGGTATATTTGTCCGGAACAGTTACTTTCATGCTGACGATCGGCTCAAGAAGAACCGGAGATGCATCCATAAAACCTTTCTTGAATGCAAGGATCGTAGCCATCTTAAATGCCATCTCTGAGGAGTCTACCGGGTGGTAAGATCCATCATAAAGAGTTGCCTTTACACCTACAACCGGATAGGCGGCAAGAGGTCCCTTGGTAACACATTCCTGAAGTCCCTTTTCTACAGCCGGGAAATAGTTCTTCGGAACAGCGCCGCCTACAACAACCTGCTCAAATTCAAACGGGCTCTCCAGATCGCCGGACGGCTCAAAACGCATCTTAACGTGACCATACTGGCCATGTCCGCCGGACTGTTTTTTATGCTTGCCTTCCACATCGGAATTCTTGCGGATGGTCTCACGGAACGGAACCTTCGGTTTGGAAAGTTCGATGTCTACTTTATAACGCTCTTTCAGTTTATTTACCACGATATCAAGATGCTGGTCACCCATACCATAGAGAAGTGTCTGTCTGTTGGCAGAATCGTTCTCTGTACGGAGGGTCTTATCCTCACTTGTCATCTTTGAAAGAGCCTGGGAGATCTTATCCTCATCACCCTTGTTCAGAGCTTTGTATCTCTTGCAGGTATATGGTGTGGAAATCACTGCCTTCGGATAAAGAACAGGCATTGCCTTTGTTGCAAGGCTGTCTCCTGTCTGTACACTGCCAAGTTTGGCAATGGCACCAATATCACCGGCATGAAGCTCCGGAACCTCATAAGGTTTGGAACCTTCCAGAACATACAGCTTGTTCAGACGCTCTTCTTCGCCCTTCTCTACATTCAACAAAGTATCGTCGGATTTTATAACACCGGAAACCACCTTAATGAGAGAATATTTGCCAAGGAACGGATCTACGATCGTCTTCCATACATATGCTGATTTCGCTTTGGCAAAATCATAGTTTGCTTCAAAAATCTCGTTTGTCTTCTGGGAAATTCCGTTGCAGGAACGTTTGTCCGGGCTTGGGAAATAACCACAGATGTCATCCAGAAGGTTGGATACGCCTCTTAAGCTTACCGGAGAGCCCATGCATACCGGAACAATGCTTCCGTCCTGTACGTTCATGGCAAGGGCTGCAGAAACCTCTGTCACAGAGAATTCGTCCCCCTCAAAATAACGATCCATGAATTCTTCGCTTGTTTCAGCTACAGATTCCATCAGGATATCATGATATTTCTTGAGATATTCATTGAGATATTCCGGAATGTCACATTCCTGTTTTTTGCCTTTTTCAATATATTTTCTCCCGGCCTGTTTTACAACATTTACATAGCCGACAAATTTACCGTCTTCACGAATCGGGAAATGGAGCGGAGCGATCTTTTTGCCATAAAGTTCTGTCAGTTCCTCTACTACTTTACGGTAGCTGACATCATCTATATCCATATCTGTTACAAAGAACATGCGCGGAAGTTTATATTTTTCGCACAGGTCCCATGCCTTCTGAGTTCCCACCTGAACTCCGGCCTTACCGGAAACAACGATGATCGCTGCATCTGCTGCGCTGACAGCCTCTTCTACCTCACCTACAAAATCAAAGTATCCAGGAGTGTCAAGGATATTGATCTTTACTTTATCCCACGGAACAGGAACCAAAGAAGTAGAAATTGAAAAATGTCTCTTGATTTCCTCTTTATCAAAATCGCTGACTGTATTCCCATCTTCCACTCTGCCTAAACGGCTTGTCATTCCTGCAAGATATGCCATTGCCTCTGCCAGTGTAGTTTTGCCGGATCCTCCGTGACCTAATAGGACTACATTTCTGATTCGGTCAGTTCTATAAACGTCCATATGTAATACCTCCCTGTTTGTCTGATATGTTCATATTCTACTAAAATTTTATTGTTTTTTCAAGTATTTTATATAATTTTAACAACTTTTTTTGATGAAATAATGCGAAAATTTTATGAATTTTTACATTTCCCCCTTGTATTTGACATTTTTCTTCTTATCTTTTAAAATATGAGTATATTTTTTTCTTGGGAAAGGATCATGACATCTATGAAAACCATTGGTTTTATCGGCCTCGGCCTTATTGGAGGCTCTATTGCAAAAACGATCCGCAGAGTTCATCCGGATTATCATATTCTGGCCTATGCCAGACACAGAGAAACTCTGGCTGCCGCGCTGAACAGCGGTACTATTGACGGTGTACTGGAGGAAAAAGACGAAAGATACCATCATTGTGATTATATTTTCCTCTGTGCCCCGGTAGAATATAATATTGAATATCTGAAATATTTAAAAGAAGTCATCTCAGATGAATGCATCATCACCGATGCAGGAAGTGTCAAGGGTCCCATCCATCAGGCCGTAGAGGAGATCGGTCTGGATCATAATTTTATCGGCGGACATCCCATGGCAGGTTCAGAGCGTTCCGGCTTTGCCAATTCTTCTGATCACCTTCTGGAAAATGCCTATTATATCCTGACTCCGGGAGGAGAAGTTCCCTTAAATAAGCTTACGGAATTTTCAGAGCTTATCGACTCTCTGGGCGCGATCCCAATGGTCCTTACAGCAGAAGAACATGATTTTATCACAGCCGGTGTCAGTCATCTGCCTCACATTATCGCTTCCTCACTGGTAAATCTGGTAAGCTCGCTCGATAATGATGCGGAGTATATGAAAACCATTGCAGCCGGCGGCTTCCGGGATATAACCAGAATCGCCTCCTCATCTCCTGTTATGTGGCAGCAGATCTGTCTGGAAAATACCAGAAATATTTCCGCAGTGCTGGACGAATACATTCGTATGCTGATCCAGATCCGCTGCTCCGTGGACAACAAAGAAGCGGATCAGCTGTATCAGCTTTTTGCCGCTTCCAGAGATTACCGGGATTCGATTGATGTCACTTCAAAGGGACCTATCACCAGAGCCTATGTCCTCTATCTCGATATTGTTGATGAAGCCGGAGGAATCGCAACGATTGCCACGATTCTTGCCATGGAAAACATCAGTATCAAAAATATCGGAATCATACATAACCGGGAATTTGAACAGGGCGTGCTGAAAATAGAATTTTATGAAGAGGATGCCATGAAGCGGGCAAATGCACTTTTAAAGAAACGAAACTATATTGTCTATGAACGGTAGGTGTCTATTATGAAAATAAAAAAGCAGACCGGACTGAAGGGAGTTCTTACAGTTCCGGGAGATAAATCCATTTCCCACAGAGCTGTAATGTTTGGCGCTCTTGCAAAAGGTACTACAAGAATCACTCATTTTCTGGAAGGAGCCGACTGTCTCTCTACAATCTCCTGCTTCCGCAAAATGGGGATTGAAATAGAACGGGATCAGGAGCAGGTTCTTGTTCACGGCAGGGGGCTGCACGGACTGCATACTCCTTCCGGTATTCTGGATGTCGGTAACAGCGGCACCACAACAAGACTGATCTCCGGAATCCTTGCAGGCCAGGATTTTTCCTCAGAGCTTGACGGGGATGACTCCATCCGTACCCGTCCCATGAAAAGGATCATGACTCCTCTGGCATCCATGGGAGCCGATATTATAAGCAAAAACGGCAACGGCTGCGCGCCTCTGATGATCACCGGAAAGCGTCTTCACGGAATCCATTACGACTCTCCGGTAGCATCTGCCCAGGTAAAATCCTGTGTACTTCTTGCGGGAATGTATGCAGACGGGATTACAAGTGTTACAGAGCCTTTTCTTTCCAGAAATCATACAGAGATCATGCTGAATTATTTTGGAGCAGAGATTACTTCCTCAGGGACTACCGCCGCCATCCGTCCGGAGCCGTTTCTGGAAGCCCGTGATATCGCCGTACCCGGAGATATTTCTTCTGCCGCTTATTTTATTGCAGCAGGGCTGCTCACTCCAAACAGCGAGATTCTTCTGAAAAACGTGGGAATCAATCCTACCCGGGCCGGAATCCTGAAGATCTGTCAGTCTATGGGAGCTGATATTACGCTTCTTAACAAAAATCTCGAAGGGGAGCCAACTGCTGATCTTCTGATCCGCACAAGTTCTCTGAAAGGAACAGTCATTGAAGGAGCTGATATTCCTGCTCTGATCGATGAAATCCCCATGATCGCAGTGATGGCAGCCTTTGCTCAGGGAACCACCATCATCCGGGATGCACAGGAGCTGAAAGTCAAGGAATCCGACCGCATTGCCGTAATGGTAGATAATCTGAAGCGTATGGGCGCAGACATTGAAGGAACCGACGATGGAATGATCATTCATGGAGGCAAACCGCTCCACGGGGCAGTGATCGACTCTCACCTTGACCACAGAGTGGCTATGTCCTTTGCAGTTGCAGGAACCATCTGCGAGGGAGAAACGGAGATCCAGGGTGCCGAATGTGTAAATATTTCCTACCCGGAATTTTACAAAGACCTGTATCTCTGCGGAAAATAAAAGATCCTTAAATTATCCAAATATTCAATCACACATATCAGCAAAGGCAGATCACCGTGCTTTTCCGGACTTTCTTCCGGGAGCGCTGCACAGGATCTGCCTTTTTCTTATATCAATTTTTTCTCCATATTGTAAGACTGTATCTGAAATCCCATACTTTGATAAAATGCCCGGGCTTCTTTATTAAAATCCCAGACCTTCAGATCGATCCGGGCGCATTCTTCCTTTTCAGCCTCAGATACCAGATACTCATAGAGCCTTTTACCGATCCCTTTTCTGCGGCTGTCCTGTTCCACAAAAAGAGCATCCACAAAAAACGTACGATTTCTGTGCAGCATGGTATTCGCCGGAGTGATCTTCCTTTTTGCAACCAGAAAGCCTGTCAGTCTTTTTCCTTCCTCTGCACCGATCAGGATATGATCCGCATCTTCCAGCATTTCCTGATACACTTCCTTCGGAAGCAGATCTTCCATTTCTTTATAAATATCCGGTCTCCCTTCAACGTGCTGACGGTGAAGCGTCTGATATCCCCTGTTTACAATTGTATAATCATAAAGTGTCAGATTTCTGATTTTAATTTCCTCTGTCATTTCTCTTTCCTTCTTTCTTTTATAAAGTTACACTGGTCTACATTACAGAAATCATTCATTCTTGTCAATATTTGTCAGAAAAATAATCCTTGACATCCCATAATTTTCCATGTATATTTCAACTAGCTTATACATATACCAAAAAGAAAAGGAGGCTGCCATGAAAATATTATTTTACGGTGCAAAAGACTATGACCAGCATTTTTTTGATAAGCTTGCCCCGGAATATCCGGGAATTACTTTTAAATTTATCGAAGCCAATCTCTATGAAGAAACCGCATCACTTGCAAAAGGCTACGACGGGATCTGTGCTTTTGTAAATGCAGATATCAGCACCCCTGTTATGGAAAATCTCCATGCTCAGGGGATCAGGCTGATCCTGATGCGCTGTGCCGGATATAACAACGTAGATCTCAAAACTGCAGAAAAATACGGGATCAAGGTTCTCCGTGTTCCCGGCTATTCCCCGGAAGCAGTAGCCGAACATGCTATGGCTCTTGTTCTTACTGCCAACCGCCATACTCACAAAGCATATATCAAATGCAGAGAAAATAATTTTGCCCTGAACGGACTTATGGGCGTTAATCTGTTTCACAAAACCGCCGGAATCGTTGGAACCGGAAAAATCGGTCTTGCAATGGCAAGGATCTGCCGGGGCTTCGGTATGCGGGTTATCGCCTACGACCTTTATCCCAACAAAGAACTGGATTTTCTGGAGTATGTGTCACTGGATGAGCTTCTGCGTACAAGCGATCTGATCAGTCTCCACTGCCCTCTTACAGAAGAGACCCATCACCTCATCAACGAAGAATCTATCGCAAAAATGAAAGACGGAGTGATCCTTGTAAATACCTCCAGAGGCGGCCTGATCTGTACTGATGATCTGATCGCCGGAATCCGGGATCATAAATTTTTTGCGGTAGGGCTTGACGTCTATGAAGAAGAGTCAGAGCTTGTGTACGAAGATATGTCCGAACGTATTTTACAAAGCTCCACCATACAGAGACTGCTGTCCTTCCCCAACGTAGCCATGACTTCTCATCAGGGATTTTTCACCGAAGAGGCGCTGACCAATATTGCGGAAACAACACTTCAGAATGCAGCTGCGTTCCGTGACGGACAGGTTCTGAAAAATGAAGTAAAGCTTTAAAAAAGAAAAACTCTCCGGAATCATTCACCGGAGAGTTTTTCTTTTATCTGTTCCTTATTTCTCAAAGGCTTTTCTGAGAACCGCGATCTCTCTGGTCCATCCCGCATCGTCATTGGGAGTTTCCAGAATAAACGGGATCTCTGCAAGAGCCGGATGCCGGATCACACGCACCAGCGCTTCCAGTCCGATCTCCCCCTCCCCGATTTTTGCATGACGGTCCTTGTGACTTCCCATTCCGTTCAGACTGTCATTCAGATGAATTGCCTTCAGTCGTGAAAGACCGATCACCTGATCGAATTCCTTTAACACTCCGTCCAGATCATGAACGATATCATATCCTCCATCCCACACATGGCAGGTATCCAGACACACTCCCATTTTGTGATCTTTTTCTACCAGGTCAAGAATGGAACGGATCTCCTGGAAATTTCTGCCAACTTCAGAGCCCTTTCCTGCCATGGTTTCCAGAAGGACCGTAGTGGTCTGCTCTTCTGTAAGGACATCATTGAGAATCTCCGCGATCTTTTGGATTCCTGTTTCTGCTCCCTGCCCCACATGACTGCCCGGATGAAAATTATAATAATTTCCCGGTGTGTATTCCATTCGTTTCAGATCATCTGCCATCGTATTTCTGGCAAAATCTCTCAGATCTTCTTTGGCCGCACAGCAATTCATGGTATAAGGCGCATGAGCAACGATTTTTCCAAATCCATGGGCTCCTGCCAGCTGCAGAAATTCCTCCACATCTTTTTCGTCAATGGCTTTTGCATTTCCCCCTCGGGGATTTCTGGTAAAAAAGGCAAAGGTGTTTCCTCCGTTTTTAATCATCTGCTGTGCCATTTTTTTGTACCCCTTGGATGAGGTTGTATGATTTCCGATATATAACATCTTTTTTCTCCATCTTCTGTATTTATCTTCAGGAAATATCTCCCGGATCATAACCATTATAGCAGAAAAACCCTTTTACAAAAAGAGGAAATCTATTGACGAAAATTCCAAATATATCTATACTTTTAATAGCTATTATATTTTATAAGACAAACCTCACTTATTCTACAAAAGACAAGGAGTATACATATGAGCCAGACCTCTTCCAATCGTCCGTCCAGGAACCATTCCAGGCAAAGATCTTCCGGTTCTCCCGGAACTTCCCGAACCCCATCCCGAAAGAATTCTTCTTTACAAAGAAGAAGGTCGTCTGCTCACCGCCGAAACGTGTATCGGAAATCCCGCTATTATCGTCAGCGCCAGAAGCGTCTTATCCTTGCCGGCGGAATGGGGCTGGCACTTCTGATCGTTCTGCTTTTTTTTGCTGTACGAAGCTGCATAGATAAAAAAACAGCCTCCGTAAGCTCGGATCCGGTCCTTACAGAAAATGAATCCCAAAACACAAATTCCGAAGAAAGCAGCAAGACTTCTTCCTCCGATTCCGGGGCTGATGCAGAACAGGATTCCGGTCTTCCATCCGAACCGGTTTCCCTTACCGTCAGCGTAGTGGGCGACTGCACTCTTGGAACCGACGAAAATTTCGATTATGACACCAGCCTGAATGCTTATTATGAAAGCTATGGTTCCGAATATTTTTTACAGAATGTAAAAAGTATTTTTTCTGCCGATGATCTGACCATTGCCAATTTTGAGGGAACTCTTACAGATTCTGAAGAACGGGAAGAAAAGCAGTTTGCCTTCAAAGCTCCGGCTGAATTTTCCAGTATCCTGTCAGACGGTTCCGTCGAGGCAGTCACACTGGCAAATAACCACAGCCATGATTATGGAGAGCAGGGTTTTGCCGACACACTGACCGCTCTTGATCAGGAAGGGATCACCCACTTTGGTTATGACGAAACTGCTGTCATAGAAGTAAAAGGAATCAAAGTCGGTCTTGTAGGAATCTACGAACTGAAGGATCATCTGGAACGGACGGAACAGCTGAAACAGAATATTGCCAAAGTAAAGGAAGAAGGAGCAGTTATCACGATCGTGATCTTTCACTGGGGCAATGAAAAAGAAGAAATCCCGGACTCCAACCAGATGACGCTTGGGCGTCTTTCCATTGATGAAGGAGCCGATCTGGTATGCGGTCATCATCCCCATGTTCTTCAGGGTATTGAAACCTATAAAGGTAAAAATATTGTATACAGCCTCGGAAATTTCTGTTTCGGCGGAAATTCCTACCCCAGCGACATGGACAGTATGATCTTTCAGCAGACATTCACGATTGATAAGAACGGGGTATCTGCAGATAATGACACAAACATAATCCCCTGTTCCATTTCTTCTGACTATGATTATAACAATTATCAGCCAACCCCTGCCGAGGGCGGGGAAGCCGACCGGATCCTGAATAAAATCGAAGAACGAAGCTCCTGGATCACCCCTGCCGATACAGAAGAAATGGATTCTTCTGTAAACGAAGAAAGCTCTGATTCCGGTGAAAACGAGGAAAGTTCTTCCGAATAGGCTGTGAAAGAACGATTTTTTAATATACTTCTGCTCCAAAAGGCATCAGCGCCAGCTTGGCAAGCTTAAACTGCTGAAGTCCGAAAGGAATCCCAATCACAGTCACACATAAAAGCAGCCCCAGTACCGCATGCTCAATGGCAAGGGGAAGACCGGAAACAACCAGCCAGATGATATTAACAAGCAGAGAAACGGCTCCGCCCCCATAGCGAACTTCCTTTCCAAAAGGAAAACAGCTTAAAGATGCAAATTTAAAGCACTGCATTCCAACAGGGATCCCTACTACGGTGATGCACCACAGGCATCCGGCCAGGCACCAGCTCAGAGCATTGATTGCTCCTCCAAAAATAAACCACAAAAGATTACCAAGACAACCCATATCTTACCTCCTGAACAATCATATCTGAATTATACCATGTTTTCTCTCTTGTCCGTAGTATCTGTTTTCCTTTTTCAATAATTTCAAAATATTTCTTCTTAACCTCTTGCATTATATTCTGTTTTTGATTAAGATAGGCAGGAATGCAATTTTACAGATATAAGGATGAATCAGTATGAAAAAAAAACATCAGTTAGACCTTACCAATGGTCCCATTATGAAAACCCTGGCAGAACTTGCCTTGCCTATTATGGCTTCCTCTTTTTTGGGAACGGCTTATAATATTACGGATATGGCCTGGATCGGCATCCTGGGTTCCAAAGCAGTTGCCGGCGTTGGCATGGGCGGTATGTATGTATGGCTCTCTCAGGGGCTCTGTTCCCTGGCAAGAATGGGTGGACAGGTAAATGTTGCACAAAGCTGCGGTCGGAACGATACCCGTTCTGCAACAGATTATGCAGCTGCTTCCATACAGCTTACATGTATCTTTGCCTTTCTGTTTTCCGCAGTCTGCCTGCTTTTTACCGGTCCTCTCCTGGCCTTCTTCCATCTGGAGGATGCACAGACATTTGCATACGCAGAAGTATATATGAAAATAACCTGCGGACTGATCATATTTTCCTATATGAATTATACACTTACCGGTCTGTATACTGCTCAGGGCGATTCAAAAACCCCCTTTGCAGCGAATCTGATCGGTCTGGTCATGAATATGATTCTGGATCCTCTTCTGATCCTTGGTGTCGGGCCTTTTCCTCGTCTGGAGGTCACCGGAGCTGCCATTGCCACTGCAGCTGCCCAGCTTGTCGTTATGCTGGTAATGATTGCTGGAATTTTCCTAAGAAAAAACAGTGAAAATATACTTCGGAAAATACATCTTTTTTCCAGAACCTCCGGAAGTATTTATCGTTCCATCTGTCGGATCGGAGTTCCTACTGCCCTGCAGGGAACCCTGTACTGTATGATTTCCATGGTATTGACCCGTATGGTTTCCGCTTTCGGTCCAGGTGCAGTTGCCACTCAGAGAGTCGGCGGACAGATTGAATCTATTTCCTGGAATACGTCTGATGGATTTGCTGCTGCTCTGAATTCCTTTACTGCTCAGAACTACGGAGCTGGTAAAAATGACCGCATACGCCAGGGATATCAGATTTCTCTTCGTATCATGATCACCTGGGGACTTATTGTTACTGCAGCCTTTGTTCTGTTTCCAAAACAGATTGCTTCTCTTTTTTTCCATGAAGAAGACGTTCTGAAAACAGCCGTTGGATATCTGGTGATCCTTGGCATCGGAGAAGCTTTCATGTGTGTGGAAATGTTGACCATTGGCGCCCTTTCCGGTCTTGGAAAAACGAAAATATGCAGTGTCATCAGTATTCTGCTTACCGGAGCACGTATTCCTCTTGCTCTGCTCCTTACCAGAACAGTTCTTGGCCTTACCGGTATCTGGTGGGCTCTGACCTTAAGTTCTATGGCAAAAGGTGTGGTCTTTTATTTTGCTTTTCACAAAGTCAGTCAGGACATAGAACGTGAATCCGCTTCTGCTTAAAAAAGATCCCTTTGCGGTTAATCTTAGGATAACTGCCAAAGGGATCTTTTTTATTTAAGTATTTTTATGTCTTTTTCTTTCTTTTTGTGTACTGTGAAGCTATGCGGCTTCTTCCATCGCAGGATCTTCAGGAGGATTCAGCACAGAATCTACAGACTGGGAAATAATCTGGTCAAGAATCGTCACAAGTTCTTCCGGTACACCTGCGGCCGAAGCGTTAGAAAGCAATGTTTCCCAGTTCATGCTTTCCAGATATGTGATCTCGGATTCTTCCTGTGTAAAATCAAGTGCTGCATCAAGCGCCGCCTGTTCTGGAAGGGATGCGCCGGTATCAGAATAACCTCCGCTTACGGACAGAGTCACAAGCGGTACCCCTGAATTTGTCACAGACAGATCAATCTGATTGATTCCTGCTTCAGGATCTGAGTTAAGGTTGATATCAAGACCAAATGCTGCCAGCGGATTGGGCTCTTCTTCTGTTCCGGTATCCAGCACTGAAACATGGATCATTCCATTATAGTATTCTGGTATTTCCGGATTGATTTCCAGATTTTCTACCTGAACAGCCAGCATCTTTACTCCGTTTACCGCCAATATATGGTCCCCGTTCAGAAGCCCGTCTGTATCCTTTCCTGTTCCGGTAAATGTCACCTTTTCTTCATCTGCACCAAATTCAATAAGAAGCGCGGAGTTTCCATCTGCAGATGGATTTTTAAAAGTAAAAATCGGAATGATTTCTGTTCCATCTGACATACCGATTTCTCTTCCTGCAATTTTTCCATCGGCATCCGTCCATATTTTTGAGGAAAGAAAAGCTGCATCAGAACCGCCCTCTTCTGCAATATCTGCCAGAAGTCCATCGGCTCCAGCCTGAAGCTGTGCATTTAAATCTTCCCCACCGATCTCTGACCACTGATCCAGAAGGCCTTTCAGTTCCTGATCCTCTTTTGCTGTTGTCAGAATATTCTTTACCATATTGAGAAAATCTGCCTCTGTGATAATCGTTTCATATGCTGTACAATCTTCACTGATTCCTTCTACAGAAAGTGCTTCTTCTATGGCAGTTCCCTCTGGTGTCTGATCGATCAGGATATTTCCATAACGGTCCAGTAATGCAGCAAGCGTTGCTGTATCCGGAAGAACTGTAGTCATATCTCCCAAAATACGATACAATTTTCTCAGTGAAGCTGCATATTCTTCCATATATTCTGCATAATACTGTGCCTTTTCTTCTGTTTCAAATGCCTGTGCCATTTCCTCTTCCGACATTTCCAGAGATGCAAGAAGCGGAATCTTCATCCATGTCTCAGACAGCTCAGGAATCTGCAAATATTCCGTCAGATCTGCCATATCCATATACAGATTCATATTACAAAGAGGAGCATCATTCAAAAGTACGGCAGCGTTGGCTGTTTCTTTTCCTTCTGAAATAGTAGCAGTCATGTCCATCGTCAATGTATTCAGCCATGAAAAGTCCATACCGCCGGAAGCTGCGCTAAGCAAAGTCTTTCCACTGTCTTCCAATGTCAGTGTAAGGACACCCTTTGATCCTGCCATAGCTTTTTTCTGCTCGGGAACCATAGTGTCCCAGTATTTTGAAAATTCTTCCACAAATCTGGATAGCGCAGCTTTTTCTGCTTCCTGATACGTTGCAGCAAAAACAGAACTGGTTCCAGACAAAAGCATAACAGAAGCTGTTGCCGCTGCGGTTAATTTTTTCAGTCTTTTGCTTGTTCGATTCATAGAAATCCTCCTCTCGAAAGTATGGATCCTTCCCGGATCGCATCTATTAAATATGTAGATATTTTATCATAGTTTTAGTTATCCGGCAATAAATTCTCATATTTTATCAAAATATTCCAAAATCATTTGCGTATTTTTGTGCTTTTTTCATATATCTGTCTGTTTTTCTTTTATAACTGTACATATTTCTCTAAAGTTATTTTTTTATGAGAATTTCCTGAAAACTCTTTTTCCACAGTATACTGCCAGCCAGACAGATCCAATTCCAATTTTTTATCTGATGGATAGAGTCTGTTCCATCGAAATATCAGTATTTCTTCTATATTTTTTGATATTTCTTCCTAATCATCTGTTTCTACAAGAGCATATTCTCCCGTTCCTGCCTTTTGCAGAAAATCCTTCCGGCATCTGATTTCCACCCCTTCCATCTTCCCATAAGCGGAAAAGGAATATTCATTCATCCAAAGTACTTTTCCCTGGCATAGCATTTGGATTTCTTCAAACACTGCCTGATCTCTGCTCTGACGTCTCTTATTAAATAACATACCGTTTTTATCGTCCAAAAAAACCATCACCCTCATAAAGCTTCTCCTTTGTGTATCTATATTTCATCTCATTTTACCACAGATCTTTCCTGTATTTCCATCGGATACTGACACGTTTATATGTCACTGATATAGTTATCTAAAAGCAAAATATTTATGCTTTCAGGAGGCTTTCATATGAACGAAAAGGAAATCAAATATATGGTAGATCAGCAGAGAAGTTTTTTCGACACAGGCGCCACCCTGCCTGTCTCAGCCCGTCTCAATGCTTTAAAAAAAATAAGAGCATCTATCAAAAAACATGAAGCAGACATCCACCGAGCACTGCAGGAAGATTTAGGAAAAAGCGATTTCGAAAGCTATATGTGTGAAACTGGTCTTACATTAAGCGAAATTTCTTACATGATTCATCATCTTTCTGCATATGCCAAAGAAAAACGAGTCCATACACCACTGGCTCAATTTCCTTCCAGAAGCTTCCAAAAGCCCTCTCCTTATGGAGTTGTACTTGTCATGAGTCCCTGGAACTATCCTTTTTATATTGAGCATGGAACCTCTGATCGATGCTCTGGCTGCTGGAAACACAGTCATTCTGAAACCCAGCGCCTACTCTCCTCACACATCCCGTATGGTTCAGCATATCGTCCAGGAATGTTTTGACAGTTCCTATGCCGCAGTGATCACTGGAGGACATGAAGAAAATACAGCCCTCCTATATCAGCATTCTGATAAATTTTTTTACCGGCAGTCAGCGTGCGGGGAAAGTAGTGTTAAAAAAAGCGGCAGAGTACCTGACTCCTGTCACCCTGGAGCTTGGCGGTAAAAGCCCTTGTATTGTTGACCGTTCAGCAGACCTTAAACTGGCAGCCCGCCGGATTGTATTTTGAAAATATCTGAACTGTGGTCAGACCTGTGTAGCTCCCGATTATATTTACTGTCACAAAGATGTAAAGGATGCCTTGCTCTTACAGATTGAAAAACAAATAAAAAACAGTTTTCTGATCATCCGCTAAACAATAAACATTATGGAAAGATCATTAATCAGAAACATTTTGAAAGAATCCTGAATCTTACAGACCCGTCAAAAGTGATCTTCGGAGGAGAATATGACCGTGCATCACTTCAGATTGCTCCTACGGTAATGGAAAATGTAACGTTCGAAGATCCTGTCATGCAGGAGAAGATTTTTGGCCCGGTTCTTCCTGTTTTGACCTTCGATCCTCTGGAACAGGTAATTAGAAAAGTCAATTCTCTCCCACATCCGCTGGCACTCTATATTTTTACTTCTGACAAAAAAACGGCGGCTTCCGTCCTTTCACACACCAGATTCGGCGGGGGATGTATCAATGATGTAATCATCCATCTTGCTACCAGCGAAATGGGGTTCGGGGGATTCGGCGAAAGCGGCATGGGCAGCTATCACGGAAAAGCCGGTTTTGATGCCTTTACTCATTACAAAAGTATTGTCTATAAAAAAACATGGCTGGATCTTCCTATGCGTTATCAGCCTTATCAAAATCTTTACAAAAAATGCTGCGAATGTTTCTGAAATAAAATATCGTGCCCGGTATCTGCTTCAACAGTATACCGGACACGATTTTCTATTCTAATCATTTACTTCCATTTTATAACGATTGACTGCCATTTCTGCTTCCCCCAGGAAGGATAACGATCCAAAGATCACGACCACGGAATCGCTGTCTATCCTCTCCATCACCTGATTCACTGCCATGCGAAGACTTTCCGCTGCTTCCACAGACGGATTTACCTCTGCTACGGCTTCTTTCAGTTCTGCCGCCGGAAGCGCCCTGGGATTCCCAGGAGTCTGTACCGTAATGATATGTTCGGCCATGGGAGCTGTCAGACGAATCACCTGCGCATAGTCTTTATCACGGAACATACCAAAAATATAGTAGAACTTTTTACCAGCATAATAAAGCTTCAACGAACGCACCAGTTCCTCTGCCGCTGCCGGATTATGTGCTCCATCCATCAGGATCACCGGATCTTTGGAAATCAGGGTAAAACGGCCTTTCCAAATCGCTTTTTTCATGCCCTGATAAACGGCTCTGTCTTTAAGATCATAACCCAGTTTTCGCAAGGCATTTATCGCCTCCAATGCAAGAGCTGCATTCTTGATCTGATAGCTTCCCATCAGAGAAATTTTGATATTTTCCCAGTTTTTATAAGAAAAGCTCTGGCCTTCATATCCATATGAAATATCTTTTATCTGCTCCGGATCTACCGTCTGGAACGTGCAGTCCCTTTCCCTGCAGACATTGCAGATAACATCCATAGCTTCTGGCTGCTGCATAGCAGATACAACGGAAGTATCAGGCTTGATGATCCCTGCCTTCTGATACGCGATCTTTCCAAGCGTATCTCCCAGAAATTCCATATGATCCATACTGATAGATGCAATAATCTCCATTACAGGAGTTGTGATCACATTTGTGGCATCCAGAGCACCGCCAAGACCGGTTTCCAAAATCACAATGTCGCATTTCTGCTCAACAAAATAAAGAAACGCAAGGGCTGTTTCTATCTCAAAAATAGTAGGATCCCCTGCAGCACAATTTTGCATTTCTTCTGCTGCCGCTTTGACTTTTTCTGTCAGGCGAGACAGATCTTCACGTCCGATAAATTTTTCATTAACCTGAATTTTTTCCCTATAGGAAAATAAAGTGGGAGAAATATACCTTCCAGTCCGATATCCTGCTTCCTTAAAAACAGTAGAAAGATATGCCAGCACAGATCCTTTCCCGTTCGTACCAGAAATATGTACAAATTTCAAGCTGTCCTGCGGATTTCCCAGTCTCTTTAGCAATTCTCTCATATTGTCCAGACCAAGAACGCTTCCTCCTTTGGAGACCTGGTCCAGATATTCTCTTGCTTCTTCGTAATTCATGCCTGCTCCTATCTGAGCCGATACGGCTCCATTAAAATCAGGTTTATTATAATCCATTCTTTTTATTGTTACAATATTTGCAGGCATATTTTTTCATTTTTCACAATGATTTTACCTGGCAATCGATATCGCCGGAACTGTATATATCTTTGCTTTTTATAAAACAATCCCATATAATCTGAAATTATAAAGGATTCTACCCATTTCTCAAATTCACAAACCGGAAGCGGTCTGGAGAAAAAATACCCCTGCACGGTACTGCATTTGATTGTGTCCAGGCAACAAATCTGGTTCTTTGTTTCAATTCCCTCCGCCACAATCGTGATGCCCAGCCCTTCCGACATCTGTACAATGCTGGTTATCACATTTCTGGCTTTTCGGTTATCCAGATCAGAAAAGAATGAACGATCCAGTTTCAAAACATCTATATCAAGTTCCCTTAAAAGCGTAGGAGAAGAATAACCAACACCAAAGTCATCCAGAGAACACCGGAAGCCGTATTGATGTATCATGTGAAGACCCTCTTTTACCTTTCTGATCTGAGAAACATCCAGAAAAATATTTTCTGTAATTTCAAATTCGATCAATCTTCGATCGATTTGATATTTTTCAGCGATCCTTATAAAATCAGACAGAAAATTATCATGAACGAAATGACATCTTGAGAGATTTACAGAAATGGGAAAAAGATCTCTTCCCTCTGCTTTCCAAAAGAGGAATAAATTCTGCCGGAGATACCATGCCTCTTTTCGGAAGGTTCCACCTCACAAGAGCCTCTGCTCCTGCCACTTTTTCTTTTCTGAAATCAACCTTAGGCTGAAAATATACGCAAAAATCACCATTTAAAAGTGATTCGTCAAATCCTCGTTCCATCTCTCTTTCTCTTTGGATCTTTTCTGCCAGATTATTATCAAAGAAAATCAGTGTTCCGGCCTCCTGACGTGACAGATTTTTCACCACTGCCCTGGCCTGATCTTGAAGGACAACGAGATCTGTTTCATTATTCTCAATGGCACAGGCTCCCATCCAGAAAGAAATACTGCATTCCGTAAGATCTGTATTCTTAAAAGAATTTATCTCTTCTACAATCCTGTCCATTCTCCGACTGATGATATCTGGATTTTTCTCTCAATACGTGCGGCAAATTCATCTTTCTCCGGATAGAGGCAGGAATTGATCACCGCATAAAAATATTCCAGCATACGATCGCCGTTTTTTGCTCCCAGAGAATCATTGATCATTTTAAAATCCATACAGTCCATCAAAACAAGCGTATACGCTTCTGCTTTTTTTCTTCTGCACAATTCCTAGTATCCCATCTGAAATTCGATACGGTTGATTCCTCCTGTCACATCATCACAAAGTGCGATCTTCTCAATCTTTCTGCTGTTTTCCGAGTAACCCTTAAACAGCAGCGTAAAAAGCGCTCCAAAAACTATCAGAGCAACAACAAGACATCCAAGCATCTTACCCACATAACTGTCTGAAAATCCGGTAAATTAATCTGCCGGTATCAACGTAACTGCAGTCCATTCATCAATCTCTGTAACTGCATAGGCCAGATAATAATCCTGATGATCTCCTGTCAGAAAACGAAAGACCCCATTTTTCCCTTCTGCAATGTTATCCCGCATCTTCAGGATATCACTGCGGGTATCTTCATCATTTCCCAATAATACAGCCAGATTCAGGTTCCGGCTTTTTTCATCAAAAGTCAATAAAATCTCACCATGATTATTGATGATATAGCTGGTGCTGTTTTCTTCCTGGTATCCTACCCAGAGTGTCCCCACTTTTTCTCCGTCTGTATAAATATTCTGTACATAAAGGATCGTTCCATTTTTTATACCTACTGCACAAAAGCCTTTCTCAAGGACTTCCCGAAACACTTCTGTATTTTTCAGAGCTATTACTTCCTGTTTTTTATTCATAATAGTACCGGAAGTAATAATTTGCTCGGTTTCTGCATTTTTATATACCGCAAAGTCAAACCCAAATATTTCCCGCTTATGATCCAAAAATTTAAGGATGGTATCCTCGTCTTTTTTCAGTTCATTTTCTTCTGAAAGGCAGTGTACGGTTTTCATCCCGCCATCAACCTCCATATCAATCTGGTCCGCAATCTGTTCTGTATACTCTTTTACATACATCTCTGTTGATCTTGCATCCTGCATTTTCATATCAATGGTACAGTAGACAGAATAAACGATCACAGCCAGAGCCATAAGGCTCAGCAGGATAATGTGACGCTTCATCTTTCTTTTTACATAATCAATTCCATTTAAATATTTTTTCTTTCCTTTTTATAAGAATCTATCTTTCCCATATATTTTTTTCACTCTCAATCAGAAACCCTTTTTTCTTATGTCAGCCACTTTTCACATAATAATCATTTTAATATATAGAAAGAATTGTGCCTACCTTAATTTATAAAAAGGCGCAGTCTCTCACATAGAAACTGCACCTTCTATATTCTTTATTTTGGATCAGCAGGTTGCACCGCCTGTAAGATGCTTCTGTGCCTTGATATTTTCTTCTTTTCTGCCAAGAAGATCATCTGAGAGAAGCTGCTCCTGTACGTTTTCAAATCCGATACGCGCTACTGTATCTGCAAAGCGTTCTCCTGTATTTCCCTGCTCACGAAACAGAAGGATGGCTTTTTCTACAATAGAAAGCACTTCTTCTTTATCGGTAAATACTTTGTCCAGATAACGTCCCTGTGCGACCTTCTTGCCCCAGCGTCCGCCAATATAAATGCGATAACCGTTTGTATAATCCTCGATTGCATGGAACGGACATTTGCCAACACAGCGTCCACAGTGATTGCAGGCATTTTCATCAATGACGATCTTGCCGTTTTCCACTTTTGCCACATGGATCGGGCAGTTCTTTTCAATGCGGCAGATCTTACAGTCTTTACATTTTTCCGGATCGATCTGAGGAATGCGCTGACCAATGATTCCAAGATCGTTCAGATCCGGTTTCACACAGTTATTTGGGCATCCGCCCACTGCGATCTTAAATTTATGAGGAAGCTTCACATCGGAATATCCGTGGAAGAATCTCTCATGAATCTCTTCAGAAAGCCCAAAGGTGTCGATCAGTCCATACTGGCAGGTGGTTCCCTTACAGGAAACAACCGGCCGTACTTTGGATCCTGTTCCTCCGGTTTCAAGTCCTGCCTGCATGAGATATTCCCGGAGAGGTTCAATGTTATCAAACGGAACTCCCTGGATTTCCATTGTCAGTCGGGAAGTCATGGTCACTTCACCGCTTCCGAACATCTCTGCCGCCTCTGCAATGGTTCTTGCCTCTTCCGCTGTGATCTTTCCATTTCTGGTGATCACTCGCCCATTAAACTTATCCTCTGTATTCTTGTCCTTCAAAAATCCCAGAGCTTTTACGCGTTTCTCTTCCTCCGGAGAAACAGTTCCTGCTCCATTGGCAATCTTAATCTCGTTAAAAAATCTTGCCCCCTCAAGCACTACTGTGTTCTGATAGCCAAACTGGCGAAGACGGTTCTGAAGGAAATAGCCCCTCTTACCTTTTGCACATACCAGAAGAAGCTTATCTTCTTTATTCAGGCCCTCGATCTCTCCATTTACCTTTGCAAGCTCCACAAACATTGCTCCATGGATGGACGGCTGAGGATTTACATCGATCACCTTGTAGTCCTTTGCTTTTCCCTGTGCATATTCTGCCGGAGTCATGCTGACCATAGTTCCGTTGATCTTGTTAAGCAGAATATAAACCACCTGGACAAACGGATGGATTGCTGTAGAGAACGGTGGTGCATAAGCAAAATCTGCATTTTCAAAATCTTCAAGAACTGCACCCATGTTCATTCCCATAACCGCAATGTCTACCATTTTATCTACCGCACCCGGTCCAAATACCTGTACACCAAGAAGTTTATGAGTGTTTTTGTCTGCGATCATCTTTGTGATAAAGAAAGAGGCATCCGGATAATAGTGGGCTTTGTCATCGGTTGGTGCCACTACTGTGATCACATCATAGCCTGCTGCACGGGCCTGTTCTTCTGTGAGTCCGGTACGTCCGATATTCAGTCCGGGAAGCTTCACTACACCGGTTCCCAGTACGCCCGGATAAGTTTTCTCTTTGCCTGCCAGCACCTGAGCCAGAGTTCTTCCCTCCATATTGGCAGAAGATCCCATCGGAGACCACTGCGGCTTTCCGGTAAGACGATTGGTTACCATCACACAATCTCCTGCTGCATAAACGTCCTCAAGGTTTGTTTTCATTGTATTGTCTACAAGAATCGTTCCCTTAAACATTTCCAGTCCGGTATCCTTCAGGAAATCTGTATTTGGACGAATACCTGCTGCCATGATCAGAAGCTCACAACCCAGAACTCCTGCAGAAGTCTTTACTCCTGTCACAGCTTCGTTTCCAAGAACAGCTTCTGCTTTTGTTCCTGTAATCACGCGGATTCCTTCTCTGAGAAGATGTTTTTTGGCATACACAGCCATTTCCGGATCAATGATATTCGGAAGGATCTGAGAAGCAAAATCGATCACTGTCACCTGTACCCCTTTTGCTTTGAGGTTTTCTGCAGCTTCCAGGCCGATAAATCCCGCACCGATAACAACGGCTTTTTTTACATCTTTTTCTTCTACATAAGAACGGATGGCGCCTGCATCATCCGGTGTACGCATTTTAAACACGCCCTGTTTTTCTGTTCCTTCAACAGGAAGCACTGCCGGAGAAGCACCCACAGAAAGAACCAGCTTATCATAGGAGCAGACTTCTTCTTCACCTGTATCCACATCTTTTACAGTCACCTGTTTTTTGTCCGCATCCAAAGCAATGGCTTCTTTTCCCACACGAACCTCTACTCCGGTAAGTCCTGCATATTTTTGCGGAGTATTTACGATCAGTTCGTCACGGCTCTCGATCAATCCGCCTACATAGTAAGGCAGACCGCACCCTGCATAGGAAATATCTTTGTCTTTTGTGAGTACGATCACTTCTGCACTTCTGTCTTCTCTTTTTAATTTTGCTGCTGTTTTTGTACCTGCCGCAACACCGCCAATAATTAATACTTTCATCTTTATTCTCCTTATGCCTGCTGGTTTTTCTGCTGTCTGTGACAGCAATATTTTTCATTTACACATTCCGGGCGCATTTCTTCACACACCACCACATCACCTCCGCTGATGGTGATGCCCCGTCCGTTTACAAGTGCATCTGCAATTTTCTGCCGTGCGCCATTATAGATCCGGGTTACTGTGGGCCGGGAGATATCCATCTTTCTGGCACACTGTTCCTGAGTCAGACATACAAAATCTAAGAGACGTACCGTTTCGTATTCATCGTAAGTCAGATTCACACAATTTTCTCCGGAGCCTCCCTCCGGAATAAATACTGTGGTCTCTGGTTTTGAACAGATGCATCTGCATTTTTGTGGTCTTGCCATGACTCCTCCTCTCTATGGCTGCATTTTTTTGACACCCTTACGATACTGCTTTTTTGAACATAAGTCAATATTTTTTGAGCGTATGTTTATAATACTTTCTTATGCAACCTATAAGTAAATCCCTAACATCTTTCCTGATCTGTTACGGATATTCTAAGAGAATGACAAAAAGACCCTGACCTGCAAAGATATACCGCCCTAAAAGGGAGAACCTCTGCAAGATCAGGGTCTTTTTATTATGCTGTAGGATTTAGGAAATTCCCCAAAAACGTTTCCCAAAACTGCATTTTGAAAAACTACTATGTCATGGGACACGCCGCCTTATTCTCAAAAGGGACAAATCCCACAGCCTCAAAGTAATACCATATATCTGTTTTACGTCACTTAAATGTGTTTAAAAAATAGTGTTAGGGTCGGGTGGAATCGACCACCCAGAGTCGCTCAGAATTAACCATTTTTAGTCGGATAGAAAAAGCCATTGTATTTTCCTTTTCGTGTTCTAAAATGATGTATGCCAATGCATCAGTAGAAATCACAATGGGAGAAAAACACAATGACTTAACTGAAATAATAGCACATGCCCTCGATGAAATGAAGAGGGAAAAGGGAGAAAAATTCAATCCTGATAAAGTTAACCTTGCGGGGTTAGAACGTAGGACAGGGATTTCACGAGCCAAACTGCGAAGAATTAAAAAATCTGGCTTTATTGACCTTCCACATATCCTATACGCTCTGTCCACTTGTAATCAGGTAATTCACATCTTGCAGAATCAAATCCATTCTCTACAGGACGTTCAAAGTTGACGATTACTTTTTTTATCCCATCTTTCTCTATTACCTGTGAATGAACTATTTCTTTTTCATCTGCCAATGTCATATAAGGATACATCATAACCTTATCCCTTGTATTGCATTTTTATACAAAAATTGTTTTAATTCTTCGCTTTCACCAGTATTATAATAATTCAACAATAATGTATTAAACTGCTCCATATATTTATCTGTAATTGTCATAATACCAGAACCAGAAGAAACCAGAATCTTATTTGCAAGCATTAAACTTGTACGTTTATTCCCATCCCAGAAGAACTGACCTCTTGCTCCCCATACAAAGGCTTCTAACGCTTTGTCTGTTGCAGAAACATCTGGAGTAGACAAAATATTTTCTAATTCTTTTATTGTTTTTTCTTTATTCGGAATCGGAGGTTCATAATCCGTTCCTGAAATACCTACATTTCCAGTACGCAACTTTCCCCATTCCAAAGCTTCATTTCTCGCAATGTATTCATTTAGTTTGCACCAATATTCAAATGTAACTTCTTCATTTACTGTACTTAACAGGAACTTCCATGCATCACGCATATTTAGTATTGCTTGAATATCATCGAGCTGTACATTGGGTACATTTACACCATTTAATATTGTCTGCGTCTGTGGAAACGTAACTGCTCTGTTTTCCATTTTCATCCCACAATACACATTTTCATCCCATTTTTTCTTTGCCAGAAACAAACTTTGTTCAGGTGTCAGATGAAATCTATCTTCAAATTCTGACATTGTATATACACCTCTTTTCATTTTGTTTCTACATTATAGCATTGTTCTATATAGTTGTCATGTAGTTATAGGAAAATTGATTCAACAAAAAAATGCTCTGTAACCCTATATCAGTTCCTCTTTTCTTTGCCATTCTCGTATAATAATATTGTGGTCTGTTATTAACGTTAACAGACTGCAACACTTATACATAACAAGGAAAGAGGTGATACTGTGAATATTCTTAGTATCCAATGGAAACCAAACAACACACTGGAAATAACACTCTCTAACAATTGTGTTATTATCCTCAAAGACGTTTCCTTCGCCAATTACTTGGCTTTATCAAGTAATCCCACATTACTTATTAACAGGATAAAATAAATACTTTTTCAATGATGGGAGCTTTCTATTAGCAGTAGGATGTTCCCATTTTTTGTTGGTTATAAGAAATTCATTATGGGTTACAAGGTCATTCTTTTGACCGTACAAGCACATTGTGTAACAAAAAAGACCTTGTAAGTCTGATGAGAAATATACTATGAGAAGTTATCTCTTTATTGAGAAGTTATTCCTGAAGTATTATCTCTATCAGACCAACAAGGTCAATTCTTATGCTTGGACAACTACTTGATTAACTGGAATTAGTAAATCAAATTTTCATGTTACAGGACGGTCGTTTTGAGGAAACTAACTGGATAGAAAGTTTGCCCTAAAACTGGATAATCGGGTTTGCCCTGTGACAACGTATAACTTACGCGTTCTTCTCGGCGATAGCTGCCTGAGCTGCTGCCAGACGAGCGATCGGTACACGGAACGGTGAGCAGGATACATAGTTAAGACCGATCTCATGGCAGAACTCTACGGAAGAAGGATCTCCGCCGTGCTCACCACAGATACCTACATGAAGGTTCGGGTTAACCGGTTTTCCAAGTTTGATGGACATTTCCATAAGCTTGCCAACGCCAACCTGATCCAGTTTTGCAAATGGATCGTTCTCGAAGATCTTAGCGTCATAGTAAGCGTCAAGGAACTTACCAGCATCGTCACGGGAGAAGCCGTATGTCATCTGAGTAAGGTCGTTTGTACCGAAGCAGAAGAAGTCTGCCTCTTTAGCGATCTCATCTGCAGTAAGAGCTGCTCTCGGGATCTCGATCATAGTACCAACTTCGTATTTCAGATCAACACCTGCTGCTGCGATCTCAGCATCAGCTGTCTCAACAACGAATTTCTTAACGTATTTAAGCTCTTTGATATCTCCTACAAGCGGAATCATGATCTCTGGGCATACGTTCCAGTCAGCGTGTGCTTTCTTTACATTGATAGCTGCACGGATAACTGCTTTTGTCTGCATTTTTGCAATTTCCGGATAGGTAACTGCAAGACGGCATCCACGATGACCCATCATTGGGTTGAACTCATGGAGAGAATCAATGATAGTCTTGATCTGCTCAATAGTTTTGCCCTGAGCATTTGCAAGCTTCTTGATGTCTTCTTCTGTAGTAGGAACGAACTCATGAAGAGGCGGATCCAGGAAACGGATGGTAACCGGGTTTCCTTCCAGAGCCTCATACAGCTTCTCGAAGTCTCCCTGCTGCTCCGGAAGAATCTTCTCAAGAGCTGCTTCTCTCTCTTCAACTGTCTCAGAACAGATCATCTCACGGAATGCATCGATTCTGTCGCCTTCGAAGAACATATGCTCTGTACGGCAAAGACCGATACCTTCTGCACCAAGCTCACGAGCTTTCTTAGCGTCAGCCGGAGTATCAGCGTTTGTACGAACCTTGAGTGTTCTGTATTTGTCAGCCCATCCCATGATTCTTCCGAACTCACCAGCGATTGTAGCGTCAACTGTTGGGATGATTCCGTCATAGATAGCTCCTGTAGATCCGTCAAGAGAAATAGAATCTCCTTCGTGGAACTCTTTACCAGCTAATGTGAATTTCTTGTTTTCTTCGTCCATAACGATGTCGCCACATCCAGATACACAGCATGTACCCATTCCACGTGCTACTACAGCAGCGTGAGATGTCATACCACCACGAACTGTCAGGATACCCTGAGCAGATTTCATACCTGTGATATCTTCCGGAGATGTCTCAAGACGAACAAGGATAACCTTTTCTCCTTTTGCAGCCCAAGCTACAGCGTCATCTGCTGTAAATACAACTTTACCGCAAGCAGCTCCTGGAGATGCTCCAAGTGCTTTGCTCATTGGTGTTGCAGCCTTTAATGCAGCAGCGTCAAACTGTGGGTGAAGCAGAGTATCAAGGTTTCTTGGGTCGATCATAGCAACAGCTTCTTCCTCTGTTCTCATTCCCTCGTCAACAAGGTCACAAGCAATCTTCAGAGCAGCCTGTGCTGTTCTCTTACCATTACGTGTCTGAAGCATATACAGTTTACCATGCTCTACAGTAAACTCCATATCCTGCATATCTCTGTAGTGTTTCTCAAGAGTGTTGCATACATTCTTGAACTCTACGAATGCTTCCGGGAATTTCTCTTCCATCTCGGAGATGTGCATTGGTGTACGAACACCGGCAACAACGTCCTCGCCCTGAGCGTTTGTAAGGAACTCACCGAAAAGACCATTCTCGCCTGTAGCAGGGTCACGTGTGAAAGCAACACCTGTACCACAGTCATCACCCATGTTACCGAATGCCATCATCTGTACGTTTACAGCAGTACCCCAGGAATATGGGATATCGTTGTCACGACGATATACGTTTGCTCTCGGGTTGTCCCAGGAACGGAATACAGCCTTGATAGCACCCATTAACTGCTCCTTCGGATCAGTTGGGAAATCAGAACCGATTTTTTCTTTATATTCAGCCTTGAACTGGTTAGCAAGAGTCTCAAGGTCTTCAGCTGTAAGCTCAACGTCCTGAGTTACACCCTTCTCTTCTTTCATCTTGTCGATCAGTTCTTCGAAATATTTCTTGCCGACTTCCATAACTACGTCAGAGTACATCTGGATGAATCTTCTGTAGCAGTCCCAAGCCCAACGTGGATTGTTGGATTTCTCAGCTAATGTGTGAACAACTTCTTCATTAAGACCAAGGTTGAGGATAGTATCCATCATACCAGGCATAGATGCTCTTGCACCAGAACGAACGGAAACAAGCAGAGGATTTTCTTTGTCACCGAATTTCTTTCCGGTAACTCCTTCCATTTTGGTGATTGCTTCCATGATCTGAGCCATGATCTCATCGTTGATCTGTCTTCCGTCTTCATAGTACTGTGTGCAGGCTTCTGTTGTGATAGTGAAGCCCTGCGGTACAGGAAGACCCAGGCTTGTCATTTCAGCAAGGTTGGCACCTTTACCACCCAGAAGGTTTCTCATAGTAGCGTTACCTTCTGTAAACATGTAAACCCATTTTGCCATTTTACATTTTCCTCCTAAATTTTTGTTCTTTGAACATAAAAATATGTTTTTATACGCACATAATTATTGTATAGATTTCCACTCAAATAGTCAAGGTCAAACTCAAAAAAAAGGGGGAAAATCTGTAAACTTTCCCCCTTTTTGCCAAAATATCAGCGTTTCTTCTTTTTATTCAGTACAAGATGCCTCGGAAGACCGTTCACCATGATCGGCTGATAATCGCCCTGGATCAGTGGTTTGATGTAATCAATAAAATCTTCTGTAACATAAGAACCGTCTCTGGTCATCCAGTTTCTCGGAACCAGCTTTTCTTCATTTGCAATGCGGTGTACATCATAAATTCCTGTTTTTGCCATGTAAGGATCGTCGGAAACACGGTCGATGACTACCATTTTGCCGGTATCTCCTTCGTCAGCCGCCTTCACAGCAGCTCCGCCAACCATAAATGCCTCGTCAATATCTGTACGGGAAGCCATATGGGAAGCACTTCTCTGAAGAGTAGAAAATTCTACTGCTCTTGTCTTGCAGCCGCACTCGCCTGCCAGGAAGTTTGCCAGATAAGCGGCTGTTCCCTGGAGCTGTTTGTGTCCGAAATTATCCACATAATCGCTGGAGCTGCCAAGCTCGCACACATAACGGCCGTCTGCAAGCCGGATTCCTTCCGATACCGCGATCACTATGGAATCCTTTTTGGAAAGAAGATCTTTCACTTTTGCAAGGAATTTGTCCACATCAAAAGGAATCTCAGGAAGGTAGATCAGATCCGGGCCTTCACAGTCCTCTGTTTTTGCAAGAGCTGCTGCTCCGGTAAGCCATCCGGCATTGCGGCCCATGATCTCCATAATGGTGATCATTTTTTTCTTATAAGTCAGGCCTTCCGCATCACGAATCACTTCTTTTGTAGAGGCTCCTATGTATTTAGCCGCACTTCCAAAGCCCGGTGTATGGTCAGTAAGAGCAAGATCATTGTCGATGGTCTTCGGCACGCCGATAAATTTCTGCTTCTGTCCGGTAAGGACCGCATAGTCAGAAAGCTTTTTAATGGTATCCATAGAGTCATTTCCGCCAATATAAATAAAGGTATCAATATTCAGTTTATTCAGGATTCCGAAAAGCTTCTCATAAATAGTCTTATCTTCGTGGATCTCCGGCAGCTTATAACGGCAGGAGCCAAGAAAAGCAGACGGCGTTCTCTTTAAAAGTTCAATATCCAGTTCAGAGTGAATCTGTGTAGACAGATCTACATATTCTTCATCCAGAAGTCCCTGTACCCCGTGCAGCATACCATATACTTTATCAAAGCCTCGTTCGATGGCATTCTTATATACACCTGCCAGGCTGGAATTGATAACAGATGTTGGACCTCCTGACTGTCCTACAATGATATTTCTCTTTTTTGCCATAATCTGTGTCCTCCTCTATAACAATCTACATTTGTTAATTTTAACAATTTATTTTCATTTCGTCAAGTTTATATTATATATTTTGTATATATTTTCAGTGTTTTTCTTTGATTCATCGATAAATTGCACATATTTTTCTTCAAGAACCATAAAAACAGGTTCTTTTTCCCCATGAGGAACCATACAGGCAAAAAAACACCGGCACATTCTTATATAAGAACATGCCGGCTCTGATACTTTGCTGGAATCCCTTACGGGATCTGCAAGGCATTTTATTTAAAATGTAAATTTGTCTGCAAAGTAAGCATCAAGCTCGTCGATCTTCACGCGTACCTGCTCCATGGTATCACGGTCACGAACGGTAACTGCTCCGTCTGTCTCGGAATCAAAATCGTAGGTCACGCAGAACGGAGTTCCAATCTCATCCTGTCTTCTGTAACGCTTACCGATATTTCCACGATCGTCATACTCACAATTGTATTTCTTGGAAAGCTGCTGGAATACTTTTTCTGCACCCTCGTTCAGCTTTTTGGAAAGCGGAAGGACACCGATCTTTACAGGCGCAAGTACCGGATGGAAATGAAGTACAGTACGTACATCGTTCTTTTCTGCATCCAGAACTTCTTCATCATATGCACTGCAAAGGAAAGCAAGAACCATACGGTCTGCACCCAGTGACGGCTCGATTACATATGGAATGTATTTTTCTTTCTTCTCGTCATCAAAGTATGTCAGATCCTGTCCGGATACATTCTGGTGCTGTGTCAGGTCATAATCTGTTCTGTCTGCGATTCCCCACAGTTCACCCCATCCAAACGGGAACAGGAATTCCACGTCTGTAGTCGCTTTACTGTAGAAGCTCAGTTCTTCCTGATCATGGTCACGATAACGCACCTCGTCTTCTTTCAGTCCCAGAGAACTGAGCCAGTCAAGGCAGAACTGTTTCCAGTATGCAAACCATTCAAGGTCAGTATCCGGCTCACAGAAGAATTCCAGCTCCATCTGCTCAAACTCACGGGTACGGAAAGTAAAGTTACCCGGTGTGATCTCGTTACGGAAGGATTTTCCGATCTGGCCGATTCCAAAAGGAATCTTCTTACGGGAGGTTCTCTGTACATTTTTGAAGTTTACAAAAATACCCTGAGCAGTCTCCGGTCTTAAATATACCGTATTCTTGGCATCCTCAGTTACACCCTGGAAAGTTTTGAACATCAGGTTGAACTGACGGATATCTGTAAAGTTGTGTTTGCCGCAGCTTGGGCAGGGAACCTGATGCTCTTTGATAAAGTCCATCATCTGCTCCTGAGACCATGCATCCACACTGCCTTCAATCGCAATCCCATGCTCAGCGCAATAATCCTCGATCAGTTTATCTGCACGGAAACGCTCATGACATTCTTTACAGTCCATCAGAGGATCCGAAAATCCACCCAGATGACCGGAAGCCACCCATGTCTGAGGATTCATAAGAATCGCACAGTCCACACCTACATTATATGGAGATTCCTGAATAAATTTCTGCCACCATGCACGTTTTACGTTATTCTTCAGCTCCACACCGAGATTTCCGTAATCCCAGGTATTTGCCAGACCACCGTAAATTTCAGAGCCCGGATACACAAAGCCTCTTGCCTTTGCCAGAGCCACGATTTTTTCCATTGTTTTTTCCATGTTATCTCTCCTAAAATTTTTTCAATGCCCTTATTATACTAGCATCTGTCCCCTTTTTCAAGAACAAAGAAAAGAAGCATTTATTTCAGGATCTCCACCCATTTTTCTTCCGGGTATTCTACCACAACGCAGTCGTTCAAATACGTGCGTTCCGGAAGTACAATAAGAACATGTGCCGTTTCTTTATTTACCGGAATAGCGCTTAAATGCCATACTCCCGTGTTCAAAAGCACCATGGTTCCCTTCGGCACAAGAAATGCCTCTGTAAGCTCCGGAACTGCTTCCTTTCCTGCCGGAGCAACATGTACGATCACATCGTCATCCAGGCAGAGTACGCCTTCCTGCGTATAATTATGATATTCTGCAGTCGTAACTACCATTTTTTCCGGTTTGTGTACCAGAAGCGGAGAAAAAGCCATCTGCATGGAACCGGAGCTGTGCATTTTCAGCCGGTCCTGATAAAAATCACCCAGACTGTATCCTTCCGGGTTCAGAAGATCCGTAAAGCTTCCAAATTCTTTAAAATTCTCTGCACTGATCATTTTTGTCCTGATCTGCTTCATATGTAAATACCTCCCATTTTTATATGCTTTATCCTTTGTCATAGGCTTTTCAGCTCATGACCTTTAATATTTCCAGACTTTTAAATTTCCTGTCTGTATTTTTTTCTGTATAGGTATGGATGATCCGCTCCAGTTCTCCTAACACCTCAGGAGTTACTGAAAAAGTATAAAGCTTACCCATCGGTGCACTGACAATGTAGCGCATGGCATAAAGGGCTGCTCCGGAAATCCTTACTGCGTCCCTCACCCCCACAGCACAGGACTGACACAGGATTCCATGGTTTTGCTGAGAAAAAAACACTTCTGTTTCCGGAAGTTCGTCCTTGGAGCAGTTTTCACAGGCAGCCAGTTCCGGACAATATCCCTGTTCCGCCATGGTGCGCAATTCAAAAATGCATCTTACCAGCGCATCCTCCACATGGGGATTCAGAAGAGCCTTTACTGTCACATAAAGAAGATTCATCATCTCCCGTTCATCTGTACCTTCTCTTCCAAAATAATCTGCGAGTTCCAGAAAATAATACCCGTAATAAATCCCCGGCTGCATGGCTGCAAGCTCCATAAAATGATGGGTTACATTCACCTGATTCAGATTATAGCTGGATCTTCCCTCATACAGAGTAAAATTCCCGAAAACAAAAGGTTCCGCTGCTGCCATAAAAGGGCTGTTCACCCGCCTTGCCCCTCTGGCAAATGCTGAGATCTTACCTCTTTCTCTGGTCAGAAGCACGATCCTTTTGTCATATTCTCCGATTGGCATCGCTGAGATCACCACACCCTGAACTGTGATCAGATCACTCATCTGTCAGATTTCCTTTTTGTCATATCCAAAGTTTTTAATCAGAAAATCACTGTCGCGCCAGTCTTTTTTCACTTTTACCCAAAGCTTCAGATTTACTTTCGCATCCAGCATCCGTTCCAGTTCAAACCGGGCATTGCTTCCGATTTTTTTCAGCATGACCCCCTGTTTGCCAATGATGATTCCCTTGTGAGAATCTTTTTCACAGATAATCGTCGCGTCTATGTCTACCAGACGGCCTTTTCCCGGGCGTTCCTTCATCCGGTCAATAGCTACCGCGATCCCATGAGGGATCTCTGCATTCAGCGCGTGAAGCGCTTTTTCCCGGATGATTTCCGCAGCGATCTGCCTCTGAGGCTGATCGGTCACGGTATCCTCGTCATAGAACATAGGACCGTAGGGAAGATATTTCAGAATACTTGGAATGATATCCTGCGTATTGACTGCCCGGAGCGCGGAAACCGGAATGATCTCATCAAAATCATAAATCTTCCGATAGGTGTCGATCGCTTTTGCGATTTCCTCCTTGTCAACCGTATCTACCTTGTTTATGATCAGAAGAACCGGGATATGAAGTCCCTTCAGCTGCTCTGCGATATGCTTTTCTCCTGCCCCGATAAAGGTTGTCGGCTCCACCAGCCAGAGGATCACATCCACATCCTTCAGTGTACGCTCTGCCACCTGAACCATATATTCTCCCAGCTTGTTTTTCGCCTTGTGGATACCCGGAGTATCCAGAAATACGATCTGTCCCTCCTCACAGGTATAAACTGTCTGTATCCTGTTTCGGGTTGTCTGCGGTTTCTTGGAAGTAATGGCGATCTTCTGTCCGATCAGATGATTCATCAGTGTGGATTTTCCCACATTCGGACGGCCAATAATAGCCGCAAAACCTGATTTAAAATTATCGTTCATGTCTACCTGCCTTCTTATTGTTTCTTAGCAGCAAATCAGAGATTTGATCTCTTTAAAGATCTCCCGCTCTTTCTCTATCGCTGTCTCACTTCCCACAACGCAGACGACGTCATCAGAAAAGATCGCCTCCACCAGAGGCGCCAGATTTCGAATGTCCTCCACATCTGCATGCAGGATCTGATCTCTTTCCTTTTGTACCATCTCTTCCGTAACACCACAGAAATATGCGGTTTTGGAAATACTTCCCTGCATCTGAGGTGTTCGCGGTACGTCCTTGCCGCTGATGGTGCCAATGATATACTTGGTCATTTCCCGTTCATCTGCCTGGAAAGTACGCACATATTCCGGGATTCCCTCATAAACCTCCAGCGTGCGTTTCAGATGCGGATCTCTGTAGGAAACAAAATAGCTTTCTCCGGTTCTCTTAAAGCCGCTCATACATCCGTAAGCACCGCCCTTCACACGAAGGTTCATCCAGAGATAGTCGTAGCTTAGCGCCACTTTCAGAATATCAAGAGCTCCTGTATATTCGTAGCCTTTTTTGCGGAAATTCCCGGTACGGGCAACATACTGCACCTGTCCTGAGGTGGTAAATCCCTCATTCTTCTTTTCACAGGACATTGGCCTTGAAGAAGTTTTCACAGCCTCTGTATGAAGAGTATTTTTTAATGCTTTCACCTGTTTCATGACTGTGTCCAGAGACTCTTTCTCTCCGGTGTAGCTGACACAGAGAAGCTCCGGACGAAGGATCTCTGTCATAAGGGCAGTCAGCTTCTCCACCAATGCTTCTTTTCGGCTGTCAAACTCTTTCTCCAGTTTCTCAATAAACTGGTAATAGGCAACTCCGGCCATAGCATCCTGAAAGGCTGCCATAGGAGAGCTGTAGGAAGCGCCGCGAAGTACAGCGGTGGAATGGCCTGCACTTACAAGATTGGCCTGGGCTCTTGATTTCACCCCTGCAATGATCTCATAAAGGCGTTTGCCGTCATCCAGCTTTGAGGTATTCAGAATCTCACGGATCATACGGAACAGTACATCGATCCTGGGGTACATCACTTTTCCCTTAACAGAAAACATCGCTCTGTATTCATCCGCTGTATCTGCCCGGTCAAACACCTCTACTCCGCAGGAAATCCCTCCTGTTTCCGCATTGATCTCATTGGAAAGTTCTCCGTAACTGAAATGAGTTGTGTCCACAAATCCAAGAACTGATTTCAAAAGTCCCAGATATGGCACATCTTCCGGATCCAGATTCTTCAGATCAAACATCAGATCAAGATAGGAAATGCCATTGGTAGGAACCTGATGATACAGGAAGAGGCTGCCGTCAACCTCCAGTTCCTCATTGGTAAATCCGGCTGCTTCTTTCCTGATATCCTCTCTCTTCAACATAGGAATGCATTTTTCGCTTCCCGGTTCTTCCTCCGCTTCCTGATATTCCACCAAAGCTTTTGTCTTAGCTGCCAGGGTTTCTCTTTCTTCCCGGGTCATTTTTTCCAGCTCTGCCTGTAATTTTTCTTCCAGAGCCTTCTCTCTGCGGGCAGCAAGTCCCTTTGACGGAACCAGAGTGATCACAGACCCATGGGGATTATCCAGAAGATATTTCCGGATCAGCTCCTCAAAATATCTTTCTGAGGAAAGCGCCTTCAGCTTTTCAAATACAGGAAGAAGCTTCACATGACTGAAGGCTTTTTCGTCACTGTACAGCCAGCTTCCAAAAATATCCAGACCGTACATCAGACCTTTGGGCCACGCAGAAAAGTCCGCTTCTCTGTAGCGGAATTCCATATAGTTGATACCGGCCTTTAATGCCTTTTTGTCGATTCCATTTTCTACGATGTTTTCCAGCGTCGTGCGGATGATCTCCACAAATTTTTCTTTTTTATCCGGATCTGTGCCCTTTGCCACGATATCAAAATAAGGCTGCAGAATTCCATCGTCATAGGAACCATAAACATCCATGCCAATATGTGCATCCAGAAGCGCCTGCTTCAGAGGCGCTCCGGGAGCGCTCAAAAGAGCATAGTCCAGCACCTCAAAGGCCATTGCCGTAAGCTCGTCAGAAGCGTCTCCTATGACCGTACTGTATGCAAGATATGCATTGCCCTCTTCATTTTCACTTTCTGCAACAGGATATTCCAGCTGAAGATCCTTTCTTTCTGAAAAAGCCGGCTGAAGAGGAAGTGCGGAATCGACTTCCAATTTCTCAAAAGCAGACAGATAATGTTCGTCTATAAACGCCAGTTTTTCTGCCATATCCATATTTCCATAGAGATAGATATAGCTGTTGGAAGGATGATAATAAGTCTTGTGGAACTCCAGGAATTCCTCGTAGGAAAGCTCCGGAATATGGTTGGGATCCCCTCCGGATTCACATCCATAAGGAGTATCCGGAAACAGAGAGTTCATGATCTCCCGTTCCAGAACCTCATCCGGTGAGGAAAACGCGCCTTTCATTTCGTTATATACTACCCCGTTATATTTCAGAGGACCATCTGTGTTTTCCAGCTGGTAGCTCCAGCCTTCCTGACGGAAGATTTCTTCTTTTTTGTAGATATTAGGATAAAAAACCGCATCCAGATATACATGCATCAGATTCTGAAAATCCTGATCATTACAGCTGGCCACAGGATAGCAGGTCTTGTCCGGATAAGTCATCGCATTTAAAAATGTATTCAGAGATCCCTTGACAAGCTCCACAAAAGGATCCTTCAAAGGAAACTCTCTGGATCCGCAGAGAACGCTGTGTTCCAGAATATGAGCTACTCCCGTACTGTTTTTTGGCGGTGTACGGAACGCAATATTAAACACCTTGTTTTCATCATCGTTTTCGATCAGCATCACTCTGGCACCTGTTTTTTTGTGCCGGAGAAGATAGCCCACAGAGCGAATATCGCTGAGGTTTTCTTCTCTTATAATGTCATAAGCGGTAATTCTGTCTTTATTCATGTTTGCCTCCGGTTTTTACTATTCAGTATTTCTTTTTTACGTCGGTTTATTCCGGCATACCGCCTTCTCCCGGGAAATAAAGTTCATATATTTCACGGGCAGCCCGGGTAACAAGAGCAAGTTCTTTTTCCATACCGATATCTCTCGGAAGGCAGACCGCAGTCATATAGATGTCTTTCTGGAGCTTCGCCTTCACGTCTTCTTCCTTTATGGTAATAATACCACAGAGCATGGAATTATATGATCTGTCTGTTTTGCACAGGTCCATATAAAGTCTGATCAAATGGCAACATTCCCTGTAGAGCAGCTCTTTATGAAGTTCACTTTTTTCCTGCAGTTCCATAAACCTCACAGAATTCAGCTCTTTCATAATGTCTTTATGTGCGCCTTTTACCCCAAACCACTTATTGGCAGCATTTTTGTTAAACTCCATGGTCATCCAGAATCTCAGATAACCGTCTGCCATGTCTTTTCCGTTCTGAGCATAGCGTGCTTCCCAGATTTCTTTACGGATCTGGTTTGCTTCCCGGTCTTCTCCTGATGCAATAGCCTGATCCAGAAGCGCTTTTCTCTTTTTGGGATCGGACTCTCTGTAGTACTCTGCGATTGTCTGTGTATCCATATTGTATTCTCCTTTATTCATTCTCACTGCAGTAAACCAGTTCCGTTTCTGCAAGGCTTAAAGCCTCTTCAATGACCTTATCCATGTCCATATACCGGTACATACCAAGCCTTCCGCCAAAGAGAACATTTTTTTCTTCCAGCGCCCGGCGTTCATATTTTGCATACAATTCATTATTTTTCGGATCGTTGACCGGGTAATACGGTTCCGCGCCTTCCGTCCATTCCGCAGAATATTCTCTCGTGATCACTGTCTTCAGCTGCTTGCCGAACTCAAAGTGTTTATGTTCAATGATCCTTGTGTAGGGCACTTCATAGTCTGTATAATTGACAACAGCATTTCCCTGATAATTTGCCATATCAAGAACTTCGGTTTCAAAACGCAGAGACCGGTAATCCAGATGTCCGTAGCAGTAATCGTAATATTCATCCAACATACCGGTGAACAGGATCTTATCCGCCTGCGAAGACAGTTCTTCTTTGTTTGCAAAAAAATCTGTTTTCAGGATCACCTGCGTGCCTTCCAGAAGCTTTTTGATAATGCCGGTATAGCCGCCCTTGGGAATTCCCTGATAGGGATCCTTGAAGTAGTTATTGTCGTATGTATAACGCAGAGGAAGTCTTTTGATGATAAAGGACGGAAGTTCCTTACATTCTCTTCCCCACTGCTTTCTGGTATAGCCCTCGATCAGTTTTTCATATACATCCTGACCTACCAGAGCAAGCGCCTGCTCTTCCAGGTTCTTAGGATTCGTAATATGCATTCTGGCAATCTGCTCCTGTATCTTGGCCTTTGCTTCAGCCGGCGTGCGCACGCCCCACAGCTGATGGAAGGTATTCATATTAAAGGGCAGATTATAAAGTTCGTCCTTGTAAATGGCGATCGGTGAATTTACAAAGTGATTAAACTCTGCAAACTGATTCACATATTCCCACACTTCTTTATTTGACGTATGGAAAATATGGGCTCCATAGCGATGTACCTGGATTCCTTCAACCTCTTCTGTATAAATATTTCCGCCGATGTGATCCCTTTTATCGATCACAAGACAGGTCTTGCCGCATTTAACTGCTTCATGTGCAAATACAGAGCCAAAAAGACCGGCTCCTACGATAAGGTAATCATATTTTTTCATGAAAAAACCCTCTTTCTTCTGAGTCATTACACCTAGTATAACAAATCAGAAAGAAAAAGGGTAGTCCTGTTTTATGACTGGTTATGATTCGGGATCAATAAACATCGCATCCCCGAATGAGAAAAAGCGATACCTTTCCTGTACAGCTTCCTCATAAGCCGCCATGATCCATTCCTTTCCTGCAAGAGCAGAAACCAGCATCATCAGCGTAGATTCCGGCAGATGAAAATTCGTAATCAGTCCATCGATCATTTTAAAACGATAGCCGGGATAGATAAAGATTTCTGTCCATCCGCTCCCTGCACGGAGGATTCCATTTTCATCTGTAGCAGATTCCAGGGTTCGACAGCTTGTAGTTCCTACTGAGATCACCCGTCCGCCCTGTTTTTTTGTATCATTGATCAGCTTGGCCTGGTCTTCCTCCACCATATAAAACTCAGAGTGCATATGGTGCTGCTCTACGTCATCCACTTTTACCGGCCGGAACGTCCCAAGCCCCACATGAAGGGTTACATGGGCAATATTTACCCCCTTTTCCTTCACTTTCTCCAGAAGCTCCTCTGTAAAATGCAGACCGGCAGTAGGAGCCGCCGCAGATCCGTCATGTTTTGCATACACAGTCTGATAGCGGTTCTTATCCTGCAATTTATGAGTAATATAAGGAGGCAGAGGCATCTCTCCCAGCTGATCCAGAATTTCTTCAAAAATTCCTTCATAATGGAATTGGATCAGTCGGTTTCCTTCTTCTACAATATCTGTGATCTCTCCGGTCAGAATTCCGTTTCCAAAGACGATCCTTGCTCCCGGGCGGGCTTTTTTTCCCGGTTTTACCAGACATTCCCAGATATCGTTTTCTCTTCTTTTTAACAGAAGAATTTCAATAAGTGCCCCTGTCTCTTCCTTATGTCCGTATAAACGAGCCGGGATCACTTTGGTATCATTGATAACCAGACAGTCTCCCTTCTTTAAATAGTCCAGAATGTCCGTGAAGTGGCGGTGCTCCACACTGCCGTCCTTCATGGAAAGGTGAAGAAGTCTGGACGAACTTCTGTCCTCCAGCGGATCCTGTGCAATAAGCTCCTTCGGAAGATCATAATAAAAATCTGATGTCTTCATTTCTCTACTCCTTCTCTTCGGCTTCCTTCCATTCCTTCCTCCACTGACGGATCCGGCTCCATTCTTTATTAGTCAGATCAGCTTTTTTCAAAAGGTCCGGTCTCCACTTTGCAGTACGATAAACAGACTGTTCTCTTCTCCAGGCATCCACATTGGCATGATGACCGGAAAGAAGTACTGGCGGTACCTGTTTTCCATGCCAGATCTCCGGTCTGCTGTACTGAGGATATTCCAGAAGACTGCCTGAAAAAGATTCCGTTTCGCCCGATTCCTGATTTGTCAGGACTCCCGGTACCATACGGGAAATGGAGTCCATCATGACCATAGCCGGAAGTTCCCCTCCGGTAAGTACATAATCTCCAATGGAGACATAATCTGTCACAATCTCTTCCAGAACACGTTCATCAATCCCCTCATAATGTCCACAGAGAAATACAAGATCTTTTTCTCTGGCAAAATCCTTTGCCATCTCCTGATTAAAAACCTTTCCCTGAGGAGTCAGAAAAACAACTCTGGGTTTATATCCGATTTTTTCTTCCACAGACTGATATGCCAGATATACCGGCTCCGCCTGCATCAGCATGCCGGCTCCGCCTCCATAGGGATAGTCATCTACCTTCTGGTGCTTATTAAAGGCATAATCCCGGATATTTACAGCTTCAATATCAAGAAAGCCTCCTGCCATCGCGCGGCCGATGATGCTGGTATTCATACCATCCCGGATCATATCCGGAAAAAGTGTCAGCACATGAAAATTCATTTATATCAGCCCTTTCATCAAATGTATGGTCATAATGTTTTTTTCGATATCCACATCAAGGATGCACTCCCGGATCGCCGGAAGAAGAACTTCTCCATGCTCTCTGGAATCTATGATATAAACGTCATTCGCCCCTGTCTCCATAACGTCCTTCAGAGTACCAAATTCCGTTCCGTCCTCAAGGATCACTGTCATACCCAGAAGGTCTGCAATATAATATTCGTTCTCCCCAAGCTCCTGACCTTCTTCTCTGGGGATCCAGAGATCACGGCCTTTATATTTTTCGATATCATTGATATTGTCCACGCCGTCAAACTTCAGGATCACAAGATTTTTAAAGAATTTTACATTCTTAATATCCAGACGGCGATACTCTCTTCCCGTATCCAGAAGCACATAACTCAGCTCCAGAAAGCGTTCCGGTTCGTCTGTCACAGGATACACTTTCACTTCGCCACGCACGCCATGAGTGGTAGTGATCACACCAACCTTCAGTAAGTCTTCCATAATAATACTCCCTACAGTGAAAGAAGGAGCCATGTTTCCACAGCTCCTGCTTCTTTTTATTCTATTGCGGAATCTCCGATTACTGCAGAATATCCACAATCACTTTTTTGCTGCTCTTTGAAGAGGCGGCTTTTACTACGGTACGGATTGCCTTGGCAATACGTCCCTGTCTTCCGATGACCTTGCCCATATCGGCCGGTCCCACCTTCAGCTCAATGATAACTGCATCTTCTATTTCGTTTTCGGTGACAACCACCTCATCCGGATGATCTACCAGAGATTTTGCAATTACTTCTACTAATTTTTTCATTACATACCTCCCTGCACTGCTTTTGCAGCAAAGAAATACCCTCTGAAGGTACTTCTTATTTCTCGATTCCGGCTGCTTTGAAGATCTTTGCAACAACTTCTGTCGGCTGAGCACCTGCTGCAAGCCATTTCTTTGCTGCTTCCTCGTCTACCTTGTAAGCGCTTGGCTCAAGGTTCGGATCATAGGTACCGATCTCCTCGATTGCTTTTCCGTCACGTTTGCAACGGGAATCTGCAACAACGATTCTATAAAAAGGTGCCTTCTTCTGTCCCATTCTTCTTAATCTGATCTTTACTGCCATTTTTGTTTTCCTCCATTTATCTGTTTTCTTTTTTTGTTAATTTATTTAAAAGGGAAGCTTAAAGCCGCCTCTTTTACCCATTTTACCGCCCATCATGCCGGGCATCTGCTTCATCATCTTCTTGCTCTGCTCAAACTGCTTCACAAGACGGTTGACTTCCGTGATATCCACTCCGGCGCCTCTTGCAATACGATTCTTACGGGAAATATTAAGGATCCCCGGATTGCTCCGCTCCTGAGGTGTCATGGAAAGAATAATTGATTTTGTCCGTTCCAGAGCACTTTCATCAATCATGCTCTCAATATCCTTCATTTTGCCGCCCATTCCCGGAAGCATATTCAGGATACTGCCGATTCCTCCCATTTTTTTCATCTGTTCCATACTGGTCAGATAATCATTAAAGTCAAAATCCATTTTCTTTAATTTTTTCTGCATCTCTGCAGCCTGTTCCTGGTCGATTGCAGCTTCCGCTTTTTCGATCAGGCTCATGACATCTCCCATGCCCAGGATTCTGGAAGCCATACGCTCCGGATAGAACTGCTCCAGATCCGAAAGCTTCTCACCCATGCCTACATAAAGGATCGGTTTTCCGGTCACGGCTTTAATAGAAAGCGCCGCACCGCCTCTGGTGTCACCATCCATCTTTGTCAGGATAACTCCGTCAATTCCTACCTTCTCGGTAAAAGTCTTGGCCACATTTACCGCATCCTGACCGGTCATGGCGTCTACGATCAGAAGTGTGGCATCCACCTGCACATTTGCCTTGATGTCTGCAAGTTCCTGCATCATATCCTCATCTACATGAAGACGTCCTGCTGTATCAAGAAGCACTACATTCTGCTGATTGGCCTTTGCATGTTCTACCGCTGCCTTTGCAATATTTACCGGGTTCTGTCTGTCTCCCATGGAGAAAACCTCAACCCCCTGCTTCTTGCCGTTCACCTGAAGCTGTGTGATCGCAGCCGGACGGTAAACGTCACAGGCAACCAGAAGCGGTCGTTTTCCCCTGGATTTCAGCTGTCCCGCCAGCTTGGCCACAGTGGTAGTCTTACCTGCACCCTGAAGACCTGCCATCATAAGCACAGTAATATCGCTGCCCGGCTTGATCGGAAGCTCCGTTGTCTCACTTCCCATAAGGTTGACCAGTTCTTCATTCACAATCTTGATCACCATCTGTCCGGGATTCAGACCACTCATAACATCCTGTCCGACAGCACGTTCCTGAACAGCCTTGGTGAACTGCTTAACAACCTTAAAGTTAACATCTGCCTCCAGAAGAGCCATTTTTACTTCTTTCAAAGCAAGCTTTACATCTTCCTCTGTAAGACGTCCTTTGCCTCTCAGTTTTTTAAATACATTCTGTAATTTTTCCGTCAAGCTCTCAAACGCCATACTATTATAACTCCTCTAATATCTCTTTGGAAATCTCCTCGATCTCCCGGTCATGGTATTTTTCTGCGATCCGGCTGATCTTTCTGACCTGCTCCCGGATGCAGAGAAACTTTTCTACCAGATGAAGCTTCTGTTCATATCCTTCAAGAGTATGATTACATCTACGGATCATATCATGAACACCCTGACGGCTGATTCCCAGATCCTCTGCAACCTCACTGAGTGAATAATCCTCCAGCACCACACTTTCATATACCTGCTGCTGCCGCTCTGTCAGAAGCTCTCCATAAAAATCATATAACAAAGTCTGTTCTACAAATTTCTCCATCTGCTAACCACCTTGGGTATCATACCTTATTTACACAAAGGTGTCAAGTATTTTTTCTTTACGAACTTTTGTTCGTGTTGTTTCGTCTTGTGTTATCTCCGCATAAAATAAGGATTTTCCGCGCTTTCATGCTTTCGTCCTGTATCGTCCTATTTCATCCTTAAAAATCATTTTTGCAACAGATTTTCAACAGGATTACCACAAAGATTATGATATTTTAATGGTCTGAACAACCGCTTCCTGTTCTTTCTTTTTATCCTCTGTTAAGTGCGTATATGTGTCCAGCGTAACCGATGTAGAAGCGTGTCCCAGAATTTGGCTTACAATCTTTACATCTGCTCCAGCCGAATAAGCAAGGCTTGTATAGGTATGCCGCGCCATATGAGGGCAAAAGTTTTCGATTTGCTCCGTATTGTTTTTTTCTGCGTCCCTGTTGAAATGCTCTACAATCCGCTTAATCAATTCCCGGAAACTTGGTTCATTCCATACATTTCCGATACTATTCACAAAGACGAAGCCGGAAATATTGTTCCTTATATGTCCAGAATCATCTACAAAAGGCAATTCTGCAGAGGAACCCATGTTTTGCATTTTCAGCTTTAAGAGTGTGGTCTTTACTATGCTGTTCATGGAAATAGTGCGATTGGAGGTTTTGCTTTTGGGGGATGCAACGCCCATTGTAAAACCGTAATCTGCTTTTCTGTATCGATTTACCGTTTTATTGATTCTTATGGTTCCATCCTTAAAGCTTACATCATCCCATGTCAGCGCCGCCAGTTCTCCGATTCTCAATCCCAAATTAAACAGAACCACAAACGCCGGATAATACAGTGAATACTGAACGCTATTCTTTACATAGTCCATAAACAAATCAATCTGATGTTGTTCTATGGCTGTTCTCTTTTTTCGATCAGTTTGTGGAATCTGTAAATTCTTCGCCGGATTCTTTAAAATAATATCCTCGTCAAGCGCATCCTCAAAAACCCTGTTTAAACAGCTTTTCAGATTGGACATGGTGGAATGTTTTTTCCCGTTCTCAATCATTTCATTGATGATCTTCTGACAGTCTGCCTTGCTTATATCGCCAATCCTCATTTTACCAATAGTTTGCCGGATATAGGTATTGTAATAGGATTTATAGTTTGTGCAGGTAGTCGCTTTTCTGCCGCTTTTGGCGTATGTTTCCATCCATATATCAAAATAGTCATTCAATGGCATTTTAGCATTTCTGGTTTTCAGCTTGTTTCCCTTATCCATCCTGCATAGCAATTTGTTCTTTTCTTCCCGAAGTGTCTCCAGATCAGGCGCAGTAATGGAGAATCGTTCTCCCCTTATCATCTTCTGGAACATATACCGCTTATTCTTTGCGTCATAGTATTCCCCTGTTTCAAGCTTCCGTCTGCGATTATCCGTTCTTTTTGCTGCCATATAACCAACCTCCCTTCCTTTATCTGGCTTATTTTCTTGTTTCATGCTCTGATGAGCGATAGGCGTAAAGCTGAATCGAACAGCTTCAAGCACCATGTACGCCTACTATATTGACCCTTATCTTTCGGCATTTCAGCCGATAACCGGGAAACGGAATTGAACCGCTTAAAATGCACCATGCCCCGGCTGTTTTCTTCTTCTCTTTGTCACACCTCTCTTAAATACAGATATTCCAGTAGCTTATAAACTCGCTTTAGTGTATATTCGCTTTGCACCTTGTCCAGTAATTCAACAATCATTTTCTTGTAATCCATTTTCTTTCTCCCGTTCATATTTTGAATGTACATAATGATAAATCTTAAAAAGATAGTCCTCGCTGTCCATGTTCTGAATCATTTCAACCGCCAGCTTTTTATAATCTTTATCATTTCCCCCTTCCTCTCGGATTTCCTTGTCTTTTTTTCTCTCTCGAATAATCATATCATAGATCGACTTCTGAATATGTTTGACATAATCAAAAACAACGCTTAAATATACAAGCGAACTTTGTATATTGGAATACTGCACCAGTCCATCATCTAAACTTTTCGGCTCCTGCACAGATTCCATAGTTTCTTGAACCCCAGTAAGCACAAACGCCGCCTTGTCAAAATCAACATCTAAACACTCAAGTTCCATCAAAATTGTACTTTTTTCACTCAACATATCCTTAATAATTTCGCTTGCTAAAGATTGATTGTGCATTTTCTTAAATCCTCCTTGATTTTCTGCCGGATAAACCGTATAATCAATGCAAATCCGGCTATTGTGTAGGTGTCCGGGTTACTCTGCCTTTGTTGAGTCTGCCAACTCTTCAAGGGCTTTTTTCATGGATTCCAGTTCTTCAACTACTTTATCGTAAGTAGCCAACATTAACTCATATTGTTCCATAGGAATACAAATACACTTTTGCATAACTCGCTTTCTCCTTATCGTATGTATTTTCCGTATATCTCCATAACAGAATCAGAAACGCCGGATTTATAGACTTTTCGTATATCTGTTATAGTTTCGTCTTTCAGCAACTTCAACCACACTATCAAGTCTTTGCTACTATTTGCATAGTTACAACAACGCCCGTCAGCGTATTCAATTCTGTATCTCATGCCGCCACCTCCTGCACCTGTGACCGCCCAAAGAACCGGGCTTTATATATGGCTCCATCTCCTTTACTGCCCCAAATCAGATCAGCACCAAATAAAGCCTTGCTGCCATGAATAACCTCATATCCCAGCTTTTTCCATTCACTCCATGTATTTGTTTCCTCTGTAACCTCTGCCGCTTCTTTGGCTTTCTCAATGCGGTTCTGGTTGATTTCAACAGCCTTTGCAGACATCCAAGCCCTGTGAAGTGCTTCAGCGAATGTAATTTCTGCTTTTCTGAAAATCTCCCATGCTTTTTTCATTATCTGGCTTAAATTGTACTTCATCTTATTACCTCCTTTGTATTGGAACAAGCCCCGGCAGGCTTTAAGCATCTAGCGGCTTTTGCGGCTTCTCAATCTCTCTTATCCTGTTTCCCGGTGTTATGTTGTACTCTTGCTTTCCCTTTCGGTACTCCCGTCCACCTTCGCTTGTTCTGTTTGCTTTATTTTATGTACTTATTATAGCACTAACTCTAGTACGTGTCAATTAAAATATGCACTAAAGTTAGTACCTATTTGACACACTATCTTTGTGCATTTTGCCACTAGCTTTAGTGCGTGACAAATGTTATAATATAATTGTAAAATGGAAAACGTGTATCATTATTTCAACGCCCCCATTTACTAAAAAACGGAAGAAGGTGTATTTATGGGAATCAGTTTCAAAAAATTAGAAACGCTCTTATCTGATAATGGGAAAACCTTTTATAGCTTGCGTAAAGATAAAATTGTCGGAACTGAAACAATAAAAAAATTACAACAAGGCTATGGCATTATAGACACTCGAACCATAAGCAATCTTTGCCAGTATTTGAAATGTCAGCCCGGAGATTTAATGGAATATGTGCCAGATAAAGAGGAATAGGCTATTGCGTTCTGCTGCCAGATATGCTATATTGATAATAGAAAAAGGGAAAGCCAGAAACACACGGTCTACCCTCAACAATGACAAACTATATGCTTTACAGCATCAGCCGTTCACTATTCGCAGTAGTGGGCGGCTATTTTCTTCCCTTGAAGATCTCGTAAATGAGACTAGCAAGGGCAACCAACAAGATACCTATCTGGATTAAATCCGAATATGTAACATACATTGGCATCGCCCTCCTTTCCTCTTTGGTCTGGAGGGTTGAGCCCTCCGAAATGGAGGGTAGGCCGCCTTTATGTGCTCTGACTTTCCGTGCAATCAGTATAGCACACTTTTCCTTTATCAGGCAATCTTATTTCCAGTTATTTTCAATTTCATCTTTAGTTATAATCTTGTCAACATTTACGGCAAACTCTGCCCCATAAATTGTCTTTCTTGTTCCTATTGATAATTGCGCATAATCTCCTGGATGAGCTTCACTTTCAAACGGTAAGCGCAAAATAATTCGACGGATTGTGTTGCCCTAAAAATGAATCCATAATAATCATTAGAAAATGCAAGCATTTCACTTCATCTTCTCTTGCTAGAA
>OAVH01000231.1_pt1 | contig 44420 bp, 84 predicted proteins | sample 1495281 | NCBI WGS metagenome assembly OAVH01 (sample SAMEA2580082, study PRJEB22360) | human gut metagenome | biome: human gut; feature: human-associated habitat; material: faeces | place: Denmark | collected 2008/2010
ACGGGTCCGATTCCCGTCAGCAGCTTTTCCATAAAACCTTGTAGATACGGGAAAAACAACGTATTTACAAGGTTTTTTCATGTTTTGAAACAGCACTTCCTATGCCTACCACGGTGGAAAATATGCTATTTTTTATTATATATGCAACACGATGCAACACGGAAAATATGTTATTTTATTACATGCTGTTTAATTTTTCAAAGTGCTTATTAATTTTTTTGTTCTGCCGGACGCTTTCCAGGTCAATTACATTTCTATATACTGCTTTCATGATATTGTCGCTGGCCCATCCCCCCCGTTGTAAAATATATTGGTCCGGTATGCCTATGGCGTGCATAATGGATGCAGCATAATGCCGGAGGTCGTGAAAGCGGAAATGGGGTATGTCAATCTTTTTGAGTACTCGTCCGAATCGGTGTGTGATGTAATCCGGGTTCATGTCAACCAATTTTCCTTTTTTTCCAGATATCCGGTCAATTACAAATGCTGGCATTTCTACATCCCGTGTGCTATCATCCGTCTTAGGCTGTTTAATGTACCATTGATTATCTGGCCCCTTGACCATATTGTCTCTTACATGGATTATCTTTCCGTCCACGTTCTTGTCGGTTAGGGCGCTTATTTCTCCACGCCTAAGTGGTCCAAAGGCTGCTAGTAATACAGCTATTTCTAAATCAGTGCCTTTAATAGCGTCCAGCAACTTTTTAATATCATTGTCATTGGGGCAATATAAGTTAGGACGTTTTTTTTGAGGCAGCTTAACGTTTAAAGTTAATTCGGGTGCAAACATTTCCAGTGTTGGAGATAACAGACCATAGGCATTTCTTACCGTCTTTGGAGATAGTTTTTTTGCAGCTAAATTACTTACCCATATTTGCACAGATGGACTTGTCAGTTCTGAAAGCTTTTTTTGGCCAAATGCGCCGCCGAAATACTGTCTTTGTAGACCAGTGTACCCTCTAAGCGTAGAAGGGCTTAAAACACCGCTCTTGGCGCTTAAATAGCGTTCAATAGCATCACTGACTGTAATATCTTCTTCTTCGTCCTCTTCCGGTACGTTGTATTGTTCTATGGGCTTATCTTTCATATCTAATTTCCATCTGGCAGCCATTTCTTGTGCGATTTTGCGTGATGGGGCAACAAAGCTTTTGTAATGCCGCTTACCTTTATCATCTGTATACAGATACACCTGCACTCGGACATTTCCAGACGGCAGTACTCCTTTTTTCTTTTTCGGGGCCTTTGTAGTCATTTTCCTTTCCTCCTTCAATTGATTTTCCTAAAAATAGGTATAAAAAATACAGCTCCGCAAATATCTTGCAAAGCCGCCCCGAAGATGGTACAATATAGTTGCGAATTATAGTGCATATCTTCGGGTATGTAGGCCGGTTCCTGTTGGCGCAGGGGCCGGTTTTTACTTATTTCAAACCAAATTGCGCTTTTGAAGTCAATTTTCCATTTGTAAAATACATCGTTGCATTAGCTCCTGATGAATCATCTCCGTACCAAATGTATGCGGTAGAATTAATGTCTAAAATATTAGTTTCTGCCATAGGTTCTCCTTCTCCACCAATTATATTTACACATTCTTGGTATGTCATTCCAGTAGTACATTGATTATATTCATTCAGTGTTATGTGATAACTGTAAGTGCGTGGCCATGATGAGAATATCCCAATGCCCCATAAAGTTATAAATAAAACCGTAAGTATAATTCGCATTGATTTTGTGCCTTTTTTGTAATACCACATTAAAAACAATCCTAAAGGCATACAACAAATGAAAAGCATTAGAAGATAAAACCAATCCTTTTGATAGAATTTATAATCTTCAGTAGAATGTTCAATAATTTCTAATTCTGGATTATTTTCTTGTATTAGTTCAATAGTTCTTCTTATTTTATCATTTGCTTTATGATTAAAGTCAAAACGTTTTACATTATTTGAATCATAAACAAAATCCAGATATCCACCACCTACGCCAATTTGAAAATAGCAATACTCAATTTTTTTTAAATCTGAGTAAAAAATTTTTGTAGAATTCCCAAACAAGTCTATAATTTTGGAATCCTTTTTACCTACAAATAACTCTTGCGAAGCGCCCTTAATACTCATGAACATCCTCCGTAATGTGCATCAGACTCAATAACCATCCCTGTGATTCAATTAGAATCCTTATACTGTTCCATCTCTTCTTGATGTTCAATATAGGCATTACACATTTTTGCATATTGTTCTACATCAAACTTTTTTCTTTCTTCAAATCTTTTTCTGGTTAATTGTTCGTTAGCAGTAATTTTTTCCAGGTCCTTTGATGGACAAAATTCTGGCCCTAGACATCCATTTTTTTCATAAGATACCAATTTATTCAATTCTATTTTAATCTCATTCAATGAAGTTTCAAATATATCTTCATCTTTGGTGGTGTTTACGATTTCTGCCAATGTTTTTATATGTTCTAAAATTTTTTCTGGTAATTCATAGATTTCTTTTTTAGCCCACTTACAATATATAAATATAGATAATAAAATCACAAACAATATTATAGGTCCATAACCAAATAAATAAAAGAAATTCTGAATACAGTATAATATTAAAAATATTATAAGTAAAATTGATACCCCACCCAAAATACCTTTTATTATTTCTTTAGACATATCATTTTTATATGTTTTTATTTTTCTGCTACTTTTAAATGGATAGGCCATTAACCTAAAAGGAAAACTATATAAATTATAAAACAGTCGAAATGGTAGCAATAATATACGTTTCCTTTTTTCTTTTCGCTTATACGAACTTCTTACCCACATGCGCTTTATATAATGGTATTGACTGGGACGCATAGGCTATCTCCATTCTTTAAATTCAAAAAGTTTTTCTCTGTATCCTGTTAAACAGGAAAGTTGCTTTTTGTTTAATCCTGGGTTTTCTAATATAGTAGTATCCGGTATCAGTAGCTCCGCAGTAAAAATATTTGCTTCTTGCTCTGGCTTGGCTTTACTAAAAAAAGTTCCTCCAAAAAACATACATTCAGTACCTTTGTGTAGCACCCCATGACCTACTTCATGGGCTAAGACAATATCACTGTATTTGGTATCGGTAATGCGTGAGTTGATGCATATACACGGTACTCCTTCGTATTCTATGTAGTAACCCGAGTATTTCCCCAGGTCATGCTTTTGTACAATAAAACCTAAATAGTCCGCAAGTTCCATAGGATTTCTGGTTCCGTATTTTTCAACCAGATTCAAAACAGTATCTTTAATCTCCAATCGCTACTCTCCAAAGCCTTCCTGCTTTTTCTTAATCTTAGCCGCCCTACAAAGAGATAACAGTGAGTCTCTTAATAATTTATCCTCATCCTCATCCCCCGAGTAATCCTCGCCGTTAAATCTTAGGACAACCGTCTCGTTGTTCCTTATGCGCTTCATAATTTCGTCAACATCATTAATTACATTAAGCTCTTCGTTATTAGAAAGAGTGGGCTTCTTTTCTTCTGGGGTTTCCTCCTTCCCATTCATTAAGTAATCAACAGTTACTCCAAAGAAATCAGCAAGTTTTTGCAATCTCTCCGGTGTAGGAGTGCTGTTTTTCCATTTAGAAACAGAACCATTAGAAAAACCCAGCTCCTTTTCTAGTTTTCCTTGCGAAAGCCCAGTGGATTTTCTTAAGCTTTCAATCCGCTCATATACGGTCATATAACTCCTTTCTAATCCACAGAAAAAATTCTGCAAAAAAAGCTTGACAATTAGAAAGAGTTCTGTATAATAGAGATATAGATACAGAAAACTTTCGGTAAAACTTAACGGGTACAGATATTTTTCTAATAAATTGTGTGGTAACTTTATATTAGAATACTTTCTATGTTTTGTCAAGAGCTTTGCTGAACATTTTCTAAAAGAAGAGAGGGTGATAAATTGATTTATGACAAAATTAAAGAAATATGCGAAGAAAGAGGTTTGAGTGTTAGGTCAATTGAAATCGAAGCTGGATTAAAGAATGGAGCTATTAGCAAATGGAATGATTCAAGCCCAACTGTAAAAAGCCTTAAAGCGGTTGCGGATGTTTTAAAAGTCAAAGTGGACAAGCTTATTTCTTAGAGTAGGAGGTGAGGTCATGAAAGCTGCATGGAATATTAATGGAATTTTTAAAGCAGATGCCGAAAAAGTTTCGGATGAATTATCAGCAATTAAGTGTACACCATCCAATGTAGTAGAACATGCCAGGAATCCAAAAACAGAATTACATAAATGTTTTGAATGGAATGATTCTATAGCAGGGGAAAAATACAGAGAACATCAGGCACAACAAGTAATACGTAATCTTGTAATCATTAAAGAAGAAACCGAAGAAAAAACACCCATAAGGTTATTTTACAATACCGGAGATAGGACAGGAGAATATAAGCCCGTACAACTGGTAATGAGGAAAGAAGATGAATATAAGAATTTGTTAAATAAAGCACAGGAAGAATTAAGGGCATTCAAAAAGAAATATAGCTATTTGACTGAGTTAGAAGAAATTCTTTCCTTAATTAGCTAATAGTAATAATTGGCCTGCTGAATTGGCAATATTTTATTGCGCCACATTAAAAAACAGCATATCACAATATAGGAAACAACAGGACACTACAGTAAAAAAAATTAAGCAAAAAAATATTGCTAACTGAGCAGGCCAACAAACAATACTTTTTCTGACCGTATACATATTGGAATTAACCAATAAAAAAGCAGAACAGTGCAGTTCAATACAGCAGAGTAAATTACAACACAGAATAATAGATATTGGATTTGATTCCAATATCTATGCGGTCAGATATAGGAGGAGACATGAACAAAGAGAAAGAAAGTATTATAACCTTAGACCCTATTAAAAAGTGCAAAGTTAAGATAGCTTTAGTAGGAGATTCTGATTTGATTTTGAACAAGAAAGCAAGGTCATATGAAGAATTGGAAATATTTAAGCAATCACATCCGAAGGGAACAAAAATTCCTAAGGAGTTGCAGCAACCTTATAACCTTTTTGAGAAATTAATCACTTCTATTACATGGGAAAATAAAATTCCGGTGTATGATGATTATTCCATGTACACAAAAGAAATGTGGGAAGAATTAATTTATTCAAACCGTCCGTGTATTTTATCAAAAGCATTTAAGGATTCTTTTATGGAAGCGTTTATTTCTTTAGGCTATAAAGAAGCCACAAGTAGGAATGGTACAGACTTTAAACGTTCTGTCAATATTTCCAATTGGAAGAATCCAGTGGATATTACATCGGCTACATTCAGTCAGCATTTGACTCCAAACACAGGAATCACAAAAACCAATGTTATTGCTCAATACAATGTTTTTTCTGGATGGAAATGTGAAATTGAAATATCCCACATTGATTATATATTCGCAACAGATACAGTACTTGAAATTATAAACAATGCTGGTGAGTTTATTGGAATAGGAACACGCAGAGCAGAGGGATTTGGCAGATATCATGTTGAATCAATAAATTAAATGCCCCGGCGGTGCTACGAACACCAACCGGAGCCGTAACCACATTAACCAGACTAATGCGGATACAGGAATATTTTACCATTTTCTCCTGTATTACGCAAGCACAGGAGGAAAATATTTATGAACATTGAAAACCAGAAGGACAAGCCAACATGGGAAGGGCTGGAGCAGTATTTTGCGGTGGAGGTAATAGAGCAGAGCAAGAGGAATGCAAAACATTGGTTTATAGCGTTTCTGGTAACGCTGGCAGCGCTGATAGGAACCAATGCCGCATGGCTTTATACCGCGGGTACATATGACTATGTTTCTCAGGATGGCACCGGACTGAACAACATCAACACAGGAACACAAGGAGATTTAGAGAATGGGACAGAAAGCCAGGATTAAGAAGAACGGCAAGAGCCGTGGGATTAAGAGAAAGAGAAGGAGATAAACAATGTACATTAATCCGTTTGTAGCAGGAGTCATTTGCACTATTTTAGGAGAGATGTTAGCTGTTATAGCAGTTGCGGTTTATCAATATTTAAAAAGGAGGAAGTAGGTAGTTATGATGCAATGCGAAAAATGCGAATATGTATGCGACACACCGTTAGGAAGCTATTGTACATTAACAAATGAGCCGCTGGAAACAACATCTTGTCACTACAATGATTTACCTGAATATGATGCGGCTGAAGTGATTATGTTTAGCAGAGATTAGTACGCAAAATTAGGATTTCTGAGAGATTCGGAGAAAGGAACAGTGTATGGGAATTGATTTAAGCAGATTTAAGGTAATACACGGTGATAGGGCGTTAAATGCTGTAGCACTAATGGAAGTGAGGATGCCAGATGGAATGAAGTGGAATGACAGAAATACAACGGAAAAGCCAAAAATCATTGAAGTTCTGGCTATTAATGAGGATGGAAACCTTGTATCCATTATGGATGAAGCATGGACATTTCAGTTTCTTCCAATTATGCAGAATTAACATTTCCGGGAGGAACCGGAGCATGAAAGAAAAGATAAACGATTATGAGATGTCCATCAGGAAAACCACAAAGAAATCCGAAAAATGCTCTATATGTGGATACCGAAGACCAGAGATGTATCTTATTCATCGGCACGGTGACAGTTACTACATGTGCCGTGAGTGTGTAAGCTATTTCTTGGCGATAGCGGCGTTGATGGAGTAATTTAACATTTGGAGTAGGAACTTTTATGAGAAACAGGGTATACGTGGAAAAATATAAGCAATATGGAGAATTTATTGGACTGGGAACGATGTATGAAGAATTGAGAGACGGTGTGGGTCAATATACTACACTTATTATAAAACTAGCTGATGGCACATTTGTGGATTTACTGCCTGAAGAAGTTAAAGCGGTAGCTGATTACACATAATTAAAACTTTTGGGAATAAAAAAGAGCCTTGCGGCCCTGCGTTCCCTGTTATTTAATTTGATTATAGCAATTTTTTGGGAATTATACAATAGCAATATTTAAGATTTTGAAAGGATAAAGCACATGGCGAAAATAAAAATCGATATGGAGCATGTAATCTATGAATGTCCTAAATGCGGTGGCGAGGTAGAGATGGAGCAGTGCTATTGTCAGGACTGTGGAGAAGCGTTGGAATGGGTGGAGGAGTAAAGTGAAACTGACATTTTGGTATCTATTCCCCTTGCGGGATGATACATACAACGGTAATGATTACTGGTCAGATTGCTAATATGTCACGACATACTTTCTGACCCTGGGCCGGGACCCATCAAACCTCCTTTACCCGGCCCGAAAGGAGGGATTATTTGAAGAATAAGCGAACTGTTAGTGAAGAAGTTCAAGCAAGAGTATATAATGCGCTCCTTGTAGGGAAGGAGAATGCATTGAACAGAGATGAACTGGTATCCAAGATAGGGGAATCGGATAGAGATATACGAACCGCCATTGAGATATTAAGGCATAATAAAGTGATTCTTACATTGCCAACAGGGAAAGGTTACTATATACCCCGTGACGATGCACAGGGACGGCAAGAAACAGAGAAATGGCTTGTCAGCCAGAATAATAGGACTAAGAGCATAAAGGCAGCAGAACGTGGAGCACAGCTGTTTATAAGCCGGAACAAGAAAAAAGACAAAGATATTCCCGGTCAGATTAGTATGTTTGGAGCTGGGTTATGAGAGATAGTGTTGTATTTTATCGTAGCTTCTGGGAAGCCATTAAGCAACTGCCGGAAAAAGAAAGATTGGAATCTCTTACAGCAATCTTAGAATATGGACTTGATGAAATAGAGCCTAAATCAGCAGGTGTTGCATCAGCAATGTTTTTAATGGCAAAACCACAAATTGATGCGAATAATCGTAGATACCAAAACGGAACCAAGGGTGGTAGGCCAGTAACCAAAACAGAACCAAACAATAACCTAGAATCCAATTATAATAAACCAAGTGATAACCAAACCATAACCAAAGCAAAACCTAAGGAAAAGGATAATGTAAAGGAAAAGGATAATGTAAAGGAAAAGGATAATGTAAATGATAATAATAAAAAAACATTTACTCCACCTTCGGTGTCGGATGTGTTTGATTATTGCAATTTGAATGGATATGGTATTGACCCAGAGAGTTTCGTTGATTTTTATGCATCTAAGGGATGGATGGTTGGGAAAAACAAAATGAAGGACTGGAAAGCCTCGGTAAGAACATGGGCTAGAAGCCAGCGGCAGGAATTGACCGCCAAAGGCAGTAAAAACCAGTTTCACAATTTTGACCAACGAGACACCGATTATGATGCATTGATGCTAAAACAGGTACAGGACTGGGTAGGGGAGAAACAGGATGAAGGAAATACATAAAAAAATACTGATGTTTGCAAAGCGATATATGCTGGAGCATGATTATCCACCCACAACCAGAGAAATAGGAGAGGGGGTTGGATATACGTCAAGCTCTACGATTTGGGGATATTTACGTGATATGAGGGATATTGGTTTGATTAATTACACAGAAGAATGCCCTAGAACTATAACAATTCCAGGGATGCATTATACGGATACGCAAGATAACATCACAGAAAGGGGAAAGCAAAATGCCGGATAACAAAATAAAGAGCCAATATTTGGAAAATTCAGAGCGTCAGAGAATGGCGGCTATCAAGGATATGGAGCGCAATCCATCCCCTATGACAAAAGCATTTTTAAGACCAGCTTATGATGGGACGGAGGCGTGTCCAATTTACTGTAGACGGCCTAGTAAGGCAAACACGTATTTAGCGGAGGAGGAGGAAAAGCAATGAGAGCAAAATTAGATGCCAATGAATTTAAGCGCATTATTGACAATACAAAGAGATTTGTCAATAAAGATGCAAGTAATGAGCTGATGTCATGGATATATCTGGAGATTAATGCGAGGGAAATGATTATTAAAGCCACTGCGCTTGATGGACACCGAGTATCCATTGAATATGCCAAATTGGCAGAGGCAGAGAAATCATTTAACTGTTACATAAGGCCAGGGATACCCAAAGTTACAAGACATGATGACTACGCAGAATTGGAGATAAGGAAGAACCGCCTTTATGTCCAAGTAGGAGAATCCATAATTGGATATGTACAACCAGAAGGAAAATTTTACGATGTTGATAAGGTATTGAAAAACTTGGATAGCGAGAAAAAGTTGGAGACCATTGCCATCAATGCTAAATATCTCAAGGATGCATTGGAATCCATAAGTCCTTGCAATGGTACAAGGAAAATAGCTGAGATTGATGTGTACCCACCTTGTCATCCGGTTGTCATAAGGTCTGGATGGAAAGGGGAACCGGATAATCTGAAAATCGTATTGCCAATGAATACACGTGATTGAAAAGTAACCCAAATCGGTATTTGGAGGTGTAAGATGCAAATAGAAATTAATGAGGCGGAGTTAAAAGAGTGGGCAGTTAACCAGATTAGAAAGCGCATGGGTGACAGAATTAACACTTTGATGCGGGAATGGGACTGGAATAGTTATATGAGGGATGCTGTAGATAAAGTGGTAAGAGAAAAGGTGACTGATGTAGCCATTGAGAGCTTTATCAATACTATAGACAAGGATAATGTGATAAAAACTGTCAGTGACCGTATTGCAACTGAAATAGCAGATAGTCTCAAAAACTGAGATTTCCGGGGAGGAGAATATGGAATTTTTAAGTGAACATTGGGTTCTTATTTATGGGATGTTTATGTATGGTATGGGACTGCTAACTGGCTCTATCAAAAAGAAACGTTAATTAAAAAGTTAAGGAGGAAGTAGGAGTGAAAGCTAAGAAGCCGTCAGAATGGCAGAAGGACAATATTCGTATACTGATAGAAGAAGCCAAGATAAGAAACAACTTTGATGATAATGAGCTGGCCTTATATTTGGGGTTTTGTACAAGCTCGTTTAGAGAGCGTAAAGCCAACCCTGAAAAACTGACAATAGAAAAATTACAGATACTTCTGCAATTGACCGGGAAGGAGATGAAATTTGTTGAAACAGCTTGAATACATACCTGTTGGCAAAACACACTTAAGCCCACGGCAGAAAGACCGTATGATTATTCGTGGCTTAACCGCTGTGGTGATGGTCTTAAGCGGATTGTTGGTGATATGTCTGGCGGTGATATTATGAGCCGCCGCCGGAATGGAACCAACCGGGCCGGGGCAATGGTGAATGCCAGCCGGTACACCGGATATGGTAAGCCAATAAAAAAGGTCGTCAGCCTAGCAGGGCTAAACGACCGAATACAAAAAACAACTCAATCTGATTATATCAGAGATTATGGAGGTTTTCAAGATGGAAGAAAGAATGGTTGAAATTCCTGTTGATGAATATAGAAAGCTTATTGAACTTGAAGGTCGGGTAAATGCAGCTCTGATTTTTTTGAATACCGATGAATATGCACAGCGTAATGTACTGGTCGGTATTTTGAGAGGCGTAAAGGTTAAAGCCCCTATGGATAAAACGCATGATGAATAATTCAAAATGCGATTCCTGCGGATATTTCCTTGACCCGGATAGATGGAAAGTATGCGATAAATGCAATAAGAAAGCCACAAAGCGGAATAAAGAGCATTACAAGGAGGTTATAAAACATGAATCTGGAACACAAGATGATTGATGGTACTGCAATGGTATCTTATCTCCGAGATAGACAAAGCCACTTAAGCATAGGGAGTGTTGCCAGAAAGGAGATTGAAATGGCTGTCATCTATATAGTTGGAACGCTCATGAAGGAGGAAAAAGATGGGGAATCTTGACTTATACGAAAAGGTCCGTTCCGTCCCGGATAGCGCCAAGAAAACCATTAAGGGAGGCCGTACCAGCGGTATGACTGATATTAACCCCATGTGGCGCATAAAAGTCCTTACTGAGCAGTTTGGCCCATGTGGGATAGGATGGTACTACATACCTACACGAAAGTGGTTAGAAACATCGGGCAATGAGATAGCAGCTTTTGTGGATATCGAATTATACATAAAGGTTGACGGGGAGTGGTCTAAACCAATTCCCGGAAACGGCGGCAGCATGTTTGCATCAAAAGAGAAATCCGGCATATACGTTTCGGACGAATGCTATAAAATGGCAACCACAGATGCTATATCGGTAGCGTGTAAGCAGCTTGGAATTGGTGCTGATGTTTATTGGGATTCAGATAGAACTAAATATAACAAGCAGAATAGTCCAGATTTGATTACTGAATCTGATATCAATGAAATATTCCTGGAGCTGAAACGGACAGGAATAGGGATTAAGAATGTGCTATCAAAGTATGGACTGACTGATATCCATGATATGACTAATTCCCAGGCAAATGAAACAATTAAAAAGCTGAAAGAACATCCAGATAAGGAGTTAGTAATGCAGCCACCGAATGATATGCAGGATAGTGAACTACCATGGAATGACCCAAAGAGGTGATTATATGCATGAGGCAGCAGACATAATAGCATACAAGCTTGTTCCAGAGGGAACGTATCTAAAGATATTTATTCCTGGAAAAAATCTTATGGAACCAATCGTTGATAAGCACATGAATAGATGCAGTGTATGGCTTGACGATGGTAGACATATAAGTGCAGACCAGCGCAAAAAGATTTATGCCACAGTTAATGACATTTCCGCCTATTCCGGGAACGTGCCGGAGGTTGAGAAAGAATGGCTTAAGTATTTACACATCAACCGGACCGGATGCGGATACTTTTCTCTGTCTGATTGCTCTATGGATACTGCCAGGGAATTTATCAATACCATGCTGGATTATGCGCTGGAACAGGGAATACCATTGTTGGATTTCGCCCTTAACCGTACCGATGATATAGGACATTATCTGTATGCATGCTTAAAACTTCGGAAATGTGCTATATGCGGTCGAGAGGGTGAAATACACCATGTAGACACAATTGGCATGGGCAATGACCGGAGGAAGGTTGATGATTCGGAGTACCGGAAAATATGCTTATGCCGGCAGCACCATACAGAAGCGCATAGCATTGGTATGACAGCGTTTGAGGACAGATATAAGGTGTACGGAATCAAGTTTGATAACTGATAATCAGTAATATCGTTATTTAAAATATGAGGTAAAGAGAATGGAAGAAGAATGGGACAATGATATATGCTGCGCTACTTGCAGATATGGTTATCTTGTTGAGGACGTAAATGAGGGAGAAAAGATTCATTGCAAGAAAAAGGATGAGTATATGCCAACAGATGGTGTGTGTGGAGATTATGAGTATTAGGATATAGGTGAAGAGAATGAATAAGAAAAAAACAGTGGTATTTGATTTTGATGGAGTTATACATAGTTACACAAGCGGATGGCAGGGTATATCGGTTATATCGGACCCGGTTGTGCCGGAGATACAGGCAGCAATCAATTACTTACGCATGGAAGGGTACGCGGTAATTGTGGTATCTACCAGATGTGCAAGGCCGGAGGGCATGGGAGCGGTTAGGCGCTATCTGAGAGATAACCATATTGTGGTTGATGATGTAGTTGCACACAAGCCGCCCGCAGTCTGCTATATAGACGATAGAGCTATATGCTTTAACGGGGATGCATTAGGACTAATCGAGAAGATTAGAGCTTTTAAACCCTGGAACCAGAATTAGCATTTGACAAAGAAAGAAGGTATCTGATGCAGATAAAAGATATTATAAAAAAATGTCCCTTTTGTGGGAGCGAAGCAACCTTAGAACGACAACCACTTGCATATGCGCCCTTTGATGGTTGGGCGGTACAATGTACGAATGAGGAGTGCTATGCAGCATCTACAGGGATGATGTGGCCATCTCAGGACGGAGCACTCACAGCTTGGAATACTCGTGTAAACTGAGATAGACACTATTAGGATTTGGAGGCTATATGAAAGAGCGGTACACAAAAAAGCAATTAGAGGAGTTGTATCATTGTACGATTTTTAAAGATACCGGTTTTGATGATTCCCATCAGTTCTGGACGGCTCACGGAACTCCTATAGAACCATATGACGAACCGATTTTTGAATATGCTGATGGGTGGACGCTGGATGAATTGCACGAAAATATAAGGGGAGAGATACTTCTTCCCTTCATGACGGGAACGGAAAATTAACGTTTAAAAGATAAGAACTAATAGATAAGAACTAATAGATAAAAACCCAAAGGCTAAGAGTGAAAAAATAAGGATTTCCGGGAGTACCGGGGAAAGGGAAAGATGAAGGTTGTCAAAAAGAAGATACTTTCTAAATACTTTAAAGCAGTAAGAGCCAGAGAGAAAAATTTCGAAATCAGGAAAGACGAGGACAACATCCAAATTGGAGACCTGATTGTTTTGGAGGAATGGGATGATTTTTATGGATACTCAGGCCAAGTGGTTAGGCGTTACGTGAAATATGTTTTAAGAAATGCACCGGAGTTTGGGCTAAAAGAAGGTTATTGTATCATTGGATGGTAATTTAAGATATAGCAAATGTGCGGTGGCGGAATGGGTAGGCGCTCAGAGGGTGAGATACGACTTGATAGGCCCTATGTAAAAAATCGTGTTATGTGGGGTTCAAATCCCCACCCGCACTAAATTAGCATTTAACGGCGGAAAACCGGGAAGGAGCGGTATGTTTTTTTTGCGAAATGTGCGGCAGCGGTGATTGTTGCGAAAGGACAGATATACACGGCGGTCCTATATTATGTGATACATGCTACATGGAGGCTAAACAGGACCAGGAGGACAAAGACGCAATAGAGGAAATCTTTAAGGACAATTGAAAGTTGGAGGATGATATGAAAGGTAAGAAATGCTGGAAGTGCAAGTATTGGACTAAGTATTTTAATTCTAATCAGTATTTCTGTAGTCGTGGATGGTGTAAAATTTAAAATTTTCGGAAGGAGACAGCAATGACGGTATGGGAATTAATCGAACTGCTGAAAAAAGCGCCGCCAGACGATATTGTCCTGGCAGATATAGGACAGGAAGAAAGTGCAGATATATCGGGGATGTTGACAGCATCTGATGTGTTAATAGGGAACGGGACAATCCGGGGGATAACATACCTGAAAATAGAACCATACGAAGATTAAAATTTTCCGACTAAAGAAAAATAAATAGAGGAACATATATGCACAGAATAAAAACTGAGCGGTGGTCACCCGCCAAGATGAATCCACCGCTCCCGTAAATACGTCTGAGTATATTATATCTCACTCAGACGTGAAAATCAATACGAATGAGGAGGATATAATTATGAGTACACAGACAATTAAAGCTGAAATAATCAACAATGTACTGGTAGCAATGTCCTTATATATCATGGAGCAACAGACTCTTACCATTCTGCAAAATGTAATGCAGCAGGAATTGGTAAGGGTAAATATGGAGGAAATAACTACTCTTCCGGCAGAAAGAAAAGATGATATAAGCCAGCGGAATCAGTACATAATACAATTATTCCTGATTAAAAAACGCGATTTGGCAAAAGGAACTAAACAAAACTATCTTAATGCCATACGAAGATTGCTGACAGAGATAAGCACAAAATCACTGGACCAGATGGATACCACTGATATTGATTGGTATTTATCGCGGTATGAAATTAGAAATGTATCTGCCGGGGGAAAGAAAAACCAGCCTAGTACCTATAATAACGAGCGCAGATTTCTGTCAGCATTCTTCGCATGGATGCGCCTTGAAAAGCTTATTACAGATAATCCGGTAGAGTCTATACCAGCTAAAAAAGTACCCATTAAACCAATTGATTACTACAGCCCAGAAGAATCTGCAAGGTTAAGGGATGCGTGCAAAAATATCCGTGAGAGAGCCTTGCTGGAGGTACTTCGAAGTACTGGGGCCAGGATAGGGGAGATTGCAGAAATAACCCTGGACCAGATAGACATGAGAACAGGAGATGTATTAATTCAGGGGGAAAAAGGCGGTAGATACCGTACTATATATTTGGATGATGATGCAAGATATTATTATGGCCTATACTTAGACAATCGGACAGATGATTGCCCATATATGTTTCCGCGTTCAAGGAAACCATATGGGAAAATGACTACTTGCGGTTTTCGAGCCATAATAAAATCCATAGGAAAAAGGGCAGGACTTACATGCAGGGTTTATCCGCACAAATCTAGAAAAACATTAGGAATGAATCTTAGAAATCACGGTGTAGAGATAGGAATTATACAGGAAATTTTTGGACATGCAAGTTCGGAAGTAACAATGAAATTTTATGCTCAGACTGATAATAGAAGACTGCGTAGCATTAGGGAAATGGTGGCAGTATAGAAAGGATGGACATGAGAACCAGATATAAAAACTACAGCGACTATGGTATTACTGATGATGAAGCTAAGCGCATAAAAGAATACTGCCAGAACGCCAGCGTAGAAGATAAGCTTACATTGTTCCAGTGTGCCATATCCTCCGCTCCTGGCCTGGAAGTAGAAATATATGAGAGCCTTGTAGATAACATTGGATATGACAAGCTAAGTAAAAGAAAGAACATACCAATTAAGCGGGATGATTTTTACGGATATCAGAGAAAAACGCTGGATGAATATAGGAGGTTAATGACATTGTTTGGGAGGTGGAAAGGATGATTAATACTGATAGTACTATACGGGTAACAGAGTTTTTATATGCCTTACGATTGGTTATAGAAGCCAGTAAGAAATTAACCGATGAAGATATGGTAATGCTTGAAAACATTGTGGAGAAAATGGAGGAAATAAAAAAATGAAATGCCCATATCGTAAAGAAACAAATTTAATCAAAACGGTTGAAACAAAAAAACCTTTGATACATTTGCTGATTGTTATGAAGATGAATGCAGACTGTACTGTCACGAAACAAAAAGTTGCCTTAGGGCAGAAGCGCATAAAGCACAGATATTTGGTACAGTCAAGTATTCACAATAACGATAAGGTAAAGGGTATAATTAAGTAGAAACAATGGATGGATACGCTTAAATGTGGGGACGATTTACATTAACCACGCATGGTAAAATTAGTATAGGACTATTATACCGCATGGGGTAAAAATATGATTATTAATCTATTAAAAGAATGCTGTGAAAACTGTATTCACATTGACGCAAAAGCAGAAAATATAGTCACATCATACAGAAGTATGCTGGAATCTAATGTGGTAAAGTCTACGACTGCAACTATCTGGTGTGCACACATGGAAGTATGCAAAGAATACCGTGAGGAAGAAAGCAAAGATGAATCTTAGTTCAATCATGAAAAAGCTCCAGCGTGCCATATTGCAGACCAGACTTGTAATCAAGATATCCACCAATCAATTCTACAGCGAGGAACAGGGGCGCATGATAACCATATGGATATTAACCACCCCTGTGCTACAGCAGGATAAGCATGGAGGGTGGAAAATCAGGGATTATGAGATACTGCGGAGTGCATCGGGGATTGAGGTTGTAAAGTGCTTGCAGGAGATATGGGAGGCGGTGAAGGGATGGGAAAAATAATAAAAACTAATTTTGATAAAATATGTTCCGATATAGAATCAGCTGCCGATATAATTATGAATATTGGAGAAAGTGCATCTGTCGCATGGACAAAAGAACAATTAATTGAATGGCTTGAAAGCGATATAGAACAGGATGGCGATTAAGTGGAGCTTACACCGAAGCAGAAAGCGTTTGCAGATTATTACATAGAGTGCGGGAATGCGGCAGAAGCTGCGAGAAAGGCTGGTTACAGCTTACGGACAGCAGACGCAATAGGGCGTGAAAACTTACGGAAGCCTACGGTTTCTGCATATATCTCCGAGCGACAGAAACAGATTGATGATTGCCGCATAGCTGATGCCGCTGAAATACTGCAATACCTTACGTCTGTAATGCGCGGAGAAGTAAAAGACCAATTCGGACTTGATGCTCCGCTGGCAGAGAGGACCAAAGCGGCGGTGGAACTGGCAAAGCGTAAAATAGATACAGACAAGAAGCAGGAGGGCGGCGGGATTACCATTGTCAACAACATACCAAGACCAGACAACAATAAATCTGACTGATGTAATCGCTCCGTCCTTCTATGATGTTCATTGGGATATCCTTGAAGGTAAACATACATATTATGACCTTTACGGTGGGCGCGGTTCCACAAAGTCCTCTTTCATATCCGTTGAAATCATACTGGGAATGATGGATGACCCAGAGGCCAATGCGGTAGTGTTTCGTAAGTACGCCGTAACCATCGGAGAATCAGTATTTGAACAGATACAGTGGGCGATAGACGCATTAGGAGTAACAGATTTATGGGAATCCCGTACAAGCCCATACAGATTCGTTTATAAGCCAACAGGACAAAAGATAATATTCCGTGGACTTGATAAGGCAAAGAAAACAAAGTCAATTAAAGCTAGTAAGGGATACTTCAAATATTTGTGGTTAAACACTTCTGACCACGTTAAACCCATTAAATTCAGGGAAACTCCTACAAAATAGGACAATCCTGAGCAAAGATTATTCGACATAATATTTAATAAATTCATCTTTTATGGTACAATATAATAAACGAATTTAAGGAGAAAATACCATGAAAGAAATTTGGAGAATTATTAAAGGGTTTGAGGACTATGAGATTAGCAATACAGGAAGGGTAAAAAGCCATAAGCATGGCCGAGAAGTCATTTTAAAGCAAAGAGTATCGCATGATGGTTATGTATGGTACAACTTGTGCATGAATGGCAAACAGTACACAAAGCGAGCAAATAGGCTTGTGGCTGAGGCTTTTGTTAATAACCCAGAAAATAAACCTACAGTTAATCACATTGATGGAGATAAATCCAATAACAACGCAGACAATTTAGAATGGGCTACCCGCGAGGAGCAAATGCAGCATGCTTATGCAAATGGCTTAAAAAAGCCAGTTCGAGGATATTTACAAGGGAATCATGTTTTGAGCGAAGATGAAGTGAGAGAAATTCGCAGAATTTATAAGGGACATGATAAAGAGTTTGGAATGAACGCTCTAGCAAAAAAATATAATGTAAGTCCTTCTGTAATTGATAAATGCGTAAGAAGAAAAAGCTATAAGAATGTCGAATAATAATGTGCAACGACTATCGAAAGGTAGGTTATAGAGAAATCTATAACTGAGAACGAGTAGAGTAAGCCTCGAGTGAGGTTGAAAAAGTGGGGTGAGTGGAATTGGTAACAGATTCCATTTACATGATATAGTCTGAACACCATAGTAATATGGTGAGTGTATACGGAAACGGTATATGCGTAACAAAATTGTGAAGAACTGGACGAATTTGCAGGACCGGAGGAAATACGAACTGTTGAACAGTCAGTATTGCGTGGCGGAAGCAAGTTTGTTGTATTTAAATCATTTAACCCTCCTATCAGTCAAAGCAACTGGGCTAATCAGTATGTAAATACGCCGGATGATAGCGCATGCAGGCATAAAAGCGATTACCGTTCTGTACCGGAAGAATGGTTAGGAGAAATGTTTATTGAGCGCGCAGAACATCTTAAGACTACCAATGAGCGGGCATATAACCATGAGTATTTAGGATTACCTGTTGGGCTTGGTACAAATATATTTGACATGCTGGATATACGGACCATTACAGATGATGAAATCAAGGGATACCAAAGCGTTTACCAGGGACAGGACTGGGGATGGTTCCCGGACCCAAAAGCATTTATCCGGGCTGCATACATACCGAACAAGGAAATGGTTGTGCTGCTTGATGAAATGGGAGGCTGCAAAATTCGTAACAGTAAGATGGCGGAGGATATACAGACGGCTGGGTACGATGATTATACAATCTATTGCGGAGTGGATGAAGAAGAAAGCATTATAGACTTCCGTGACGCTGGTTTACCGGCCCGCAGAGCCATTGTAACGCCAGGAAGCAGGAAATATACCTTTGAGTGGTTGCAGTGCCGTACAATCGTTATAGACCCGGCACGTACGCCACGGGCATACAAGGAAATCATAGAATATGAGCATGAGGTTGATAGCAATGGCGAAGTGATAGCAGATTATCCAGATGGGAACGACCACTGGATTGACGCTCTCCGTTATGCTACAAGCCCGTTGTCAATGAGAAGGGGGAACAGTGCATGACAGAATATAGCAAAAAGCGAGTAGGACAATTTCTAAAAAAGTATGTTGATATTTCCCCTGGTCATTCATACACAGAGGAATGCGTTATACGGCAAGGAATAAATGAATTGATATCAAACTGCATCTATACACCTAAAGGATTGCAGAGACAGATATTAAAGGAACAATCGGTATTGTTACCTTTGAGCTATATTGATAATTGCGCAAGATATAGGTGATTAAATGGGACTAATAACATGGGCTAAAAAGGTGATAGGAATGATATTCAAGCGACAGGCAGAAGAAGATTTTAATGTTGAGTCAGTAGTATCCCCGGAGATGGAAAGCAAGATTGCAGAGTGCGCCAATATCTACAGGGGTACTCCCTATTGGGTGAATGCTGACGATAACGTTAAGACAATCAATTTCGCAAAAGCTATTTGCTCAGAGACGGCCCGGCTTGCTACCCTGGCAATCGGAATACAGATTGATGGGAGCGCTCGGGCGGCATGGCTCCAGGAGCAGATTGATAAGATATATTTCCAGATTCGTCACTGGGTAGAATATGGTATGGCCTACGGCACAATCATCCTTAAGCCAAATGGTAAGGGACTGGACATATTCACAGCTATGGATTTTATTATTACGGATTGCGACAATGAAGGTATCTATGGGATTGTGTTCAAGGATAGCTACAGCGAAAATGATAAGTATTATACCCGGTTTGAGTATCATCGGTTTGTCGAGGTCAAGGATGGGGAAAACACCTATTACCCATATTACATATCCAATAGAGCCTATGTGTCTCGCTCTGCAAAAAGTGTGGGGGACCCGATAGCATTAAGTAGGACTAAGTGGTCCGACTTACTTCCAGAGACTCCACCCATACTTAAAGCAAACAATGAGAAAATAGATGGTCCCATGTTTGGCATACTCCGCACTCCACAGGCTAATAATTTAGATATTTCATCACCTTTGGGATTACCAATATATGCCGAGGCCATAGAAGAATTAAAGGACCTTGATATAGCATACAGCCGAAACGTGGGTGAAATATTTGACAGTGAGAAGATTATATTGGCAGACGACCAGCTGATGTTTGGAAGCGGTACAAACATTAAAGGTCGTTATGCTGGCATGAGCAATGAAAAGCTTCCTCATTATGTTAAAAATGTATTTGGAAATGGAACAGAGTCTTTCTATCAGGAGATTGTTCCATCGTTGAATACTGATATCAGAATTACCGGAATAAACAACCTACTCTCATTTGTGGGATTTAAGTGTGGATATTCCAATGGGTATTTTGTGCTTGATGAAAAAACAGGAATGGTCACAGCCACACAGGTAGAGGCTGACGACAGGAGAACCATACAGCTAATCAAGGATGTGCGCGACAAACTGGAAAGTTGTCTTGACGGGGCAATATATGCGCTCAATGTATATGCTGACCTGTACGGACTGGCACCAGCCGGAAACTACGAAATAACATATGATTTTGGGGACATTACATACAACCGTGAAGAGGACCGGGCAAGATGGTGGCAGTATGTTGTGCAGGGAAAGGTGCCGGCCTGGATGTATTTTCGGAAGTTTGAAGGATTATCTGAAGAAGATGCAAAAGCTATGGTAAAGGAAGCACAGCCGAAGGATGGACCTAGGATGTTTGAGGAGGAATAAATTGAGAAGCTTATTAATTTGGATAGTATTCAATATACCACTTGGTCCATTTGCCCCGAAAGTATTTGAATGGTCGATTAGACATAAGGGAAAGAAGGAAGAGTAAATGTTAAGCCCTGATTACCTTGCAAGAATCGCAGAAGGAAGCGAAGAAATAGCCTCACAGCTTCATACATACATTATCCGTCAGATAATAGACCGCATGATGATACGCATAGGCCGCGGCGATGATTACCTGCTCACCTCCTCTGACCGATGGCGAATACAGATATTGCAGGATGCAGGATATCTGCTGGAGGACATAACGGCAGAGTTATCCAAAATCACTAAGCGACAGGAAAAAGAAATCAAAGCGGCTATGGAGGAGGCGGGAATCAAGGCTTTGAAATATGACGATAAGATATACCAAGCTGCCGGACTGTCCCCTATGCCGCTGACGCAATCCCCGGCGCTTATCCGGCTGATGGAACGGAATTACAATGTTACTTTAAATAGCTGGAAGAATATGACAAGGACGACGGCCAATGAAGCGCAAAAGACTTTCATAAATCAGTGTGACAGGGCGTATAATTTAGTTTCCTCTGGTGCTATTTCGTACTCACAAGCAGTAAGAGAATGTGTGAATGAAGTATGCGAGAATGGCGTGAAAATAAAGTACCCATCCGGGCGAGAAATGACAATAGAAGCGGCAACAGCTATGGTAGTAAGAACCGGAATTTCACAAGCGTGTGGGCAAATAACCTTAGCGAGAATGAAGGAAATGGAAGTAGGGCTTTGTTTGGTATCAGGTCACATAGGAGCCAGAACGGGAAGCGGAGGGCCAGACCATACAAATCACTTATACTGGCAATCCGCTGTTTATTCGGTTGACTGGAATAAAGTGGACATATACGGAACAAGAAAGAGGGATTCTACTCCCTCTTGATAGCCTCCAAGTATGCGGTTATTGCCTTATCAAACAATTTGCTTAATGGTATTCCGGTTTCTTCTGAATACGCTTTTAGCTTAGCATATAATTCCTTGTCAATAGATGTAGAAATGGCAGTGCGGTTTTTTAATCCTCTGTTAGATACCATATAATATCCTCCTTTGAGAATAGGATACCATATATTTTTGTTTATTGCAATTACTTTCATTTTGTGGTAAAATAAATTGAAATAAGTTGAAATAAACAAATGAGGTAAAAGCATGGGAAAATACAAAGACTTGACAGGAAAGCGATTTGGAAAGTTGGTTGCTATAGAGTGCATGAGGGTTTCCCAAAAAGTTCTTAAGTGGAAATGCTTGTGCGATTGCGGAAATTATACCTTCGTTAGCGCTGGATGTTTGAATAATGGCAGTACAAAAAGTTGTGGCTGCGCACAAATAAAAGATTTGACAGGGATGAGGTTCGGAAAACTTGTAGCCGAAAAAATTGTCGGAAAATCCAAGAGTGGAAGTAGAAAATGGTTATGTAAATGTGATTGCGGAAATGAGACGGTTGTAGACCAATACCATCTTTCGTCAGGACACACGAAATCGTGCGGATGTATTAACAAAGAATTAAAATACATTCATGGACTTTCGAGGAGTAGGATTAACAAAATATATAAAGGGATGAAAACAAGATGTTACCACAAAGAATGTCCAGAATACTCCAATTATGGAGGACGAGGAATAAAAATATGTGATGAATGGCTTGATGAAGAAAAGGGGTTTTTGAATTTCTATAATTGGTCTAAGAAAAATGGATATTCTGAACAACTTACAATAGACAGGATAGATGTCAATGGAAATTATGAGCCTTCTAACTGCCGCTGGGTGAATAGAAAGGTTCAGATGAATAACACAAGAAGAAATGACTTTATTGAATATAATGGAGAAGTACATACTTTATCAGAATGGGCAGAATTATATGGAATTGGAAACAAGACACTTTTCACAAGAATACATAGACTTGGATGGGATATTCATAGAGCATTAAACGAGCCTATCCATAAAGAGTTTTCACATAGAAAGAAGGTGGTCGAATGAGTGACGCAGTACATACACATTATCCTGATTTCGTAGAAACATGCGGTTGGGGCAAGGTGGACGGTATCTGCGGAGCCCTACAAGGCTAATTGCAGACATAGCTTCGGCCCGTACTATGAGGGGCAAGAGAATCCCTATAAAGATATAATGACTGCCGATAATGTCCGCATGGAGAAGCTAGAGCAGCGCCAGCGGGCATTAGAGCGCCGGGTGCGCAAGACCAAACGTGAGGTCATGGGGCTGCAAGAGGCTGTTGAAAAGTGCCAGGATGAAGCGGCGAAGTTTGAGCTTCAGCAGGCGCTTGATAGAAAGTCTTATCTGCTGTCGCGGCAGAATAAGGCGTACAGCGATTTTTGCAAGGAAAATGACCTGCGCCCGCTGAATGAGAGATTACAGATTGCCAAGTGGAGCCGTGAGCAGGCCGCAAAGGCCAGAGGGGCTGCAAGGCGGTATCAAAATGCGAAAGGGGAATGAATTTGAATAGATGGAAACCATATAACCCTAACCCAGTCCGTAATCAACGTGTAGGTGACTGCGCCATACGTGCAATCTGCAAAGCAACTGGACAGGATTGGGAAACCTCATTTGCTGGTGTTATGGTGGTGGCATGCGAGAAGTCAGATATGCCGTCAGCTAACAGCGTTTGGGGGACATATCTCAGGCGCAATGGATTCCGGCGAAACATTATACCAAACGAATATCCAGAAGATTATACTGTGGAAGAATTTGCGGCAGACCACCAGCACGGAGTGTTTGTTCTTGGCCTTGATGGTCATGTGGTAACGGTTGCGGACGGATTTTACTGGGACACATGGGACAGCGGTCAAGAAATACCAATATACTACTGGGAAAGGCGATAACTTATGGAAACATTAAACTCTATTATGGTTGTATGCGGTTGGCTTATTACTCTTGGAGGCGCAGGAACCGTAATATATAAATTGTTTCACCCGGCATTTAAGCTAAAAAACAGAGTGGATAAATTAGAAATAAATGTGGAAAAGGATTATAAATCTATCCAAGAGATAAGAGATATGCAATCTCTTTTATGTCAGGGAATGATAGCATTAATTGATAATCGTATAACCGGTAACAACATAGAGGGTTTAAAAAAAACCAAAGAAGCTATGATAAAGCATTTGTCAGAAGGTATTTAAGGAGCGTTGCTTTGAAAGTATATGACTTTACGGTGCCAGAGTTAAACTATTTCCGTACATACTGCAATTTCACAAATGATGAGCGGCAGCTATTTGAATTACGTGCACAGAACATGCCACTGGAACAATGTGCAGAACAAATGAATGTCAGTGTGTCCACGGCGAAAAGATTAAGCCGAAAAGTCAATAATAAAATAATTAGAGTATGCTGATACTTGCGTGATACTTTTATAAGTCTTTGACGACCTGTCAAGGGCTTATTTTTTATGGGATAATTGGATTATAAAAGAACGGAGGGGATATAATGCCGCAACCATTTATCAATCCAAACTATCTGAATACATATCCAAACGCATACCCATATCAGCCGCAGATGCAACCACCTATGGACCGATTGCAGCAGCTACAGGCACCATATCAGATGCAACAGCAGACGCAAGTTCCGCAGGTTCCTCAGACGAATCAGGGTATCTTATGGGTACAGGGAGAGGCCGGGGCAAAGTCATATTTAGTAGCGCCCAGCACATCTATATTGCTGATGGATAGCGAAAATGAGTATTTTTATATTAAGACAACCGATGCGGCAGGAATGCCAACACTCCGCACTTTTGAATATAAAGAGATTGTAAATGGTCAGAAAAAGGAATCTGCACCGGCTGAAAATCTGGATGAAAAATATGTTACAAGAAACGAGTATCAGGATTTAAAGGCAAAATATGATGAATTATATGGCCTTTTAGAATCCAGCACAGCGCCAAGCGGAAAGGGGAAATAATATATGAATCCATTATTTAGCATGTTGGGCGGCGGTTCACCAATGGGTGGCATGATGCCTGGAATGGGTGGGGGAAACAACCCAATGCAGATGATTCAGAAGTTTATGGAATTTAAGAACAACTTCAAGGGGAATCCCCAGGAAGAAGTGCAGAAGATGCTACAGTCCGGGCAGATTACCCAGCAGCAGTTAGACCAAGCCCAGCAGATGGCCCAGCAGTTTCAGCAGATGCTTGGAGGCATGAAAAAATAGTACATAAATCAATGCGCATGATTTTGTAAATAAATTTAAAGGAGTAAATATTTATGGAAAGTGGTTACTCTTTAGCGGACATTGCAGCCGCTACAGGAAACGGAAATAACAGAAATGGTGACGGTATGTGGGGAGATTGGATTTGGATTATCGTTCTCTTCCTGTTCGCCGGGGGAAACTGGGGCAATGGCTTCGGCGGAAACGGTGCAAATGGCGCGGGACTCCAGGGTCTTGCTACCAGAGCAGATATCAATGAGGGCTTTGCTTTGAACGGTATAGAAAACGGAATTAGGGGTATCCAGCAGGGTATCTGTGACAGCACATACGCGCTGAACAACACTATCACCAGCGGATTCAACGGTGTTGACCGCAGCTTATGCCAGATGGGATATCAGCTCCAGGATTGCTGCTGCCAGACACAGCGCGCAATTGACGGCGTAAACTACAATCTGGCTACACAGTCATGTGATACCAGAAATACAATCCAGAACGCAACAAGGGATTTACTGGATAACAACAACAGCAACACCAGGGCTATCCTTGACTTCTTGACCCAGGACAAAATTTCCAGCCTCCAAGCAGAAAATCAGACTCTTAGGTTCCAGGCAAGCCAGACTGCCCAGAACGGCTTTATTGATGCAGTTGGTAACACCATCGTTGCACAGCTTCGTCAGCCGCAGCCTGTACCGGCTTATACGGTTCCAGCGCCATATCCATATGCATCTAACTGTGGTTGTGGATGCAATACTGGATGCGGGTGCTAATGAGAAACGAACAGTTTTACGATAATCTTGCTCTATATGCAACTGCATTGCAAATGATAGATTTGCTTTTACTCGTTGGTGACGTTTCTAATAGTGATATATTAGAAGCGTTGCGACAGCAAAATAAGGAATACATGGAGAAGATTATCAACCAAAACAACCGTATATTGCGTATCTTGTCCGAAAAGGACATGTCTACTGAATAGTAGTATTACACACATAGAGGGGTAGGCACAGGCTTGCCCTTCTGTGCATATAAGGAGGATTTTATTATGGCAGATTTTGTAACTGCTGGCACACAGACTGTTGAAGTCAATGGAAGTGTACTGTTTGCAGCAAACCGGGTATATTCCTGTAATTGCCCAAATATAAGGCACGAGCCACTTTCTGGGAGAGTGGTTTTACTTCCTGGCCTGTACCGTGTAGGCTTTAACGGAAACTTTTCCGCAGCCGCAGCAGGTGACGTTATCTTTGAAGTGCAGCAGGACGGCGAAGGCATTCCCGGTGCAAGAATACAGAACACAGTTGCCACCGGCGCAACAATCAATGGAGCAGCAACTGTAGAAGTAAGGGTGTGCAAACCATGTTGCGCTACCTTATCGGTAAAAAACGTTGGAGCCACAGCGGCGACAGTATCAGACGCTAACCTTGTTGTTAGCAGAATAGGTTAAGGGGGTAAGGCTATGAGTTATAAGATGATGCAGAATATCCATGAAGAGCTGGATAAGATTGCGGAAAAGGGCCTGAACACTAGCAACCTTGAAACCGCATACAAACTGATAGACATGTGGAAAGACATGGAGAATGTAGAGTACTGGAAGTGCAAAGAAGAGTACTACAATCAGGTAATGGACGAAATGGACGGCGGAGAATACAGCGAAGCGCGTCGCAAGCGCGACAGCATGGGACGTTATAGCCGTGCTGATGGAATGTCGCAGGACTATGATAGTGACAGTTCTTATCGCGGCACACGCGGGAAACATTACGTCAGAGGACACTACAGCCGTGCGACCGGTCCGGCCTATGACGACTACATGAATCAGAAGCAGAGCTACAGAAGCGGCGGGAAAGATGAAGATTGCAAGCGGCGTATGCTTGCGGCACTTGAACATCACATGGATGAATTGACCGAGGAACTGGGCGAGATGAGCCGTGACGCTGAGTGCAGAGAGGAAAGGGAGGTCATGAAACGCTATATAGAAAAACTGCGTAACATGATGTAATCTAAAAGGCAGGATTAACTTCCTGCCTTTTTATGATGAATTTGTACCGGACGCGTCAAAGCGTCTAGAATATCCCATCCTCTGTATATGCGGCTATGTACCCTTGTATAAGGAACTCCGTATTTTCTGCACCAATTTGCTAGAGAGTTTGTAACGCCGTTTATTGTGAACATTAAATTCCTATTTGTATTATTTCCTTGTTGAACATCTGTAGCCAATCTACAATTTGATGGCTCATATCCCTTGGCATTATCAATTCTGTCAATAGATAAATTTTCTTCATACCCATTATTTAAAGCCCATTTTTTAAATTTCTTATACTCTTTCCATTCTTGGCAAACAGCTATTCCTTTTTCTCCATACAAATAGTACGACTTGTGTTTTGGGCTATAGCAACGTAACATCATATCATGCCATATACGATAAATCCGAGTATTTGTATCTCCGTGAGTAGTATTTCTTTCTATGGCAACCTCCCTGTTATAACAGCCACATGATTTTGTATGCCCACTAATTAAGTTTTGTTGATGAACAATTACCGAGTTTCCACAGTTGCATTTACATTCCCATAAGGTTTGTTTTCCGTTGCTTTTTCCGGCATACCGTATGGCTACTAAACGCCCAAAACGCTTCCCTGAAATATCATCCACTTTGGGAGTTCTGCAATTTTTACAGCATTTCTCGTAAGGAGATTTTAATGCGAACGCACTTGTTATAAATCGCGTTCCGCAGTCGCATGCACATTCGTATTGAACGTATGATTTTTTCATAGGAAGTTTTTTTAATATAGTCAATTTCCCTATTTTTCTTCCTGATAGATTTTCCTTGTTTATGCAGCCGCATGATTTTGTTTTTCCGTCACGCAGATTCCCAGAATAGATTTTTCGCTCTGTTCCACATTGGCAGCGACATAAATAATACTGATTACCAAGGTATTCTAGGACTGTCCACATTCCAAACTTTTGACCTGTTAAATCAATTCTTTTTGTCATTAAGTAACCCCTTCCTATATTCGATATTATACCATAAGAACGAGAAACAATCAATTGGTATATAGTTAGAAAGTGGGGATAAGAAAAGTAAAATAATCTGGTATAATGAGAGGGGATATCTAACCTTACAAAATGTGGGGACGATTATTCCTTATGAATATAGTAAAATGGGAGTAAGAATAAACAGAAAGGGTGAAAACATGGTAAAAGATGGTTGGGTTTACTGCCCTATATGTAATAATAAGACAAGAACAAAAATAAGAAAAGATACAGAAGCCAAGAATTTACCTGTGTTTTGCCCAAAGTGCAGGAATACAACTGTTATGGATATATATGGAAGTGAAATAAAAAGAATGCAAAGCATTAAATAGAGCCAGTCGCCAGTCGCAGAGCCATACAGATTACAGCAATGTAGTTTGCATGGCTTTTTACTATATTTGAACCTCCCTCCTATAGCACATGTCCTTAACAGAAACAGGTCCTAGCTCATAGAGTAAACGGCCTGTAGGTTGAAAAGCGGATGCAATTTCCGGCATGTGCATTCCTTCTAAAGGCTATCCTCCTCCCGTAATGGAGATAGAAAAAACTTGTCAGTTATGACCTGGACGAAACTGAAAAATGATACGGCATTGTTTTGGTGGGATATCGGCGGGCTGACAGCATTTCAGAGTACATATGCGGCGCAAAAAGGCGTGACGAGGAGTTTTCAAGAAATGCAATCGGGAAATAGCTCAGTTGGTAGAGCAGCAGCCTTATAAGCTGTGTGTCAGAGGTTCGATTCCTCTTTTCCCGTCTAGTCGGGTCGCTCCCGGATGATGTGAGAGCACGCAGAATGCCTCACAGAGAATGACAATGCCTGCTGAAAACTACTGCGATAGTTCCAGGGACTAGGACACGGGACTGAAATTCGCAGTGTGACAATCTAAGCAGGAACTGCATCATGAGGATTCGCCAAGCGGTTAAGGCACCGGGTTTTGACCCCGGCAAAGAAGGAACACTCTTTACGCTGGTTCAAATCCAGCATCCTCAGTTTTGGACACGCCAAGTCCTACAAAATGGCAAACCGTTGGTGGACGGTTACACACCTACAAATAACCTAATAACGGAAAAAAGGAGAATCATCAATGAAAACCGAAGAATTAAAAGCACAGGGATTGACAGAGGAACAGATATCTTTTGTCATGGCTGAAAATGGGAAAGACCTCAAAAAGTTGCAGAAAGAAAACGACAATCTGAGCGCGGACCGGGATACCTGGAAAGAAAAAGCAGAAGCAGCAGAAGCAACGCTGAAAGGCTTTGAAGGGGTTGACCTGGAGACGATGCAGAGGGAAATATCTGACTGGAAACAGAAAGCTACAGAAGCCGAGAAAAAAGCCCAGGAGCAGCTTTACGAGCGTGACTTTTCGGACGCTCTGAAAACGGAATTTGAGGGTATTAAGTTTTCCAGTGAAGCGGCTAAACGTGCAATTATGGCAGAAGTAAAAGAGGCCGGTTTAAAACTGAAAGATGGTAAAATTCTGGGGCTGAATGACCTTTTGTCTCAAATGAAAGAAAAAGATGCTTCGGCTTTTGTTGATGATGCACAGCAGCAGGTACAGCAGAACATGGCGAGGTTTACCGCACCAGTAGGTAAGCAGAATACGCCAGGAACTATGACACGAAAGGATATTGAAGCGATTAAAGACCCGTCTGAGCGCCAGTCTGCAATCGCCAGTAACCTACATTTATTCGGTAAAGGAGAACAGTAATGGCAGCAAAAGCCAATTTAATTACAAGTGCAGACATACAGGTTACGGCTCGCGAAATTGATTTTGTAACACGCTTTGAAAGGAACTGGCAGCACCTCCGGGATATCCTGGGGATTATGCGTCCTATTAAGAAAACACCGGGCGCGGTGCTGAAAAGCAAATATGCAGAAGGAACTTTACAGAGCGGTGCTGTAGGCGAAGGAGAGGAAATCCCTTACAGCAAATTTACAGTAAAGGAAAAGACATATGCGGAAATGACCATAGAGAAGTATGCAAAGGCCGTTTCCATTGAAGCAATTAAGGACCACGGCTATGAAAATGCCGTCCAGATGACAGACGACGAATTTTTGTTCCAGCTTCAATCGGATGTAACAGAACGATTCTATACATATCTGAATACCGGTACACTTACCGGAACAGAAACCACTTTCCAGATGGCCCTTGCTATGGCAAAAGGAATGGTAGAAAACAAATTCAAACAGATGCACCGGAATGTTACAGGTGTGGTTGGGTTTGCGAATATTCTGGATGTATACCAGTACTTGGGGGCTGCTGAAATCACTGTGCAGAATCAGTTTGGTTTCCAGTATCTCAAAGATTTCATGGGATTCAATACAATCTTTCTGCTGTCCGACTCGGAAATTGCAAGAGGAAAAGTAATAGCTACACCAGTGGAAAACATTGTAATGTACTATGTTGACCCAAATGAAAGCGATTTTGCACGGGCTGGACTGGTATATACCACAGGGGCCGGAGAAACAAACCTTATCGGATTCCATACACAGGGTAATTACAACACCGCTGTTTCCGAGGCATTTGCAATTATGGGATTAACTCTGTTTGCGGAATACCTTGATGGTATTGCAGTTATCACCATCAGCGCGGGGGGAGCGTAGCCGCCAGTAATCTATCCCTGGACGCTGACGGCGAAGATTTGACAGGGAGCAAGAAAGCAAGAAGCAGATAAGGAGGAACCGGCATGGCATATGCAGATTATGAGTTTTACACAACAAAATACTACGGCAGTGCCATACCGAATTCCCAATCATTTGATAAGCAGGCAGAACGGGCAAGCGACTATCTTGACCGTATAACATTTAACCGATTGGTTGACGGCCTCCCAGAAAATGAACGAGAGCAGACCAAAATCAAGAAAGCCGTATGTGCCTTAGCTGATAAACTGTATGGTTTGGAACTGGCAGAAAAACAGGCGCTATCTGCCGCCGCTGGAAGCATAACCAGCGGGACCGGCGGCGCAACCACGGGCGTTATCACGTCAAAGTCATCCGGTTCCGAATCAATCAGTTATGCATCTCCGTCTGAAATAGCTAACGGAGCTAAAGCCTGGAGTGCTGTATACTCTGCGGCAGGGGATGAACAGGCAACTAATAAACTCCTGTATGATACAGCAAAGGTGTATCTGATTGGGGTAAAGGACAATGAAGGGATTCCACTTTTATATGCAGGACTGTAAGGTAAATATTCTGGCAACGGAATGGAAAATTGTGCAGCGTGATGAAAAAAAGGATGAAAACCTGGATGGGAAATTTAGGGATGGATATACCGATTTTTCTACACATACGATTGTGATTTGCAATAAAAGGGACGATTGCGAATTAAAGGACTATGAAGGATATAAAAATTCCATATTACGACATGAACTCATTCATGCGTTTTTGTATGAAAGTGGTCTGGATTCTTCAAGTTCAAATACATGCGAAGCTTGGGCAACTAACGAAGAAATGGTTGACTGGCTTGCCATTCAATCTCCGAAGATTTTTAAAGTATTCAGGGAATTGGATTTACTCTGATTTCAGAAAGGCTAAAAAATGGACATTACAACATTAGGAACATGTGTGGCTATTGTGGCCCTGAGCTATGTGGTTGGCCTTGGATGCAAGGCGGCAAAGAAGATACCGGACGAATGGATTCCGGTCATCATGGCTGTTGTCGGTGGCATTCTAGGCGCGCTTGGTATGGGGACAATCCCAGACTTCCCGGCATCGGACTATATCACGGCTGTGGCGGTCGGTGCTGTGTCTGGTCTGGCAGCTACAGGGGTTAACCAGATGTATAAGCAGATGAATAAATAATGGAGGGGATACCTTATGTACAATGCCACGGTGACTGTTTTTAACTATTATGAATCATCCACAACTGGCGTTGGACTTTGGTATCCCCATGTATTATCTGGCGTTGACCTTAATACCGACAAGGGCGCGATACTAAAAAAATATGGGTCAGACAGCACGGACAACGCCGAATTACACATAGTTTACGAATTACAGGATGGCAAACAGATAATCCGCGATGCAGACGGTAAAGAATTGCCGTGGCTCCCTCCGAAGAAATGGAGGCGGCAGGTAAATGATTTGTTGGACGATACCATTACCTTTGATGCATCGGATGATTGTTTTTTTTGGGAAGGGGTATGGGATAGTGGTTCAGTAAACGATGAAGATTATCGTGGCGGGTTTTATGCCTATATGAATAATCAGTATGACTTCGTATATTTGGTATCCTCTGTTGGAGGTCCATACTCTGTGATTCCTCACTTTGAGATATTGGGTAAGTAGTATGACAAGTAAATCGACACATTTTAAAGGCTTTTCCATTATTGATGCTGACATCAAAGTACAGCTTGATTTATCCCGATTTGATAAACAATTCCAGCGTGCGCAGTATGAGCTTGATGGAAATGTAATGAATAGTATGGTGCCATTTATGCCTATGATATCCGGCGATTTTGTTGATATTACCAGAGCTGAAAGTGCCGCGATACAAGGAATCGGAAAAGTATATGCTGCTTATGGACCTGCTGGACCGTTTTTATATCAAGGTAAGGTGATGGTTAGCCCAGTGACAGGCAGTACATGGGCAAAAAAAGGCGAAAAGAAAGTGCTGGTTAGCCAGTATAGCGGAAAAACCAAAGCAAAAGAAGATTTACAGTATACCAAAACAGCGCACCCTAAGGCACAGGCTAAATGGTTTGATGCAGCCAAAAAAGCAGATGGTAAAGAGTGGATAAAGCAAGCCAAGAAAACGGCTGGAGGTGGAAAACGTGGATGATGAACGAAAACCAATCGGGAAAGATGCAAGTGGTTATGATGTATTAACTATTGCAGTAAAGGCTTTGCTTAATCAATTTCCTGGGTTAGACCATCAGCAGTCTCCATATGACATTGTACGATTTGAGCAATTGGAGGATACCAGTGGGATTGCTTTTTCTGCGGATAATGGAGCACTGGTATTTGCAGAAACAGAAGATATATTGGGATTTGTTCATCAGACATGCCAATATCCATTTTATATTGTGTACCGCATTGCAGCAACTAAAGAAAAGCCCAAAATTAACACACAGGAATTTCTTGACACATTTGGAAAATGGTTGTGCAAAGAACCAGTTGAGATTAATGGTGTTTTATACCGGCTGAATGCTTATCCAGAATTGTCGGAAGGAAGAAAAATAACCAAATTGACCAGAGATAATTCTTACAGCCTGGAACCGCAGGACGGTGGCGTGCAGGACTGGATACTTCCGGTATCGGTTGAATATAAAAATGAATTTGAAAGATGGTAGAGCCGGACGCTAAGACGCAGAGCCTTAAGCTATGGCTCTATTTTTTTATCATGAAAGGAGAAAAGCAGTGGCGACATGGACATACGCCGAAGGAGAGGCAAAAAGAAAAGATTTTATGGTGTTTTGGGTAATGGATGGTAATGCATCAACAATCAAAAAAGACACCATCGAGATTATCGGAAAAGGTGTAGAAGATATGCCTATTTCTATGAATCCAGAAACAGAAGAAAGCCAGGATGTGCTTGGAAACAACAACTACGACATTACCGGTTATGCGGAGAGCATGACGGTAGACCCGTTAAATGTATCCGGCGAAAGTAAATATGCCCAGAAGATTGACACACTAATGGAGGAAAGGGCAACGCTGTCTGATTTGCGTTTGAAGTATCTTTGTGTCAAACGATACAAAACTGACAGCGACGGAAAGATGCGTGCCTGGGTACAAGAGGGCGTGGTCGAGTTAGGAGATTTTGCTGGAGGACTTAAAGGCGTTTCGGCAACCCATACAGTCCATTACGTAGGAGATAGGACGCTTGGAGCAGTGGACCCATCAACTATGACCTTTACTGCGGACAGCGCAGAACCTACGTCATTATCAGAATAATGGAGGAAACAAGAGTGCCTAATATACCAATAAAAATCGAAAGTCCGGTTAAATATTATGATTTCACAGACCAGCACGGAGATATACTGGCAACTCTGAAAATTGTCCCGTCAGACCTTGACATATTCGAACGGCAGCAGAATGTGTATAAAGCATTTGAGGATATGTGGAGGGAATTAAAAGAAACTCTTGATAGCAAGAAAAAAGAAGAACTCTCATTAGATACAATCAACAGATATGCAAAGTCTTTGCAAGATAAATTTGATTATCTGTTTAATGCGGATACTTCTGGATTTTTCAAAATCGCCAGCCCCTTTACCCCTATGGAAAACGGCGACCCTTGGGCACTGGTAATCCTTGAGAGTGTAAAAAAAATCATAGAGCAGGAAACTGGTAAGAATTTAACGGAAATGGAAAGTAAGGCCGGGAAATATACACAAGAGTATAATGCCGGTCCGGGAAAATACCCATTTCCCGTAAAATGAATGCGGCGTGGACCCTCCCATATTATCTCCCTGTTAATGGGATAAATTATGAAATCCGTGAGGATTTCCGGGCGGTACTGGATATTTTGTCAGCATTTGCCGATGAAGAATTATCTGACCCAGAGAAAACACAGGCAATGCTTGAGATTCTTTACTGGCCTGTTATACCGCCTCCGCAGGATTTAGCAGAAGCAGCAGAAAAGGCGTTATGGTTTATTGACTGTGGTGTAGCGCATGAAGATACTCCATCTCCTCGTGTGATTGACTGGGAACAGGACGCAGGAATCATTTTCCCGGCGGTTAACAGGATTGCAGGGTTTGAAACACGCGGATGCCAGATAATCCATTGGTGGACTTTCTACGGATGGTTCATGGAAATTGGGGACGGATTGTTTTCTCAGGTCCTTTCTATCCGGCAGAAGCTGTCAAAAGGGAAGCGCTTAGAAAAGTGGGAGCAGGAGTTTTTACAGAATAATAAAAAGCTATGTGAACTTGAAAAATCCACTGACAAATCTAAAGAAGAATTTGATTATTTTGCAGAGTTGCTAAAGTGAGGTGATATTTTTGCAACCTGATGGAACTGTATTAATAGATACTAAAATCAAAACGGATGGTGCAAAAACAGGAAGCGAAGATATTAAAAGAACTCTGTCTGGAACGATGGATTACATAAAGCTTCTGCCCCAGGCTTTTAAAGATATACCAAGCATAATGAAACATACATTTTCATCTGCTTCGAAATCTATACAAAGCCTTACACCGAGTGTACGCAATTTGCAAGATGAAGTGGACCGGTATAAGGACGCATTGTATTACGCCGAAAAGGCTGGTTATGGACTTGGAGATGCACCATACGACAAAGCATTAGCAGGATTGCAGCGGGCGAAAAAAGCAATGCAGGATTATAAGAAAAAATTGCTCGGTGTTGATAATGAACAAAAGAAAGCAAGCAAAAGTGGAAGTAAGCTCAATAAATCTTTAAAAGGTACTGAGAAAGCATCCCGCGGTGCACGAATGGGGTTGGGCCGAATGCTTGCAACATCTATCTTATTTAGCACTGTATTCCGCTCCATTTCCGCAGTAACAAGCGGATTAAAAGAAGGTATGGATAATCTGGCCCAGTATTCGGATGATACCAATAAGGCGTTATCCATGCTGATGTCCGGTATGACTCAGCTTAAAAACTCTTTCGCCACAGCCTTTTCCCCGTTGGTTGAGTATGCAGCTCCAGCCCTGGCTCAGTTCATTAATTTGCTATCCCAAGCCGTTACCTGGACAGCGCAACTGCTGGCAGCATTAACCGGAAAGGATACATTTGTTAAAGCGGTTAAGGTACAGCAAGATTATGCTGATAGCCTGGACAAGACGAAGGATGAAACCAAAGATGCAGCCAAAGAAACGGAAAAGGCATTAGCACCATTTGATAAGCTGATACAGATAACAACTGGGAAGAAAAAGAAAGAAGATAAGAACGAACTTAAGCCGGAGGATATGTTTACCACAGAGGAAGTATCCAATGACATTAAGTTGCAGGCAGAAGCAATAAAGAATACGCTTGGAAAGCTTTTCGACCCGCTCAAGGAATCATGGCTTGAAAATGGCCCACAGGTAATGAAATCACTGCAAAATACTTTCTCGGCTATTAAACAACTTGCAAGTGATGTGGGCGCATCATTCATGCAGGTGTGGAACGTAGAGGGATATGGGAAAGCAATAACAGATGATTTACTAATCACATTTTCAAATCTGGTTGATACAGTCGGAAATTTAGTCACCAACTTTGATAAGGCATGGGTATCTGGCGATACCGGGACAAACATTTTAAGACACTTGGGGGATATCATTCTTGAAATAACAGGATTTTTCCGTCAGGCATCAGAAAGTTTGAAAGAATGGTCTGCGGATTTAGATTTTACTCCTTTGCTGGAAAGCTTTGATAGGATTTTAATTGCTATAAAACCCATTGTATCAGATGTTGGAAATTTATTATTGTGGTTTCTTAACAATGTATTGCTTCCTATTGCAAAATGGGGAATAGAACAAGCATTGCCGGCAGTATTTGATTTAATTGCGGCAGCATTAAAAGCAATACATAGTGTGATTGATGCACTTAAGCCTTTGGGAATGTGGCTATGGGAAGAATTTTTGCAGCCATTGGGTAAATGGACAGGTAAGGTTATTATATCTGCATTAGAGATGATTGTAGAATGGCTTAATAAATTTTCTGACTGGATTAATCGAAATCAAAAATTAGTTGAAAATATTACATTAGTAGTATTATCGTTTTTTGCAGCATGGAAATTTGCTGAATTTGTTACTGGTGTGTATAACATGGTTCATAGCATATCTTCAATAATAAGCAGTTTAGGTGGGTTGGTTGGAATGATACAAAAAGTAATAGGTGCATTAACTCCTGCTAATGCTGCATTTTTGGCAATTGTTGCAGTTATTGGAAGCATCATATATTTATCTTCACAAGTTGCCAAAGCGTGGGATAAAATGACTCCGGGAGAACAATTAGCAACAAAAATACTGGCAGTAGCAGGTACGGTTGCTTTGTTAATTGCAGTAATAGCAGCACAATTAAAAGATCCTATAGCGCTTGCTGTAGCTGGAAGTGTGGCAGCGTTCGCAGGATTTACCATAGCAGGAATTGCATCATCCGCAAATAGAAGAAGTTCAACTTATTCTGGTTCTGCTTATCCAATGTCTACCTATGCTGCTGTCCCATACAAAATGCCAATGCTTGCAACCGGTACAGTAGTACCACCCAGGGCTGGAATGTTTGCGGCTATTTTGGGAGACAACAACCGTGAAACGGAAGTGGTATCCCCGCTATCAACTATGAAGCAAGCCCTTAAAGAAGCACTGGCAGAAAGCAATATATCTGGTGGAAATCAGATTGCCAAAGCAGAGCTAATACTTGATGGTACAAGGTTTGGTCAGCTCGTAGTTAAATTCGGAAATAACGAAAAGAACCGTGTAGGTGTAAGGATGGTAACGGAGGGGAGTGTATAATGGCGCAGAATGGAAACGGGGTATTTACCATAGACGGTGTCAACCTCCGTCTATGGGTAAAATCCTTAAAGCGAAATTTTTCGGTCGCAGATAGTGAAAATTCTGGACGTTTGCAGTCTTACCGGATGCACCGGGATATCATTGGTACATTTTACAATTATACGCTTGATATTGATGCGGAAAGAAGTAATCCGGCTGACTATGATACGTTTTATGAAATCATATCTGCTCCGGTTGAGTCTCACGATATGGTATTTCCTTATGGACAGGAAACCAAAGAGTTTGAGGCATACATAACAAGCGGGGATGATGAAATAAAAATCAACAAGAATGGAAAAGAAGGGCAGCGTAACCATTGGACCGGGTTATCTATTACCTTTACCGCTATGGAGCCGCAGAGGAGGCCGTGATGTGTTTTTAAAGCAATCCATATTATCTGACGCAGAACAGAACACTGAGGGATTAAAGATTGTTTATGACGACCTGGCCCCTTATGCCAAAGAAAATAGTACAGCATCAATTACAAGACCTGGATTAAGACCGAGATTAGGGCTTCATCCAGGCTCTGGTTTACATCCGCGCGGGACGATAACAGAGCAAGAATTCCCGGAATTAAAGCGGGATGATATTTCTTATCCTGGATACGCTTTATGTTTTCCAAGATTTTCATTGCTAAATGGAAAGTATATTAATTTTCCAGATAATCCGCTTCCTTACGGATACATAAGCCCGGAAGTATCAAATGAGCAGGGATTGTTTGGGTATGTTAAGCAGAGCCAGGGGCTTAAACCTCAAATGGGTTTGCATCCAGGAATGTTTTTATACCCGAAATCAACAACTGAAACGTTGATTGAATCCCCCATGTTAACAGTGACATTTAATCAGAAATTTACTAGTGTAGGGTTGCTTTTTACTTTTAATATGATGTCGGGCGATTATTGCACCAGAATGAGAATTAAGTGGTACTCGGATAATAATCTATTGTCAGATATGGAGTTTTACCCGGATTCAGTGCGATATTTTTGTAATAATTATGTGAGAGGATATAACAAGCTGGAAATCACATTTTTACAGACATCAAAACCAATAAGACCAGTATTTGTTACCAGAATAGATTATGGAATATACCGTGATTTTCTGGACAACGAATTATTGGAAAGAAACTGTTTGCAAGAAATCAATGCCATATCAGAAAGCATAAGTATCAACACTTTGAATTTTACGGTCAGAACAACATCTAATATACCGTTTGATTTGCAAAAAAAGCAGAAGCTTACACTGTATTTTAATGGAGAGTTGATAGGGAATTTTTATCTAAAAAATGGCGCAAGAAAAAACAAAACAGATTACCATATGGACGCGCATGATGCAGTGGGTGTATTGGATGGTAATGAGTTCGCTGGAGGAATATATACAGGCCAGCCGGTTTCTGAAGTATTAGAAAAAATATTTGAGAATGAAGATTTTAATTATTTATTGGATGAATCATTTTCAGATATTCCGCTTTATGGATACATACCGTATACCACAAAGAGAAACGCATTAGTATACATATGCTTTGCTATTGGAGCTATTGCAGATACAAGCAATTATGATGGAATTGTTATATATCCACAGGAGAATGCTTTGAGTGGTGAATTCTTGCCGGATGAAGTGTTTTCCGGTGTTACATTAGAGCATTCTGATATTGTTACTGGAATCAGGCTGACAGTACATACTTATAAAAAATCTAATGAAGCGCAAGAATTATATAATGATACTTTAAATGGAACAGCAGAGATTATTTTTAGCGAGCCTTATCACAGTCTGGACATAGCTGGTGGAATCATTGGTCAGCACGGGGATAACTATGCCTATATAACTGGAACTGGTGGAAATGTAACACTGACTGGTAAGAGATACAACCATCTCACCACATCAATCCTTAAAGAAAATCCAGATATTGTATTTAATAAAAACATCCGTGAAGTAACAGACGCAACATTGGTTTATAGTGGTAATGCGCAGCAAGTGCTTGACCGCGTATATGCATATTATCAGCGAGCAGAAAATGTGGTGGGGGATGTTCTTATTGGAACAAAAAAATTAGGACAGAAAGTCAAGATTGATACAGATTACGATGGATACCGCACAGGCATTATTGAGAGCTACAATTATAGCTTTTCTCCCAACGAAATTAAGGCAGAGGTAAAAATACATGAGTAAGTATTTAGAATCCCTTATTTTTGACCGTACGCAGTCAGACATAATAGAATTAACCGACAAGGCTTACATTGATTACAAAGACCTAAACCGTGTCGAACAGGCAATCAAATGGGTATCTTATGTCCTTAATCAGTACGGATATAGAAATACGATTGTATCTAAGACATGGAAACCGCAGGACCATAGGACGGATTACGAAATGGACCGTCTGAAAAAAAATATAGTTGCAATAAGGAATGCATACTATACAGACAGCAACACCCCGCTAACCCCTGATAAGATAACATACACATCAGTTTATCAGGCCAACGCCATAGAAAGAATCATTTATGATTTGGGGAATCTGATTGTAAAATCCTGTCCAGGTCCAAACCATCTTGCATTCACACTTGGAAGGAAAACATTAGGAAACAGGAGTATAAGCCTATGAGTTTGAAAACTGATTATAAAAATGATAAATTTTCTGGAATGCGTAAATACAAAATTGAAACTGATTCTGAAACCGGACTATCTACATTGGATGATAAAACCGAATATGTGGAGGTAGGGGACATATTCTCTGCTGATGATATCAATAATACAAATAAGGCCATTAACAAGATAGAAGGAACAGTTAATGATATGATTGGGGCAATCAGGCTCGATTTCCCTAAAACTGGGTGGAGCACCCAGGCACCATATAAACAGACTGTAAACAATGCGGGTATAAATGATACGGATGTCCCAGTGCCAATGTTCGAGTATCCTGTCATTAATTCGGAACAGCAACAGAAAGACGTGGACAGAAGCGTGGGGTATATCACCGACATAACAACGAATAATGGATCAGTGACCATTACATGTAATTATAGGAAACCAACAGCAGATTTCATACTTGTATTGAAAGGAATATGACAATGAGAATCGGATTACCGTTTAAAGGAAGTGGGGTTGATGTGACCGGCCTAACCGCTACATCACCAAGAGTCAGAAAAGGAAAAACATTTTATGGAGCTGGGACTGATAATGAACAGTCTGGGACAATGCAAGATGTTGAATCGATTAATAAAAAGATGGACGTAAATGAAACATATAATATTACGCCTGGATACCATGATGGAAATGATACATTCTTCCAAAACCTTGAAACATACAGAGGTGGATTTGTTGACCCTGGTCCTGGTAAACAGGTGATTGAAACAAAAGGAAAATACGTAATGTATGATATTATTGTATTGGAAGTAAGCGGATTGCGACCGGAAGTGATAAAATATGGCGTGACTGTTGGTGAAGGTGAAGGGGCGGTAACTGGTACATGGCAGGGTTTTGTAAGTTAGTGAAATGGATGGTGTATATGGCGAAGTTGGCGTTACATAAATTTGGTAGTCAAGCGAATCTGGATGACTTAACAGCAATGCCAGAGGATGTATTGGAAGGTAATATATTCCTTGGGAAAGGAAGCGAGGAGAAACAGACCGGAACACTTCCAGACAAAAAATCCCCAACAATTATATTGCCGGCAAACGGGGAAATAAAACTTGAACCTGGATATTATTCAGGTGGGAAAATCACCCAGAACATTGAAACATTTAATGCACAGACAATCGGTCCTGGAGCAAAACAAATCACGGTCAAGACTGCTGGAAAATACGGGAATGGTGATATCACTATTAATCCGGTTAAAAACCTAACCCCTTCGGTCATTAAGAAAGGTGAATATGTTGCAGGCGTAGGTCCTGGACTGTGGGAAGGATATGTAAATGAGGACCCATATACCCCATATCTATTCGGGACATTTTATGGCTCACAGGGTATTACATATTTTCGGTATACAACATATAGACAAGGTACTGGTACGGTAAAACTGTCAAAGGACCACATAGAAGCAAGTGCAGGTTCAGGAGAAACAGTCGCATTTGTTTTTGACCTACCCATCAACCTTACAAATGTAAAATCGGTTACGGTCCAAATGTCTGGAACCGGAAAGGTTTGCAAGGTTATGGTATGCCGGAATAGGGTGGAAAACTATATTGAGGAAGCATATCAGTCCGGTTCAAGCGTGCAATATAGATATAATCCGAATCTAGGTGACATATTACTTGATGGGTCAATTGGAAGAAGTAGCTCTTCCGGCGCTGAATGGGAGCAAGAAAAAACATTTACCTTAAGCGGAATAACTGGCAATGCCTACCTGTATATTGGAGCTTCTGGGGCTGCGTTTGACTACAATTTATATTTGGCTAGATTTAATCTGTAAGGAGGTTACATGAATAACATAGAAAATATCCAAGAATATATACCTACTGTGTATGTTAATGACTCTGAGCCGGATTTGGATGAGACAAACTTAAACAAAACAGAACAGGCAATAAAACGGGTAACTGATGCAGCCAATAAAGCAATTGATGCATTAAAGCAACTGGACCGGGAGAAGTTAGCGTTATCTGCTATATCTAACGTATTATCTGATGCTACAGATAAGGTTCCATCATTGGCTTTAGCTAATACAATGCAGCGCGCGATTAATGACTTAAATAGCAATTTAGAGTCCAAGGCCAATGCTGATACAGTGTCTGGATTATCCGCAGACCTGAACAATGTAAAGGAATCCCTGAATCCACTCAAAACAAGCCTTGTGGGAGACATTAACAATAATACCGCGGGAGTTGTCAACATAGTTGCGTGGGATTCCAATACGGCCAGCACCCCCAAGTCCACAGGAAACACTGCGTACGGCAATGGATTCTGCCTTACGTACAGCCTTGGTGATCAGTGGCTATGCCAATTGGCAATGGCGGTTGGCGACCCTAACCTATATACCAGATATAGGCGTGAGGGCGTTTGGAGTGGCTGGACAACGAAATGATTATTTTACGTGTTACTAATAATGGCACACCAATATACAGTTAACGCTGTCATGCTTGAAGGTAGTGTTATATCAATTATAAACGATGTTGCTGCTATTGATCGTACCCTGACTTGTGCGGCTGTGTTACTTGTCACAGGTTGTACTAAAACAATGGGAGCCTTCGAAAAAGATTTTCCAAAAGTTATAGTTTTCTGGGTCACACCTCCAGCCGTTAGCCCTGTATATGACACGGCACCAGAGGCTAAATCCGCGTTTGTGATAACCCTTCGCCAATCAGACCATCCAGGGTATACTGTATCATTGCCATAATACCAACTACGGATATATGATGTTGTGTGTTTGTTGGTTATGATGTCAAGTTGCTGAAAGCAGAAGTCACTACCATTATTAACAACGCGCAAAAATGACCCATTAATGTCTGATACTGGAAAGGTACCAGTAGTGCCAAGCGAAGGAAACAATTGAACTATACAATTTTTAAACAGATTATCTATATTATCTGTATATCTGTTTGCTCCAAAATTGCTATTTGCTATATAAAAACATACCCATGAAAGGAGTAAAATGAACCAATTAAAACTATTAAACAACACAAAATACGACTTAATTACAAACGGGGTGGAAGAATCAGGCGATTACCTAACCCTGTCGTTTCTTCCCGTCCTAGATAGTTTTGAAACGGTAGAATCCGAATTTAATCCGACAAATACAGAAAAAATTTACATACTTGGTTTGGACGGTCAGCCGATGGAAGTAAAAACCGGATTTACTCAGCTGGTTGAGATGCGCAAGAAAATGGATTATGTCATTTCATCTGAAACAGTAAATACCGGAACCGAGGAAGAGCCGAATTATGAAACCAATGAAGTGAAGGATAGCATTATGGTTGTTAAACTTCGTAGGCCAGATATCCGGGATACAGTGCGGACATTGCAAGATACAGTGGATGCAATAATTTTAAATCAGCTGGAGGTGTAACATGTATACAACGTTAAAAAGGTTATATAACAATGGAAAAGGGCCATTAACCGTTGATGAGCTTAACCGGGCTGTATTACTTGGATGGATTACAGAGCAGCAGAAAAACAGTATAATTGGAGGATGATTATGAGAGATATCACATTGTGTCATCCACGCTTACAGCTTTTAGCAGGTCAGTTAGTGGATGAATGTAATAAACAGGGATTAAAAATTAAGATAGGCGAAACATTGCGAACTGTGGCAGAACAGGATGCGTTATATGCTCAGGGCAGGACTAAACCGGGGAACATTGTAACTAATGCTCCAGGCAGTAGCTACAGCTCATATCATCAGTGGGGTACTGCCTTTGATATCTTCCGCAATGACGGAGCTGGAGCTTATAATGAAATTGGTGGATTTTTTAACCGTGTAGGTGCTATCGGTGTATCTTTGGGACTTGAATGGGGTGGAAATTGGAAGTCTCCTGTGGACAAGCCACATTTCCAATTGCCGGATTGGGGAAGTAGCACATCTGGAATCAAGAAACTATATCGCACCCCGGATGAATTTATGAAAACCTGGGTGACAGAGGGACGCACTGGCTGGATTAAGGATAATAACGGCTGGTGGTACCGCAGACCAGATGGAACTTACCCGGCTAATAAGTGGTGTGTCATAAATCACCATTGGTATCTGTTTAACAAAGACGGATATGCTTGCACCAGCTGGCACCGCTGGAATGGAAGTGCATGTGACCCGGATGATGGTTCGGGGGATTGGTATTACTTTGACCCTACACCAAACGGTCCATTGGAGGGGGCGTGCTGGCATAGCCAGGACAATGGGGCACTGGATGTCTGGTACATAGAGGATTCTAATTCAATATAAAAGCGCCAGAACTTGACTCTGACGCTTATATAAATAAAGTACCATCTTCGGAAATATGCAACACAAAATGCAACACGGAGCCTACAAACCGCATAAAACCGTTGTATTTTACGGGTCCGATTCCCGTCAGCAGCTTTTCCATAAAACCTTGTAGATACGGGAAAA
>OAVH01000234.1_pt1 | contig 44271 bp, 36 predicted proteins | sample 1495281 | NCBI WGS metagenome assembly OAVH01 (sample SAMEA2580082, study PRJEB22360) | human gut metagenome | biome: human gut; feature: human-associated habitat; material: faeces | place: Denmark | collected 2008/2010
AAGCGGTCGGCGGGGCCATTGTGGCTCTTGACAGCGGATTGGGTCATATGAGCGAAAACGCCCCTAGGCGAGCAAGGTGACGTGAAAGAGGAGGGAAGCGTACTTTGGTACGCGACCGACGATTGAACGTCAGATTGCCGCCTAGGGGCGTTTGCAGCGTCGAGTCGTTACGGCGTTTGGTAAAACGCCGTAACTGTTAAAGCTGGCGCAGGCCTTCCTCGAGGCCGGTCTTGCTGTCGGTCTTCTCATCGCGCATCTTGATGACGCGGGCGGGGACACCGGCCACGACGGCGCCGGCGGGGACGTCCTCGACGCACACGGCGCCGGCGGCAACGACAGCGCCCTTGCCCACGTGCACGCCTTCCAGGACCACGGCATTAGCGCCGATCATGACATCGTCCTCGATGATGACGGGCGTGGCGCTGGCGGGCTCCACAACGCCTGCCAGCACGGTGCCGGCGCCGATGTGGCAGTTCTTGCCCACGGTGGCGCGACCGCCCAGCACGGCGCCCATATCGATCATGGAACCCTCGCCGATAACGGAGCCGATGTTGATGATGGCGCCCATCATGATGACGGCACGGTCGCCGATCTCGACGCGGTCGCGGATGATCGCGCCCGGCTCGATGCGGGCGTTGATACCCTTAAGGTCGAGCATGGGGACGGCGGAGTTACGGCAGTCGTTCTCGACGTCGTAGTAGTCGATAGAGTCGGCGTTGGCAGCGAGGATGGCCTTGAGCTCATCCCAGTCGCCAAAGACGGTCTTACCACGACGACCGCCGTAGACGTGCGCATCGCCCCAGGCAACCTTCATGCCGGGCTTCTCGCGCACATACAGCTTGACGGGCGTCTTCTTGGGCGCGGTGGCGATGTAGTTGATAATCTCCTGTGCATCCATCTCGGCTGCGTTGCTCATATCTTGTTTCTCCTTTAGCTGGGCTTGGTTAATGATTGGCTAGGCGAACATGACCTGGTCGAAGGTGTAGAAGCCGGGATCACGGACGACGAGCTTCTGAGCGGCGGCCAGAGCGCCGTTGACAAAAATCTGACGGCTTGTGGCGCGGTGGGTGAGCGTGACCTCCTCGTCCTGGCCAAAGAAACTCACCTCGTGCACGCCGGCGACGGTGCCGCCGCGCAGCGAGTGCATGCCGATCTCCTTGGGATCGCGTGCACCGCACATGCCCTCGCGGCCGTAGACGGGGTGATAGCCGGTCTCGGGCTCGGCCTCGACCACGGCGTCGAGCAGTAGCTTGGCGGTGCCGCTGGGGGCATCGACCTTTTGGTTGTGGTGCGTCTCGACGATCTCGCAGTCAAAGCCGGGCAGCTCGCGCGTGGCCTGGGCCACCAGATGGCGCAGAGCGGCGATGCCGATGGAGTAGTTGCCCGAGTGCATGACGCGGGCGTTCTGGCCCAGCTCGCGTAGGCGGTCCATCTGCTCAGGCGTGTAGCCAGTGGTGCCGGAAACGAGTGCGGCGCCCGTACGCTCGACATAGGCAACGACGGCATCAAAGGTCGCGACGTTCGAGAAGTCGATGATCACATCGGCGGCCGGAGCGCTCTCGAGCTCGGTCAGATCAAAGCCGATCTGGGCGACGATATCAAAGACGGGCTGACCGGCGGCATCAACGATGCTCTCGGCAGTGGTGCGGATGAGCGAGCCCATGCGGCCCGTTCCCATAATGACGGTCTTAATCAAGCAGACCAGCTCCCTTCAGAGCATCGGTAAGTGCGGTGCGCGTGTCGTCTGCCATGGGGCACAGCGGCATGCGATAGTTGGCCTCGATCATACCCATCTGGGCGAGCGCTTCCTTAACGGGGATGGGGTTGACTTCGCTAAAGAGGGCGTTGATGAGCGGCTGGCCGGCAATCTGGATCTCGCGGGCGCGCTCCACGTCACCGTCCAGGTAGGCGCGGCACATGTCGTGCACGAGTTGCGGCTGCACGTCGGCCCAAACGCTGATGGTGCCCGAGGCGCCCAGGCTCATGAGCGGTACGGTGAGCGCGTCCTCGCCCGAATACATGCGGAAGTCGTTGGACAGCAGGTGCGCGATCTTGGCGGCATAGGCGACGTTGCCCGAGGCCTCCTTGATACCCATGATGTTGGGGTGTGCGGCCAGGCGCTCGACATTGCGCTCGCTGATGCCGCAGCCGCAACGACCGGGGATGTTGTACAAGATGCAGGGGATGTCCACCGCATCGGCTACGGTCTTAAAGTGCTGGTAAATGCCCTCCTCGTTGGACTTGTTGTAGTAGGGGGTGATGAGCAGCAGGCCGTCGGCGCCCAGGCCCTGGTAGGTGAGCGACTTGGTGAGCATCGTCTGCGTGGAGTTGGAGCCCGAGCCGGCGATGACGGGGATGCGGCCTGCGACCTGCTTGACCACGGCGGCAACGACAGAGTTGTCCTCGTCGTCGGTCATCGTGGCGCTCTCGCCGGTGGTGCCCAAGGTGAGGATGGCGTCGGTGCCGTTCTGAAGATGGAAATCGACCAGGCGCTCAAGCGCATCAAAGTCGACGCTGCCGTCCTTCTTAAACGGGGTGACGAGGGCGACGATCGAGCCCTCGAGGTTGTGGACATCCATATTCTTCTCCTTAGCTTCTGCGATCTGGATGCGTTTGTTCCATTGGGCGGCGACGGCTAGGCGCTCGTCCTGAGCGCGACGGCGGGCGCTTTCGGCGCGCGACTTGGCCAGCAACTCGCGGCCGCACGGCAGCACGTCGAGCGTGGCAAAGTAGTCGCCCGGGCGCTCGGCACGACGGATAAGATCCGCCGAGCCATCGGGGCGAAGCAATACCTCTGCGGAGCGCAGGCGTCCGTTGTAGTTGTAGCCCATGGAGTAGCCGTGCGCGCCGGTATCGTGGATCACGAGCAGGTCGCCCATATCGATCTGCGGCAGCTCGCGGTCGATGGCGAACTTGTCGTTGTTCTCGCACAAGTTGCCCGTGATGTCGTACTTGTTCGTGACGGGGACTGTGGATTTGTCGGGGCCACCCGGCTGGCCCATCACCGTAACGTGATGGTAGGCGCCATACATGGCAGGGCGAATCAGGTCGACGGCACTTGCGTCCACGCCGATATAGTCCTTGTAGATTTGCTTTTCGTGGATAGCCTTGGTGACCAGGCATCCGTAGGGGCCCATCATAAAGCGGCCCATCTCGGTGCAGATCGCCACGTCGCCCATGCCGGCGGGAACCAGAATCTCGTCGTAAGCTGCGTGTACGCCCTCGCCAATAGCGTGGATGTCGTTCGCCTGCTGCTCGGGCAGGTAGGGGATACCCACGCCGCCGGACAGGTTGATAAAGGCGACATGCGCGCCCGCCTCGCGCTCCAGACGCACGGCAAGCTCAAAGAGGATGCGCGCGAGCTTGGGGTAATAGTCGTTGGTGACGGTGTTGCTGGCAAGGAAGGCATGAATGCCAAAATTCTCGGCGCCCTTGGCCTTGAGCATGCGGAAGGCCTCAAAGAGCTGCTCGGTGGTCATGCCGTACTTGGAATCGCCCGGGTTGTCCATAATGCCGTTAGAGAGCTGGAACAGACCGCCCGGGTTAAAACGGCAGCTGACCGTCTTGGGGATGGGGCCTGCGACGCGCTCGTGGAACTCGATGTGGCTGATGTCGTCGAAGTTGACGATGGCGCCCAGCTTATCAGCGAGTTCAAAGTCCGCCGCCGGCGTGTCGTTGGACGAGAACATGATGTCATGGCCGGTGATGCCCAGCGAGCGGGCGATCATGAGCTCGGTATAGCTCGAGCAATCGCAGCCGCAACCATATTCGTTGAGAATGGAGATAAGCGCCGGATTGGGATTGGCCTTGACGGCAAAGTACTCCTTAAACCCCGGATTCCACGCAAAGGCGTCGCGCACCTCTTGCATGTTGCGGCGGATGCCCGCCTCGTCGTATAGATGAAACGGCGTGGGGAACTGCTCGACGATGTGTTCGAGCGTCTCCTTGTCCACAAACGGCCGCTTTGCCGCATATGCCTCGTTGGGGGTCAGTGCCATGTCCCGTAAACCTCGCTATCCAGACGGCGCCATCGGCGCATCGAATCCGCATAGCGTGGACCCAATGTCCGGATAGCGCTCCCGCATTGCTGCAGACAGTCCTGCGGGTGTTTCCCGCAGGCCCACCAGGCTGTTCGTGCCCGAAAAACCCAGTTCGGCGGGTTTCGCCTCCCCGCGGGGTCAAAGTCTGCCGACTCGCCCGCGGATCTTCGTGCCCGCGCCTCTATCAAGTGGTAAAGACCCTACCACGTTGCACTTTACCAAACAAGAGTATTCGTATATAACGTTTAAAAAATGCAGGGATATGCTGGAAATAAGGGTGCGGCAATCTTGCGGCACAATAAGATGGCAACTGGCGCGCACCTATGAAAGGAACCTTTATGATCGAGCTCCAAGAACTTCGTCGCTATCGTCGCGACCTGCATCGTATTCCGGAGCTCGATTTCGATCTTCCGCAGACTATCGCCTATATTGAGGGCGTGTTGGCGCCGCTCGCTTGCGAGGTGACCCATCCGTGTCCGAGCTGCGTCTGTGCCTTCTTCGATGCCGGTGTGGGCGCTACGCATGCCACGGCGATTCGCGCCGATATGGACGCCCTGCCCATCGCGGAGGTAACGGGCGTTGCCTTTGCCTCGACGCATCCCGGTAAGATGCATGCGTGCGGTCACGACGGTCACATGGCCATGGCGCTCGCGGCGGCGACTTTTGTCGACCGAGCGATTTGTGAGCAGCCGGGCGCCATCAAGCGCAACGTACTTTTTGTGTTTCAGCCGGCCGAGGAAACGACCGGTGGCGCCAAGACGGTGTGTGAGAGCGGCGTATTCGAGCGCTATGGGGCAGATCGCATCTTTGGCTTCCACGTGTGGCCCGATTTGCCCGCCGGTACGTTGGCGAGCTGTCCCGGTCCGCTGCTGGCGCGCTCAAGCGAGACGCATATCCATATTCACGGAACGAGCATCCATATTGCTAAGACCTATGGTGTGCCGGTCGAGGAATCGCACGATGCGGCATTGGCGGCTGCCAAGTTCTTGGTTTCCGAGCGCGAGCTCATGGACGAGTTGGGTGCAGACGAGCCCTGCATTGGTAAGTTCGGCCTACTGCAGGCCGGCACCGTCTGCAATGCGGTGGCGGGGGAGGCCTATGTGGCTGGCAGTCTGCGCGTGTTTACGGACGGTATGTTCGACCGTGCGCGCGAGGGCGTGCGCCGCGTGTTGGACGAGGCCTGCGCCGCAACAGGCTGTACGTATGATCTCGACTTTGCCGAGGGTTATCCGCCAGTCGATAACGACCCCGAGCTGTTCGCCCACATTGCGCCTGCCTTGTCCGAGCTGCAGCTTGTGGACGAGCCGCTGCTGATCGCCGAGGATTTTGCCTTCTATCAGCGCTATCTGCCGGGCGTGTTCTTCTTGCTGGGCACAGGCGTGCCGGAGGGTCAAGAAAACCCGAGCGATTCGGATGGCTGTCCCGCCTATGCCACGAGCGCCCTTCACACTGATACCATGCTCTTTGACGAGGAAATCCTGCTCAAAGGCCTCGATGTCTACAAACGATTGCTTGTGATGGAGTGACGATGGGGCGACGCCGACAATCTGCCGTATATAGTCCGGGTGGATGCGGGTGTGGCTTGCTACTGCTTCCGGTTATTGCTGTGAGCATTGGCGTGATGTTTGCGCTTGCCGGGTTGGCAGCAGCGGCACTCGTGTTGCTGATTGTGGCCATTGGCGTGACGGTCTGGCTGTGTCGTTCTCGCGAGCAGCGTCGTGCCGATGGTAAGACCAATGTTGGATGGGCCATCTTTTTAGTCTTCGCCTACCTATTGAGCATCAGCTATTTAGCCTTCTTTATCCTGTTACTTGTAAGCACCTTTACCGGGGAATCCGTCACGGTGGGTTGATGCACTGCCAGCAGACGGTCGTGCAAAGTGCGTTTGCTCGGCGTTCGGATAACCGCATTGGCCGTTCGCCGCAACCTTAGCTCACAGCTAATGAATTCAAGTTCAATCCTTCCTACGATGTGCTGTGTGCCGGCGCGGTAGCCGGATCGTAGGAAGGATGCATGATGAATAAGCTCGAAAACGAAGTGCTGCTGAGCCGTCGCGCTGCACTTGGCGCATTCGCCACCGTCGCCTTGGGGACTGCCAGTCTTCTTGCCGGTTGTGGTAGCGATAAGGCGACCGTCACCGAGGACGCCGACGATGGTGACAAGAAGGAAGAGACGAAGAAGGAAGAGCAGCCTACGACTGACCTGGCTGTTGGCACGACGGTGACCACGGCTGCTGGCCTTTCTGTCGTCGTCGATTCCGTCCAGCCAGGCCTCACAAATTTTGACGGTTCTACCATGACGGGTATTCACGTCACGTACGTCAACAACGGCGATGAGGGCGCGGATTACAATGTCTACGACTGGAAGGGCGAGGACGCCAACGGTGCTCAGCAGAATCAGGGCTACTACAGCGAAGGCTCTGAAGAGCTGCAGTCGGGCACCCTTGCAGCCGGCGGTACTGTTGCGGGCAATATCTATTTTGACGGCGACATCAAAAAGGCTTTGTACTTTGCCAACATGTTTGATAAGTCTGCCACCGCAAGCTGGGTGTTGGCCTAGTATGTCGCTGCCGTTGCGTCGCATAGGGGGTGAAGCCGTATGCCCGATAAGAAGTTGACGGAGGAACTGCTCAATGAGTTGCTCGATGCGCCGAGTATCGACGGCTATATCAGGGAGCACGACTTTGCCGCCCCGTCGCTTTCGGACTACCTTAAGCAACTGCTGCAGGAAAAGGGCTTGGAGCGTTCGCGCGTGGTGCGTATGGCCGACCTCAACGAAACGTTTGGCTATCAGATTTTTACGGGCGCGCGCCACCCGAGTCGAAATAAAGTGCTGCAGATTGCATTCGCGATGGCGTTATCGATGAAGGAGACCAACCGCGCACTTACGGCTGCCGGGGCAAACGTCCTCAACTGCAAGGACCGTCGTGATGCGATTATCATCTTCTGCATCGATCGTGGCTGCAGCCTGCAAAAGGTCAATGAGGAGCTGTATCGCTTTGGCGAGGAGACGGTGAGTTAACGGCTGACTGTTGGTGGCAGGGCCGTCCGCTATATTTCAAACGTGCAGGGCACGGGTGCTACAGGGCGTCTGTGCCCTGCGCTATGATGGACGCTATGGATACTCAGAACCCAACATATTCCGATGATGAGCTGACTGCCGCGCTCGCCGAGCACCTGGCGTCGTTTGACCGCGATGACAGCTATCGCGTGGAACGCGTGCTAAAGCGCTCGGACGTTGAGACAACCGAACTCGTGTGCTTTGAGGGTTCTGGTGGAGGGTCGCTCGGCCCCTTTGTCCGCAAACGCATCGATGCTTCGGCCCAGATTGGCGGGGCATATGAGCGCCTGTTTGCGGCCCAGCGTGCCGGACGGCGTTTTGAGCACCTGCCCCGGATTGTCGATTGCCGCCGTGCGGGCGACGAGCTTGACGTGGTGATGGAATACATTGAAGGCGAGACGCTCGAGGCCTTGGTGGGACGTTTGGGTGCGACCCCCGATTATGCGCGCGGGTTGTTTCCGGCCCTGTGTGATGCGGTGGCAGAGCTCCATGCTGGATTTGGCGAGGTGGGGAAAGCGCCGGCTCCGATTATCCATCGCGACCTTAAACCTTCGAACATCATCGTGTCGGGCGTGAGATATGCCGCCGATGCCGGCATGACCTTCTCGTCGCTGGTGATTATTGACCTGGGAATCGCGCGCGCTTGGCGCGAAGGCGCCGATGCCGATACCGTCAAGTTTGGCACACGGCCCTACGCGCCACCCGAGCAGTATGGGTTTGGGCAGACGAGCGTGCGAAGCGATGCGTACGCGCTGGGCGCCCTGCTGTTCTTCTGCTTGACGGGGCTCGATCCAAAACCGGGGCTCGACATGCGCGAACAATGCGAGATGCGCGGCGTTCCCGCTCCACTGGCCGATGTCATTTGCATGGCGATGGCGCTCGACCCGGCCAAGCGTTTTGCGAGCGCGGGGGCGTTGGGACGGGCGACGCGCGCGGCATATGACCTGAGTTGCCCTGTGCGGCCTCCTGCGCCTGCGCCTCTCTGCACCCCGGCCTCAGAGACGGTATTAACGCCCCAAGGGCCCCAGGGCTCCGCAGGGCTTCCTAAGCCTGCCGCCTCCGCCGCACTCGGTCTGCTTTCTCGCATTCCGGAGCCTCTGGGGCGCATTTGGAATACGCTTGTCTGCCTCTCGCTGCTTGTATTCTTTGCCGGAAGCCACTTTGCCGTTTTTCACCCCACCGGAGCAAACCAAAGCTATCCGACCTGGCTTCTTATAATCGAGTACTTTTTCTTTGTCGATGGCCTTATGGTGCTTATGCATTTTGCGCTGCTCGACAAGCGCCGCCTTCGTCGGCGATTCACGCTGCTTGACAGCTATCGCGGCAAGAAGCTCGCGAAGCTCTGGCTCAAGGCATTGGGCGTGCTGCTCCTATGCATGATCGTCATAGTTGCGGTTGCCAATGCGACCGGTGTTGTTGACACCTCCACTGCCTAAAAGAAAAGGGCCCGTCGGGGCCCTTTACAGTTGCGCTTAGATGCGGTTCATCTGAGCGGCGACCTTGTTGTACCAGTCCTGCCACGTGGGCGGGCAGTACTTTTTGGCCGCTGCAGGGGTAAGGGTGGAGCCGTAGTTGGCACCCAGATAGGCAACATGAGCGGAGATGCCCTCGCTCCAGCTGCCAAAGCTGCGCCAACCGCCGCCACGAGCGCTCCAGCCCCAGGCGTTGTAGGAATTGGCGCAATAAGTGCCCTTGGTGCTCTCGATGCAGGCGATGGCGGGGGACCAACGGGGGTCGACACCGGTATTCCAAGCGGCGACGGCAAAGTTATAGCCCTGGCCTGCCATGGGGGAGCCGGCGAGATAATTGTCGATGCGGCTCGTCCACTCATTAATGAACGAATCGTAATCGGAACTACCGGTATTGGCGTTGTTCACCGTGGTGTCGATGGTGGTGTTGGTGTTGGTGGCCTGGCTGCTGGAATTGCTGCCGCTTACGCCCTCGCCCGAGAGCTTTTCGGCGGCAGCGGCCTTATCGGCCTCAAGCTTGGCAAGCTCGGCGGCATTTTCCTGCTCGGCTTTTGCCTGCGCCTCGCTGCGGAGCTGCTGGGCCTGCGCCAGCGCATCCTCGGCGTTTTTCTGCTCAGCCTCAAGCTGAGACTTGGCCTGCTGGAGCTCAGCCTTGTTCTGCTCGAGTTCGGTTTGCATGTTATTGAGCTCTTCGATCTCGTCGACGCTCGAGCTCGTGATCTGGTTGGTGTATTTGCAGGTCGTGATGAACTCACCCAGGCTCTGCGCGTTGACCAGGAAGCTCACGATGGGATTGGTGCCCTTCTGATACTTGTACAGATCGCGCATGGCGGAGCTTGCCTTGGCCTGCTGCTCGGGAAGCTTAGCCTCGATTTCCTCGATGCTTACCTCATTGGAGTCAATCTGCTTTTGCAGGTCATCGAGTTTTGTGCGGGCGTCATTGTAGGCGCTCGTGGCGGCTTCGATCTTCTGCTGGGCTGCGGAAAGCTGGTCCTGCGTTGCCTGCGAGGCGGCATACGCCGCAACGGGGGAGAGCATCGGCGTGGCCGTCAGCGTAACGGCGAGCGCGGCACTCGTGATGATACGAGCCGGCTTCGACGCAATGAGCGCTGCGTTGCGATGATTCGAATGCTGCATCCAGTCCCTCTGCAATCAATCGTAGGTTATGGTTCGAACGGTATTCTACTACTGCTTTCGACCTCAACTTGAACCTTAAAGGTTCCAAAGGGTCAAGTTGAACTTGAGGCTTTGGCTTTGACCTGCAGTTATGATGAATTGTTGAGAAACCATAGAGTTCAACTTTAACGTTACGGGGGCCTGTTTGAGAGGAGTTTAGGGCTGTAAAAGCTATCTCAACGTGGGGTTTTACAGCTACAGCGCGCCCTCCTGACGAGCCTGCTCAATCTCTTCGAGGGCTTCGGCAGGGGTGAACGAACAGGTGCCGTCGCCGAGTTTGACTACCTGGATATCGTCGCCGATATGGACCTCTCCGCCCTTTAGTACCACGCCAAAAACGCCCTCGTGGGGAAAGATGCAGTCGCCAGCGAGATAGTAGATGGCACAGCGGGTGTGGCAGACCTTGCCGATCTGACTGATTTCGACCAGGACATCGTTGCCAATCTTGAGCTGCGTTCCCAGGGGGAGCGAGAGCAGGTTGATGCCCTGGGTTGTGAAGTTCTCGCCAAAGTCGCCCTCGTGCACATCGAGCCCGCGCGCCTGCGCCGTCTGGATAGACTCTGCAGCTAAAAAGGAAACCTGGCGGTGCCAATGCCCGGCGTGCGCATCGGAGACGAGGCCAAATTGCTCTATAACGGTGTCGTGCCCGTCGGCGACGGGTGACTTACGCGTGCCTTTGTACTTCGACGTGTTGATTGAGACGATACGGGCAGGCCCGTTGTAAGCATCGTTTGCGGTGCGTAGGGGAGCTGCCGTCCGGGCACGATCCGCAAGTTCGCGCTTGGCGGCGTCAATGATGGGGTTGTTGATCGGATGGGCCTGGGGCACGGTGCACCTTTCGACGGGGCGGGCAACATGTTGAATCCTACAACAATGGTAGGTTCATTGCCCATTGTCATACAACGGTGAGCGCCGTCTTCGTGCTGGCCTTCGTGCTGGACAATTACGTTGATTGCCATAGATACGGTGGAGCTTTGGGCGCCGGCGGCTTGGCACGCTAGAATAAATCAGTTGCGCAAAGACCGCCCGTTGTGTGGGCAGTTCATGATAGGAAGTTTCCATGGCATTGCAATTTACAGAGCGCGAGTTCATTCCCGTGCTGCTCGGTGGCGACATCAACGCCTATTCGGTGGCGCGTGCCTTCTACGAGGAGTACCAGGTCAAGAGTCTGGTCTTTGGCAAGTATCAGACGGGTCCCGCGTACCGCAGCCAGATTATCGACTACACGCCCAACGTGGATATCGATACCATGCCCGTGATGCTCAAAACCGTCAACGGCATTGCCCAAGCGCATGCCGATAAGACGATTGTCCTTGTGGGCTGTGGTGACAACTATGTTGCCCTCGTGGCTCAGGCCAAGGATGCCCATGAGTTGGCGGATAACATCGTCGCGCCTTACGCTCCCTATAGCATGCTTGAGCAGTGCCAGAAGAAGGAGATCTTCTACGAGCTGTGCGAGAAGCATGGCGTGCCCTATCCGCACACGTTTACCTTTACCAAGGCGATGCTCAATGCCCAGGGTGAGGCGCCTGCCGAAGTGCTCGACCAGATCGATTTTCCCTACCCGATGATTCTGAAGCCTTCTGATGGCATCATGTGGTGGCAGCACGAGTTCGAGGGCCAGAAGAAGGCCTATGAGATTGCCGACCGCGCCGAGCTGGAACAGGTCATTCGCGATTCGTATGCCAGCGGCTACACTGACGACCTGATCTTGCAGGACCGCGTGCCCGGTAACGACGAGTACATGCGCGTGCTCACCAGCTATTCCGACCGCAACGGCAAGGTGCGCATGATGTGCCTGGGCCATGTGCTGCTCGAGGAGCATCAGCCCCACGGTGTCGGCAACCATGCCTGTATCATTACCGAGCCCAACGACGAGCTCATGGACGGCGTGCGCAAGTTGCTCGAGGACCTTCACTTTGTGGGCTATTCCAACTTTGACGTTAAGTACGACGAGCGCGACGGCTCGTTTAAGTTCTTCGATTTCAACACGCGCCAGGGCCGCAGCAACTACTACGTCACTAACAGTGGCTTTAACGTTGCCAAGTATGTGGTGGACGAGTATGTGTTCAACCGTCCATTTGAGCCGGAGTTTGTGACGGCTCAGGACGAGGCCCTGTGGATGGTCGTCCCCATGGGCGTCGTCGACAAGTACGTCAAGGATCCCGAGCTGCGCGCTAAGGTGCATCGTCTGGACAAGGAGGGCAAGGGCGCCGACCCTTCGTTTATGAAGGGCGACTTTGTCTTTAACCGCTGGCTGCGCATGTGGCACACCAAGCTGCGCCACTTTAAGCTGTTCAAGACGTATTACAAGTAGATGAGCGCGGCGCCCGTCCGGTTTGCATCGGGCGGGCGCGGGTATGATACGCGCAATTGCGCAAGCGTCACCAAGGAGGCGGCGATGGAAAAGCTGGGAGTTATCGGCGGCATGGGCGCCGAAGCCACGTCGTATTACTACGACCAGGTGGTGCGTCATACGGCTGCTGCCTGCGATCAAGAACATATCGACATGGTGGTGCTCTCCAAGTCGACCATGCCCGACCGCACGCTGGCCATTAAGACCGGCGAGCATGCCAAGCTGCTGGCGACCATGAAAGAGTGTGCCCAGGCACTCGAGTCGCTGGGCTGTGCGCACATTGCCATTCCCTGCAACACGTCGCACTACTTCTACGACCAGATCCAGTCGTTTACGAAGGTGCCGATTATCCACATGCCGCGTGAGTCGGTGCGCTATGCTCTGGCCGGTGCGGTGATGGGGGAGTGCGAGTTCGATCCCAACCTGAGTATGCCGGCCGAGCCGGTGCACAAGATTGGCATTATGGGAACCGATGGCACCGTGGGCGCGGGAGTCTACGGCCGCGAATGTAAGGCTGCGGGTGTTGAGGTTGTCTATCCCAGCGAGAAACGTCAGAACGATGTGATGTCGCTTATCTACGATGATGTGAAGGCCGGGCGTGAGCCCGATATGGATAAGTTCGACCGCGTGATGTGGGAGTTTGCCCGTAGCGGCTGCGACCGCGTCATTCTGGCCTGCACCGAGCTCTCGGTGCTGCAAAAGTACCGAGAGATGCCCGAGATCACCCTCGACGCCATGGATGTCCTGGTGCGCGAATCCATCATCCGCAGCGGCGCCCCCTACCGCCTCTAGTTTCCGGCCTGCCAAAAAGGGACAGGTTAATTTTGGTAGGTTTTATCTGGTGAAACAGTAAAGGCCTCGGCTCGTTTGGTGCGAGCCGAGGCCTTTTGCGTTGGGCGGTTGCTGTCGGTGGTGAACTAGAACAGGAAGCCGATGGCGATGAGGGCGATACTGACGATGAGCACGGCGATGTCCAGGCCCTTGATGGGGTAGCGCTTGTACGAGCTGGCGCGCGTACGCAGATAGAAGCCGCGCTGTTCTGCCGCCAAGGCGGTGGCGTCGGTCTTGCCCACGCTCGAGATGAGCAGTGGCACACACAGTGGCAGCATGAGCTTAAGCTTCTTGATGGGGTTCTTGGTGTCGTACTCGACGCCGCGTGCGGTCTGCGCCTCCATGATGGCGTTCATCTCCTGACCAAACACCGGCACAAAGCGCAGCGCCGTGGTAAAGGTGAAGGCATAGCGATACGGCACGTGCAGCACCTCGACGCAGGCGTTGGCAAGGTCATTGAGCTTGGTCACCATGAGCATGAGGATGAGTGGTAACGCCACACCCAGCAGGCGCAGACAGGCCTTCGATCCTGTGACGAGGCCCGTGTCGGTGATAAAACCCCACACCACGTTGCCATCGCGCATAAAGGCCAGCTGGAGCACCAGCATGATAAGCGCGAGCGGAATCAGCAACTTGAGCAGCGAGAACAGACGGTCGACGATGCCGGCATAGGCGCCCAGCGCAAGGGTGAGTGCCAAAAAGCCCAGCAGCGCCACGTAGGTGTCGGACAAGAAGATGCCGACGATGATGGCGGCGGCGAGGCCCAGTTTGACGACGGGATTCAGGCTATGCAGCAGCGTATCGCCCGGCATGTAGTCGATGACGTTAACCACGGTGGACCATCTCCTTGGTAATTCGAACGACATCGGTGACCTCGCTCACCTGCGCAAAAGCGGGGGAGACGGAGGATGCCAAGCGGCGCGAGAGTTCAATGACCTGGGGCGGCTCCACGTAGGCACGCTGCATGAGCTCGATATTCGAGAACAGCTCGTGCGTGCGTCCGCGGTCGAGGATACGGCCGTCGGCCATCACAACGATGCGCTCGGCAAAGTCGGAAACGACTTCCATATCGTGGCAGACCATGATCACGGCGCAGCCGCGCTCTGCCATGGTGCGCACCGTTTCCATGACGGTCATGCACTCACGGTAGTCAAGGCCGCTCGTGGGCTCGTCGAGCACTACAATCTTGGGCTCAACCACTACGACGGAGGCGAGCGCCACCATTTGTCGCTGGCCGCGCGAAAGCGAGAAAGGCGCCTCGTCGGCGGGCAGGCCAAAGCGGTCGATGACGAGCTGGGCACGACGCAGGGCCTCGGCGCGGTCGATGCCGGCAAGCTCCAGGCCAAAAGCGACCTCGTCGAGCACGGTATCCTTGCAGATCTGGCGGTCGGGGTTTTGGAAGAGCGTTGCGACCTCGCGGGCGATGCGGCTCGTGGGGACTGCGGCGGTGTCCAAGCCCGTAACGCGCACGCTGCCCGAGGCGGGTTTAAGCAAGCCCGTGAGCAGTTTGGTAAGCGTGGTCTTGCCGGCGCCGTTTTGGCCGACAATGCCCACGAGCTCGCCGGGGTAGAGCGTCAGACTAAGGTCGTGTACGGCGGCGCCGCCATTGGGATAGGCAAACTCAACATGATCGAAGGTGAGCACGGGTTCGGCGTCCTTGGCATGAGGGCGCAACGACGGGGCATGCGGGGAGCCTGCGGGCGCTTGGGCGTCGCTGGCGGCGTGCGCGGGGTCGACGATGCCCGAAATCAGGTGCTCGGCCTCATCGACATTCAAGCAAGGGGTGCCGCTTGCCAGGCCATCGGCTGCGAGACTATTGAAGATGCGTGTGACGCGGGGGCAGTCGACGCCGATGGCGCGGAGCTCATCGGCGTGTGCGAAGACCTCGTGCGGCTCGCCCTGTAGCGCGATTTCGCCATGATTGAGCACGAGCACGCGGTTGCAATACTCCGAAAGCAGGGCGACTTTTTGCTCAACGACGACGATGGTGATTCCAAGTGTGCGGTTTGCCTCACGCAGCGTCTCGAAGACCAACGTGGAGCTGGCGGGGTCGAGTGCCGCGGTGGGCTCGTCGAGAACCAAGACGCGCGGACGCATGGCGAGGATGGCGGCGATGGCTACCTTTTGCTTCTGTCCGCCCGAGAGGGTGGCGATCTCGCGGTCGCGCAGGTCGCTGATGCCGACGGTCTCGAGCGTTTCGCTCACGCGCTGCTCGATCTGGTCGTGGGGAACGCCAAAGTTCTCGAGGCCAAAGAGCATCTCGTCCTCGACGACCGAAGCGACCATCTGCGTGTCGATATCCTGCAGCACACTGCCGACGATTTGCGACACGTCGGTCAGCGAGACCTCGCAGGTGTCGTGGCCGTCAACCATGACGGACCCAAAGAACGTGCCGGTGTAGTGGTGGGGCACGGCACCCGACAGGCAGGCGGCAAGCGTGGACTTGCCGGCGCCCGATGGTCCGATGATGCCGATGAAATCTCCCTTGTTCACGCTGAGCGAGATGTGGCTGAGCGCCTGCTCGGTCTGCGTGCCATAGGAGAACGAGACATCGTCGACGTTGATGATCGTTTCCATGGATACCTTTCATAGTCATTGGGGACGTTCTTTAATGACTAGTCGTTTAAGAACGTCCCCAAGAGCTAGTCGTTTGGGACAGTCTTTGATGGTGAAGCACGGAGACGGCTTTACGAGGGGCCCCAGGTTGGCGCGAAAGGGGAGCGAAGCGTACTTGGGTACGCAAGCGACGAATGAACGCCAAGATGGGGTGGCTCGTAAAGCCGAGCGGGTTAGTTGAGCCTAAGGGCCTTCTGGATGGGCAGGTAGAGGGCGCCGACCAGAATGGCGTTAAAGACGGCGGTCATGGCGACGACAGGCAGCATGGCGGCAGCGAGCTCGCCCACCACGCCGAGCATTGCCATCTTGATGATCATGAAGATAACGCCCGAGACAAAGGTGGTCACGAAGGTGGCGACAATGGCGACGACAGGCTTAACTTGACCGTTCTTGCCGGCGGCGTTGACGATGGCGGCCATAAGCATGGCGGCGATGCCCTCGGCGGCAAAATCGATGAACGGCGAGGTGGTGGTGATCTGGATCACGGCGGCCGAGATAAGGCCAATGACGAGCGCCTGGCCGATGTTGGGGCGAACGACCAGGATGGTGAGGCAGAAGGCCGAGATGATGAACTCGGGGCTGATCATGCCGCCCGAGATGCCCGAGATGGCCTTACCGACGGTGAAGTTGAGGATGAAGCCGGCGGCAAGCAGGATGGCGAGCAGGACGAGGGCGCGGACGTCGAGTTTGCCGCGATCGGCGGTCTGGACGGTGCGGGGCTGGGTGGCGGTGGTGTTCTGAGACATGGTGAAAATCCTTTCGGAAGGGGAGTACAAGAGTAAAGCGGAGGCGCGTGATGCGAATGCGATCGGGCTCGAGATAGAAAAAGGCCCCCGGTCGAAACCGGAGGCCTTCCAATCACCTAGAGCGCAAAAACAGGCGTGAGGGACTCACTGTCGACCGTTCGTATTCGCATCACGCCACCACCAGTTGTTGAGGGACTTCATCGTGTTCTTCATATCGGTGGCTCCTTTCGTGATGCCGTGGCGCAGTAGCACCTGATTGCTGTTGCGCTGCACTATAGCACAGCAAAGTGTTTGCGGGGAAATCTTTTTTGAAAAGATTTCAGCGGTGTTTCCCGCCGGTCAAAAAGGCGGGCGGGACGAACCGTGCCATCCCGCCCGCACCAGTGAGGGATTACTCCTTGTTGCGGCGATAGAGGATATAACCGCCTGCGGAGATGACGGCAACGCCAGCGATGGCGAATGCGGCCACCATGCGGCCATCAAAACGATCGCCAGTGGTGGGCAGGCCGCCCTTGGTGTTCGTCTTGTTGGTGGTTACCGTGGTCGTGGTATCCGACTTACCAGGCTTCTCGGGCTTGGTGGCGGGCTGCTCGGGCTTAGCGGGCTGCTCGGGCTTGCTGGGCTGATCCGGGGTACCGGGCTGCTCGGGAGTGCCAGGCTGCTCGGGGGTACCAGGCTGATCCGGGGTGACCGGATCGGTGGCAAGAGCGTCCTGGGCGTAGGTGATGGACTCCTTGAGGCCTTTGGTCTCGGTGTTCAGGTCGCTTGGGGTGAAGGGCTGGTCAAAGTCTCCGGCCTTCTGATAGGCGCGCATCTCCTGGAGCAGGGCCTTGCACTTCTTGTAGGTGTTCTCGGTAGCAGCCTTGCCGGCCTTGTTGGCCAGGGCGGTGCGGCCCTCGGTGGTCGTCTCGGCCAGCATGGCGGCGTCAACTTCCTTGTTCTGCTCGATGAGCTCGTTTTGCAGGGCATCGAGGTAGGTGCGGACGCCGGTGGCGAGGGTGGCGCGGTTCTCGAAGCAAAGGGAGCTAATGTCCATGAGGACGTAGTTGATGGAATTCTCGGGCTCCTCGTTGTTTACGATGTCCGCTTCGTCGCAGTGATCGAAGGAGACAGTTTGATCGCTGAAGTACGGGCTAACCTCAGTCATCAGAGCGGAGTACAGCGGTATGGCAACGGAGAACTCGGCGCGCGAGAGCATCTCCCACTGGATGGTTGCAACCTGGGGATCGAGGCCGTTGCGAATCTGGAAGAGGTTGATCTCGGTGTTACGCTCACTGCCAATGCAATAAACACCATCAGTGTTCGCGTTGAGGCCGGGGACGTTCTCGCCGCGGTTGCCGAAGGCGCGAATCAACTCGAAAGTGCTCCAACCAGACTTGCCAGGTTTGAAGAACAGGGGCTGGATTTCGCTGACCATGGCTCCCTTTTGGTCAGGATAATCATCGCTCTTAACTGTGATAATGTCGTAATCTGTGCCTTTGGTCAGCGGGCTACCAAAATAGTTGCGGCCCTGGACATAGCGGGACCACTGGTGAACGCCGGAATCGGCGAGGCTTTCGCCATAGGTTTTGGCGACATCGAACTTGCCGTCGGTGTACTCGGCGAAACCATTTTCTTCGGGCATGGACTGGATCTTCTCAGAATGGAGGCAATTCTCGGTGTCATTGAGGGCGACATCGTAGTTAAGACTGCCAATATTGGGATTGAGTGAGGCCACGTTGCCGGCGAGCTTCATGGCGATCCACTGATGGCCGGAAAGCGCGGCGAACAGCCAGGTCTCGTTGTTGTCGGCGATGATGATCTGGTCGTTGGAGTAGACGCCCTGCTTATCGATCAGGCTGCCGATCAGCTTGACGCCCTCGCGGGCCGTGGCACTTTCGCCCAAGATGACGCTCGCGTAGCTATACTCACCCAAGCCCTTCGTCAGAGGGTCCACGGCTTCGACATCTGCATTCATACTGGTGCTTAGCGTGGCAGAGCAGGATACGCCCATTTCGTTGATGCCGGCCTCGGAGTAGGCATCCCAGCGTCCGTGCCACTGCGAAGGATGATCGCGCACGTAGCTATAACGATACGTGGTCTTGGTCGAGGTGTATGTGAAGTTGGACTCGTCTGAGCCGTAGATATAGCCGGGGCCATGTGAGGGCTCGATGCCGAAGTGTTTGAGGTAACGCGTATCAAAGTCCTCGGCACGGCCATAGTACGTGTTGCCGTCGGCCGTTAGATCTTTGCCCATGTACATCTGCGTGCAGGCGAGCGCAGAGGTCGGCATGGACATGATGGTTGCAGCTCCAAAGGCGAGGCCTATGCCCAGCTTTTTGAGCGCGTTGACGGGGTGAGTTTTCCTCATAATCCCTCCCAGCGTGCGAAAGCCCTCTGTCGCCAGAGGGCTTCAGCCAATAAAGACACTCCCTTAGCGTAACGAATCGGAAACAATATTCATCTATGAAAAATACTTACTCGATAAGCGTAATGAAATATACGATGAGCGGTTAATTATACTCAGTCTGTAGCTTTAGCCAAATAAAGACGCCCTGCAATTACTGCATCTGGATAAAGCGTCTGGAAATACCGAAATGAAAAATCCCCCGCTGTTTGGCAAATGCATAAACAGCGGGGGAGATGATAATCGGATGAATATCATACCAATGTGGAATTACTTCTTCCGGCGGTGGATCACGTTAATCGCATAGCCGACGAGCATGGCCAGGACGATGACGATAAAACCGAGCAGGGGATTGTCGTTCATGGGTTCCTCCTATTTTCCGAGCGGGGAGAATTCGTCGACGATGAGGTCGAGACATTGCGGAAGCGCGCGGGCGCCAAAGACGCCGGAGTTGCTGGAGATAATCTCGCCATCGAACTGCATGCCCAGCGACGGTGTACAGGTAATCTTAGCTTCCTTGGTCTGGATGATCTTGAACTGCGGGCGACCGAGCACCTTGCCGGCGGGGTCGAGCGCAGCGGTGATCACGGTGGGCAGCAACTGCACGGTTTTTACGGGCTCGATGACCGCGATGTCGACCATGCCGTCGTTCATGCGGCAGTCTGGGAACAGGTTGATGTCGTTTTGGATGACCGAGGTGTTGCCTGCCATGCAGCAGATGCCGTCTAGCTCCTCGACAATGCCGTCATGCTTAATCGTAAAGTGCGCCACTGTGGGATTGGGCGTAGCAAGCGCCGACAGGAAGTAGGCGATCTCGCCAATGTCGTTTTTGGTGGGGGCTGCCTTCATCATGATCTCGGCGTCGAAGCCCGAGCCGGCGATGATGATAAAACCATGGCGCTTTTCGTTGCCGTCCTCGTCGAGCCAAAAGAGCTCACCCATGTCGACCTTGACCGTGCGGCCGGCGCGGCAGGCCTTGGCGAGTGCCGCCGCCTCGGGGGCATTGCCTATGTTGTTGAAGAACAGGCATGCCGTGCCAGAGGGGAAGACGAGTGTGGGGACGCCGCATCCGCGCATCTGGTCGAGCACGTTGGAGACGGTGCCGTCGCCACCCGAGACTACCACGCGATCGAACTCGCGCACGTCCGCCACGGCGTCCTCGGGCTCCATGCCATCGCCGATAAAGCGCATCACGACCTCGTCGCCGCCCTGCGCCAGGGCGTGCGTGAATGCGAAGATTTCATCTGAGCTGGGGCCCGATGCCGGGTTGTGGATGATAAGGCAGCGCATACTTACGTTCCCGTTCTGTGACTAACCGAGTATAGTTGTAAGGCAATGCCGATATCCTACCCGTGTTTTTCGGGCCTAACCTTATTCGATGGGTTGATATGTACATTTCCACACATCAGGCTCTACTCGACTTTTGCCAGCGCGCCCGCGAGTTCGACGCGATTGCCGTCGATACCGAGTTTTTGCGCGAGCGCACGTTCCATCCGCGTCTGTGCCTGGTCCAGATTGCCACCCCTGCCGAGAGCGTCGCGGTCGATCCCCTGGTGATCGACGACCTGTCGCCGCTCGCCGAGCTTATGGCCGACGAGAGCGTGACCAAGGTGTTCCACGCTTGCTCGCAGGATATGGAGGTCATGCTCCATACTGTGGGCGTGCTGCCGCGTCCTATTTTTGATACGCAGGTGGCCGCCGCCTTTTTGGGCGAGCGCCAGCAGATTTCCTACGGCGCGCTCGTGCAGACGTTTTGCGGCGTCTCGCTGCCCAAGACTGAGTCGCTGACCGATTGGTCGCGCCGCCCGCTGACCGACAAACAAATTGAGTACGCGATCGATGACGTCAAGTACTTAATCGTGGCTTATACCGAGATGATGAGCCGTCTGCGTGAGCTGGGCCGCGTGGACTGGGTGCTCGACGAGCTACGCCCGCTGGCCGACGAGTCGCACTATCGCGCCGACCGTCACGAGGCATTCCGTAAGGTCAAGCGCATCAACTCCTGCAGCCGCCATCAGCTGGGCATCGCGCGCGAGCTCGCCGCCTGGCGCGAGGACCGCGCCGAGCGCCGCAACATCCCGCGCAAGTGGGTCATGTCCGACGATACGCTGCTGGCGCTCGTCAAGCGCAATCCCGTGCGTGTCGAGGAGTTCCGCAGTATCCGCGGTACCGACCAGCTGGGGGAGCGCGACGTGGACGGCGCACTCATGGCCATCAAGCGCGGCGCGAGCTGCCCTCACGATCGCCTGCCGCTCATGGTGCGCGGGCATCGCCAGATCTCGCCGGAGCTGGAGAGCGTGACGGACCTGATGTATGCGCTCATTCGCCTGGTTGCCGAGCGCTCGGGCGTGGCAACCTCAGTCATTGCCTCGCGCGATGACCTTGCCGACTATATTGAGCATCCCGAGCAGAGCCCCCTGCGCGAAGGCTGGCGCTTTGAGCTCGTGGGCTCGCGCCTGGACGATCTGCTATCGGGCAACATGGGACTCACCGTGAAGGACGGCAAAATCGAGCTACTGTAGGGAAGCCTAACCGCCTGAGTGGGTAGAATGCCTCCAACGTGTAACTCGATTCGGAGGAATTCGCATGCCTTATTACTATGGATATGGCTTTGGTATCGATCCGCTGTACCTGCTGGTTGTTCTTGTCTGTACGGTGCTTGGTCTTGCCGCACAGAGCTATATCAACTCGACGTACAAGACGTGGTCCAAGGTACGATCGGACGGCGACACGGGCGCTACGGTCGCTCGCCGCATGCTCGACGCCAACGGCTGCAACGCCGTGGGCATCAAGGGCGTTGCCGGCGAGCTCACCGACCATTACAACCCGCAGGATAACAACCTGTATCTCTCGGATGCCAACCGTTCGGGCGGGTCGGTCGCAAGCGTCGCCGTCGCCTGCCACGAGGCGGGCCATGCCGCCCAGCGCCAAAGCGGCTATGCCATGATGAAGGTGCGCACCGCTCTCGTGCCGGTCGTCAACTTTACTCAGAATACCTGGACGATCGTGCTGCTCATGGGCCTGTTCATGAACATTGCGGGACTCACGACCCTCGCGCTGATCTTCTTTTCGTTTAGCGTGCTGTTCCAGCTGGTTACGCTGCCGGTCGAGATCGATGCCAGCCGCCGCGCTGTGGCCTACATTGAGCAGTCGGGCATGAGCTCCAAGCAGGTCAACGGTGCCAAGAAGGTGCTGACGGCGGCCGCTCTTACCTACGTGGCGGCGGCGCTCACCTCGATTATTCAGCTGCTCTACCTTATGGCTCGCTACAACAGAAACTCCAACCGATAACAAATTGGCTTGACAGGCGCCGCGGAGATTTGTGTCCCCGCGGCGCTGTACTATGTGTTGGACTTGAATTTGCGCAGGGCCGGAGCCCTTGTGCACGATAACGAAAGGAGGCTGCGTGGCAGGCTGGAATCTGACCGGCAATGCCGTTTCCGCCGAGTTTGACGGTTCGGACGAGCAGGAGCGTAAGGAACTCAGCGTGAGCCAGGCGGTAGAAATCGCCGCCGGTGCGCTCGATGCCATTCCGCAGCTGAGCGTTCTGGGCGAGGTCACGGGCTTCCGTGGCCCCAATGCCCGAAGCGGCCACTGCTACTTCCAGATTAAGGACGACTCGGCCGCCGTCGACTGCATCATCTGGAAGGGCGCCTACCTTAAGCGCACCTTCGACTTGCGCGATGGCATGCAGGTGAGCTTTAAGGGCAGCTTCAATCTCTATAAGGCCACCGGCCGCATGAGCTTTGTCGCTCGCTCGTTTTCGCTGGCGGGGGAGGGTCTGCTGCGTCAACAAGTGGCGCAACTGGCCGAAAAGCTACGCCGCGAGGGCCTGATGGACGAAGCGCGCAAGCACCGCATCCCGGTGTTCTGCTCCCGCGTGGCGGTCGTCACCTCGCTTTCGGGTGCCGTAATCGACGACGTCAAGCGCACATTGCGTCGTCGCAACCCGCTCGTCGAGCTCGTCTGCGTGGGCGCCAAGGTTCAAGGCGAGGGTGCGCCGGCCGAGCTTATTGAGGGCCTGCGCCGTGCCGCCGCCATCACGCCGGCGCCCGACTGCATCTTGCTGGTGCGCGGCGGCGGCTCCTTTGAGGACCTCATGACCTTTAATGACGAGGAGCTTGCCCGTGCGGTGGCGGCTTGTCCTGTGCCCGTGGTGACCGGCATTGGCCATGAGCCCGATACCTCGATATGCGACATGGTGAGCGACCGCCGCGCCTCCACGCCCACGGCGGCGGCAGAATCGGTGGCGCCGGCTATGACGGAGTTGGCCGATGTGCTCGAGGCGCGCCATCAGCGTCTGGGTGCCGCGATGGCATCGATGATTGGGTCGGCCCAGGTCGACCTGGAGATGCTCGATCAGCGCGGTCGCCGCGCCTGGGATACCTATACGGCCCGTCTGGGCGATGCGCTCGATGCGGCTGCGTGCCGCCCGTGCCTCAACGACCCCACATTTATGGTCGATCGTCGCGAATCGGAGCTTACGCTGACCGCCGATCGCCTGTCAGGCGCCATAATACGCTCGGTCGGGACATTCCGCTCCAACTTTGAGCGCCTGCCCGAGCGTCTGGTTGCAAGCACCTCGGGGCTCGATGGCAAGCGCCATGCGCTCGCGCTTGCGAGTTCCCGTCTGGAGCATCAGGGGCGCACGATGCTCAACAAGCCCGCGTCCGACCTGGGCCGTGCGGCAGCCTCGCTAGATGCCCTGTCGCCGCTCAAGGTGCTTGCCCGTGGTTATTCCATCGCGTACAGCGATGATGGGGTGGCCACGAGCGCCAAGACCTTTAAGGCCGGTGACGCCATCCGCGTGCGCATGGCAGACGGCAACGTGACGGCAACGGTCGATACGGTCGAGTAGGCCGCGTTTCATAGCGATAAACCTTTAGGAAAGGAAACAGATATGGCAGAGAAAACCCCGGTCGAGCAGCTTACGTACAAGCAGGCTTCGCAGGAGTTGGAGCTCATCATCCGCAGCTTGGAGTCGGGCGATATGGAGCTCGAGGAGTCGCTCGAGAGCTATACCCGCGGCGTCGAGCTCCTCAAGAGCCTGCGCACCCGCCTGTCCGATGCCGAGCAGAAGGTCTCGGTGCTTCTTAAGGACGTCGACGGCAACGACGTGCTCGCCGACGGCGAAGCCGCCAACACCGACGACAACCTCTCGTTCTAACCATCCCGACCAAATATAATTACCTTGGTCTGTGAGAAAGGAACCAACCATGTGCGATTGCATCTTCTGCAAAATTGCCAACCACGAGATCCCCTCGACCGTTGTCTATGAGGACGACCAGGTCATCGCCTTCGACGACCTCAATCCCCAGGCGCCGGTCCATACGCTCGTGATCCCCAAGAAGCACTACAGCGACATCGCTGATAACGTGCCTGCCGAGACCATGGGCGCCATGGCCCATGCCATCCAGGAGGTTGCTAAGGCCAAGGGCCTGGAGGACGGTTTCCGCGTCATCTCCAACAAGGGCGTTAACGCCGGCCAGACCGTCATGCACTTCCACATGCACGTCCTCGGCGGCAAGAACTTGGGCGAGAACCTTATCTGAGATCGTATGGCCCGTCGTCTTGATTGCCTTTGGAGAAACCTGTGCAGTTGTCTCAACTCGAATATCTTCAAGCGGTAGCGAATTATGGCGGCGTGCGCAAGGCGGCTCGCGCCGTTCATGTGAGTCCGCAGGCTGTTTCGTCGGCGATCAAGAAGCTGGAATCTGAGTATCAGGTCGTTTTGCTCGACCGGTCGACGGGCGAGGCCGTTTTGTCTCCTGCAGGGCGAGAGTTTGCGGGACGCGCGCGCGTAATCCTCGCGCAAGTCGATGATCTCAAAAATTACGCTCGGTCGATGGGGCAGGGTGTTTCGCCCGACGGTCATTTTCGTCTTTACGCCCCCTGCCTTCATGGGCGGGGGCGTCTTTTTGACGAAAACTGGTACGACTCGTTTGAGAGTTCGCACCCCCAGATTCACCTCGACGTGTGGCATCAGCCAACGGCTACGTGTTTTGAGTCTCTTTTGCTCGGGATATCGGATGCGGCTATTTCATTCGAGAAGCCACGGGGCAGCGCCCTTTGTTCGAAATACCTGGGTGAAAAGGAGCTCAAGGTTCTTTCGTGTCCGGTTGGCCATCGTGTCAGGGGCACCATAACCATTCGTGAACTATTGAGCGGTAGGCTTGCTGTCCCCATCAACTTGTCGCCCTGTCTCAATGCAATCAACCAGTGCCCTGAGGCCCAACTCGTTAATTTCCGCTTTCGTGATGTCGAATATGGAAGCGAGAGACAGATTGAGTTTCTTCAAGGCGGGGGATTGATATTGAGCTTTTCTGGCTCCTCTCTTGCATCAGATGGATCCAACGTGGGCGAATGCTCCATTGAGGGCTCGCGCGACGTAACCTTGCCTATCTATTTTTGCTACCGGCAAAACGCCTGGACGGATCGGCATCAGACGGTATTTCTTCACCTGTTGCGCCATCTCGCTTCTTGAGGTTGCTTGGCTTCGTGCCGTCAAATGAATATTGACGATTTGTAACGTATGGCTGACGGTTTTGCCTTCATGCTTTTTGAGACCTCGGCTTGGATTATCGGCCTTTGGAGGAGGAGTATGAAAAACCGTACGGTTTGGCTGTATATGGCGTTTGTTTTCCTATCGAACTTCAGCACCATCTTGTATTTTCTGACGGTTTACCTTGAGTTCGTCGGATTCTCGATGGTCGCGATTTCTGGCATGATGATTGCGTACCAGGTAAGCAAATTTGCTCTCGAGATTCCTACCGGCTATATCGCCGATAGATTTGGGCGAAAGATAAGTGGCCTGGTGGGTATCGCGGGAATGCTCGGATACTACGCTGCCCTGCTCCTCATACGATCTCCTCTGCTTTTGATAGGTGCGTTTGCCCTCAAGGGTTTTGCCGTCGCATGCGTGAGCGGTTCTATTGAGGCAATCTATATCGATTCCGTCTCCCAAGATCAGCTCGTTAGGCTTAATGTGGTTGAGCGATTCGTCTTTTACGCATCTTATGCTCTTTCCGCGTGTGTGGGCGGCTTCATCTCGTCAGAAGGTGCATATTTCATCGGTCTTTCGGCCGATATCTTTACGATGGTATTGACGTTGCTTGTCGTTGCCTGCATTCCCGAAACGAAAGGGAAAGGTAGCGCTGCGGCTTCTATGAGCCAAATTAGCCCGAGGATGATTTGGACTGCCATTGCGGGCAATGGCACGCTTCGCTCGGCGTTCGTCATGGACTGTTCTCAGGCATTTGCTTTTGTCGCTCTGGAAGATTTTTTCTCACTGCTGCTCGCAGCCCGTGGAATGGGTGCCGTCGCTTCGGGCATGACCATTGCGGTCCAGCTCCTTGTCTCCGCCTCCATAGGGTTTATCGTGCCCAGCGTAATTGCTCATGTCGACAAGAGGCTTTTTGCGCGTATTTGCGGCATCATCCGTCTCATTCTAGCTGCTTTGTTTTTAACCCCTTTTATTCCGGTTGACCTGTTGCCCGTTTTCTATGTGCTGCAGACGGTTGCCTACTCGTTATTTGCTCCGATCAAATACTCAGTTTTTCAAAATGCTGCCGATTCATCGATGCTCTGTTCGTTGATTTCGGTTCAAAGCCAGATGGTGGCGGTGGGCGCCGTTCTTTTCTATCTGCTCAATGCTGTGTTGAGTAGCGTTGTGGGTATTCGGGTTGTGCTGCTTGTTGCGCTTGGGATTTCTTCTCTGGCGTATGTCCCCGCGCTATTTCGCCTTACAAGTCGAAGACCATGAGCATGCATGCATCGATAACTTATATATCAACGCAATAAACCCGAGCTCGAGGGCGTTTGGGTTTATTATTGAAGCGTATGTAACCTGGCGGCGCCACACCGCCTGTTAGTAGGGAGACACATGAACGTTCTGGTCGTCAACGCAGGATCTTCGACCCTTAAGTATCAGGTCATCGATACCAAATCCCACAAGGTGTCCGCAAAGGGCTCCTGTGAGCGCGTCTGCTTTACCGGTGGTACCTTCACCCACGCTGCCAACGGCTCCAAGAAGGTGACCGAGAACATCGAGTTCCCCGACCACAAGGTCGCCATCGAGGTCGTCCTGAAGGACCTCGAGGCTAACGGCGTCAAGATCGAGGGCATCGGTCACCGCATCGTTCAAGGCGGTTGGTACTTTGGCGATTCCTCCCTCGTCGACGAGGACGTTCTCGCCAAGATTCGCGAGGTTGCCCCGCTCGCTCCGCTGCACAACAACCCCGAGGCCAACGTTATCGAGTTCTGCCTGGAGCAGTATCCCGACCTGCCCAACGTCACGGTCTACGACACCGCTTTCCATTTCAACATGCCCGAGGTCGCCAAGACCTACGCTCTGCCCAAGGACGTTTGCGACAAGCTGCACATCCGTAAGTACGGCGCTCACGGCACCAGCTATCGCTACATCTCCAAGAAGGTTGCCGAGATGACCAACGGCGAGGCCCGCAAGGTTGTCGTGTGCCACATTGGCTCCGGCGCTTCCCTGTGCGCCATCGAGGACGGCAAGTGCATGGACACCACCATGGGCCTTACCCCGCTCGACGGCGTCATGATGGGCACCCGCTGCGGTTCCATCGACCCGGCTACCGTGTGCTACCTGCAGCGCGAGGGCGGCTACACCTTCGACGAGGTCGACGAGATGATGAACAAGAAGTCCGGCCTTTTGGCTGTGACCGGCGGCAAGACCAACGACTGCCGCAACGTTGAGGAGCTCGCCGCTGCCGGTGACCCTGAGGCTCAGCTCGCCTTCGATATGTTCGTCTACAAGATTGCCGCCAAGGCCGCCGAGATGGCAACCTCCATGTGCGGCATGGACACGCTTGTCTTTACCGCTGGCATCGGCGAGCACGCTCCGGCTGTCCGCGCCGGTGTGGCCGACCGTCTGGCCTTTATGGGCGTCAAGATGGACCATGCCCGCAACGCCCTGCGTGGCGACGGCGCCTGGTGCCTGTCCGCCAAGGATTCCAAGGTCAAGATCTTCGTCATCCCCACGGACGAGGAGTTCATGATCGCTTCCGACGTCGAGCGCATCGTCAACGGCAAGTAATTGATGCAAGGGGAGGGGACTGGATGGCCTTGTGCCGTTCAGCCCCCTTTTATGCGCTTTGAGCGAAGAGTTTAATAGATAATTATTGAACTCTGATAACTTCTTATTAAGGATACGGCCGCCTTATAGGTTTGCCGACCGTACTGTAATCACGAAGGAGTCTCATGAACGTACTTGTTGTCAACGCCGGCAGCTCGAGCCTTAAATATCAGCTTTTGGACACCGATACTCGCGAGGTCTTCGCTAAGGGTAACTGCGAGCGCATCGGCTCGGAGATGGGCATCTTTGGCCACTCCGAGAACGGTGGTGCCAAGCAGACCGAGGAGATTCCTTTCCCCGACCATCGCTCGGCTATCGCGCGCGTGCTCGAGGAGCTCGAGAAGACCGACGTTACGATCGATGGCATTGGCCACCGTATCGTTCAGGGCGGCTGGTACTTCGATGATTCCGCGGTCGTCGACGATGAGGTCATGGCCAAGATCCTTGAGGTGGCGCCACTTGCCCCGCTGCACAACTACGGTGAGGCCGCAGCAATTGAGTATTGCCGCGAGAAATATCCGGAGCTGCCCAACGTGGCCGTCTTCGATACGTCGTTCCATATGACGATGCCCGAGGTCGCCTACACCTACGCCCTGCCCAAGGACGTCTGCGACAAGTACCACGTGCGCAAGTACGGCGCCCACGGCACGAGTCACCGTTACGAGTGGATGATGGCCAAGGAGATCCTGGGCACGCGCTGCCACCGTCTGCTGTCGTGCCACCTGGGCAACGGCGCCTCGCTCGCCGCTATCGAGGACGGCGTATGCCGCGATACCACGATGGGCTTGACGCCGCTCGACGGTCTGATGATGGGCACCCGCTGCGGTTCCATCGACCCGGCCACCGTGTGCTACCTGCAGCGCGAGGGTGGCTACAGTTACCAGGAAGTCGACGACATGATGAACAAGCAGTCCGGCCTGCTTGCCATCTCGGGCATCTCCAACGACGCCCGCGACATCCGCACGCGCGCCTCCGAGGGCGACGAGCGCTGTCTGCTCGCTTTCGACATGTTCGCCTACAAGGCCATGCAGCAGGCCGGCTCCATGATCGCCTCCATGGCGGGCGTGGACACCATTACCTTTACTGCCGGCATCGGCGAGAACGACTGGTCGATCCGCAAGGCCTTCTGCGACTGCTTTGAGTGGCTGGGCGTACGCATCGACAACAACAAGAACCGCGAGGCCGTGGGTAACGGCCCGCAGGTCATCAGCGCCGCCGGCTCTTCCGTCACGGTCATGGTCATCCCCACCGACGAGGAATACATGATCGCCCACGACGTCGAGCGTCTGACCGCGAATAACTAGTGCACTCGTTTGCATGTAAACGAAAGGCCTCCCGAGCAACAGCTCGGGAGGCCTTTTTGCTGGCAGGCGGAAATTTCAGTCCCAAAGTGATCATCACCAGTAATGCCTGCACTCTCAGCAGCGACACCCATCCATTCAGATCCTCAGCTCTAGCTCGTAGCCAAGCCGCCGTCCACTCCAGATGCCCTGATTGCTACGTGGCGGCAGGGGCCCTACAGGGTAAAGCTCTGAAAACATTCCGCAGGACGGAGGAAGCCCCCGCCGCACGTAGTGCGCAGCGGGGGCTTCCGACATGTCCGAGGACGTTTTCAGAGCTTTACCCTGTAGGGCCCCGAGGGGGTATGTCTGCTACTCAGCCATCTGAGCCTGGACGGCGGTGATGGCTACGACACCCACGATGTCGTCGGCAGAGCAGCCGCGCGAAAGGTCGTTGACCGGCTTGGCGATGCCCTGCAGGATGGGGCCGTAGGCGTCGGCACCGGCGAAGCGCTGGACCAGCTTGTAGCCGATGTTGCCGGCCTCGAGGTCAGGGAACACGAGCACGTTGGCCTTACCGGCGACGGAGGAGCCGGGAGCCTTGAGCTGGGCGACGGTGGGGACGATAGCGGCGTCGAGCTGCAGGTCGCCATCGATGGCGAGCTCGGGAGCCTTCTCCTTGCAGAACTTCACAGCCTCCTGGACCTTCTTGGCGACCTCGCCGCCGGCGGAGCCCATGGTGGAGTAGGAGAGCATGGCCACGTGCGGCTCGACATTGCCCATGAAGGTGGACCAGGAGTGGGCCGAGGCGATGGCGATCTCGGAGAGTTCGTCAGAGGACGGGTTGATGTTGAGGCCGCAGTCGGCGAAGATCAGCGTGCCGTCGGTGCCAAACTGCGGGGTGTCGGTGCACATCACGAAGAAGGCCGAGACCAGCTTGGTGCCCGGGGCGGTCTTGAGGATCTGCAGCGCGGGGCGCAGGGTGTCGGCGGTGGAGTGGCAGGCGCCGGAGACCAGGCCGTCGGCATCGCCCATCTTGACCATCATGGTGCCAAAGTAGGTGGCATCCATCACCTGGGCGCGAGCCTGCTCGATGGTGACGCCCTTCTTAGCGCGGAGCTCGGCAAACTTCTGCGCGTACTCCTCGTGCTTCTCGGCGTTGCGCGGGTCGATGACGGTGGCGCCGGGAACGTTGATGTCATCGGGGTTGCCCAGGATGACGATGTTGGCCAGGCCCTCCTCGATGATCTTGTTCGCCGCGACGATGGTGCGCGGGTCCTCGCCCTCGGGCAGGACGATGGTCTTAAGGTCGGCCTTGGCGGCAGACTTCATACGGTTTAGGAAATCGCTCATGTTACTCCTTACAAGCGTTCCGCTAAGCTCCAGGCCCTCGGCTGTACACGAATAAACCCGCTGCTAGCGGGTTTACCTTTCAATTATGTACGCCACGGTGCTTGAGCTTTCCTTGTGTGGCAAGCTCATTATAGGACGCATTAGCGCTATAATCGCTCTGATAAATATGTCTCGACGTATGTTCGAGAAAAAGCCCAGTTAAAAAGCGTGTGGCTTTTGACAAGGAGTATCGATGCAGATTACCTCAGGCCTGCCTGAAGGCTTTAATGCCGGTGCGTACGACATGATCGTTGTCGGTGCCGGGTACGCTGGTGCCGTTTGCGCCCGCCGTCTTGCCGAGACTATCGGCTATCGCGTTGCCGTTCTGGAGCGTCGTAGCCACATTGCAGGCAATGCCTACGACTGCGCTGACGAGGCTGGAATCCTGGTCCACGAATACGGTCCGCACATTTACCACACCTTTAACGAGCGCGTGCACAATTTCCTGTCGCGCTTTACCAAGTGGACGGACTATCAGCACAAGGTGCTTGCCAACATCAACGGCACCCTTATGCCCGTGCCCTTCAACCACGCGAGCCTCAAGCTTGCTTTTGGCGATGAGCGCGGCGAGGAGCTGTATCAGAAGCTCGTGGAGACCTTTGGCAAGGATGTCAAGGTTCCCATTATGGAGCTGCGCAAGAAGAACGACCCGGATCTTGCCGAGGTCGCTGACTACGTCTACGAGAACGTCTTTTTGCATTACACCATGAAGCAGTGGGGCCAGACTCCCGACCAGATCGATCCCTCGATCACCGGTCGCGTTCCCGTCTTTGTGGGCGATGACGACCGCTACTTCCCGCAAGCTCCCTTCCAGGGCATGCCGCAGGACGGCTACACTGCGCTGTTCGAGCATATGCTCGATCATGACCTGATCGATGTATTCTGCGACGTGGACGCTCGCGATCTGTTCGAGATTGACGAGACCACCGTTAAAGTTGACGGCAAGGTCTATGGTGGCGAGATCGTCTACACCGGTCCGCTCGATGAGCTGTTCAACCTCGACCTGGGTGCTTTGCCGTACCGCACGCTCGATATGAAGTTCGAGACGCTCGATATGGATCAGTTCCAGCCCGTGGGCACCGTTAACTACACCACGAGCGAGGACTACACGCGCATTACCGAGTTCAAGAACATGACCGGTCAGGTCCTGCCCGGCAAAACCACCATCATGAAGGAATACTCCAAGGCCTATACGCCCGGCTCGGGCGAGACGCCGTACTACGCCATTCTTGAGCCCGAGAACCGCGAGCTCTATGAGCGCTATCTTGAGCGCGTCCAGAATCTGACGAACTTCCACCCGGTGGGTCGCTTGGCCGAGTATCGCTACTACGATATGGACGCCGTGACCAATTCCGCCCTCGATCTTTCGGATGAGATTATCGCCTGCCATGCATAAAGTCATAACATTCGGTATTCCCTCGTATAACGCCGCCAAGGACATGGACCATTGCATCACCTCCATCCTGGAGGGAAGCAATTACGCCACCGATGTCGAGATTATTGTCGTTGACGACGGCTCCAAGGACGAGACGGCCGCCAAGGCCGATGAGTGGGAGGCCCGTTATCCCGGTATCATCCGCGCGGTGCACCAGGAGAACGGCGGCCACGGTATCGCCGTCCTTTCGGGCCTGCGCGAGGCGCAGGGTACGTACTACAAGGTCGTAGACTCCGACGACTGGCTCGACGGCGCGGCCCTTTCGACCATGCTGTCGATCCTGCGTGGCTTTGAGGAGCGCGACCAGCGCGTCGACCTGTTTATCTCCAACTACGTGTACGAGAAGGTCTACGAGGGCACGCATACCGCTATTGGCTACAAGTTTGCCCTGCCGCGTAAAAAGATTTTCACCTGGGATCAGATCGGGCACTTCCGTCTGGACCAGAATCTGCTTATGCACAGTCTGTGCTATCGCACGGACGTGCTGCGCGAGTCTAACCTGCCCATGCCGCCGCACACCTTCTACGTAGACAACATCTACGCATACGTGCCGCTGCCGCGCTGCAAGACCATCTACTACGCCGATATCGACCTCTACCGCTACTTCATTGGCCGCGAGGGCCAGAGCGTCAACGAGGCTACGATGGTCAAGCGTCTGGACCAGCAGTTCCGCGTTACGCGCATTATGATGGAGTCGTTCCATCTGTACAGCGATGTTGAGTCTTCGCGCCTGCGCTCGTACATGATGGGCTATTTCACCATGATGATGGCGATCTGCTCAGTGCTCACCAAGCTTTCCGAGGAAGAGTGCGCCGATGAGCGCCTGAAGACGCTGTGGAATGATCTGAAGGCTTACGACGAGCGCATGTATCGTCGCGCCCGCTACGGCGTGGTGGGCTTCTTTACCAATCTGCGTGGACGGGCCGGAGACAAAACCACACTCGGCCTATACCGTCTTGCCTCAAAGATCTTCAAATTCAACTAGCTGTCGAGTAATCGCTGCTGATAGGTTGACTGGGCCCCTTGGCCTTTAGTTTGCTACTGCGAACAGTCCTGCTCGCACGGAAAGCACATTAAGTGCTTTCCGGCTCGTGCGGAACTTGTATCAAACTAAAGGCCAAGGGGCCTCTGCTATAAGAATCGATTGTCAGACAGTTTGAATTTGAAGATCTTCGACGCGCGGTACACAGGGGCCTGGGCTGAAAAGAAGCTGGTTGGTAGGTTGCCCGGTGGGGCTTGGTTATGTTTGTCGCGAGTTCCGCACGAGCCGAAGAGCACTTAATGTGCTCTTCGTGCGAGCCAGGACTGTAGAGCAGCAAACATAACCAAGCCCCACCGGGCAACCGGTCAGGTGAGGTTATTTGGCGGCGCCGGGGATGCCGTGGGAGGTTTTGGCGGTTTTGGCTCCGTTTACGATGGCGGTCTGTAGGGCCCTTACAGCGAGCATACCCAACAGGTCGAGGGGCACGGCGGCGCTTGCCTGGGTGTCCAGTTTGCCGCTGGCGAGGGTGTAGATGGTGTCGCCGTCGTTGGTGGTGTGCGTGGGGCGGATGGCGTGTGCGTAGGCGTCTGCGGCCATCTGGGAGACCTTGGTGGCCTGGGCCTTGGTGAGCTCCACGTTGGTGACGATGCAGCTGATGGTGGTGTTGGTGCGGTCGAGCGGCATTTGCATGGAGCCGGCGGCGGCAAATGCTGCGAGCTCCATGTCGACGATCTGGTCGCTATCGGCTGCGGCTCGCATGCCGGCGACCCACTCGCCGGTGAGGGGGTCAACGACGTTGCCGCAGGCGTTGACCGAGACTACAGCACCCACCTTGACGGGACCGAGTGCCACGGCGGCGGCGCCAAGGCCGGCCTTCATGCAGGTGGCAGGTCCCATGAGCTTGCCAACCGTGGCGCCGGTGCCGGCGCCTACGTTGCCCTGCTCAAGGGTGGTGGGGGTGTTATCGAGCGCCTCGCGTACGGCGGCGATGCCGGCATCGATGTCGGGACGAACCGTGGGGTCGCCATAGGCGAGGTCGAAGATGCAGCTGGAGCATACGATGGGCACCTGCGTGGGGCCGACGGGCAGGCCGATGCCGCGGCTCTCGAGCTCGCGGGTAACACCGCTTGCGGCCTCGAGGCCAAAGGCCGATCCGCCCGAGAGGCAGACGGCGTGAACCTTGTCGACGGTGTTCTCGGGGCGCAGCAGGTCGGTTTCGCGCGATGCCGGGGCACCGCCGCGAACGTCGACACCGCCGGTGGCGCCTTCGGCTGCCACGATTACGGTGCAACCGGTGCCGGCCTCCTCGTCCGTATAGTTTCCAAAGCAAAAGCCATCGACATCGCAAACGTCAATGGCTTCAAGCAGTGTGTCCATGTTTTCTCCTATCGGTTTTCCGCCGCGCCTTATGCCCGGTCGGGATCCGTACGGTACGCCAAAATTGTAGGCGCTGGGGGATACCCAGCGCCAGATGCAATTACGAGAGTTTTTGAATCGCGCGCGCGACGCGTGCGATGGGTAGACCCACCACGTTGTAGAAGTCGCCCGAAATATCGTGCACGAGCATGCGTCCGCCTGTGCCTTGGATGCCGTAGGCCCCGGCCTTGTCCATGGGTTCGCCGGAGGCAACATAGCGCTCGATCTGCTCTTCGGTAAGCTCATAGAACGTCACGTCGGTCACATCGACAAACGACAGGCTCTCGGCGGCATGCGGAGCTGTAGCGTCGCCTGCCTTAACGATGCAGACGCCGGTTGCGACCTGGTGCGTGCGGCCCGAAAGCTCGCGGAGCATGGTGCGCGCCTCGTCCTCGGTTGCCGGCTTGCCCAGAATCTTGCCATCGAAGGTGACAATAGTATCGGCCGCGACGGTCAGTTCGTTGGGCTCGGCATGCTCGGCGGCAACGGCGGCGGCTTTGGCGCGTGCTAAGCGTTCAACGAGCGTAAGCGGGGCCTCGCCATCAAAAGGCGTTTCGTCGATATCTGCGGGAATCACGCGAATGTCATAGCCCGCCTCGCGCATCAACTCGATGCGGCGCGGTGATTGCGAAGCCAAAATCATAGCTGAATGCCCTCAGCGACCTTCTCGACGGCCTTGTCGCCGGCGAGCGTGCGCAGCAGCTCAAGCGCAAAGGGGAGCGACTGGGCCATGCCGCTGGCGGTGATGATGTTGCCGTCTTGCGTAACCTTCTCGCCGGTATAGGCGCCTTCGGGGAAGCTTTTCTCAAAGCCAGGGAAGCACGTGGCGTGGCGCCCCTCGAGTAGGTCGAGCTCGCCCAGGATAAACGGGGCGGCGCAGATGGCGGCAACGTGCTTGGTCGCGGCGAACTCGCAGACCACGTCGCAGACGCGCTGATCGGCGCGCAGGTTGGTGGCACCGGGCAGGCCGCCGGGCAGCACGACGCAGTCGTACTCGTCAAAGTTGATCTCATCAAAGAGCGCATCGCAGGTCACGGGGATCTGCAGCGAGCTTACGACCTCACGCGTGGGCATGATCGAGACGAGCGTGGCACGCACGCCGCCGCGACGCATGACATCGACCATGGTCAAGCATTCAATAGTTTCAAAGCCATCGGCGGCGAGAACGGCAACGCTGGGCATGAGGGTTCCTTTCATAGGCGGCATACAATTAGCCGTCTTATACCCCGAAGACCTCCGCTTGCCACGCTCGATTTCCCAATGATTTTTCTGAGCAATGATTAAGTGGCTAGTTGCGCCTAAGGTGGACGACGGTCTCGCAGTGGAAGGTTTGTGGGAACAGGTCGACTGGCGTGATCTTTACGGGGGAGAAGGTGCCTTCTTCGACAAAGCGTTTGAGATCGCGCGCCAGGGTGGCCGGGTCGCAGCTCACGTAGGCGACATCGCGAGCACTCGTGCTGGCGATAAGGTCGATCGCCTCGGGGGCGAGGCCTGCGCGCGGCGGGTCGACCACCAAGACGTCGGCATCCTGGTCGGGGAACTCGCGCACCGCGTCTCCGCCGATGACGTCGACGTTATCGAGCTTGTTGATCTCCAGGTTACGGCGTAGATCGCGCACGGCCGGGCCATAGGCTTCGACGGCGGCGACAAAATCGCAGCGGCGGGCGAGCGGCAGGGTAAAGGTGCCGGCGCCGCAGTACAGGTCCACGGCCAGCTCGTCTTCCTGCGGGTCGAGGGCGCCCATAACGAGATCAATCAAAATCTCGGCGCCCTTGGTGTTGACTTGGAAAAACGACGGGGCAGACAAGCGCATCTGGCCCTCGGCGATGTTCTCGGTCCACGAGCCCTCGCCGGCGAGCATCTCGACTTTGGAGACGCGGCGGGCCTTCTTCTCGCCCTTGCTCATGACGCGCACTACGCTCGTGGGGTGCGCGGCGTCTGCCAGCACGCGCGAGATCTGCGAGCGCGGGAAGGAACCCGTGGGCGTCCAGAGCGCGACCTCGAGCGCCTTGGTGCAGCGCGATGCGCGAATGCCCACGCGTTCGAGCCCCAAGTCATGGCTGCCGCTTAGATAGTTGAGTGCGCCGACGACCGATTTGAGCGCCTTCGGGAAGCGCTTATCGAACAGCGGGCACGCATCGACGGTCACGATTTTGCTGGGGTCGACACCGTGCATGCCAAGGCGCACGCGACCGTTGACGACGGTCGGTTCGAGCTCGATTTTATTGCGGTAGCCCCAGTCGTCCTTGGTGTGGCAGATGGGCTGTACCAACTTATCGACCTGCTCAGGAGCGAACTTGCCGATGCGCTCGAGCGTGGAGCGCAGGTTTTGCTCCTTGGCGGCAAGCTGTGCCGTGTGTGAGAGATTGCCCCACGAACAACCGCCGCAGATGCCAACGAAGGGGCAGGGGGACTGAATACGATCGGGGCTCGGCTCCAGAATCTCGGTCGTGCGGGCGCGCATGAACGACTTGCCGTCCTGTACGACCTCGGCCTCGACGGTGTCGCCTGCCACGGCGCCCTGCACAAAGACGGCCTTGCCGTTGTCGGCGTGCGCCAGCCCGTCTGCGCCGTAGGTCATCGATTCTATAGTGAGCTTCATATTCCTGCCTGTCATTCGTGTTGTTGTTCGCACCATGGTAGCAGGGAAAAGCGCCCCGCATCCGAGGCTTTCCTCAAATGCGGGGCGCTTCTACAAACTGCTTCTACAAACGACTATTTCGTCTTGCCGGTAATGAGCGTCTTAAGACCCAGGCCGATCAGGCCCAGGCCCATGCGCACACGACCGGGGCGATGGCGCTCGATGGCCTTGGTCTTGCCGGCGGGCTTATCGCGACGGGCGCTCGTCTCGGGCGCGGGCTTGGTGACCTGCGGCTCGGTCTGAGGTGCAGGTGCGGGCTCGGGCTCAATGACGGTCGCCTGGACCTTTTGGACCTTGGGTGCTACCGGCTGCGGCTCGGGCTCGGGGGCGGGTTTCGCCTCAATGACGGGCTCGGGCGCGGCCTCGGCGTTGCGGTAGGCACGCTCCAGCAGGGCTTCCTGCGAGTTGAAGGGTTTCTCACCCCCTGTACGCTCCACGGGAACCCAGGTGCCGTCACTTGTCAGGCTGCGGGCTTTCACGTTGTCGCGCAGCTGCATGCCCATGTACTCGTGCACCAGGGCGCGGCAGGTGGGGTCGAGCACGGGGAAGGCGATCTCCACGCGGTGCTCGGTGTTGCGCGTCATCATGTCGGCCGAGCTCAGGTAGATCATGTCCGAGTCCACGCCAAAGGCGTAAACGCGCGCATGCTCCAAAAAGCGTCCGACGATAGAACGGACATGCACGTTTTCGGTCTTGCCAGGAACGCCCGGCTTGAGGCACGAGATGCCGCGGATGATCATGTCCACGCGGACTCCTGCGCACGATGCCTCGGCGATCTTGTCGATGACCTCGCGGTCGGTGAGCGAGTTGAGTTTAAAGAACACGCGGGCGGGCTCGCCAGCGAGAGCGCGCTGAATCTCGCGATCCAGACCGCGCATGATGAGCGGCTTGAGGCCTACGGGCGCCACACCCAGGAAGCGGTAATCGCCGCGCAGATTGCCCAGCGACAGGTTGCGGAAGAACAGGTTGGCGTCCTCGCCGATGCCGGGGTGGGCGGTCATGAGCATAAAGTCGCTGTAGAGTTTGGCCGTCTTCTCGTTAAAGTTGCCAGTGCCCAGCAGCGTCAGACGCGTTAGCGCCATGCCTTCGCGATAGGTGAGCTGGCAGATCTTGGAGTGGCACTTAAAGCCCTCGGAGCCGTAGATGACGGTGCAGCCGGCCTCTTCCAGGCGCTCGGCCCACTCGATGTTGTTCTGCTCGTCAAAGCGCGCGCGGAGCTCCATGAGCACCGTGACTTCTTTGCCGTTCTCGGCGGCATCGATCAGTGACTCGCACAGGCGGCTCTGCTTGGCCACGCGGTAGAGCGTGATGCGCAGCGAGATGCACTCGGGGTCATAGGCGGCCTCGTGCACCAGGTCCAAGAACGGATTCATGGCCTCGTAAGGGTAAAAGAGCAGCTTGTCGTGCTGCAGCACCTGCTCGCGGATGGAGCGGGTCATATCGATGGTGGGGTTGGGCTGCGGCTTAAACGGCGTAAAGAGCAGCTCGTTGCGTAGATGCTCGGGAATCTTGCCCTCAATGCCGAAGACGTAGCCCAGGTCGAGCGGGATATCGCAGGTAAAGACCGAGCGGCGAGAAAGCTCGAGCGCCTTGCGGATGGTCTTGAGCGTCGCCTTCTCGAGCGACCCCGAGACCGCGAGCACTACCGGCTGCAGACGCAGGCGCTTCTTGAGGATGCGCTTCATGTGCTGGCGGTAGTCCTCTTCCTCCTCGACGCCCTCGCCGTCCGGATCGATGTCGGCGTTGCGGGTGACGCGGATGAGCGCGCGATCGAGCGGCTTATAGGAGCCAAAGCAGCTGTCCAGGCAGGCGAGGATGACGTCCTCGAGCAGAATGTAGGAGTAGGTGCCGGTGGGCGAGGGGATCTCGACAACGCGGTTCATCGAGGCGGGGATCTCGATAAGGCCCAGCAGGCTCTCCTCGTCGGTGACGCCGTCCAGGCCACAAGCCAGATAGAGTGCACCGTTGCGCAGGTTGGGGAAGGGATGGCGCGGGTCAATGACCAACGGCGAGATGACCGGCGACACGTAGGCCTGGAAGTAGCGGGTTACAAAGGTGCGCTCCTCGGGCGTAAGCGAATCAACACGCGCGCGGTGAACGCCCAGGGTGTCGAGCTTGCCCTCGATGCTCTTAAAGATGGACTCCCATCGGGTAAGGAGCCCGGGCATTTCGGCCATGACAGCATCGACCTGTTCGGAGGCGGTCATATTGCTCTTGTTGTCGACAGGCTGTTTTTTGAGCTCTGCCAGATCGGACAGGCCGCCCACGCGCACCATGAGAAACTCGTCGAGGTTAGACTCGAAAATCGACACAAACTTTAGACGCTCGAACAGCGGAACGGTCTCGTCGAAGGCTTCGTCAAGCACACGGTTGTCAAAGCGCAGCCAGCTGAGCTCTCGGTTCTGCGTGTACGAGAAGTCGCGCGGCGGTTTGCGCAGCTTTGCGGCGGCTTGCTTTTTTTCGATTTTGCTCGGCATATGCATCTGTCCGTTCAGTCCCCGCAGGGGACGGTTGCCTAACACTATTCACTATTGTCTCAATTTAGTCGACCTATGGCACGGACGTATCGCGTGAACGGTATCTTTACCTACTTCTTACGCTGACAAGCCATAGAGCTGACGCCCGTCGCGTTGTGAAAAACGGTCTATATCCTCACTCAACTGGTGAGTATGTGTGAATAAGAATGATAGGTATCTGAATATCATCGAATACAGACAGAAACACGAACAAGCGTCATTTATATACATAAAACCGTTTTAGATATGCAGTTCTTAATCGAAAGATTGGAGTTGTAATTGCGAATGATTTTTGAGAAAAAAGAGCGTTTACCTTAGAAAAGTTACTTTAGAACGCCGAAGTACATCATGGGGGAATCACATGCGATATACCGTTCATCGCACTTTGTTGACCGTTCGGGGGCGAGGTGGAATTGCGGGTGATTTTTGGATATAACTAGAGCTGTCAGCAAGCAGCGTCCCATATGGAGGGGCGCTGATACATTCGGCCAGTAAGGCCCGAAAGAAAGGTAGGAGGCCATGACGAAAGGTCTGCACGTGCCTTCCGAGATCGGCAAGCTCAGGAAGGTCTGCCTGCACCGTCCCGGCGACGAGCTCCTCAACCTGCCGCCCGACGAGCTCGAGCGACTCCTGTTCGACGACGTCCCGTTCCTGGAGGTCGCGCAGCAGGAGCACGACACCTTCGCCCAGATCCTGAGGGACCAGGGCGTGGAGGTCCTCTACCTCGAGAACCTCGTCGCCGAGGTGTTCGACCAGGTCCCCGGCGCCCGCGCCGAGTTCACCGACCAGTACATCGCCGAGGCCGGCATCCGCGGCCAGCACATGCCGCAGATCGTCCGCGAGAAGCTGGACTCCATCGAGGACAACCTCGAGTTCGTCAAGAAGACCATGGCCGGCATGACCAAGGCCGAGATCGACATGCCCCTCACGGCGTCCACGACCCTCGACTCCCTGGTCAACTCCGAGTCCGAGTCCGACCTGATCATCGACCCGATGCCCAACCTCTACTTCACCCGCGACCCGTTCGCGGTCGTCGGCGAGGGCGTCAACCTCAACCGCATGTACTCGGTCACCCGCAACCGCGAGACCCTGTACGGCAAGTACGTCTTCAAGTACCACCCCGACTACAAGGACGTCTCCCTGTACTTCCGCCGCGACTGCCAGTTCCACACCGAGGGCGGCGACGTGCTGAACATCAACGAGAAGACCCTCGCCGTCGGCATCTCCCAGCGCACCCAGGCCGCCGCTATCGACGTCATGGCCCAGAACATCTTCTGGAACTCCGACTCCAAGGTCGAGCGCATCCTGGCCTTCGACATCCCGGTCTCGCGCGCCTTCATGCACCTCGACACGGTCTTCACCCAGATCGACGTCGATAAGTTCACGATCCACCCCGCCATCATGGGCACCCTGCGCGTCTACGAGCTGACCGCCGGCAAGAACCCGGGCGACGTGAACATCCGCCTGATCGAGGACACCCTCGAGCACGTCCTGGAGGACGCCACCGGCGTCGACCAGGTCAAGCTGATCCCCTGCGGCGGCGGCGACCCGATCGCGGCCTCCCGCGAGCAGTGGAACGACGGCTCCAACACCCTGTGCGTCGAGCCCGGCAAGATCTGCGTCTACGCCCGCAACACCGTCACCAACGACGTGCTGTACAAGGAGGGCCTGGACCTTCTCGTCGTGCCCTCCGCCGAGCTCTCCCGCGGCCGCGGCGGCCCGCGCTGCATGAGCATGCCCTTCTGGCGCGAGGACCTCTAAGGTCTTCAAGGACCCGTACGGGTCATAATACATACATCTAGCTGCCATTAGATGTCTCTCATTGGGGCGGTGCGGGTTTTCGCACCGCCCCAATCTTGTATGAGGAACGTTAACACGATTGGATGACTGCTTTTGTAAGGAGCTTGGCCATGGACATCAAGACGATTGGCGTTGAGGAATGGCTCAACGTTTGGGAGAAGAGCGCTACCTGGGATATCGCTCAGTCGACGATCTCGTCGCTCACCATGGGCGAGCTACGTGCGCTTGACGAGCAGGACGGTGCCACGTTCTACGAGCGCCTGGACCGCGAGAAGATGAACTACGGCTGGATCGAGGGTTCGCCGGAGTTTAAGGCCGAGGTCGCCAAGCTCTATCGTCGTGAGGTCAATCCCGATCACATTCTGCAGACCAATGGCTGCACGGGCGCAAACCTCAACGCCATCATGGCTGTGGTCGAGCCCGGCGACCACGTTATCGCCGAGTGGCCCACCTACGCGCCGCTCTACGAGATTCCGCGCACGCTGGGCGCCGAGGTCGAGTATTGGGAGCTTCGCGAGGAACTCGGCTGGAAGCCCGATATCGAGGAACTCAAGCGCTTGGTGCGCCCCACCACCAAGCTCATCTGCATCAACAACGCATCGAACCCCATCGGTACGGTGCTCGATGCCGATATGCTCGGCCAGATTGCCGAGATTGCCCGCTCGGTGGGCGCCTATGTGCTGTGCGACGAGGTGTACCTGCCGCTTGAGAACACCGAGGCCTTTATGTCGATGGCCGACGTGTACGAGAGGGCCATTGTCACCAACTCGTTGTCGAAGACCTATTCGACGCCTGCGGCCCGCGTGGGCTGGGTCTTGGCCGACGAAGAGGTGTCCAATCGCATCCGTACCTATCGCGATTACACCATGATCTGCGGCGGCGTGTTCAACGATGCCCTGGCGACCTATGTGCTTGAGCACAAGGACGAGATTCTCGAGCGCAACCGCAAGATTGTGCTCGGCAACCGCGATATCGCGCAGGCTTGGATCGATACGCAGCATCGCGTGTCCTGGACGGCCCCGCAGGGCGTGTCCACCTCGTTTATCCAGCTGGATATCCCCGAGGGCGACGAGGAGTTCTGCAAGCGCCTGTTGGCTGAGAGGGGAGTGCTGCTGGTTCCCGGCAGCCGCTTTGAGCTCCCCTGCGGCGCACGCCTGGGCTACTGCGCGAGCGAGGACGTTCTGCGCGAGGGCCTGAGGCTTTTGGGCGAGGCACTGGCGGAGTTCGATCGCTAGGATTCCGATGGTCTTCGGGGGCCTTATCCAAATTAGCCGAAGATAATCGAAAACGGACCCGTTTCATAGGGGAAGCGGGTCCGTTTTTCTATACCGAGAAGTCAAGTTGTTACAAATGGGGCCGTAAAGCGAGCCGGTATCCGCTGGGCCTTATACTGAGTTTCCGGTGAACGGTAATTTATTTACCAGAAATGAATAGGACAAACTTTTTTCTGAATAAAAATGAAAATGGTTGAGATGCGGTGTGAACCGCTAATTCTATTCATAGCTTTATTGGAAATATGCAATTTGAGGATGGTTTAACAAAGTTTAGTTCCATTTGATTTTAGGATTAAAACGCGTTTAAGCACGTAAATACGCTTTATTAAGATGAAGTGTGCCATGCGTGAAGTATATGTGTATGCCGTTCACCCCCTATAAAAAACCGTTCGGGGGCAAGGTGGAAGTATGAGCTGATTTTGGATATAACTAGAGCTGTCAGCAAGCAGCGTCCCATATGGAGGGGCGCTGATACATTCGGCCAGTAAGGCCCGAAAGAAAGGTAGGAGGCCATGACGAAAGGTCTGCACGTGCCTTCCGAGATCGGCAAGCTCAGGAAGGTCTGCCTGCACCGTCCCGGCGACGAGCTCCTCAACCTGCCGCCCGACGAGCTCGAGCGACTCCTGTTCGACGACGTCCCGTTCCTGGAGGTCGCGCAGCAGGAGCACGACACCTTCGCCCAGATCCTGAGGGACCAGGGCGTGGAGGTCCTCTACCTCGAGAACCTCGTCGCCGAGGTGTTCGACCAGGTCCCCGGCGCCCGCGCCGAGTTCACCGACCAGTACATCGCCGAGGCCGGCATCCGCGGCCAGCACATGCCGCAGATCGTCCGCGAGAAGCTGGACTCCATCGAGGACAACCTCGAGTTCGTCAAGAAGACCATGGCCGGCATGACCAAGGCCGAGATCGACATGCCCCTCACGGCGTCCACGACCCTCGACTCCCTGGTCAACTCCGAGTCCGAGTCCGACCTGATCATCGACCCGATGCCCAACCTCTACTTCACCCGCGACCCGTTCGCGGTCGTCGGCGAGGGCGTCAACCTCAACCGCATGTACTCGGTCACCCGCAACCGCGAGACCCTGTACGGCAAGTACGTCTTCAAGTACCACCCCGACTACAAGGACGTCTCCCTGTACTTCCGCCGCGACTGCCAGTTCCACACCGAGGGCGGCGACGTGCTGAACATCAACGAGAAGACCCTCGCCGTCGGCATCTCCCAGCGCACCCAGGCCGCCGCTATCGACGTCATGGCCCAGAACATCTTCTGGAACTCCGACTCCAAGGTCGAGCGCATCCTGGCCTTCGACATCCCGGTCTCGCGCGCCTTCATGCACCTCGACACGGTCTTCACCCAGATCGACGTCGATAAGTTCACGATCCACCCCGCCATCATGGGCACCCTGCGCGTCTACGAGCTGACCGCCGGCAAGAACCCGGGCGACGTGAACATCCGCCTGATCGAGGACACCCTCGAGCACGTCCTGGAGGACGCCACCGGCGTCGACCAGGTCAAGCTGATCCCCTGCGGCGGCGGCGACCCGATCGCGGCCTCCCGCGAGCAGTGGAACGACGGCTCCAACACCCTGTGCGTCGAGCCCGGCAAGATCTGCGTCTACGCCCGCAACACCGTCACCAACGACGTGCTGTACAAGGAGGGCCTGGACCTTCTCGTCGTGCCCTCCGCCGAGCTCTCCCGCGGCCGCGGCGGCCCGCGCTGCATGAGCATGCCCTTCTGGCGCGAGGACCTCTAAG
>OAVH01000235.1_pt1 | contig 44269 bp, 29 predicted proteins | sample 1495281 | NCBI WGS metagenome assembly OAVH01 (sample SAMEA2580082, study PRJEB22360) | human gut metagenome | biome: human gut; feature: human-associated habitat; material: faeces | place: Denmark | collected 2008/2010
GGCGGCGAGGCCTCGCGGAGGCGGGGCCCGGGGTCGCGGCGGGCCCCCTCTCGGCGGAGGTCGAGGCGCTCCAGTCGATCAAGGGGTGCGGCTTCGCGCTCGCCGCCGCCTTCGCGTCCGAGGTCGGCGACTTCTCGAGGTTCCGCTCCGGCAGGCAGGTGACGGCCTACTTCGGCCTCGCCCCGAAGCAGAGGTCGAGCGCGGACTCCGTGCGCCTCGGCGGGATCAGCGGGGCCGGCAACGCCCTCGTCAGGAGGCTGGCCGTCGAGGGGTCCTGGAGCTACGTCCAGGCGAGCCACCAACCGAAGCTGATGCCCAAGGGCAGCGGCGTCCCGCTCGAGGTGAGGATGCACGGGAGGAAGGGTTCCGAGCGCCTGCTCCGGCGCCGCGAGGAGATGCTCGCCAGGGGCATGCCCCAGGCGAAGGCGAACGCCGCCACCGCCGCCGAGCTCGTGAGGTGGCTGTGGGCCCTCGGCGCGATGTGCCGGGAGGCAACCGAATAGACATAGCCCCCGTCCCGGCGAGCCGGGCAGCCTTCGGGGATACCCCCGCTTTCGCTGGGCGCGCGGCAGCGGCCGCATGCGCGTAGTCAGACTTGGGGAGCCCCGCCGAAGGAGAGGATTGCGGGCCGCCGGAGCGGTATCCGCGGATATGAGACTGAGCCGAAGGCGTCGACGACATGCCGGGGGCGGACCGGGACGGGTTCAACGGCAGGCCCCGCCGACCGATTGCAAGCGGTCGGCGGGGCCATTGTGGCTCTTGACAGCGGATTGGGTCATATGAGCGAGCGGCGCCTTGTCGCCCGTATCGGCGAGCTGCTGAGCGCTCGTCCTGGACGAAGCCTTCTTGCCGGAGTTTTCCGCGCCATTCGCCTTTGTCTTATCGGCCGCGGAATCATCCGAGCTACCGGGTTTTGCCGGGTCCTTGGAATCCGACTGGTCGGAATCGGGCGACCCGGGTTTGTCCGGCTCCGGCTGGTCCGGCTGGTCGGGCTCCGGCTTATCGGGCTCGGGCTTATCCGGCTCGGGCTTGTCCGGATTACCCGGATCGGGTCCATCGGGCTTGTCCGGACTCGGTTCGACCGGGTCGGGGTCGACGCGCTCCTGCTTCTTCTTCACCGTCAGCGTACCGGGCTCGACGACAACATCGAAGTTCGGGTCGGTGACCGTCGCCCCGATCTGGTACTCGCCCGCCGGGGAACTCTCGTCGGCGTCGCAGATGTACTCAACCTTCACGCCCGAGGTATCGACCGCACTCTCCAGGGTCGAGGTGAACGCGGGGTTCGCCTCCCCCCTCGAAGCGCTCGGCGTCGTCAACCTTCACCATGAGCTTCGCCGGCGTAATCTTGAACTTGCGCGAGGCGGCGCCGATATACCCGTTGCTTCGCAGCGTGGCTACAGCGCGGTACGTGCCGGCATCGGTCGGGGCCTCACTTGACGAATAGTGCGTGCCACCCGTCCCGTAATACCTAACCCTCAGATCACCCTCGCAGGCCTCGGGAGCCCCCGTGACCTCGGGCGCTTGGGCATCACCGCTGTAGACGAAGTTACCGCCCTCAAACGCGAGCTCAACCCGCTTCGCCTGGACGACCAGCACAAAGTGCGCGGTCACCGTCTCGCCCTGAGCATCCTTACACGTGACGTCGAAGGTGGAAACGCCCGCCTTGGAGGGAGTTCCCGAGAGCGTCAAGCCACCCGACGTGCGGGAAAGCTTAAGCCCATCGGGGAGCTTCGCGTCGTCCCATGTGTACCCATACGGAGCTTCGCCACCTGCGGCGCCCGAAATCGTTGCGCGATACGCGCCGTGCGCACGTGCGATCGGCAGCAGGCCGCCGTTGAACACGAGGGCATCCCGAGGCACAACGGATACGACGGCACGATCGCTGTCCACCTGTGCCTCGGTGCCGAGATAGCGCTGAGTGATGCGGCAGAAATACTCGCCAGCACAATCGTCATCGAGGTTCTCAATGAGGAGCGTCTCCCCCGTTTCGCCCTCGAGCGCCACGGCCTCGCCGTCCACCATGTGGAACCACTGGTAGGACAGTTCGACATCGGCGGCGGAACCCGTGGACGAGGACGCGTGGTCGGCAACGCCCTTACCCGCCTCGGCGGCGACCGAGAGCACGACAGCATCGCCCTCGTGGGCGCTCGCATCCTGCGGCTGGGCGATCACCTTCGGAGCGTCCGCCTTCGCGAACTCGAACGTGACCTCCTGTGAAGCGGTGACGCCACTCAGCGTGACCTCGTACGATCCGCCCTTACAGTCGGAGATGTCGAGATCGACGGGCGTATCCGAGCCGTCCTCAGCGACCGTCACGCACTCGAGGTAGCAGCCCTCGTCGGGCGTCGCCACGATGGTTACACTTTCGCCCGCAGCAACGGTGATCGAGCCGTTGTCGACCGAACCGTTGACAGCCTTTGCCGTCACCTTAATGCGTTCGGGCTTGTTCGGGTTATCGGGCTCAGGGTTGTCCGGGTCGGGATTATCAGGATCGGGGTTGGGATCCGGATTGTCGGGCTCCGGATTATCCGGGTCGGGGTTGTCGGGGTTGGGATCCGGATCAGGATGATCGGGATCCGGATTGTCCGGGTCAGGGTTATCCGGGTTGTCAGGATCCGGGTTGCCCGGGTCAGGCTGATCGGGATCGGGCTTGTCCGGCTGGTCCGGGTCCGGATTATCCGGATCGGGATCGACGGGCTCCTGCTTCTTCTTCACCGTCAGCGTGCCGGGCTCAACCTCGACATCGAAGTTCGGATCGGTGACCGTCGCATCAATCTGGTACTCACCCGCCGGGGAGCTCTCATCGGCGTCGCAGATGTACTCAACCTTCACGCCCGAAGTGTCAACCGCGCTCTCCAAGCTCGAGGTAAACGCGGGATTCGCCTCCCCCTCGAAGCGCTCGGCGTCATCGGCTTTCACCGTTAGCTTCGCAGGCGTAATCTCAAACTCGCAGGCGGCGGCACCGGCATAGCCATGGGCTCGCAGCGTTGCAACAGCGCGGTACGTGCCGGCATCAGTCGGGGCCTCCGTTGAGGAATATTGCGTGCTTCCGGTCCCGTAGTACTTAATCTTGAGATCGCCCTTGCAGACCTTAGGAGCCCCGGTTACTTCGGGTGCCTGCGGCGCGCCGCTGTAGGTAAAGTCGCCATCCGCAAACGCGAGCTTCACACGCTTCGCCAGAACAACGAGCGCAAAGCGGGCAGTCACGGTCTCGCCGCGGGCATCCGTACACGTAATATCAAAGGCAGAAACGCCCGTCTTGTAATGGAGTGCCCGAGAGCGTCAAACCGCCCGATGTGCGGGAAAGCTTGAGCCCGTCGGGGAGCTTAGTCTCATCCCATGTGTACTCGTACGGAGCCTTGCCACCCGCGGCCCCGGCAATCGTAGCGAGGTATGTGCTGTGGGCGCTCGCTGCCGGCAGTAGGTCGCCGTTAAACACAAGGGTGTCCCAGGCCACGATGGAAACGGAAGCACAATCACTATCCGTCTGCTTCTCAGTGCCAAGGTAGCGCTGAGTGATGCGGCAGAAGTACTCGCCGGCCTGCTCGTCATCGAGGTCCGAGAGCGACAACGTCTCCCCCGTCTCGTCATCGAGCGCCACGGCCTTGCCATTCACCATGCGGAACCACTGGTACGAGAGCTCAATCTCGGCGGCAGAGCCCGTGGACGCGGCCGCGCGGTCGGCGACGTTCTTGCCCGCCTCGGCAGCGACCGAGAGCACGGCAGAATCGCCCTCATGAGCGCTCACGTCCTGCGGCTGCGCGACCACACGCGGCACGTCCGCCTTCGCAAACTCGAACGTAACCTCCTGCGACGCGGTAACATCGCTCAGCGTGACCTCGTACGCCCCGCCCTTGTAATCGGAAATATCGAGATCGACGGCCTCGTCCGAACCGGGCTCCGAAACCGTCACCCGCTCGAGATAGCAACCCTCGTCAGGCGTCGCCGAAAGGGTCGCATCCCCGCCCTCAACAACCGTAACCGAAGCATTGTCGACCGAACCGTTGACCGCCTTCGCCGTCACCTTGTAGCGCTCGGGTTTCTTCTTGACCGTCAGCGTGCCGGGCACGACCGCGACATCGAAGTTCGGATCGGCGACCGCCGCATCGATCTGGTACTCACCCGCCGGCGATTTCTTATTCGCCGAGCAGAAATACGTAACCTTAACGTCTGAAGTGTCGCAGCGACTCACCAAGCTCGAGGTAAACTCGGGATTCTCCTGGCCCTCAAAGCGCTCGGCATCGTCGACCTTCACCAGCAACTGGGCAGGCGCAACAGTAACCGTCAGCTCAACGTCTTCGGCGGCAAGATAGTTTCGAGACGCCTTGGCATGGGCGATAACACGTGCCGTACCAGCAGCCTTCACGGTCGCGCAACGCCCCTTGATCGAAATCGGGCTTGCGTCGTCATCCGCGGAGTCAACGAGCTCAAAGCCCACGGGCGCCTGAGCGACGTTGTCGAACACAATGGGATCGCCGCCATAAACACCCGAATAGCTCGTTGTGCCCGTGATGACCTGGCTGGCCTTTGCAATCGAGAACTCGGCGGACTTCTTGCCCTGATAGTTAGGGTCAGTCACCTTAACCGTAACGCGGTAGCTACCGCTGTCGCATGGCTCCAGCGCCGTGGGGCCATAGGACGTTCCATCGACGCCGCGATACGTGACGGAATAGGCGGACGCATCAAGGCCGGCAACCGCAACCGTCGCACCGTGTCGCGCGCCATCGTATGTCGCATCAGACATCTCGATCGAAATATCGACCGGAGCCTTCTCGATCGTGAAGTCGCAACTCGCGTTGCCCACATAACCATTGGCGTCGAGCGTCGCCACTGCACGATACGTGCCGGCATCCACCGGCGCCTTATCAGACGAGTAAAATGTATCGCCCGTGCCCACATACGTTACCGCAACATCGCCCTCGCAGCCCTCGGGTACACCCGAAAGCTCCGGTGCCTGCGCCGTCGCGTTGTAGGTAAAGGCATGGCCCTCAAATGCAAGCGGGGCTTCCTTCGCCTTAACGACCAGCGCGAAGTGTGCAACACGCTTGTCGCCCAGGTCATCGGTGCACCTAATCTTGAAGTGGCACACACCCGTAGCCGAAGGCGCGCCCGAGAGCACCAAAGCGCCCGAACCGTCATCGACCTGCGTCAGCTGCATGCCCTCGGGAACCTCGACCTCATCCAAGTTGTACGCATACGGCGCCTTGCCGCCCGTAGCACCGGCAATGTCGACATGGTACTCATCGTGCGCGGTCGCCACCGGCAGCACACGCCCGTTAAATACAAGCGTTTCTCGGGGCACGATGGATACCTTCGCATGTTCGGTATCCGTCTTTGTCACCGTGCCCAGGTAGCTCTGCGTAATGCGGCAGAAGTACTCGCCCTCGCCCTCGCTGTCGAGCTGGGTAATCGAGAGGGCCTCCCCCGTCTCGCCCTTCAGCGCCACCGCCTTGCCACCATCGTCAGACATGCGATACCACTGGTAGCTCAACTTGACGTCTGCAGCGGATCCAGATGACACGGCCGCATGGACGCGAACGTTGCGCCCCGCCTCGGCGGCGACCGAAAGATCAACCGGATCGCCCTCGTAAGCACTCGCATCCTGCGGCTGCGCAAGGACCTGTGGAGCCGCTGCCTTCGCGAATTCGAACGTGACCTTTTGCGGAGCACTCACGCCACTCAGTGTGACCTCGTACGCCCCACCCTTATAGTCGGAAATATCAAGGTCATAGGCATTGCCGGCCGAACCGTCATCACCTGCCTCTTCGGCAACGGTCACGCGCGTCAGGTAGCAGCCCTCATCGGGCGTCGCCGAAAGCGTCACCTTGCCATCCGTAGCGACCAAAGCAGACTCCGGATCAACCGATCCGTTGACCGCTCGGGCCGTCACCTTGTACTTAGGCGCCTCCGCAAAGCGCGCCTCGACGGTCATGTTGTCCTCGGGGACAAACGTCCAGGTAGCATCCGTGCTCAGCGGCTCACCGCCCAACGACCCGTCGTCATTGCGCGCATACCACCCATCAAACACATAGCCCGCATCGGGAACGGCAGTCAGGGTCGTGGACTCACCGTTCTCGACTTCGTTGGTCACGACATAGCCCAGAGATTCGTCCTCGGAGGAGCCCTCGACGTGTCCGCCCTGACGCGAATCCACCACTGTAACCGTCATCGACGCCCGCTCATAAACGGCCGTAAAAGTACGGTTGCCAAACACCACGCGGTTGATCACCGGCGTAAATCCCACAGGCATGCCGTTCTCGTCGACCCAGTATTTAAACTTCCAACCCTCGTGCGGCACGGTAAACATAATCGCCGCGGAGTGGTAGGAGCCGCCGGTACCAAGCGCAACCATGCTAAAGCCCGCGCCCTTGGGATACGTAGCGACCTGAACATCGCAGCCCGTCTCATAGAACACGGCCGTGAGCTGCCTGTTCTCTTTGGCGGTACCGATATAGAATGCGCTGTAGCTCACCGTGACACCCGCATCGTCGACCCAATGCGAGAAGTGGTACTTCTTCCACGGGATCGCGATCGCTATAAACATGTCGCCCCTGTCGTACGACCTGCTACCGGCAGGAATGCCGTCGACCAGAAGGGCCGTACCGCGGAAGATGGACGAGCCGGTGACGGTAATGGTCACCTGTCCATCGGATTCGAACTGCGCGCAGTACGTTATGCCTTGCGTGGCGGTCACATCGAGGGTCGTTGCGGTCTCGACAATCGAGGTGCCCTTCTTATCGGTGCTCCAGCCCACAAAGCGATAGCCCATACCGGCAACAGCGGTCAGCTCCACCTGATCGCCCACGGCAAAGCTACCGCTGCCCGTAACACGGCAGCCCCTGTTCGAAGCCTTGTCCTTCACCACGACCTCGCCCGTAACGGTCACCTCGTACGGATCGGCAAACACGGCCTGGAGCTCCAACGTATCGTCCTCGAGCCCCTCGACCATATCCTTGTCGAGCTTAACCCAGCAATGGGCGTCGCAGCTCAGCAGCGACTTGTTGCCCTCGGCATCCAGGACATACCAACCGGCAAATCGCTTGGTACCCATAGGCGTAGCGTTGAGTTCGACCGTATCACCGAATTGATAGGAGCCCTCGCCGCTCAGGGTGCTAACGCTATCGTCACTCGCGCTCAAAACGACCTGATAGGACTTAGGCGTAAAGGTCGCCGTATAGGTGGCGTCACCCGTAACCTTAACGGTATAGTCGGCGTTCTCGCTGACTGTCTCGCCCTTGTCGTCCGTCCAACCCGCAAACGAATACCCGGTGTTGGCGATCGCACGAAGCGTTGCGCGGTCGCCGGCCTCATAGCCACCAAAGCCGCTCACGGCTCCGCCCTCGGCAGGCGAAGCAACGGTATGCACGACATACGAACCCGACGCAAAGACGGCATAGAGCGACGTATCCTCACGCACGGTAAATCGATAGGTTTTCTTGGAGCTCACGCATGTGCCGTTACGGAACCAGCCCACAAAAGCCGTATCCTCGGCGGCGACCGCACGCACGGTTGCGACCTGTCCGGCGGCATACGTCCCCGCTCCCTCGAACGAGCCCATGCTCTCTTCGCACGAGACGTCCACCGTGTATTGTTTTGCCGAGAACACGGCTTGGAGCGTCGTGTCAGACGTCGGCACCACGTGATAGGTGCTGTCACGGCTTACCACGGCGCCCGAGGCATCGGCCCAATACTCAAACGCATAGCCCGAAAGCGCATGCGCGGTCAGCGTGGCGGCGTGCCCCGCCTCAACGGTACCTGTACCCTCGACCCAGCCGGCGACGCTCGATTCGACCAGCGAACCGATGCCGGAATCGACTACCGTCGTGGCGTCGACTTCATAGCTTTTTGCCATAAAGCGAGCGACGTGCACATGGGTGCGCTCCTGATGGCAGGTGAACTCCGCATCGGCAGACTCAAACGTGCCGTCGGCCGTATACCAACCAGTAAAGACGTAACCGGGATTGGGCGTCGCCTTAAGGGCAACCTCCGCGCCGCGGTCGGCAAGGATTCGGCTCGCCTTGACGGTGCCGCCCTCCGCAGGATCGGCGAGGGGCACGCAGACGGTATCAATAGGCACAAAGGCCGCGGTAATAACGCAGTGCCCGGTTTTACCGCGAGCTTTGGCGACCAACGAGGTCTCGTGCTTAAGGCTCTTCAGGCGACCATTGACGTACCAACCCCAGAACAAAAAGCCTGGATGGGCCTTGGCCGTCAGGGTAAGGGTCTCCCCCAGCTTGAACTTATCGGTCGTAGGCTTCACCACGGTCCCGTTGCACGTCACGGTACCGCCGAGCCACGAATCGGCCGTGACCATGACCTCGGGCTTTGAGTCGGTAAAGATCACGGTATAGGTATCGCTCTTTGTAACCTTAACAACCAGCTCGGCGGTGTCGTACTCCTTACCGGAGTCATCCTTCCAATGGTCAAAGCGGTAGCCGTCGTTGGGCTTCGCCTTGAGTATCACCGTATCGCCGTATCCGCAGGTAACCGAAGATGCCCCCGGATGCCCCTCGATCTCGACCGTACCGCGCTCCACAAAGGTCTTCTTGGCCTTTGCCTCCACGGTATACGTGTTTTCCTCAAACACCGCACGCACGGTACATTCCACGTCCTCGGGATAGAACTCAAGGTAGCTCGGGTCGGTACCTAAAAGCAGATCCGTCTTGGCGTCGTACCAGCCCTTAAAGGTAAATTGCTTGCTCGCCTCGGCCGTGAGCTCAATGCTCAGCGTGGCAGGCTCGCCCTTCATGCAGTAGCCCTCGCCGTGCACCAAATACTTGCCCGCCATGGCCGCGGCAGGCTCAACGACAACGTCCACCTTGCAGGCACGCGTAAACTTTGCTTGGATCACGCAGTCGGTAATGGGCTCAAAGGAATAGGAGCGCTCGCTCGAAACCAGCGTCGAGGTAACATCCGAACCGCCGTTGCTCAGATACCAACCGTCAAAGATATAGCCCTCGGATGGCGTGGCCTCCGCGGTCACGCGCTCGCCTTCGGGAACCTCGAGCACCATGCCGGCAGTCTCGCCGCGCTTCAGCGTAACGGTGCCGCCCTCGAGCGGGTCGGCCTCGGCACGCACAGTATGCGTATCCCTGCCGTCCATCACGGCCTCGATCCGGGCATTGCCGTTAACGCGGTATTCGCAAACTTCCTGCTTGTTGGCAATCGTGATGCCCTGTGCATCGGTTTCGCGCCACTCCACAAACCGGTACGTCTTCTCCGGATTGTCGGGGCGCACCTTGGGCCGCACCGTAAACGTGAGAATGTCTCCATCCTTCGCGCGAACCTTGCCGTCCACGACCGGCAAGCCATCGCACAGGACCTCGGCGCTGTCGAAGGGATCGGTGTTTACCAGAATGGTCTTGTCCGCCTTGCGGAAACGTGCAACCAGATGGCGATCGACCTCAGCCTTAAAGATATACGTACGCTCGGGCGAAACCTCGACGCCGTCCTCGAACCATCCCACAAAGGCATAGTCGGGGCCCTCGCTCGCGGTGACCATGGCCTGGTCGCCACGCGTAATGCTCTGCTTTACAGGGCTTGCGGTGCAGCCTGTCGAAAAATCGGCCTGGATGCCATCGGCTTCGGCGACCGCCCTGACCTCGACTTTTTTCTCAAAGACGGCTGTCATTTTTACGACCTCGGGCGTCAGGTCCGTGATCGTCATCGTCTTGAGAGGAGATGTCGAGACCTCGACGCCGTTCTCTTTCCAACATACGAAGCGATAGCCGGGATTTGCGACAGCCTCGAGCGTGGCGACCGTCCCCTCATAGTGGATACCGCCTCCGGTAACGACGCCGCCAACCTCGGGCTGCGCGGTGGCAATAATTTCGATCTTGTGGTCGCCATGAGGCTTGGGCTTCTTGTGGTCGTCGATGATGTCTTTAATCTCCTTGAGCACCTTGGTGCCCACAGCGGCAACATCCTCGATGTTGTCGGCCATACCGATCTCGATTACCGCATCGGCCGCGATGGGGTCGACGATCTCGCCCAGCCCATACATGGTAGCGAGGACGGCCGCAGCCGTAATCGCGGCGATGAGCGCGGCCTTAAGCGCCGCGAGTGACTCGTCGGGGTCAGTCGCCTCGCGGAAATGCGCGGTATACTGCACATCCCCCTCGAGCACAAACGTGTAGGACGGACCATCGTCGCCGGTAAAGACAACATTGCCGAGGGCATCGGTCGCGTAGTCAAACACATAGCCAGGCATTGGCACCGCCACGACCGTTACGCGCGACCCAATACCGTAAAGACCGGTAGAGAGAAACTGTCCGAGCGGCTGCCCGTTCTCATCGACCCCGTCCACACTCAGCACAACGCTCGCCTGCGGAGCGCAGTAGCGCGGCGTGATCTCGATCCTATCATCAGTCTTGTCCTCGGACACAATCGCGTCCGCCTTGTCCACCGTATAGGTAAAGTCGAGCTGATCGCTCACGGCGTACGCATCATCGCCCTCGCCCAGATACCAGCCCAGGAACAACGCGTTATCCGTGGCGGCGGAAAGGTCGACCGTCTCGCCGGCATTGCGATAGCAGTTTTGAGCGGTAACACTCAGATGCGCAAAGTCCTGTGACGAATCGGTCGCCTGTGCATCGTTGATATGCACCGCATAGTCCTTGAGCTTAAAGCGAGCCTCGAGGGACAGGTCCTTATCTGGCGTAAACGTGTAAACCGGCTCCTTGGAGATGTACTTGCCGGACTCGGTGTCATACCAGCCCTTAAACGTGATGTTGTCGTTGAGCATCCCCAAAGCACCGGCATCGAGCGTGACCTCGGCACCTGCATCGATCGTAATCGTGCCGGAAACATCGGGAAGCTCAACGCCGTCCATCAGCTTGCGTTCGCCCTTATCGATTTTTTGGGCATAGGAGATCTGGAACGATGTCGGCGTGGGTTTCTTAAGCTGTAGCGTGCCCTTGGTCTGGGTTTCAAAATGCGAATATCCGTCGTCATACACGAGCTTTACGGGCTGTCCGTCCATCGACTCATCGAAGACGTCGCCGTCGCGGGGGGTGGCCGTAAGGTACTCGCCGAGCTCTTCCTGTATGAGGGCCTCGTAGTCCCAAATCGATACCGAATGCGGGTAATCGAGCTCGATGTTCATGCCCTCGAGCGAAATGGTCTCCCCCGTCTCATAGGTCATGTTGTTGGGGTCGCATGATATCTCAACGTTCTCGAGCACCTTGCCCACCGGGACGGGCAGGCAGCCATTGCATCTCTCCCAAACAGCCTTGGGATGTCCGTTAGCATACTTCGGAATCATCTTGGCGGGGACCATGACGGTCATGTTGTATTTGGGGAACGTGTCGGTGTTAATGAGCACCGCATGGCTGCACCCAAAGAACACGGTCTCGAGATTGGTACTGCCAAACGCCTTTTCCGGCAACTCCTCGATTTTGGAATTATATGGCAGCGTCAGCCCGCCGCTCAAGTCGGTACCGTAGAAGCAGGTGTGGCCAAGCGTTTCGACCGTTGTGTTGCTCTCGAGCCCTGTGGTGGCAAGGTTCGAGCAGAACCTGAACGCGCAAACGCCAATCGCTGTAATGGAGGTATTCTTGTCCAGGCCGGTATCGGTCAGAGCCTTGCAGCCTTCGTAGGCTCTGTCGGGAATCGATGTGAGGCCGACAACCTTGTCGAGCCCCGTGGCCACCAGCCCACTGTCGGCAAATGCGGCATAGCCCATCGAGCTAATGGTAGTAGTCTCGCTGATGTTCAGGCTCGTAAGCGACTTGCAGCCATAGAATGCCTCTTTCCCGATGGTACCGATGGTCATGCCGGAAAGGCTGATATCGGTGAGATCCGGGCAGTTATAGAAAGCGTGCAGTCCAATTTTAGAAATGGAGCTATTCTCAAAGCGCACTGAACGCAGATTGGTAGAGTCGGCGCAGAGCTGTGCGTCGACTTCATCAACCCCGTAATCGACAATCAAATTCGTTACCATTCGACCGTCGACGGAGTTCTCGCGCGGGCTGTTCTCATCGATTTCTACCGTAAGATTTCCGTTTGCATCGCACGGATACAGATAGTAGTTGGGCATGAGCTTGGCATACTCGTAGGCCGCCTGCTGCAGGTTGTCCTTGCTGTACGCAACAAGGCGCGTGTAGCCATCGTCATACACCAGCTGTATGGGTTCTCCGTCCATCGACTCGTCAAAGACGTCGCCGTCGCAGGGGGTAGCTGTAAGGTATTCGCCGAGTTCTTCCTTTATGAGGGATTCATAGATCCAAATCGATGTTGAATGCGGGTAATCGAGTAAGACGCTCATGCCCTCGAGAGAGATCTTTTCCCCCTGCTCATAGGTCATCTTGTCTGGGTCACGCGAAATCTTAATCCCCTGGAGCACTTTGCCCACAGGAACGGGAAGACAGCCGTTACAGTTTTCCCAGACCTGCTTGGGACGACCGTTCGCATACTTTGAAATCATCTTGGCGGGAACCATGACGGTCATGTTGCGTTTTGGGAACGTATCGGTATTAATGAGCACCACATGGTTGCACCCAAAGTACACAGTTTCGAGATTGGTACTGCGAAACACCCCGTTCGGTAACTCCTCGATCTTGGAGTTATAGGGAAGCGTCAGCCCACCGCTCAAGTCTGTGCCGAGGAAGCAGTTCTGCCCAAGTTTTTCGATCGTCGTATTGTTCTCGAGTCCTGTGGTAGCAAGGTTCGAGCAGTTTCTGAACGCGGCGCTATCGATTGACATGATGGAGATATTCTTATCCAGACCAGTATCGGTCAGAGCCTTGCAGCCGTCGTAGGCCATAACAGGAATCGACGTAAGACCAACAACCTTATCGAGTCCCGTGGACACCAGCCCACTCCCGGCAAACGCGGCGTCGCCCATAGAGCCAATGGTAGCAACCTCGTTGATGTTCAGGCTCGCAAGCGACTTGCAGCCATAGAACGCCTCTTTTCCAATGTGACCGATAGTCATACCGGAAAGGCTGATATCAGTGAGATTCGGGCAATTATAGAAGGCGTGCATTCCAATTGAAGAAATTGAACTGTTTTCAAAGCGCACTGAGCGCAGATTGAGAGAGTCAGCGCAGAGCTGTACGTCGACTAGATCCGTCCCGTAATCGACAATCAAATTCGTTACCATTCGACCGTCGACAGAATTCTCATTCGGGTTGTTCTCATCAATCTCTACCGTAAGATTTCCGTTTGCATCGCACGGATACAAATAGTAGTTCGGCATAAACTTGGCATATTCATAGACCGTTGGCTCGTACGTGAGGGCATCGACTTCGCTGTCGTCGGACGGGGGCTCCGCCGTTGCAGGCGAGGTCTTTGCTGCATCGGAATCGGTCGCGGAGCTCGAAAGATCTTGGGCCAGGCTCGACGTGGAAGTGCTGGTATCAGAGCTGGACGATTTGTCCTGAGCGTTATTCGTTTGGTCGGAAGACGTGGATGAGCTACCCTCGTCCGAAGACGACGCGCTATAGCTCGCCTTGGCATCAGCGTCAGAGTCCGAGTCGGTCTCTTGGGCCTCGTTTTCGACAGCAAGCGCCTCGGTATCATCGGCATAGGCCGTGCTGGGCGCAAGGGGTATCGAGGTCACGACCATCGCGACCGAAAGATAGACGACCAAAAACCTATAGAGGGCAGCAGTGATCCTGTTCATAGGAACCTTCCCGCAATTCGCAAAGATACCGAGGACCCAGTGCGGGCCATCATCTCACAATACCCTGTATAAGCGACAATGCGGGAAGGTTGCGCAAACGGTTTATCTAAGGGCGCAGAAGGTTGGTCTAATCGCAGCTCAAATCGCGCAGAGCCTCAATCGCCGTGTCGACTTCCTCATCCGTGTTGAAATAACCAAACGAGAAGCGAACCACGCCCTGGCGCTCGGTCCCCAGCGCGCGGTGCATGAGCGGAGCGCAATGGGCGCCGGGGCGCGTCGCAATCCCCCACCCTTGCATGAGCGCGTCCGAGATCTCGGCAGAGTCGATATCACCCACGTTGAGTGAGACGATCGCCGAGCGCGACGGCTGGTCAAAGGCACCGTAGAGCTTGATCTCCGGGATTTCGCGCACGCCAGCGAGAAAGCGATCCGCCAGTGCTCGCTCATGCGCCGCGATCGCCTCGACCCCGCCTTGCGCCTCGATAAAGTCGAGACCTGCGGAAAGTCCCGCGATGCCGTGACCGTTGAGCGTGCCCGCCTCAAGGCGCGTGGGCCACCCAAGCGGCTGCAGCGCATTGAAGCTGTGCACGCCCGTGCCGCCCATGGCCCACGGCGCCACGTCAATGCCCTCCGCCACGGCCAGGCCGCCGGTGCCCTGCGGACCCATGAACCCCTTGTGGCCAGTAAAGCACACCACGTCGAGCCCCATGGCCTGCATATCGATATGCGCCGTGCCGGCAGACTGAGAGGCGTCAACGATCACAAGCGCGCCGGCAGCATGGGCCATGGCCGCCACACGCGAAACGTCAACCGCGTTGCCGGTCACATTGGAGGCGTGCGTCACCACCACGGCACGAGTACCGGGCGTGACCAGCCGCTCGAGCTCGTCGTAGTCAAGCGCGCCGTTCACGTCGCAACCCGCATGCTCAACCGTCACGCCCTGCTCTACCGACAGGCGGTTGAGCGGACGCAGCACGGAGTTGTGCTCAAGCACCGTTGTGACCACGCGGTCGCCGGGGCGCACCACGCCATTAATGGCGGTGTTGAGCGCCGCCGTGGAGTTGGGCGTAAAGCACACATGGTCCGCCCTCGGGCAACCCAAAAGGCGCGCGAGCTTGGCACGGCAGCCATGAATCGTACGAGCGGCATCGAGGGCACCCGACGTGGCGCCGCGCCCGGCATTGCCAAGCGAACACATCGCCTGCGTCACGGCATCGATGACCGTCTGCGGCTTGTGCATGGTCGTCGCCGCGTTATCCAGATAGATCATCGCACGACCTCCCACATATCGATCACGGTATAGCCCTCGGTGGGAACGCCCGCCGCGGTAAGCTCGCTGCGCAGCAGTTCCTCATCGGCAGGCAACGCCTTCCATGCCAAACCGCAGCCGGCAGCGACCTCCCCGGGCACGGGAATCGTTCGCCCGGGAAGGCCGCGCTCGATGCACAGGGACTCGCAACCCATGGCGGCCGCCGTGGTGGGAAACGTGATGACAAGCGCCGGGCGCTTCTCCCTCATGGCAACTCCAACCAATACGCTACGGGCGCACGACGCGCACGGCCTGCTCCATCTTCTCCACGATCACATACATGTTGGTGACCTCGCCCACCGCAAGCTGGTCTTTAATGCCATAGTGGTCCAGGCAGGTGCCGCAGGTAAGGATCTCGACGCCCTGCTCGGCCAGGCCCTTCAGGTCATCGAGCACCGGCGAGCCCTCGACGGTGAGCTTGGCGCCGCCGTTGTAGAACAGCATGGTCGCGGGCAGCTCCTCCTGCTGCGTCACGGCAAAGATAAACGCCTTCATGAGCTTGTGGCCCAGCTCGTCGTCGCCGCGGCCCATGCAGTCGGTGTAGACGGAGATGACGAGTTTGCCCTTGCCGGCGCTGGCGTCGCAAAAAGCAGCACCGTCCTGCTCGGGGTCCGCAACGGCCACGGCACCGGCGGTCACGACAGTCACGTGCCACTCGGCGTCCGAGATCTTCTCGACCGAGGCCGCGCAGCCCTTCTCCTGCGCCATCTTGGAGATGTTCTTAACGGCGGTCTCGTTATCGACCGAGGTCACGACGGCACCCTCGCCATCAAGCTGTTTGAGTGCCTTAAGCGTCTTGACGACGGGCAGCGGGCAGGCATCGCCCATGGCATTGACTTCAATTTTGGTAGACATAGTTTTTCCTTTCGAATAAATCGTTCTAGGACAGTACATAGCTCAACAAACGTGTCGTTAACGTACAACGTGGACGGCAGGACCGCCTGGCACCGGCTCGCACACGCGACCGACGACGGCGGCGATACGTCCTTCGGCATGCAGACGGCGCGCAAGCTCATCCACATCGGCAGCAGGCGCCGCAATAAGCAAACCACCCGAAGTCTGCGGATCGTACAGCGCGTCGAGCATACCCGGCTCCAGGTCCTCGTCGGCAGCCACACGCGGGCCAAAGAAGTCCTGGTTGCGGTAGGAGCCCGCGGGGATAATGCCCAGACGCGCCATATCGAGCACCTGGTCAAAGAGCGGCACCGCCCCCGACGCAAGCTCAACCTGCACGCCCGAGCCCTCGGCCATCTCACACGCGTGCCCGATCAGACCAAAGCCCGTAATGTCGGTACAGCCGTGAAGCTCGAGTCCCTCGGCCAGACGAATCGGGGCCTCGTTGAGGGTGCGCATTGAGTCAAACATGGCTGCGGCCTCGTCCTGCTCGATAAGCTCGCCCTTAATGGCCGTGGTGATGATGCCCGAGCCAACCGCCTTGGTCAGCAGCAGAACATCGCCCACGCGTGCGCCGCTGTTGGCGAGCATGCGGTCGAGCGCGACAAAGCCGCTCACGGACAGGCCGTACTTGGGCTCGTCGTCGTTGATGGTATGGCCGCCCGCGATGGAGCAACCCGCCTCGACGCACTTGTCGGCGCCGCCCGCCAGAATCTGACCGGCAACCTCGATGCCCAGACAACTGGGTATGCAGAGCAGGTTCATGGCATGGCTCGGCCGCCCGCCCATGGCGTAGATGTCCGACAGCGAGTTGGCCGCGGCAATCTGGCCAAACAGAAACGAGTCGTCGACCATCGGTGGAAAGAAGTCGATGGACTGCACAAGCCCCAGGTTCTCCCCTACGCGGAAGACGCTCGCATCGTCGGAGGTATCGAACCCCACGAGCAGGTTGTCGTTATGCACATTGGGCAAGTCGCCCAGGACCTGGGCGAGGGCTCCGGGAGCCAACTTAGCGGCTCAACCGCTCGCGGCCGTCATGGACGTGAGCCTCATGGTGTCCTTAGCCATACGAACCCCCTTCCAACAAATCAACGACTTTAAGTATACGCCCCAGGCACGCTTCCCAAGAGACCGCCGACGGCTCGAACGTCGAAGGCGGATCCGCAAGCGCCTGCGCGATAGCATCTGCCAGTGCGCGCTCAAACAACGGAAGGTCGGCCGCCTCGGGCGTGTCGACATCCGTCATACGCGGCGGCGCCACCCACGTCACGGGAGCGCCGGGAAGCATCGCCTCCATCCAGGGACGAACGCCGGGCAAATCGGTCGCCACAACTTTGCAGCCGCACGCGAGGGCCTCGATCGTCACGAGCGGCAGACCCTCGTAAAACGAAGGCAGCACAAAGACGTCGGAACTGCGGTAGGCACGCACGAGCTCATCGCTATCCAGGCGCCCCGCCAGCGTCACCGGCACATCCGAAGCCGCGGTCAAGCGCTCGATACGCGCGTACTCGGCATCGTCCCCGCGGCCGCCCACAAGTACCAAGCCAGATGGGCGGACGCCATCGTCAATCGGCAATGACACGGCTCGAACCAGCGACTCGACGCCCTTTTTAAAGCAAATCTTGCCCACGTACACAAGCGATCCCGGCTGCCTCGCCACGCTTGCGTCGCGACAGAAGACGCGATGGTCGTAGCCCGTCCCAATCACGTGGATGCGATCGGTATCGACGCCGCACACCAGGCTAATCTGCTCAGCCTGCTCAGCATGGAGCGCAAAGACGGCATCGAGCCGACGAACCGCACTTACGATGCGATCGCGCTCGAGCGCATGCGAACGCAGCTGGCGCAGGTCGGTCGAATGGCACACTGCAACAACTGGCACGCCCCGGACACACTCGCGCGCCAATGCGGTCACCAGATACAGGTGATGGCAGAGCACCAGATCGGGCCGAAACTCAGCCACCGCCCGATCGATTGCAGCAGCAAATGCCCGCTCAAATGCCTTGAGCATCGAAGGCGTCAGATCACGATAGCGTGTAGAGGGATAGGGCATGACATCGGACATACCGCAGATGGGAAACGGCAGCTCGGGCGACTCGAACGGTACGGCAAACACGGCAGCACGTCGGTCCAGCTCGCCTTGGGTATCACCCGGAGCCGCGCCGCAAAGCACGGCGGCGCGATGCCCCGTCTCGATCTGTTCGCGCACGAGCGCGGCAAGGTAGGTGCCGCTGCCGGTGCTATCTGGTTTTTGTGCCGAGATATTGAGGATGCGCATGTCGCGGTACACCCCTAGGCCAAGGCGGCGGCGCGAATCGCCGCGCCGATGGCACCGGCAAAGCGAGCCTGGGGCGAGGTGGTCACCGGCGACCCCAGTAGCTCGCCCAACCGCTCCACCACGAAGGCATTCTCGCACAGGCCACCGGTCAGGTAGTATGGAGCGCCCGCGGCCTGCCCGGCCATGGTCGCCACGCGCGAGACCACGCTGTCGATCACGCCACGCGCAATGTTCTCGCGCGGCTCGCCGCGACCGATCAGGCTGATGACCTCGCTTTCGGCAAACACCGTGCACATGCTGGAAATCTTGGTAGGCTCGCCGGTGCGGGCGAGGTCTGCCATCTGCTGCTGGGTAATGCCCAGGCGGTCGGCCATGATCTCCAAAAAGCGCCCCGTGCCGGCGGCGCACTTGTCGTTCATGGCAAATTTGGCCACGCGGCCGCCTTTAAGCTGGATGACCTTGGTGTCCTGACCACCCACATCGATCACGGTGCCATGGTCACCAAACAGACGCACGGCACCGGTGCCGTGGCAGGTGATCTCGGTCACGACCTTGTGCGCATAGGGCACGGCAACACGGCCGTAGCCAGTCGCGACCACGCGAGCATCTTCGGCCGTCACGTCATAGCCGGCCGCTGCCAGTGCCTCGCGCAGCCGCTCGGAAGCATCGACCGAGGAGAACCCGGTTGGCTGCACGCACGTCCACGCCACCGAACCCTCCCCGTCGACCACAGCAGCCTTAGCCGCCGTAGACCCGATATCGATCCCGATCCCTATCATGGCTCTCTTCCAATCTAAACATCAAAGGTAGCGGCGCGTTCAGGCGCCTTAGCTCTAGGTTTCTCAGGTGCCGGAGATTGCCCCGAAAGAGGAGCGCAGCGTACTTTGGGTACGCAAGCGACGGTTTGAGGAGCAAAATCCGGCGCCTGAGGAAGCTAGAGGGTTTCGATGAAGGCGGCGATGCGGGTCTCGATCTGGCCCATGTCGCCGTTGCTGTAATCGGTCTCGATCTTCATGTACGGAATACCCGCACCCTCGACAGCCTCCTGCATGCGCGCACTCTCCACGTTAAAGGTGTGGCACGCCTGGAGCACATTCTCCACCACACCGTCGACGTGGTATTTCTCGCACATGGCCAGGGTGTTGTCCATACGACCGTCGTTGGGCGTCATGACCGAGCAGTTGATATCCAGGTAGCGGTCGGCGATGGCGCGCAGGATGTCGGGAGCCTCCGGGTCGATCATCATGGCCGCCGTACGCTCGCCCGAGCAGTCGTCCATGCAAACGACCACGCCGCCGTTGGACTCGATGGTGCGACCGATCTTGTTGATCACACCGCCCACCGGGCAGCCGGTGATCAGAATGCGCTTGGCATCCGCCGCAACCGGGCGCTCGCCCGCGTCGTAGGCCTCGCGCAGCTTGGCAACCTTTTGCTCCAGCTGCTGCGTATAGGCCTCGACATCAAAACTAAACGTACCGGCAAACATGGTGCTCATCAGGTCGACGCCGCTCATGGCCGCCGGCTGGTTGGCCTGCAGCGCAAACATCTCGAGCTGGGCCGCACGCAAGCGGTTGCGACGACGGACGGCAGCGCGCAGGTCATCGTCGGTAATCGTGATGCCGTAGAAGCCCTCGAGCTCCTCCTTGAGCAGGCGGCACTCCTCGTACCAGCCCTCGCGCTCGTAGGCGCGGTCGCGACCCTGCGGAAGATGCAGAATGTGCGTACGCTTGAGCTCGTTGAGTAGCTCGTACATCTTCTTCTTGCCGTCGCAGGTGGTCTCGCCGATGATCATGTCGCTAAAGTACGTAAACGGGCACTTTTGCGAATAGGCAAAACCGTACGTCGACTTGATGAGCGGACAAAGATTTGCCGGCAGCACCTTCTCGGCCTCGGGAATCACCTCATCGGACGTACCGCACAGCGCCACGCTCGCAGCCCCCGCGGCATCGATAATCTCGAGCGGCGTATAGCTGCACAAAAAGCCGACCAGGCGATTGCCGGCCTGTTTGTAATCCTTGACGCGAATAAACGCCGCCTTGCGTTGCTCGTTGAACTCCTCAAACGTGGACGGCAACGGCTGTTCCTCGATATCGGCCATAGTAGTTCCCCTCTCTTGCACCGATATACCGACAATTAAACAACGAATCCACGTCATACCCAAAAGGAATCATCCTCTAGGGAATGGCGTCGATAAGCTCCTGCGTATACGGATCGCTCGGGTGCGCGATCACGTCCTCGGCCGCGCCTTCCTCGACAAGACGACCGTGGTAAAGCACGCCAATCCGGTCGGACATATGCCGAACCACACGCATATCATGCGTGATAAACAGCAGCGCCACGCCCGTCGTGCGCTGCAGGTCGCGAAGCAAGTTGAGCACTTGGGCCTGAACGGACACGTCAAGCGCCGAGACCGGCTCGTCGCATACCACAAGGCGCGGCTCGCAAATAAGCGCCCGTGCCAGATTGAGTCGCTGACGCTGTCCCCCCGAAAGGTCGTGCGGATAGCGGTCATAATGCTCTGCCAGAAGACCGACCGAGGCCAGGGCCGAGAGCGCGCGCCCATGGCGCTCATCCGCATCGCGCACGCCGGCGATAATCAGCGGCTCCTCCAAAATGCGGCCGACACGGTTGCGCGGGTCAAAAGCCGTAGAGCTATCCTGGAATACCAGCTGGATCTCGCGGCGGAACGGCTTGCGTTCGTGCTCCGACATCGTGGCGAGGTCGTGCCCGCGATAGATAATCGAGCCGGAATCCGCACGCTCGAGACCACAGATCAGGCGCCCAGTCGTCGACTTGCCCGATCCGGATTCGCCAACCAGGCCATAGACTTCGCCCGGCGCGATCTCAAACGACAGATCGTCCACGGCGGTAAAGGCCTGACGCTTAAAACCTGAGCCCGGCATGAGATACGCTTTAGTCAGATGTGAGACCCTAAGCAGGGCTTCGCTATCAACAGCCATGGCACTCCCCTTTCTCGACAAGCCAGCATTTAGAACGGTCGCACGCATTCACGGCAACCAGCGGAGGCTCCTGCGCGCGGCAACGTTCGTCCGCCCGGGCGCAACGAGGCGCAAAGCGGCATCCACAGGGTATTGCCGTAAGCGGCGGCACTGTGCCCGGAATATCCGCCAGCGTGTCAACTCGCTCGCCTTCGAGCGGCGGAATGCTCGCGATGAGCCCCTGGGCATACGGGTGGCTCGGGCGCTCCATAAGGCCGCAGGCGTCGATCTCTTCTACGATTTGGCCCAGATACATGACGTGCACGCGCGAGCAGATGCTCGTGACGACACCCAAATCATGGCTGATAAAAAGCACCGCCATACCCTCAGAACTATTGAGGTCGCGCAGAAGATCCAAAATCTGTTTTTGAGTCGTCGTGTCGAGTGCCGTGGTGGGCTCATCGGCAATCAGCAGTCGCGGATGGCCGGCAAGCGCCATGGCAATCATCACGCGCTGGCGCATACCGCCGCTAAAATCGCCCGGATACATGTCGAAGCGAGCCGCGGCATCTCGAATTCCCACACGCTCCAACAGCGATAGAGCCTCGTTACGGGCTTCGCGTCGGCTCACCTTACGGTGGGCCCGCACCGCCTCGATAACCTGCGCACCCACCGTCATGACGGGGTTAAGCGAACTCAAAGGGTCCTGGAAAATCATGGCGATGTCGCAGCCGCGCACCTCGCGCATACGCTTGAGCGGGCGCGTGAGCAGGTCCTCGCCATCAAACACAATCTGGCCCTCATAGGCCATCTTCTGTTCATGCTCCAAGAGGCGCATGACACTCTGGGCAAACACCGACTTCCCGCAGCCGGACTCGCCGACAACACCAACGATCTCGCCGGCATCGATATGTAGGTTGAGTTTGTTGACGGCTTCCAGCGCGTTGCCATCGCGGCCCACAAACGAGATGCACAGGTCGCGCACGTCCAAAAGATGTTCGCTCATGGGCTAGTCCTCCTTGGTCTTGGGGTCGAGGGCATCGCGCAGGCCGTCGCCGGCAAGGTTCAGCGAAAGCACGCTCGCGATGATGACCGCTGCCGGGAAGAAGATCATCCACCAGGCTTTGCGCATCACGTTCTTGCCCGCCTGCAGGATGTTTCCCCAGCTGGCGTCGGGCGCTTTGATGCCCAGGCCCAGAAACGAGAGGGCGGCCTCCGAGAGCACGGCCTCGGCAAATACGAAGGTCGCCTGCACCAGGAAGGGCGCCATAACGTTGGGCACGATATGCAGCCACACGATGCGCGCGATCGAGGCGCCCTGCACGCGCAGGGCCTCCACAAAGGGCTCCTCCTTGACCACCATCGCACGCGAGCGCACGATGCGCGCCATGCTGGGCGTATAGACGATGGAGAGCGCGATGATGACGTTCCAGACCGAGGCGCCCATCATGGCCATGAGTGCGATGGCCAGCAGCACGCCCGGAATGGACATAAAGCCGTCGCAGATGCGCATGAGAATATGATCGAGTCTCTCGTTGTAGCACGCATAGGCACCGATCACCAAGCCGAGCGCACTCGTCGCGAGCGTGACGGCAATGCCAACGCCAAGCGACACGCGCGCGCCCACGATGACGCGGGCAAGCAGGTCGCGGCCAAAGTCATCGCAGCCAAAGGGATGCGCGGGCGAAGGTGCCGAAAGTCGCAACGCCATTTCCTGCGCATTGGGATTAACCGTCCACACCAGCGGACCGACGAGCGCGATCAGCGCAATCGCCAGGAAAATGCAGCCGCCGACCACAAACCCCTTGTTGGCAAGAGCCTTCTTAAAGTTTGTCATCACGCATCGCCCCATTTGCGAGCGCGCGGGTCAAAAGCGCCGTAGGCAAGGTCGACGGCCAGATTGATCACCGAATTCAACAAGGCGATGACCAGCAGCACACCCTGAATCACCGGATAGTCGCGACGCTCGATAGAGCTCGTGACCAGCTGGCCCAAACCAGGGATGTTAAAAATGGCCTCAGTCACCACGGCGCCCGTAATCAGGGCGCCAAAAGAATAGCCGACCGAGGTGAGAATCGGCAGTGCTGCGTTGCGCAGGGCATGGGCCAGCACCACGCGAACCTCGGAGACGCCCTTGGCACGCGCCGTCTTGACGCAGTCGAGCTGCATGGCCTCGATAACGCTCGAACGGGTCATGCGCATGAGCAGGGCCGCCTGCACGCATCCAAGCGATATGGCCGGCAACGCAAGATAGCGTAAATGGCTGAACCAACCCTTCGATAGCGGCGCATAGCCGGCCACCGGGAACACACGCAACGTGACGGCAAACAGCCACATAAGCATGAGCGCCATCAAAAAGCCGGGTATCGCCACGCCCAAAAGAGCAACGACACGCAAGACCGCGTCGGTGCGCGACCCATGTTTGAGGGCAGCGACGACGCCGCAGGGCAGTGCAATCAACAGCGCGATGAGCTGTGCCAGAAGCGCGAGCGATAGCGTGGGGCCAAAGTGCTCGGCGATCGCCTGCGTGACGGGCTGGCGCATAAAATACGAATCGCCCAGGTCGCCGGTAAGCACGCCGCCCATCCACTCAACGTAGCGCTGCGGCAGCGGCTCGTTGAGTCCCAGGCTATCGTTGACGCGCTCGATCTGGTCGGCCGAAGCCTCCATGCCGAGCATCGAAGAGGCCGGGTCACCCGGTGTGAGATAGATAATCAAAAACACGACGACCGAGATGATGAGCATCACCGGAACCATCGCGCCTATACGTTTGAGCGTGTACTTCAACATGCGAGGCGTCTATTTCCCCTCTGAACGTGGACAGGGCGTGGCGGCCACAGGGGACCAGACCCCTCCAGCCGCCACGCCATCTATTGCATTACTCCGGACGCTTGGCGTTCCAGATGATGGCGCCGTCGAGCACCTCGACGTCCTCGACGTCTGCCTGGGTGCCCGTGATGGAAGCGTAGTGGCAAAGCGGCTCGATGACGGCGATCTCATAGAGACGCTCCTGAGCCTCGGCCCACTTCTTGGTCGCGGCGTCGGTGTCCTTGGCGGTGCGGGTCTCGGCCACGAGCTTGAGCGCCTTCTCGTCGGACAGGCCATAGAAGGCCTTAGAGACCGAGAGGGACTGGGCCGGGATGGGCTTGTAGTTGGTGGAGGCCACAAAGAGGTCCCACTGCTCGGGCTTGCTGGAGCGGATGTCCATAAAGGTAGCAAACTCGTAGCTGTCGACCTCGGCGGTGAAGCCGGCCTTCTCGAGCTGCTCCTGCAGCGCGACGGTGGCGTTGTACATATCCTTGTAGTCGGGGGTGGTCAGCAGCTTGACCGTCTCACCGGCATAGGAGGTCTTGGCCAGGGCCTTCTTGGCGGCCTTGGCGTCGGCCTGGTTAAAGTACTTCTTGCCCGCGTCGGTCGCCCACTGAGTGTTCTCGGGGTTGCCAAGGTTGGGATCGATGTTGAAGAGCTCCTTCTCGCCATAGGCGGCAAGAGCGGCCGCCTCGCAGTCGATAGCCATGAGTGCGCACTTGCGGATCTCCTCGTCGGCGAAGACGCCCTCGTTCATGTTGAGGAAGGCGGTCAGAACGCCGGCGTTATGGGTGTAGAGCTTAACGTCGTCGTTGCCGTCGAAGTCGTGGTAGTTCTCGGTGGGGATCTCGCCAGCGACATCGTACTCGCCGGTCTCAAACCCGCTCACGCGCGTGGAGGCCTCAGTCACGGACTGATAGTAGATGTCCTTGGTGGGCGCGGAGACCTTGCCGGTGTAGCCCGAAGCCTTGCCGTGGGCGGCGACATAGTCCTCGTAGCGAGTAAGATGGACGTACTGGTCCTGCTTCCACTCCACAAACTTGTAGGCACCGGTACCCACGTACTCGGTCACGCCGGTATCGCCCGCGGCCTCGATGACCTCGGAGGGGAAAATACCCGGATACTGGGAGTGGTTGCCCAGGATGATCAGAAAGTCGATGGCGGGCTCGGTCAGCGTGCAGGTGACCTCGTGGTCGCCCGAGGCGGCGAAGGTGGCACCGGGCAGCAGGCTCGCGGCGCGGTCGTTGACGGTGAGCCAGCGGTTCATCGAGGCCACGACGTCCTCGGAGCCAAACTCCTTGCCGTTGTGGAAGGTGACGCCCTCGCGCAGCTTGATGGTGTAGGTCAGGCCGTCGTCGGAGACCTCATAGCCCTTAGCCAGCACGGGCTGGGGCTCGTAGTCGCTATCGAGGCCAAAAAGCGGCTCGACGACGTTGCAGATGATGTCCATGGTCACAAGCGACGACGTGGTGTGCGGATCGAGACCATCCGGGCTCGCCGGTAACGCGATCTGCAGCTCGTCGCGATACTCCACATCCTGGCCGGAGGCAGCGGCGCTACCGCTCTCGGCGCCCGAACCGCCGCAGCCGGTGAGGCCGAGGCCCGCCATGACGCACAGGGCAGCGGAGCCGGTCAGAAAACCGCGACGGGAGACGCCCGCCTTGAAAAGGTCGTTGTTCATTGAGTTCCTTTCGTGTCTGAACAAACGGACAGAATCTGCCGGGACGGCGGAAATCCCCGCCCCGGCAGCTATGCGAGGCCAATCGGCGCCCTGCGGTGCATCCGGACACTGACCGGCATGGCAACAGAGAAATCCCTATCGCGTGGATAGGAACATCCGGCGGTACAGCTTGGCGCAGGTGCGGCTAAATCGTCTCGAGGAAGGCCTCGATGCGGGTCTGGAGCTGACCGGCGTCCTCGCCGGCGTAGTCGGTCGTGATGTGCATAAACGGGATGCCGGCCTCCTCGGCGGCCTTCTCCACGGCAAACGACTCCATCTCGTAGAGCGTGCAGAACTGCAGGGCAACGTCGACGATGCCGTCGGCATGCAGGTCCTTGGCCATCTGGACAATGTCCTTCATACGCTGGTCGTTGGGCGTAAAGACGGCGCAGTTGATCTTAAAGTAGCGCTCGGCGATGGCATCGAGCATCTCGTCGACCGTCTCGCCGGACTCGTCGACCAAATCCTTGTAGTAGCGCGAGCCCGTGCAGGACTCCTCGCCTACCACAACGCCGCCGGCCTTCTCGATGAGGTTGAACAGCTTCCAGTTGGGCACGGCCATGGGCGTACCGGTGTACAGGATGCGCTTGGTCTCCTTGGGCGCCACGCCCTCGCCGGCCTCGACACGCTGCTCGCACTCAGCCGCCATATCGTTGATGGCTCCGGTCAGACGCGGCGTGTCGTCCATAAAGGCGGCCTGAACGGTCAGCAGGCTGTCGAGACCGCTGATGGGCGCCGGGTCGGCAGCGCGGGTTGCAGCGAGGCGCTGCAGGGCGCGGCGCTTCTCATTGACGGCGTGGATGGCGGCCTTCAGACGCTCGGGCGTAATCTTGACGCCGCACTCGTCCTCGATCTTGGCGGCGAGCTTCTTGACCTCGGCCTTCCAGGTCACGAGCGTCGACTCGTCGTGCACGTTGGGAATATCCATGACGTACATGTTCTTTTGCGTTGCAAAGAACTCGTAGGCTTTCTTCTTGCCATCGCAGGTGTTCTCGCCTACCACCAAGTCACTCGACTCAATATAGGGGCAGACCTCGCCCAGCTTAAAGCCGGCAAAGCTCTTGATGAGCGGACAAGTGTTGCGTGGCAGGTGCTCCTCAACCTTATCGGTTGCCCAATCGGCACCCGAGCACAGACCCACGGGAATGCCGTCACAGGCAAGTACAATCTCCTCGGGAACGTACACGCAGAACGAACCGACGATCTTGGTGGCCTCGCCAGCCTCCTTCTTGTCGAGCATCTCCTTAATACGGCCACTGTGGATGTTGGTGGCCACAAAGTCCAGGTAGGACGTGGACTTGGGGCGATTGTTCTGCGTCAGGAACATATCGCCGTACATCTGGCCCACGGCGCCCAGCAGCATGTCGTGGTCGGCAAGATTCATGCCGAGGCTCTCCCACATCGGATGGAAATCAAATTCTTCAGCCATGACGGTTCCCCTCTCGAACCAAAAAACGGATAACAGCGGTATCGATGCACGACGGGCGGCGATTGCCCGGCCGAGCTCAAACCCGGAATTTTGGGGAACCTGCTTTGCGGTTGACTATTTAGTTGTGCGTCGTCTCTCCCGGAGCCGTGAACATACCTGCTCATATGCGACTCCGAGCCATATATAGGGCACGCGCGGCAACGCGGCGAATGTATGTCGTTTGTGGCATGTGCGCACCCTCCCTTACAAGTTGAGGTCAACTATATCAACGGTCATCGACCATGCGAACACCGTTGACATTCGTACGACAGCGTCGTGTGCCGTCGTTTAATAAATTATTATCTTGATTGATAAGAGTTTGTCATCCCTCATTTGGCGAACGGCAAAAACAAAGCCACCGAGGCTTATATCCCCGACAGCATTACCCGACGCAATCGACAAACCAAATGGATCCTGCTGGCATCAAAATGCATGCGCAGCGTCTCGCCTGCTTGCGGCAGCTCGTCGACAGGCATGCCCACCTTGTTGACCTTCCACTGCAGACGCGTGGGCGCATCAGCACGCGGCACGTCCAGCAGCACCAGGCGCTCAAAGCGCGAATCGCTCACTCGGGCCACGTGCAAATCATAGCTGTTGCGACCCCGCTCCGCGCGATTGTCAACATGGAAGTAGCTTGCGCGAATGCCCAGGTACGCCACATTATCGGGAACCTCGCGACCCACGTTAAAGGTCATGCCCCAATCGAGCGCCTCAACTTCCTCGGGCCCGATCTTGCGCGCCCGGCTTGTGTTCTTGCACCCCGTCAGGCGCAGCGCCGCCAGCGTCTGCGGACGACGGACCACGTCCTCGATGGAGCCGATCTCCTCAACATGCCCGTCGTGCATCACGCAGATGCGCTGGCAGAGGCGGCACGCTTCATCGATGTCGTGGCTCACATAGATCACGGTGCGGTTGCACACGTCGAACAGGTCGAGCATGTTCTGCTCGAGCGCGCTCTTAAGATAGGAATCGAGCGCGCTCATGGGCTCGTCGAACATAAAAATGCCCGGATGCGCCGCCACCATACGGGCAAGCGCCACGCGTTGCTGCTGCCCGCCCGAGAGTCGCGCGGGGTAGCGGTCGGCAAAATCGGCTAGACCGAAAATACCCAGATAGCGCTCGGCCAGCCTTTTGCGCGCCACGGCGTCGCCCGCATCCTTTACACCGGCGCATACGTTATCGGCCACCGTCATGTTGGGAAAGAGCTGATAGTTTTGGAACAGCAGGGCGCATTTGCGCTCCTGGGGCGACAGGTTGATGCCCGCCGACGAGTCAAAAAAGGTCACACCGTTGACGACGATCTTGCCCTCGTCGGGCGTCTCCACGCCGGCAATGCAGCGCAGCGTACAGCTCTTGCCACAACCCGAGGCACCCAGCAGCGCCACGCGCTCCTCGCCAGCCTCGAGCTGAATGTCGAGAGTAAAGCCGGGATAGCGCTTTTTGATATCCAGAACGAGCGACATGGCTTATCGACCTCCCTTTGCGACCGTGTCATCGCGCATAAGCTCGGCCAACGCCTCGCGATCGATACGCAGCGCATCTCCGCCGACTGGGTCGAGCGAATCGGTCTGGCCGCCCAGCTGCTTGGCCTGCTTGCGCTCCGCGCGGGACAGGCCGCGCTCGCGATACTTTTGCGAATGCGCCGTGTACATGTTGATGAATAGGATGACCAGGAAACTGAACGCAATTACGACCACGACCCAAAAGAGGGCCACCGACGTGTTGCCGCCCATCCACTCAAAGTAGATGGCGATGGGGATGGTCTGGGTAATGCCGGCGTAGTTGCCCGCAAAGAACAGGGTGCAGCCAAACTCGCCCATGGCACGCGCGAAGGCGAGCACCGTGCCGGCGGCAATCGAGGGCCAGCCAAGCGGCATCATAAGCTTGGTAAAGATGCGACGCTCGGACCAGCCAAGTGTGCGCGCCGCATCGAGCATCTGCGTGTCGAGGCTCTCGAAGGCTCCGAGCGCCGTGCGGTAGACCAGCGGAAACGACACAACGACGGCCGAAATGACCGCCGCGGGCCAGGTAAAGACGATCGAGATGCCGTGCGCGATGAGCCACCGGCCCACCCCGGTCGAGCGGCCAAACAGCATGAGGAGCAAAAAGCCGCAGACCGTGGGCGGCAGCACCATAGGAATCGTAAAGACCGAATCGAGCAGGCCCTTGATGCGACTCGAGGTACCCATAGTCTTCCACGCGGCAAACAGGCCCAGTGCAAAGGCAATCACTAGGGCGAGGCCGCTCGTTTTGATAGACACCCAAAACGGGCGATAGTCGATGTCGCCCAAAAAGGAAGTCAGAGAGGTCAAGGGCCCCTGCTCATCCCGCAACACGACAGACGATGCCTCTACCATTTGAGCGCTATCAAGCCAACGCGCGCCGCCCTTGGCATCACCCGAGGCCGATGCAATCACCACATAGCGGTCCCCATCCGCACCGCGCTCGTCAAAGCCATAGGTATACCCGCCGGCGTCAAACGTTGTTTCCGCCGTGACATACCAAGGAAGATCCACGTCCCCTAGCTGCGCACCTCCCATGCAGTTTACGCTGTCGAGCTCACAGACGAGGGCCTTGAGACCCGATACGCACTCGTTGTCCTGCGGATCCAATCCATACCTCTCGACCGCCTTGGGCGATATCCACACCACAACGCGATCGGCAGCAGGCGCCACTACAAGGTCCACGTCCTCGTCAACGGGAAACCGGTAGCCCTCAGGCTGGCCCTCCATGGCACGAGCGGTCCCCTTGGCCAACCGCTCAAAACCCTCGATCCCATAGGAAAGCCCATGGGCGGTCGCAGCAACCTGAGCTCCATCCTCAGCGTCTCCAGCAAACGCAAATCCCGACACCCAGCAAAGCGTGAAGGTTAAAGCACAGGCGACAAGGATGCGGAATCTATTAAGCACGAAAAGCTCCAAGCGAATACAAGGACGGAGTGAAACACAAAACGATGGAATTATCGCGCCAAGCCGCACTACGCGGAAAGCTCAAAGCCGTACTTAGCCCAAATCTTCTGAGCCTTCTTGTTGGTCAGGCAAAAGTCGATAAACGCCTTGGCCTCGTCGGCGTGCTCGGAGCTCTCGGCAACGGCACCCGGGTACACGATGGGCTTGTGCGAATCCTCGGGGCACACGAAGGCCTCCTCGATGCCGTCGTAGCGGAAGATATCGGAGCTGTAGACAAAACCGGCCACGCAGTCGCCTGTGGACACATAGGCGGCGGCGGTACCAACTTTGTCGGCCAGGGCCACCTTGTCGGCGATCTCGGGAGCATACTCGCCATCGTCGCCCTCGGTGCCGGTGTAGAGGCCCACGGAGGCCAGGGCCTGGTTGGCGTACTTGCCGGCGGGAACGGTCTTGGCGTCGCCGATGGCGATCTTGCCGTCCAGATTCGCGACGTCGGCGATGGCCTCGACCTTGGTGTCGGAGCCCTCGGCGCGAATGATCACGAGGTCGTTGACGAACATATCCTCACGGGTGTCGGCGTCGACGAGCTCGGCGGCTTCGGCGTCGTCCATGGTGCCCTTGGAGGCCGTGATGAGCACATCGACGGCGGCACCGGCGCGCATCTGCTCGACAAGGTCGCCAGACGCCTTAAACTGCGTGTCGGCAAACGTGGTGCCGGTCTGCTCGGCGTAGAGCTCCTGAACCTCGGGCAGAGCCTTCTCGAGCGAGTTGGCGGCAAAGACCTGCAGCTCGACAGCCTTCTTCTTAGAGGAAGACTTGGCGGAGCCGACATCGGAGCCAGCGGGCTCGGACGTCTTGTTGCCCGAGCAGCCGGCAAGGCCAAGGCCGGCGGCAGCGGCAGCAGAAAGCGTGACAAAACCGCAGCGTGAAACCATATCGAACATATTCAACCCTTTCGAACGCTATGCCCGGGCACCCCGCCGCAGGCTTTATTCTGTTACTAGATTATACTTACGCGCGAATAATGATAGTGAGAAATTATTCTCGCCAGAGAATATAGTTTCGAGTTGCCGTGCACCTCGGCGTCGCTTCGGCGGAAAACAAAGGCGGAGCAGCCGTTCAGGTCGCCCCGCCGCAGGTAAACCGCTTAGTTGGTATGTCCGCCGCCCGCTGTCATCTGAGCCGCATGCTCCAGCTGGTCTGCTATGGCCTCCCAGCTTTCGCGGGCGGCCTTCGTAGAACCGGGAAAGTTTACGACAAGCGTATGACCTCGTTGCATGCAAATAGCGCGCGAGAGCATAGCGCGGCGCGTCTTGGTCATGGAGTACGCACGGATTGCCTCTGCAATACCCGGCACATCGCGGTCACAGACGGCACGCGTCGCCTCGGGCGTCACGTCGCGCATCGAAAGTCCCGTGCCGCCACAGGTGAGCACGACATTGGCGTGGCACTCATCGGCAGCCTCCACAATGGCATCACCGATCTCGCTGGCGTCGTCGCGCACGACCACATGTGAGACAACCGCCCAGCCCTGCGCCTTGATAAGTTCCTCGAGTGCGGCTCCAGCCTCGTCCTGAGCAAGATCGCGCGTATCCGAGCACGTCACGATCGAAATCTTCAACTCCATAGTCTTCCTCCTACAACACCGTGCCCTCGGGCAGGTCGACACGCACGACACCCACGACGTCGCCCGCCTTGAGCTCGCACGGTCCTTCGTCAATACGCAGCAGGCAGTTGGACCGCTGCATCGTGCCGAGCAGCGCCGAATTCTGCGTCTTGGCCTCGGTCACCAACAGCTCACCGGTCTCGGGGTCGCGCAAAACCGTGGCGCGATCGAAGAAGCGTCGGTCCTGGCGCTTTTTCACGCCGTGCGTGAGCGTCGCCTGCTGCACGGGACGCGCACCCTCGGAAAAACCGCGCATCTTGCGAATCGCCGGACGAGCGAGCATTTCAAAGCCCACATACGCCGCGGCCGGATTGCCTGAAAGCCCCAGGTAGGGCTTACCTCCGAGCAAGCCAAACGTGATGGCCTTGCCGGGACGCATCGAGATGCGGTCAAACAGCACCTCGCCCTCGCGCCGGACGAGCGCCGTCACGAAATCGTAGTCGCCCGCCGAGGCGCCACCGCTCGTAATGACAAAATCGCACTCCTGCACGGCGCGATGCACCAGATCGGCAATCGCCTGCTCATCATCGGGCGCAATGCCGTAGAACACGGGCTCGGCGCCGGCATCGAGCGCCTCGGCCATAAGCGCCGAGGAGTTGGAATCGCGAATCTGACCGCGCGCAGGCACCTTACTCGGTGCGACCAGTTCCGTGCCCAGCGAGATGATGCCCACACGTGGGGCAGCGTGCACCTTCACGCTCGCGTATCCGGCACTTGCCAGCAGACCCGCGCCCGCCGGAGCCACGACCTCGCCGGCGTGCATCACAACATCGCCGGCATGGGCCTCCTCGGCAGCAGAGCGAACGTTCTCCCCCACTTTAGCAGGCGCCGAGAAGCGAACGTGCGAACCCTCGTTGCCGTCGCCATCGAGCACATCGACGATCTCGTACTTCACCACGGCATCGGCACCTTCGGGTACCGGCGCGCCCGTCATGATGCGGACCGTCTCACCCGCGCCGATTGCGCCCTCAAACACACGGCCCGCGGCCTCGTGTCCGATAACGTCGAGCGTCACCGGCGCTTCGCCAGATGCCCGCGCCAAGTCCGACGAGCGCACGGCATATCCGTCCATAGCGCTGTTGGCAAACGGCGAGATGTCGATATCGGCCACCGCATCCTCGGCCAAGGGAAGACCGACGGCCTGCCACACGGGAATCTCGACGACTTCGGTGCGATTCACGTGCGACAAGACGATCGCCTGTGCGTCCTCCAACGGAATGAGTTTCTCAGCCATATGCACCTCTAGCATGCTGCGGCGCGCAACAAAAGCGCCGATTCTTTATGTTTATCTCAGTATAATCCCTCGCCGCCTGCTCAAGACCTGGCCCGCGGCCGCGAATACATCTGTCGGCCGCAAGCCGCGAAACAAAACCAAAACCAACCCACCGGCTCGTCGCGTTTACCGCGTTTTATAATGCTCGTGTTGCAACCCAAAAGAGGAACGTATGACTTTTACCGACAAACCCGAAAGCGCAAACGAAGCGCAGGATCATTCTCAGTCGCTCGACGACGGCGGCTTTTTCTCCCTGAACGACGTCATCATGGCCGGCAGGCATCAGCTCACCCGCTCCGAGCATCTCTTGGCCGCCGACACGCGCCGCAACGCCCGCAACCTACTCGCGAGCGCCAAGTTGCTCACACTCGTCGTCATCGTCTCGCTCGCCATGGGCGTTGCCGCCTGGGCGTTTTTGACCTCGCTGAATATCGCGACCGACTATCGCGAGCACCATGCATGGGTCTACGCCTTGCTTCCCGTTGTGGGCGTTGCCACCGCATGGGTGTACAAAAACCACGGCCTTGCCGCCAAACGCGGTAACAACCTGGTCATCGACTCCGCTCTGGGCACACGCCTCATCCATATGCGCATGGCCGTTCTCACCTTCGTCTGCTCCACGCTCACGCACCTAACGGGCGGGTCGGCCGGTCGCGAGGGAGCTGCGGTGCAGATTGGCGGCACCATCGCCAGCAACATCTCGAGCCTCGCCCACCTCAAAAAGCATGACCACCACGACCTCATGCTCGCCGGCATCTCGTCGGCCTTTGGCGCCGTATTCGGTTCACCCCTTGCTGGAGCTTTCTTTGGCATGGAGATGTGCTTTATCGGCAAGATCGACTACACCGCGGGCATCTACTGCCTGGTCGCCTCGTTTACCGGCTACTTTACGTCGCTTGCCTTGGGAACCGAGTACGAGGCGAATGTCATCGCCAGCGTTCCCAACATGACACCACGGACGGTTGTCATCGTAGTCATCAGCGCCATCATCTTTGGTCTCACCGCACGTCTCTTTGCCTGGTCGGTTCGTACCGTCAAGAGCCTGTACGGCCGCTTTATCACCAATTACCTCGTTCGCGCACTCATAGGCGCACTCGTGGTTTTGGCCGCCTACGCCCTCCTCGACGCCTGGGACTACGCCGGCCTTTCCACGTGGCTTTCCGGCGCCGGGTTTGCAGGCAACACCACCCTGGCGGACGCAGCCATCAAGTTGGTCGTCACAGCGCTTACCCTGGGCGCCGGCTTCCAAGGCGGCGAGGTCACGCCTCTGTTTGGCATCGGTGCGGCGCTCGGCGGCTGGATCGGCTGCCTTACCGGACTCGACCCCAGTTTTCTGGCGGCTCTCGGCATGCTCGGTGTGTTCTGCGCCGGCCTCAACGTGCCCATCACCACCTGCATGATGGCCATCGACCTGTTCCACGGCACGGCCGCCGGCTTCTTCGTGATCGTGGCGTTTATCAGCTATCTCGCCGGCGGACACCGCGGCGTATATCCCGCACAGCGCATTGTCTCGCCTAAACGCCGTTCGCTTATTGTGGACGAGGGCGGCACGGTGGCAGAGGCTATCGAGCGCCACAACGACCTGATAGAGTAGACGTTAGTATTCGCCGTGCAGCCACAATCGGGAGCAATTCGACCCGAGCGCGACCGCACCGTCACGTCATACGCCGGGAGTCGCCCCATGCACGCAACTGATTTTGGTCGCACGCTCATCATCGCCAACCCAGCCGCCCAGTCGGGTGCGGCACGCGAAGTTGCCGAGCGCCTGCAACGCTTTTTGGACATGACCGCGCGCGCATCCCAGTTTGACCTGGTGTTGACCGAACGCACGGGGCACGCCAAGGAGCTTGCCGCGCGGGCCCAGGGCTATCGAACCGTTATCGCCCTTGGCGGCGATGGCGTGATCCACGAGGTCGTCAATGGACTCATGACGCAGGATGAATCGGCCCGTCCCGCCCTTGCCGTCCTACCCGTTGGTTCCGGCAACGATTTTGCCCAAACGCTCGGTATCGAAGATTTCTCCGGTAAGAATTTTGGCGCGCTGCTCACCTGTGAGCTGCGGCGTCAAGACATCGGGCGTATTCGCTCATGGAACCCCGCAAGCGGTAGCGGCGAGGCTACCGTTGAGTACTACGACCAGACGCTTTCGGTTGGCATCGATGCCGCCATCGGCCTTGGCACCACCGAGCTACGCAAAAAGACCGGCTTAACGGGCGCTCCGCTCTACACCCTCTCGGGACTTGAGCAGTTTGGCCTGCGCTATCGCAACTACCCCATGACAGCCAGCTTTGATCGCGCGCCCGCCGAGCGCGTGAGGGCGATTATCATGGCGATTCAGCTGGGCCCCACGTATGGATCGGGCTATCGCATCTGCCCCGATGCCGACCCATGCGACGGCGTACTCGACGTCTGCTACGCCTGCGGCCCCGTCCCTCGCGCGGTAGCCCTGCCTATGTTCCTTTCGGCCAAGGACGGCCACCATACCAAGTTGCCGCCGGTTCGCATGCGCCGCTGCCGCCATGCGGAGCTCACCTTTGAGGAGCCAGACTACCCCATCCAGGCCGACGGCGAGCCCATCGACGCCTCGCGCATCGAGGTCGACATCCTTCCCACCGCTCTCGAGGTCTGGCACCCAACCCGCTAACCCCACCTAAGTTGCGGTGAAATAGGGACTGTTTATGCAGCTAAAGCCGCAAAACAGTCCCTATTTCACCTCAACTTATGAGGAGGCTATTCGTCGCTGCCCGGTTTGCGACGGTTGGCCTTTTTAATGGCGTTGAAGTGCTTGTCATTGAGCCTGCGCTGGCGCGAGCGCTGAGGCACCTTGGTCTTTACGCGTCGGCGCGGTGGACGCCCGCGACGCTCAAGCTCAGCGCGCAGCTTACGCAGGCAGCTGCTACGGTTTTGGAACTGACTGCGGCTCTCGCGCGCTGTCACGGTAATCCCCGAAGGGATATGTTTCATGCGTACCGCCGAGTCCGTCGTGTTCACGCCCTGTCCGCCCGGACCTGTCGCGCGAAACACCTGCACCTCGCAATCGCGCGCCAACTCCTCGACCGACATCTCGGCATAGCGCGCATACTCGCGCCATCCCATCTTGTTCTCATCCATATCAACACCTCCCCTCATAAAAAATGTGACAAAGGGACGGTCCCTTTGTCACATCGCATACCAATCGCTTGTGTTGTGCGCTTAGGCGAAGGTGATCTCGCCGGTCTCGCAGTCCATATCGGCGATACGAGCCAGGCTCTCAACGCGGAAGCCGCGCTCGCGGAGCTTATCGCCGCCGCCCTGGAAACCCTTCTCCACCGCAATGCCAATACCGGACACCTCGGCACCCGCAGCCTCGCAGATCTTGATAAGACCCTCGAGCGCGCAGCCGTTGGCCAGGAAGTCGTCGATAATCAGGACCTTGTCGCCCTCGGACAGGAAGCGCTTGCCAACGATGACCGGGTACTCCTTCTGCTTGGTAAAGGAATAGATGGTCGTGGCATACTGCTCGCCGTCGAGGTTGATGGACTGTGCCTTCTTGGCAAAGACCACCGGCACGCCGCCAAAATGCTGGGCTGCAATGCAGGCCATACCAATGCCCGAAGCCTCGATCGTCAGGATCTTGTTGATCTCGACACCCTCGAACAGACGGGCCCACTCGGCACCCATGTGGTCGAACAGCTCAACGTCGCACTGGTGGTTGAGGAAGGCATCAACCTTAAGGACGTTACCGGCCTTTACGATGCCGTCATGGCGAATACGATCCTCAAGCTCCTGCATGGCGCAACCCCTTCTCGCGGCAACGATACCGCGCGATTAATAAACGTTGTTCGATAGTCTACCACGGACCTACCCCCGCCCGCCCCACAAGCCGCATCGCACTATAAAGCTGCAAGACCAGTAGATAGGCCCGATTCGTGGCAGACAGCCTCCCAACACGCTAATGCCGGGTGCGCGTCCTCACCAAACGTACCAATGTGAGCGCAAAGCCCACGGCTGCAACGGCCATCAGCACGTAGAATACCGCGCGGAAGCCAAAGAGGAATACATCCGGACGGCCCGCCACATAGCTCGTGACCGTCTTGCCCATCGCCGCGCTCGTCTGTCCATACAGGATGCGCGACGCCGCCGTAATACCCAGCGCTATGCCCGCATAGCGCGCCAAGCTGCTCAAGCTGCCCGCAAAGCCAAGCGCCTCACGCGGAGCCGAACCCATATACAGCGAATTATTGGGACTCTGGAAGATCGACGTGCCGCACGACATAAACGCGACGCAACACACGATCATCAAGATGGAAGAGTGCTCGTCAAGCGTGCTCACCGCAAAGAGACCACACACGTACACGCCCAGGCCAACGGCCGTGGGCGCTTCACAACCAACACGGTCGGACACCGAGCCCGAGAGCGGGCCCACAAAGGCATTCACGACCGGCATCGCCAAAAACAACAGGCCGGAGATATCGGAGCTAAAGCCGTGGGCATCCTGAAAGTAGAACGGCAGCACAAACTCGGAGGCACCGATACCCACGAACACGATAAGCATGCAGGCCAGGTTAATCGTGAAAGCCGAGCTCGCAAAGCAGCGACGCGCCGCCTCTGTCAACGGCATAGGGCGTTCGCCAGCCTCCGGCTTGACATGCGGCAGCGTGTAGAGTCCCACGATAAACGAGATGACGCCAATGGGAAGGTTGATGAGGAAGATGCTCTCCCAGGGAAAACTCGCCACCAGCACGCCGCCGAGCACGGGACCGCACATCATGCCAAGAGCCACAAAGGTCGCCAGAATGCCCATGGCACGACCGCGCTCACGCGCCGGAAACGACTCGGTGATGATGCCCATATTGTTGGCCATCGCGGCGGCACAGCCAATGCCCTGCACGAAACGCGCCAAGATAAGCACCTCGAGCGAAGCCGAAAGCCCGCAAAGCAGCGAGCCACCCGTAAAGACGATCACACCAAGCTGGAACACATTCACCTTGCCGCGCACATCGCCCAAGCGGCCAAACGGCAGCATGGCGACGCACGTCGCGAGCAGATACACCGAGCTCACGAGCTGAATGCGGTCGAGACCCACCCCCAGCTCCTTTTGCATCACTGGGAGCGCCACCGTCACGATGCTCGCATCCAGACACGCCATAAAGGTCATGACGAGTACGGTGAACAGAATCGCCCATTTATTCTTACCGTGGGTGTCGCCCTCCAGGGCAATGTGTTCGCGGCGCAGCTGCTCGGCAGTTTTCTCCATGTATATCCTTTCTATCGTGCAACGCAAAAACGGGACCCCAATCGCCTACAAACGGACACGATCGGGGTCCCGCCTACGGAATCGGAACTATGAGGACGTCGTCAGCCGAAAAGCCGTCCCACGCCTAGCACGCACGCTAGCCTAGCACTGCTCGAGCGCCTGCTCAAGGTCGGCAATCAGATCGGCCGTGTCCTCGAGGCCGCACGACAGGCGCACCATGTCGGCGGAGATACCGCAGGCGATGAGTTCCTCATCGTTCATCTGGCGATGGGTGGCGTTTGCCGGATGCAAGCAGCAGGTGCGGGCGTCGGCCACGTGCGTAGCGATCTGGGCGAGCTTAAGACTCTTCATAAAGGTCTCGGCCGCCGCACGACCACCGGTAAAGCCAAAGCTCACGACGCCGCAGGTACCGTTGGGCATGTACTTCTGAGCCATGTCGTAGTACTTGTCGCCCTCCAGGCCCGGATAGCTCACGAAACGCACTTTGGGGTGGCCCTGAAGGAACTTGGCGACCGCCAGACCGTTCTCGCAATGGCGCGGCATACGCACGTGCAGGCTCTCGAGCGAGCTGTTCAGGAAGAACGCCGCCTGCGGGTTCTGCATGGGGCCGAGGTCGCGCATGAGCTGCGCGGTAGCCTTGGTAATAAAGGCGCCCTCGCGGCCGAACTTCTCGGCATACGTCACGCCGTGGTAGCTCTCGTCGGGCGTGGTGAGACCCGGGAACTTGTCCGCATGGGCCATCCAGTCAAACTGACCGTGATCGACGATGACGCCGCCCAGGTAGGCCGCGTGACCATCCATGTACTTGGTGGTGGAATGCGTGACGATGTCGGCGCCCCACTCAAAGGGACGGCACATCACGGGCGTCGGGAAGGTGTTGTCGACCATCAGCGGCACGCCGTGGTCGTGCGCGGCCTTGGCAAAGCGCTCAATATCGAGCACGGCAAGCGCGGGGTTGGCGATGGTCTCGCCAAAGACGAGCTTGGTGTTGGGCTGGAAAGCGGCCTCCAGCTCCTCATCGGTGCAGTCGGGTGCGACGAACGTGCAGGTCAGGCCCATGCGGCCCATAGTGTGAGCCAGCAGGTTGTAGGTGCCGCCATAGATGGCAGAGCTCGCGACCACATGATCGCCGGCACCGGCCACGTTAAAGATCGCGAGGAAGTTCGCAGCCATGCCCGAGCTCGTGAGCATCGCAGCGGTGCCGCCCTCCATCTCGCAGATCTTGGCAGCAACCAGATCGCACGTGGGGTTCTGCAGGCGGCTGTAGAAGTAACCGGACTCCTCCAGGTCAAACAGCTTGCCCATATGCTCGGACGTATCATACTTCCACGTGGTGGACTGGTAGATAGGCACCTGGCGCGGCTCCGCGTCACCCGGGCGGTAGCCGCCCTGAACACAGGTAGTACCGATGGTCTGCTCGCTCATATCTAGCTCCCTTGCTTGGGTTTTGATTTATTCGGTTCACGATACCGCTACCCTGCACCCCTCTCAACCCATCCCAAAGGTAGGTTATGGGACTAATTAATCAAGGGTTTTATCTCAAGCCTTGGGCATTTGCTCGATAGATAAAAATGAGGCATAGATGGAGCTCTCGATGATTACATGCACCGTCACGGGTACCATAGGCGGGTACACCGTAACCAAGGAGACAACGATGAAGCAAATCGATACGGCCCAGCTCGACATCAACGCCTGTCAGGCTCAGGCTGCCGAATACCACGCCCGCGGCTTTAACTGCGCCCAAGCCGTCGCCTGCACCCTCGCGCCTGCCGTCGGACTCGACCCCCAGATCGCCTTTGCCCTCACCGAGGGCTTTGGCGCCGGCATGGGCGGCATGACCGAAACCTGCGGCGCCATCTCGGGCGCCGTGGCCATCATGGGCTTCGTGATGAGCGACGGCATGGAAAACCCCAAGACCAAGGGTCAGACCTACAAGCTGTCGCGCGAAATCGCCAAGCGTTTTGGCGAGAAGAACACGACGACCGTCTGCGGCACGCTCAAGGGCATCGGATCGGATAAGGGTCCGCTCCGCAGCTGCCCCGGTTGCATCGACGATGCCATCGAGATCGCCTGCGATGTGCTAAAGCAGCTCGCCGAGTAGACGGCATCAACATAAAACGACGGCCGGCGCGCTTGGGATCCATCCAAAAGCACGCCGGCCGTCGCCGTCAGAACTCGGCAAATTCGGGAGCGCCAACCTCGATCTCCTCGCGTCCCGCCATAAGCTCGCGCATCTTGGCGCAAAATGGCTCCTGCTCCCCCGCCTTAAACACCAAGTGAAGTGTAACGGTATCCGCGTAATCGGTATCCGAAACCTTGGCACCCGAATCCTGCGCCAAGCGAAGCACCTGCTCATACTGTGGATAGGCCACATACACGTCAACCAGCACGACGCTTGTCATCTCGACGATCTGCCCGGCCTCCTGAGCCGCGGCCACCGCCGCCTGCGTCGCCGCGGTATAGGCGCGCACCAAGCCACCAGGCCCCAACAGCGTGCCACCAAAATAGCGCGTCACTACGCAGCAAACATTTTTGAGCCCCGCGCCACGCAGCACCTCGAGCGTCGGCATGCCACTCGTGCGGCTCGGCTCACCATCATCGCTCTGGCGCTCGCGCCCATCGACCAAAATCCACGCGGGAACATTGTGTCGAGCGTCGTAATGACGCTTGCGAACCATCTCGATAAAGGCATTCGCCTCATCCTCGGACTCAATATGGACCAGCTGGGCAATAAACCGGCTCTTGCGGTCCACAAACTCGCCCGAAGCCTCAATATTCGATTGCAGAGTAAAATAGCTGTCCAACAAAGCCCCTCAAACACAAGCAAAGCAACAAACAGCCTCAATAATACGGCAAAGACAGCACCGTTGCCCTCGCCAACAAGAGCGGAAACGCCAATGATGCCGTCACCAACAGCGAGAACCCGTCAGCGCGAGCAAGGTGCCTTGAAAAACGAGATTGCAACAGAAATGAGGCTGCCGATGACCAGGCAAAAACAGCGAGACGGCGTCAGCTGAGTCGATTTGGCCCGAAAAAGGAGGGAGCACGCCTTATGGCGGCGACCGACGAATGAGCGCCAAATCGGCCAGCTGACGCCGTCGCAGCGTCAACATAGTTGCCGAGTGGGCCTATAAGCCGGGTTCTGTCGTGAACGGTCATTTATCTTGTCTGCACGTTACCATGCAGCTCCACGCACGCTACCCGAACGCGGACCGGGCCGGCCCATAGCGTTCCTATTCGCGCTTGCTCCGGATGGGGCTTGCCAAGCCGCCGTGTTGCCACGACGCTGGTGGTCTCTTACACCACCGTTTCAGCTTTTCCCTTTACGCCTTGCGGCGCAGGTGGGAGTCTTCTTTTCTGCGGCGCTTTCCGTCGGATCACTCCGCCCGGCCGTTAGCCGGCATCCCGCCCTCTGGAGCCCGGACTTTCCTCACGCGTGCTGCAAGCAGCACATCGCGCGACCGTCTGGCCCACTCAGCAGTGCAAGAGTGTAGCACACCGTTGCCGCAGGCAATGGCACAACACAAGCGTTCGACACGATAAACCAAGAACCGCGCTATGCAGTACAATAGAGTCGTCGATGGGCAACGTCGTCAGTCGAGACACGACCGCGCTCCGCACCCCTCCGTCTACTCGGTGCGCTCCCGCCTCCTCCCCGAGGCGGGATGTCGGCATTTTTCATGCACCGACAACCCAATAGCCTGTGAACAGCCCGGGCAGCATTGCACACGGGCAGCATCGCGTACCTCAACAACAAATGCAAAAAGGGACCCGTCCATTGCGGACGGGTCCCTTAAAACAAGTGATCGTCAAACCGATTTACTCGGCGTCGGTCTCCTCGTCCTTCTTCTCGGAAGGCAGCGGGGTAACCTCGATCTCGACGCCCAGAGTCTCAGCAGCGGACTTCATGGACAGGGAGATACGACGACGGTCGAGGTCGATCTCCATGACCTTGACCTGAACCTTGTCGCCCACGTGGGTGACCTGAGAAGGCTGATCGACGTGCTTGTTGGCCATCTCGGAGATGTGCACCAGGCCCTCGATGCCCTCGCCCAGGTCGACGAAAGCGCCGAACGGGACAAGCTTGGTCACAGTGCCCTCGACGATAGCGCCGACGGGGTACTTCTTGACCAGTGCGCGCCACGGATCCTCGGTGGTCTGCTTGAGACCCAGGGAGATGCGCTCGCGGTTGAGATCGACGTCGAGAACCTCGACCTCGACCTCCTGGCCGACCTTGACAACCTCGGAAGGATGGTTGACGTGGTTCCAGGAGAGCTCGGAGATGTGGATGAGGCCGTCGATACCGCCGAGGTCGACGAAGGCGCCGAAGTCGACGATGGAGGAAACGGTGCCCTGGAGACGCATGCCGGACTTGAGCTTGGACAGGATCTCGGAGCGCTCGGCCTTACGGGACTCCTCGAGCACAACGCGACGGGAGAGGACGACGTTGTTGCGGTTGCGGTCCATCTCGATGACGCGGGCCTCGATGCGGGTGCCCATGTAGGAGGTGAGGTCCTTGACACGACGGAGGTCGACGAGGGAAGCGGGCAGGAAGCCACGCAGGCCGATGTCGAGGATCAGGCCGCCCTTGACAACCTCGATAACCTCGCCCTCGACGTTCTCGCCGGAGTTGAACTTCTCCTCGATGCGGTTCCAAGCACGCTCGTACTCGGCACGCTTCTTGGACAGGACCAGACGACCGTCCTTGTCCTCCTTCTGAAGGACCAGAGCCTCGATGGGATCACCAAGTGCAACGATGTCTGCAGGGTTAGCGTCCTTACGGATGGACAGCTCGCGGACCGGGATAACGCCCTCGGACTTGAATCCGATGTCAACGAGCACCTCGTCATGCTCGATCTTAACGACAGTGCCGTTAACGAGATCGCCCTCATCAAAGTCGGTAATCGTACCGTCGATGAGGTTGTTCATCTCCTCCTCGTTGACATCGTCAAGAGAGAAAATGGACGAGTTCTGAATCTCACTCAAAGGTGGACCCCTTTCGAACTACGGGGCCCCGATTGCTAGGACCTACAGAAGGGTGCGACAAGCACACAACGTTTAGGAACACTCGGGAGCCGACAGATACTAATGTGACGCTTATGCAATCACGTTCGTATAGGTTACGGGGAAATGGGTTCGATTTCAAGCGTGAACTGCGTTTTTTTACTCGTATGGAGACTTTTTCGTAATCTTATGGACAGCCGTCTCCACAACTTGACGATAAGCAGTTTGCCCATACGCCTTTGAGGTAAAGTATCCGGAGCCAACGATTCTGGAACGATTTATCGAGAAAGGTGCCCGCGTGCTCAAAGCAGTCGTTTTCGATATGGACGAGACGCTTCTTAGCATTAACCTCAACGCATTCATCCTTCGGTATTTTAAGGATGTCTCGTCGATGCTCGCGGACATCGGGCGACGCAGCCGCGGTGGCACGATGGCACGCCTCGGCACCATCTTGGTCGACCTCAACGCCAACCGCCGCAGCGGCACGGACAATCGCACCAATCTTGAGTTCTACCAAGAAGAGGTTGAGCGCCGGTGCGGCATCTGCCTCTCCGATCCCCTCATCTACGAAGCGTTTACCTACTATGACCGCGAAGTTCTTCCGCACAAGAACGACGATGTCATTAACGCCCACGCCATGCCGGGCGCGCACGCCGCGCTCCAGGCTGTACAGGACGCAGGACTGCGTTGCGCGCTCTTCACCAACCCCAGCTTTCCGCAGGGGGCCATCGAGTGCCGCATGGGTTGGGGCGACCTGGCCGACGCCCCCTTTGAGCTCGTCACGCACATGGGAAACACCACCCGCTGCAAGCCCGATGCCACCTACTATCTAGAGCAGCTTCAGGTGATGGGGCTCGAGCCGCATGAGGTCCTCATGGTGGGCAACGACCCCAAGCGCGACTTCCCCAGCCCCGCCTGCGGCATTCAAACTGCCTACGTGGGCCAAGGCAAGCCCGGCCGAGCCACCTGGCGCGGCACCATGGAAGACTTCGCCCACAACTTCAACGCCGTAGTAGAAGCCTTCTACGAGCACCAAGTAGCCGACGAACTGTCGTAGGGTTCCTCGCACCGACAAAAACAACGTCGCAGGTTGAGCATAAGTCAGACACTATGACCCAATCCAGGGGCACGGAAACGACAG
>OAVH01000236.1_pt1 | contig 44251 bp, 59 predicted proteins | sample 1495281 | NCBI WGS metagenome assembly OAVH01 (sample SAMEA2580082, study PRJEB22360) | human gut metagenome | biome: human gut; feature: human-associated habitat; material: faeces | place: Denmark | collected 2008/2010
ACAGAAAAGGATAGCATGTATGAACTGTCCGCAAAAAATGACCGACTGATTTGGAACAGCGGCAAGGCAGGATTGAAAGGCAGGGAAATATGTTCCCAGAAGTAGAGGTTTACCGCTATGTGACAGAGCAGACCTTTGATGCCTACCTCTATCAGTTGGTAGAAAGCAAGCAGAAATTTATATCGCAGATAATGACGAGCAAAAGTCCCGTGCGTTCCGCTGAAGATGTGGATGAGGTGGCTCTTTCCTTTGCGGAGGTCAAGATGCTTGCCACAGGCGACGAGCGTTTTAAGGAAAAAATGGATTTGGATATGCAGGTGGCAAAGCTGAAAGTATTGAAGCAGAGCTATCTTTCCGAGCATTATGACCTTGAGGACAGGATACTGAAATATTTTCCCAAGACCATCAAAGAGTATGCGGAACGCATCGCAGGCTATGAAAGCGACGCCGTTCTTGCTGAACAGCATAAGCCGCAGGGCGAGGATAAATTCTGCCCTATGACCTTAAAGAGCGTGACCTATACGGAAAAAACGGACGCAGGCGAGATGCTCCTTGCCGTCTGCAAAGAAAATCCGCTGTCAAATCCCGTGGAAATCGGCAGTTACCGAGGTTTCAAGATGGAGGTTTATTACGACAGCTTTAATACCCATTACTGCCTTAACCTCTGCGGAAAGGCAACGCACAAGGTTGATTTAGGCTCTGACGCTCTGGGAAATCTGACCCGTATTGAAAATGAGCTTGCGAAGCTCCCCGTCAGATTGGAAGCCGCAAAGACCAGAAAAGAGGAAACATTAGAGCAGCTTGCCAATGCAAAGACGGAAGTACAAAAGCCATTTGCTTTTGAAGATGAATTGAAAGAAAAGACGGAAAGGCTAAATGCCCTCAACATCGAGCTGAATCTGGACGAAAAAGACACCTCTGTTATGGATACTGAACCAGAGCAGAGCGAAGAACCGCCCGAAAAGAAAACACAAAATCGGGAACGGTAATCGGCATTTGCACATTTGTATTGCTGAAATCTGGGCAGTATAATAGGTGTAGATTAGAAAATGTCGGAGGTGGTAATGGTGTCTGATGCGTTCAGATTTGAAACTTTTGTAGATGTCCACAACAATATCTTCAACGAATATCTAAGCTCTGTCATCGCAAGACTGAGTAAAGAAAATGAGGAATACCAAGCGTTGCAGGACGAGATTGAGAGCCTTTATAGAAAATATCCCGCCGTTTTAGGTATATGCGACAGTGAGCAAGAGGTGGAACTGACAAAGGAAGAATGTGCGGCTCTTATCAAAGTGATGGAGCTGAAAAATCAGCTCACGGATATGGAATTGCAGTCTGTTTACTTCCGTGGTTGCTATGACGGCGTAGGGTATCTGAAAAAAGTAGGAATTTTATAACGGATTGGCTGAGAAAAAGGCGGTGTTGGCGTAAAGTTGATGCCGTCTTTTCTATAGCAGAGATAGACATAAAACCGCATAACATGATTTTTTTATTAAGAAATCGCAGAAAATTATTGACAAACTTCGGGAAATAGTTTAGTGTGGATAAAAATACCAAAGAACACACATTCTAAAAACACTAAAGATAAAGCACAAAAATATGTGCATGCATCTATTGATAAGTTTTAGAATGTGTTTTTTTATTGGTTGTTTTAGAGGAGGAAATTATATGCAAGAGTATTCAATTTTGGAGATTAATTTTGAAAAAGGTATCTTAAAAACAATGGAGGGCAGGGATTTTATGATTGATGTGTTTGATATACCAACGATGGCAGGCTGGTGTCCGTGCGAAAATATTACTTACACAGAAATAAATGGAAGAAAAATCTTAAGGCATTATTCTGGCGTAGCCGTTAGATTAAGGGAACAGTAAAGGAGGCAATTTAGAATGGAATTAAAGAAGAAAAGCAATTTTATAAAGCAAAATAAAATTCCACTTATTATTTTTGTTATTGCAGTAATTGGGGGATATGTAGGTATTTACTTGGCATTTAGGGGTGATGGTTTTATTTCAGTTGGTAAGGATTTAACCAAAAGTGATTGGCTGTCTTTTTTAGGAGCGTATCTTTCTTTTGTTGGTACAGTTGCAGTCAGTTTAATCGCACTTTTCCAGAGCAACTATTATACTAAAATAGAAAATGAACGAAGATTGCAAGAACATAGAAAGAAAATTCAACCCATTTTTTCTGTAAATATTATATCAATGAATACGCAAATTGAGGGAACAGGAGAATTTTTTAATCCGTCAGATCCATCAACATATCCAAAACATAATAATATAAAAATATCTATTGAAAATGTGAATAGTTATCCAATAAATCATGTAATTGTCTTTGATAAGTATATTTGCCCGTTGTTGAAATGCAATGAATCTAAAAGCCTTGTATGTACTTATTATGATACGGATGATGCAAAAAAATGGGCAAAAAAACTTATAGTGTTGACAGATGATTTTGAAAGGAATGAACAGGGTATACCTAAGTGGTTCAATGTTTGTTATGAGGATATAGACGGGCAAGATATGTTTCAGACTTTTGAATTAAAGGATTTTGATGGTACACCATATTATTCTCTTGAGGGAATACATGAAGCATAAGTGAAGATTACAATCTACATAGCCGAGAGGTTTTCTTAACGGAAAATCCCTCGGCTTATTTCATTTCTGGAGGTGATGATGATTGAATGAGAAGTAACCGACCCTATGTGCAGCTTGACCCTGCGGTCATTGAGCAGGCACGGCAGATGGACTTGCTTTCCTACCTGCAACGGTATGAGCCGAGCAACCTAAAGCGTGTGGCGGGCAATGTTTACTGTACGAAAGAACACGACAGCTTGAAGATTTCCAACGGCAAATGGTACTGGTGGTCGAGAGGTATCGGCGGTGTTTCTGCCCTCGATTATCTTATCAAAGTCAGGGAATACGGTTTTGTGGAAGCGGTCGAAGCCCTCACAGGCATTACAGCGGAGTGGAAACCGCCACCCCCTGCCGTAAAGAAAGATGTGCCAAAGGTGCTGCTCCTGCCAGAGAAAAATGCCAATACAGACCAAGTGACCGATTATCTTTTTGGGCGTGGCATTGACTTTTCGCTGATTCAGGAGTGTGTGGACGAGGGTATTATCTTTGAGAGCAGGAAGTACCACAACGCTGTTTTTGTGGGAAAAGACGCAGGCGGTGTGCCAAAGTATGCGGCGTTAAGGAGTACCCTCGGCAGCTCCTTTAAGGGCGACGCATCGGGCAGCGATAAGCGGTATTCATTTCGACTTCTGGCAAGAGAGCCGACGGACAAGGTGCATTTATTTGAATCCGCCATTGATTTGCTGTCCTATGCCACCTACCTCAAATGCGAGGGTAAGGATTACCGTGCGGAAAATCTGCTCTCCCTATCGGGTGTGTATCAGCCGAAAAAGGAGATTTCCGAAAGCAAGATACCCATTGCCCTTTCCACTTATCTGGAAGAAAACCCGCAAATCAAGACCGTTATCCTGCATTTGGATAACGACAAGACAGGTAGGTTGTGTACCGCCGCCTTAACAGAATTATTAAAAAAGGATTATAAAATCGTTGATTCTCCACCGCCCATCGGCAAGGATGTCAACGATTTTTTAATGTCCTATCTGGGGCTTGCGAAGCAAAGCCCCCACCATGAAAGGAGGGATGCCCGTTGACCTTGTAGTAGATTTTCGGGAAGAACGGCAGCAAAACAAACACAAATTTAAGAATGAAAGCGAGGAATGAACCATTGAAAAAGTATAACGTAACGCTCACAGGACACTATGAAAAGACCATTTCCGTCTATGCAGACAGCCCCGAACAGGCGGCGGAGAAAGTCAAAATCATTCTCTTTGACACCGACCTTATCCACTTTTCTGATGAGGATTTTGTTTGCGGCGAAGCTGATATTCAGGACGCAGACGAGGACAGTAAGACAGAAAGTGAAGCAGATGATGAGGACGGGGACGAATGTCTGAAGCACGAGGATTGTTCGGACTGTCCGTATTTCTGCCCGATGTGTGGAGAGTGCCGTCTGGAGGACGAGGATTAAGACACGTCTTACCAAGCACTGAATTTGGTTAGCCAAATTCGCTTGTTAGGGGGCAGCCCCTAATACCCCGTGAGAACAGAAAGGAGTTCAAGAATGAGTGAGTTCTTATTTTTCATTATCGGCACAATGCTCGGCGGTCTGTTCGGCGTTGTGTGTATGTGCTGCTTGCAGATAAACAGACTTTCCGAGAGAAAGGAAGAGGACAATGCGAAAAAGAAATGTGCAGATACTTTTCCGTCTGACTGAGGAGGAAGCCGAACACCTTAATGAGCTTGTGCGGAAATCGGGTCGCTCAAAAGAAGCCTTTTTAAGAGAAATGGTAAGGGGCTATCAGCTCTGCGAAAAGCCCGACCCAGAGTTCTATAAAATGATGCGTGAGCTGTCCGCTATTGGTAACCGCATCAATCAGCTTGCGGTTAAGGCAAACGCCCTCGGCTTTGTGGATACCCCGATGCTCCGTGAGGAAGCAAGGAAATGGCACGAATTTCAGATTGACATTCGCAAAAGGTATCTGCTTCCACGCAGGTCATCGTAATGGCGGTCTGCGAGATATGGGATGTGCGTGGCAGGCTCGACCATCCAATTGACTATGCCGAAAATCCCGAAAAGACCGCCAACCCTAAATACACCGAAGCCGACCTGCAGGCGATGGTCGATGTAATGGAGTACGCTACTAATAAGAATAAGACCGAGCAGCGTTTCTTTGTCACAGGTGTAAATTGTGACCCGAACACTGCCAGAGATGAAATGATGATTACCAAAGCACAATGGAACGATACGAGTGAGATTGTCTGTTACCACGGCTTTCAGAGCTTCAAGCACGGTGAGGTTACGCCAGAGCAGGCTCACGAGGTCGGCGTTAAACTTGCCGAGCGAATGTGGGGCGACAGATTTCAAGTCATCGTTGCCACTCACCTAAATACCGACTGCCTGCATAATCACTTTGTTGTGAACTCTGTTTCTTTTGCCGATGGTATGCACTATCACGACAACAAAGCAAATCTGCGGCTGCTCCGTCAGCGTTCCGATGAGCTTTGCCGTGAGTATGCCCTGTCCGTCATCGAATACCCAAGCGGCAAGAAAAAGCCCTACGCCCTTTACCAAGCCGAAAAGCAGGGGCGACCCACGAGGGATAATGTTGCCAGACAAGCGGTGGATGAAGCTATCAGCAAATCATTCACGCTGAAAGACTTTGACCGCCAGTTGGCAGAAATGGGCTACCGCATAAACTTTGACCCCAACCGCAAGTATTGGACGATTATCGGCAAGGGCTGGCAAAGACCCAAGCGGCTTTATAAGCTCGGAGAGGAATACACCAATGACAGGATTATGGAGCGTATCAGAGAAAATTCCTATGCGGTCAAATTCCAGAGCTTCTCGGAGCCACAGCCACAGATTAAGGTCTATCGGGTCAAAGGCTCTTTGAAGAACGCTAAGAAAATCGGTGGCTTGCGTGGACTGTATCTCCATTACTGCTACAAGCTCGGTATCCTGCCAAAAGGCAGAAAACAAAATTATGCACGGCTTCATTATCTCTTAAAGGACGACCTTATGAAGATGGAAGCCATCACACAGGAAACAAGGCTGCTTTGCCGCAATCACATTGATACGGCGGAGCAGCTTTGTTCATATAAAGGCTCTCTGGAAACGGAGATGTCTGCCCTGCTTCAGAAGCGAAAGGAGCTTTACTCCAAATACCGCAGGATAAGCGGCGAAGAAAAGGAAGCGGTCAAGGCAGAGATTTCCGATATTTCGGGGCGGCTGAAAGTTATCCGAAAGGAGGTCAGACTGTGCGAGGGCATTTCCGCCCGTAGTGATACCCTCAAGGAAAAATTGCAGACGATACGGGCAGACGAAAACGAACAGCGAAGAAAGGAGCTGATGAAGAATGAACACAGGCGGCGAAGCGGCAGAACAAATCGTCCGAATGAGCTTGGAGGGCTTTGAGGTCGCTGCCAAAATCACAGGTGCAGGTGCGAAGAACATCGCTATCCTGTTGTATTCCATTCTCAAAGAAGAAAAGAAAACCAAAGGAAAAGCAAGGCTGACAAGTATGCTCCGTTCTGGCAAGGAGCTGAAAGTCTTTACCGTCAAAAGCGGCGACTTAAAGAAGTTCACGCAGGAAGCAAAAAAATACGGTGTGCTTTACTGCGTCCTCACGGACAGAAAAAACAAAGACCCAAATGCAGAGGTCGATGTCATCGCTCGTGCCGAGGACGCATCGAAAATCAGCCGTATTGTGGAACGCTTTAATCTTGCTTCGGTGGATACCGCTTCTATTGTGACGGAAGCCGAGAAATCCAAAGATGCAAAGGACGGTCAGCCAGAGCCAGATATTGGTGTGCAGGAAAAGGCGGAGAAAGATAAGCTGCTTGACGAGCTTATGGGCAAGCCTGTCCAGAAGGAGGAAAACGCACCAAACCCCTCGGTGGCAAAGACAGAAAAATCCCCTCAGTCCGAGCCTACCTCAGAGCAGCCAAAGAAATCCGCAGAGGGGGCTACTATGACTAAGGAGAAACCTTCTGTCAGAGAGGAACTGCGGAAAATCAAGGAGAGCCGCAAGGAGCAGAAAGCAGAGATTAACACTTCCATCCTGGACAAAAGCGGAGCTTCCGACAGGGCGAAAAGTGCTAACGGAAAAACGGAGCATAAACAGCCCCAGAGAAAGAAAAAGAAACCAAAATCCAAAGAAACGAGGTAAACAGCTATGAGTATTTACGATGTATTCAGCGGCGGCAAAAGACCTTTTGATAAAGAGGAATGGGCTGCCGCAAAGCAGGCACAGCGGAAAGAAGCCTATGAGCTGATTGACAATACCTGCTCTGAAATGATGGCAAGCGGCGACAGCTTCCGTCAGTATCTTAATGTGCAGGGTAGCTTTGACCGCTACTCCGTGGCTAACGCTATTCTGGTGTCAGCACAGATGCCCGAAGCAACGCAGCTTAAAGAGTACAGCAAATGGAAAGCGAACCGTGTCTATGTGAATAAGGACGCACAGAAAATTATTATCCTTGAGCCGAGCAAGGAATACACCCGTGAGGACGGGACAAAGGGCATCTCCTACAATGCCAAAGTGGTTTATGATATTTCCGAAACCTCGGCAAAAGACAGGCAGCAGGAACAGGAGCCGAAATCCATGCGTGAGCTTGTGTCGGCTCTGATTGATGCAAGCCCTGTACCCTGTGTACCCGTCGGTGAGCTTGAACTGCCTGCCTATTATGACAGCTCTCAGCAGACCATTTTTGTCAAGAAAGGGCTTTCCGAGGAAGTGCTGTTCGTGAGTATGGCAAAAGAAGTGTCGGCGGCGGTCTATGACTTTAAGTACAACGAGAGCCGTGATGCTTCCGACTTCAAATCTTTCTGCGTTGCCTATATGGTAAGCTCTCGTTACGGCGTGGATACCAAAGGTTTTGACTTTTCCAGACTTCCCAGTGAGTATGCGGAAATGGATACGCAGGCGTTCAAGGGAGAGCTTGGCACGATGCGTGATGTTCTGGGCGAAATCCAGAGCGATATGTATAAGAGTATGGAGAAGAACAAGCCTGCAAAGAACAAAGAGCAGGAACGCTAATCGGAGGTGCAGACTATGAGAGAGGAACGATACCATATCGCACTTGATAAGTACGATAAGAATATCGTCATCAACGCCTTAAACACCCTGCGTACACAGCAGTTAAAGGAGGAACGTCCCACCGAGCCTGTTGACGAGCTGATAAGCAAGGTGGCACACGCCCCGACAAAAAAGGTTAAGGTCGTGCATTGCAGGTGCAATGAGGAACGATGACCAGAAAACGAGCCTAATCCTTTTTGTCTGCGGCATACTTCCTGTCGTATGGCTTGCCCTGCTGACAGCACCCTATGTCAGCGGCGGTCTTGTAGAGATTATCCGAGGTCTGCCCGTGGCGATGGGCAATCCGTTCGAAATAATGGTGTGTGAGGACAGCGTAAAGACTGTCCTTATTTTTTTGCTTGCTTACGTTATGGGCATCGGCGTTTATTTCTCTACACGCAGGAACTACCGCAGGCGTGAGGAACACGGCTCTGCGAAATGGGGCAACGCAGGTGCTTTGAATAAGAAGTACCGAGATAAAGACCCGTCAGCTAATAAGCTCTTGACCCAGAATGTCCGTATTGGGTTGGACGGGAAAAAGCACCGCAGGAATCTGAATATTTTAGTCTGCGGCGGCTCTGGTGCGGGTAAAACGAGGTTTTTCTGCAAGCCAAATGCTATGCAGTGCAACACATCTTTTGTAATACTCGACCCAAAGGGCGAAATCGTCCGTGACATCGGGGGTCTGTTGGAAAATAAAGGCTATGAGGTGCGTGTGCTTGACCTTATCAATATGCACCGCAGCCATTGTTACAATCCCTTTGTCTATTTGCGGAACGATAACGATGTTCAGAGGTTGGTAACAAACTTGTTTAAGGCGACCACGCCGAAAGGCTCACAGTCGCAAGACCCGTTCTGGGATACGGCGGCGAGTATGCTGCTTCTGGCTCTGGTGTTCTATCTGAAATATGAAGCACCGCCAGACGAGCAGAATTTCCCAATGGTTATGGAGCTGCTCCGTGCAGGCGAAGTCCGAGAGGACGATGACAGCTATGTAAGCCCTCTGGACGAGCTGTTTGACCGTCTGGAAATGGTAAACCCAGAGCATATTGCCCTAAAGTATTACAGGGATTACCACAGTGGTAGTGCAAAGACCTTAAAGAGTATCCAGATAACCCTTGCCGCAAGGCTTGAAAAATTCAATCTGGAGAGCCTTGCAGGGCTTACCGCCACCGATGAGCTTGACCTGCCAAGTCTGGGAGAAAAGAAGGTCGCTCTGTTCGCTCTGATACCAGACAACGACACGAGCTTTAACTTCCTTGTCAGTATCCTTTATACCCAGCTCTTTCAACAGCTTTTTTATCTGGCAGACCACAAGTACGGCGGAAGCCTGCCTGTGCATTGCCATTTCATAATGGACGAATTTGCGAATGTTTCATTGCCTGATGACTTTGATAAAATCCTGTCCGTTATGCGTTCCAGAGGGGTATCGGTATCCATTATCCTGCAAAATCTGGCACAGCTCAAAGCCCTTTTTGAAAAGCAATGGGAAAGCATTGTTGGCAACTGCGTGCGCCCAGAAGTCGCCAGCGCATTATAAATTCGGCGGCGTGGTATTTATGGAATACTGCCTTTAGCAAGCAGTAGGTAAAAGTATCAAGTGATGAAAAATCACAGCCTATTATTCTACAACTTATCCGAGAGGGGAAACCCGAAGGGGAGTGTAGCATGTTGTCGCTTTTGTCAATGGATAAAAGCCTGAATGATAAGATACTAATCCTGTGTATCTGAAAATTCAAGAATAAAAATTCGTGTATGAGGTACAAAGCTAAACTGCCTGAACGATAGCCAGAGTGGGGGAATCCGCACTCCGCATACGAAAAGGATTGAAACGTATGCCATTCCATGTTGGTTTCATTTCGCAGTTATGAAAGCAAGCGATACTCATGGAAGGACAACCGCAAGACAGCGGGTAAATGGCGAAAGTCGGTGCCGACAACACGAAACGCTAATTCCATAAATACTAACTGGGGATGACCTAAACCTGGTAACGGGCATGGTCACACAGCTCCCATAGTAGTCTGAGACGTTAATGACGTTCACATGGCGAAGGGGAGCAGCTTATTTACTAATACGATATGAAAGGACGGTGCGAGAGGCATTGAGAAATCCAATCCAAGTATTAAGTAGTTTGACGGAAAAGTCAAAGAATGAATCTTACAGGTTTCAAAGATTATATCGGAATCTGTACAATCCAGAGTTCTATTGGCTTGCATATAAAAACATATATGCAAACACAGGCAGTATGACTGCCGGTGCAGATGGAACTACTATTGATGGCATGAGTGACGAAAGAATCCAAAGGATTATTGAATCCATGCGAGATAAAAGTTACCTGCCAAAACCTGCACGCAGAGAATATATTGCTAAGAAAAACAGTAATAAAAAGCGTCCGTTGGGAATCCAGTCGGGCAATGACAAACTGGTGCAGGAAGTAGTGAAGATGATTTTAGAAAGCATTTATGAGCCTGTGTTTAAGAAAACATCTCATGGGTTCAGACCAAACAAAAGCTGTCAGACAGCATTATACCAGATACAGAAAACCTTTACGGGAACGAACTGGTTTGTTGAGGGCGATATACACGCCTGCTTCGACAGTTTTAATCACCACACAATCATCAGATTGCTGAGAAAACGTATTGATGATGAAATGTTTCTACAACTCATCTGGAAATTTCTAAAAGCAGGCTATATGGAGCAATGGACGTACAATCGGACATACAGCGGAGTACCGCAGGGTTCAGGTGTCAGTCCAGTGCTTGCAAATGTGTACCTTCACGAATTAGATAAATTTATGGAGGAATATGCACAGAAATATAACCGAGGAAAGAAGAAACAAATGAACTCCGACTACAAGAAAGTTGTCAAAAAGGCATCCTATTATAGATGTATGGGCAAAAAGAAGTGGGCGGATTTATCTCCAGAAGAACGCTGGGAACGCAATAAACATTTGAAAATGCTTGAAAAGCAAACACGACAGCTAACTCCGACCGAACCTTTGGATGAGACGTATAAACGGATTCAGTACACCCGATACGCAGATGATTTCATCATTGGAGTAATTGGGAGCAAAGCGGACGCAGAACAGATGAAAGCTGACGTCGGCAGATTTCTCAGGGAAGAACTGGATTTGGAAATGTCCGAAACCAAAACCAAAGTTACGCATACAGGAGACAGAGCCAGATTTTTAGGCTATGACATTACGGTATCCAGAAGTCAGGATTTAAAGAAATCCGCAGGAGGATACAAAATCAGAAGCAATGCAGGAGTGGTGAAATTACTTGTACCCAGAGAAAAATGGGTGGGAAAGTTACTGGAATATCATGCAATCAAAATCAAGATTAACGAAAACGGAAAAGAAAGATTTGTAGCCCTACACAGAGGAAAACTGGTAAATCAAAGCGATATAGAGATTCTGGCAAGATATAATGCGGAAGTTCGTGGACTTTACAACTATTATGCCATAGCAAATGATTCCTTCAAGATAGGAAGATTTGCCAATCTTATGAAGTACAGTATGTACAAGACATTTGCCTGTAAGTATAAAACAAATGTTCACGAAATCAAGCGCAGATATTGTGTTGGAGGTCTGTTTACAATCGCATACGATACCAGAGCAGGAAGGAAAATCACGACCTTTTACAGAGACGGGTTTAAGCGAAAAGAATCAGCTACGAAGTTTGACAATGTGAGCGAGCTTCCGCAGTTCTCAAAATACGCTAAAACCAACACTCTGAAACAGAGAGTGGAACGCCATACCTGTGAACTTTGTGGAAAGGATTGCAGAAATCTGGAAATCCATCAAGTAAAGAAACTAAAAGACTTAAAGGGCAATGCGGAGTGGGTACTCCTTATGCGCAAAAGGAGACGGAAAACTCTTGTGGTATGCCTCGAATGTCATAAACTGATTCATTCTTAATACCGCAAATATAATAAGCGGAAAGCCGTATACATCGAGAGGTGTACGTGCGGTTTGGGAGGGAGGGGACGCAAGTCCTGTAAAGGACAAGCTGAACCTTACCTCATGATGAGTTTCTGTATCTAGGCGGCAACGAGCAAAGCACCCACAAATATGTGTCAGAGCTTTTGGGCAAGGAAACCATTGATACCAACACCTACGGGAAAAGCTCTGGGCGGAGTGGTAACTATTCAACAAATTATCAGATTTCGGGGCGTGAGCTGATGACCCCAGACGAAGTGCGTATGCTTGATAACCGTTACGCACTTCTTTTTGTGCGTGGAGAACGCCCCGTTATGGACTTCAAGTATGACATCTTGAAGCACCCGAATGTGAAGCTGACGGCTGACGGAGGGCAACCGCCGTATATCCACGGAGAGCCTATGCAGGCTGTCGCAACCATTGTGTTTGACAGTGATATTCCAGATAACGCCGTGAGCGTAAAAACTGTCAGCACTTCCTATGAGCTTCTGTCCGATGAGGACTTGGAAGAAATATTCAATTTATAAGGAGGATTTACCCTATGAAACTTTTTAAGAAGAATGAGAACAAGAAAACTACGAAGCTGACGATGACTGGAAAGGTTAAGAAAAGCTTCCGCTATTACTGTATGGCTGTTATGGCAATGACCTTTGTGCTTGGTACTTCCGTAACCGCCTTTGCTGCCAATGACCCCATTCAAGTAGTCAATAACCTGTCCGATTTCATTTTCGGTCTGGTGAGGGCTGTCGGTATGATTATGCTCGGCTTTGGTATCGTGCAGATTGGTCTTTCTCTCAAATCCCACGACCCGTCCCAGAGAGCTAACGGCTTTTTGACCCTTGCAGGTGGCGTTGTCATTACCTTCGCAAAGGAAATCTTGACTCTTATCACAGGCTAAGATAACAGACTGACACAAAAAGATAACGGGAGCAGATCCGCCGAGTGCGGAACTCGCTCCCGTTATCTAATATCATCAAGGAGGTGGTCAAATGTCTGATAACTGGGTGGTACAGAATTTAGAGAACGCCCTAAACACTTGGAATGAGAAATTAGCCGAGATATGGCAGCTCATTACCCAATCCCCAGAGAACTTTAAGGGCGGCACGATATGGAATGTCATCGTGGATATTCACGGTGCGGTGCAGGCTATCGGACTTGCCCTGCTCGTGCTGTTCTTTGTTGTGGGTGTGATGCGTACCTGCGGAAATTTTGCAGAAGTCAAGCGACCAGAGCAGGCTTTGAAGCTGTTTATCCGCTTTGCCATTGCCAAAGGTGCAGTGACCTACGGATTAGAACTGATGATGGCACTGTTTAAGATTGTGCAGGGTATGATTTCCACGATTATGAATGCCGCAGGATTTGGCTCGGCACAGCAGACGGTGTTGCCGCAGGAAATCGTGACAGCCGTTGAAGACTGCGGATTTTTTGAGAGTATCCCGCTATGGGCGGTCACGCTGATAGGCGGACTGTTTATTACGGTGCTGTCATTCATAATGATTATGTCGGTGTACGGCAGGTTTTTCAAGCTGTATATCTATACTGCCATTGCACCCGTACCCCTTTCCGCTTTTGCGGGAGAGCCGAGCCAGAGCGTTGGCAAGAGCTTCATTAAGAGCTATGCCGCCGTGTGTCTTGAAGGTGCGGTTATCGTGCTTGCCTGCATTATCTTTTCCCTGTTTGCTTCTTCTCCGCCTGTGGTCAATCCCGATGCTGCGGCGGTTACAATGGTATGGAGCTATATCGGGGAACTTGTGTTCAATATGCTCGTCCTTGTCGGTGCGGTCAAAATGGCAGACCGTGTTGTAAGAGAAATGATGGGCTTGTAAGGGAGGTGCTATGATTGGAAGTCAAGATAAATAAGGAAATCCGTAATTATACGGAGAGTATGTTTTTTGGACTGTCCCTCAGACAGTTCATTTTTTCTGTCCTTGCCTGCGGCGTGGCGGTGGGTTTGTATTTTCTTCTCCGTCCACGGTTTGGTACGGAAACCCTCAGTTGGGTTTGTATCTTAGGTGCGTTCCCCTTTGCGGCTATGGGATTTATCAAATACAACGGTATGACCGCAGAGCAGTTTGTCTGGGCGTGGATTAAATCGGAATTTCTGATGCCGAAAAAGCTGATGTTCCTGCCAGATAATCTCTATTACGAAACGATGAAGCAGACCATTGAAGCCCACGAAAAAGGGTTGCCGACAGTACGGAAAAAGCAGAAAGGCAGGATACCGAAACCAAAGAAAACGAAAAAGAAAAAAGCGAAACGCAGCAAGGAGGTAAACAATGCTGAGAACTCTTAAAAATCTGTTCAAGCAGGACAGGGAAAAGTTTGTCGTGCCGAAATCGGTACAGAATGTTATCCCGATTAAGACAATCTGGGAGGACGGCATATTCCTTGTCGGCAGGAACAAGTACGCAAAGACCTTTAAGTTTGAGGATATAAACTATGCCGTGGCAAGCCGTGAGGATAAGGAAGCGATGTTCCTTGAATACTCGGAGCTTCTTAATTCCCTTGACAGCGGTGCGACCACGAAAATCACTATCAACAACCGTCGCTTGAACAAAGCTGATTTTGAACAGACCATTTTAATCCCAATGGCTGATGACGGTCTGGATAAGTACCGTAAGGAATACAACAAAATGCTTCTGGATAAGGCGACAGGAGCTAATTCCATCGTACAGGATAAGTATGTAACCGTATCTGTCTGCAAGAAGAATATCGAGGAAGCCCGAAACTATTTTGCCCGTGTGGGGGCTGACCTTATCACCCACTTTAACCGTCTGGGGTCGAAGTGTGTGGAACTGGACGCAGGCGACAAGCTGCGTATCTTCCACGACTTCTACCGTACAGGAGAAGAAACAGCGTTCCACTTCGATATTACCCAGACGATGCGGAAAGGTCACGATTTCAAGGATTTTATCTGCCCCGATACCTTTGAATTTGAGAGTGACTGCTTCAGAATAGGTGACAGATATGGGCGTGTGATTTTTCTCAGAGAGTATGCGGCATATATCAAGGACAGTATGGTGGCGGAGCTTTGTGAGTTGAACAGGAATATGATGCTGTCCGTTGACATTATCCCCGTTCCCACAGATGAAGCCGTGCGAGAGGTGGAAAACCGTCTGCTTGGTGTGGAAACCAATATCACGAATTGGCAGAGAAAGCAGAACCAGAACAACAATTTTTCTGCCGTTATCCCCTATGATTTGGAACAGCAGCGAAAAGAAAGCAAGGAATTTCTGGACGATTTAACGACCCGTGACCAGAGAATGATGTTTGCCGTGCTGACGATGGTGCATACGGCAGATTCCAAAGAGCAGCTCGACAATGATACAGAAGCTCTCTTGACTACTGCAAGAAAGCACTTGTGCCAGTTTGCGGTGCTGAAATATCAGCAGATGGACGGATTGAATACAGCCCTGCCATTTGGTGTACGGAAGATAGATGCCCTGCGTACCCTCACAACAGAGAGCCTTGCAGTGTTTATCCCGTTCCGAGTGCAGGAAATCTACCACGAAAATGGTGTGTATTACGGTCAGAATGTCATCAGCAAAAATATGATTATCGCCAACCGCAGGCAGCTCCTTAACGGCAATTCCTTTATTCTCGGTGTGTCGGGTGCAGGAAAATCCTTTACTGCAAAGGAAGAAATGACAAATATCATTCTGACCGACCCTAATGCCGATATAATCATCATTGACCCAGAGCGTGAGTATTCCCCGCTTGTTAAGGCAATGCAGGGAGAAGTCATTCATATCTCTGCGACAAGTGAAAATCACATCAATGCTATGGATATGAACTCCGATTACGGTGACGGTGCAAACCCTGTCATTTTGAAATCGGAGTTTATTTTATCCCTTTGCGAACAGCTCATCGGTGGCACGAACTTGGGAGCAAAGCAGAAATCCATCATTGACCGCTGCACGGCAAGCGTGTACCGCTATTATCAGCAGGGCAACTATATGGGAATGCCGCCCACCTTGCAGGACTTCCGTGAGGAGCTGTTAAAACAGAATGAGCCAGAAGCACAGGAAATCGCCCTTGCGATTGAGCTGTTTACGGACGGGTCGCTCAACACCTTTGCAAAGCACACGAATGTTGATACCCACAGCCGTCTTATCTGCTATGACATTCGGGATTTGGGCAAGCAGTTACAGCCTATCGGTATGCTTGTGGTGCTTGACAGCATCTTAAACCGTATCACGCAGAACAGAGCCAAAGGCAGAAACACTTTTATTTTCATTGATGAAATCTATCTGCTCTTTCAGCATGAATACTCTGCAAACTTCCTCTTTACCCTCTGGAAGCGTGTGCGTAAATACGGTGCGTACTGTACGGGTATTACGCAGAATGTGGACGACCTTTTGCAGAGCCATACGGCAAGGACGATGCTTGCTAACAGCGAATTTATCATTATGCTTAACCAAGCATCTACGGACAGACTTGAGCTTGCCAAGCTCCTTAATATCTCCGACCTTCAGATGAGCTATATCACGAATGTCGGTGCAGGACAGGGATTACTCAAAGTTGGCAGCTCTCTTGTACCGTTTGTAAACAAGTTCCCACGCAATACCGAGCTTTACAAGTTGATGACGACCAAGTTCGGTGAGGTCTAAGAAAGGAGGTCTTTTATGGCTGATATTAAATTCCGTGATACGGCTCATCGTGATTTCTTTTTGGAAAATATGATGAAATGCAGAGTGAACGACTGTTATCACAGGGCGTTTTTCTATGTGATGGGTATCGCTTCGGAAACGAGGGCGAACATCAACCAGATGTTCAATTTCAAGGAGGACTGCATCGAGCCAGATGGTATGCACGGCGGCTGGCAGACAAGTGGAACAGTCAAGGTCTGCCATCTTGCTTTTAACCTTTGGAACGGGTATGCAGAGGAAGGGCGGGAACGGTATTTCACGCCAGAGGAGTTGTTCTGCTGTGAGTTTGCTCCCTACTTTATGGAGGGTATCAAGGTCAGATACCCCGAATATTGCAGGGAGCTTCCTGCTCCCAGAAAACAGACGGAAATTTCAAGATAAGAAAGGAAAAGCCTATGAAGAATTATAAATCTATTATCTGTGTTGTAGCCGCCGTGTGCCTGTTAGGTACGGCGGCTTTTTGCGGCTTACGCATTTATCATTACTATGCAGAGGTGGACGAGCAGACGGAAGCCTTTGAGGAGATTGCCGAGATGGTAGAGCAGGCTCCAACGGATGAAACCGTGCCAGACGATGCCCCTGTCAGCGAGGGAGAAGATGTGCTTGCCAAGTATCTGGAATTGTATTTACAGAATGAGGATATGGTCGGTTGGATTTCCATTGCCGGCACGACAATCAATTATCCTGTGATGCAGAGCAGGAACAATCCGAATTTTTATCTGAAGCACAATTTTGAAAAAGAGTACAGCGACTTAGGTACGCCTTATGTGCAGGAGAATTGTGATATTGCCGAAAGTGACAATCTGGTTATCTACGGTCATCACATCAAGGGTGGCAAGATGTTTGGAGCGTTGGAGGATTACAAGTCCAAGAGCTTCTATGAGGAACACAAGACTATTCATCTTGATACCCTCACAGAGCAGGCAGAGTATGAAATCGTCGCTGTATTTAAGACTGTGGCGTACAGTTCTGAGGGCTTCCGATACTACGACTTTGTTGATGCGGAGAATGAGGAAGAATTTAATTCCTATGTCGGGAAGTGCAAGGAGCTTGCTTTGTATGATACAGGTGTGACCGCTGAATACGGCGACAGGCTCATTACCCTTTCCACCTGCGAATACTCCGCACAGAACGGCAGACTCGTTGTAGTGGCAAAAAAGGTCGGCTGATTTGAACGCAAATCCTCTGGGAAAGGAGGTTTTCTATGGCTGATATTAAAACCAGAGATGCGGTCAAAGGCACGATAAAGACCATAGATAAAGCCGCCATAGCCAGTGAGCGTATGAAGTCTGCCTATGTGGGGATAAAGGAAAAAGCGGAACAGGGATATTACGCTGATGAAAACTCTGCCACAGAATATGCTGCGGATAGGATTTCTTATGCGGCAGACCGTGTAAAAGACGAAGGTATCCACCAGTTCAATAAGCAGGGGCAAAAGGCAGTCAAGACAACGCAGGAGAATATCAGTAAGGCAAAAGATAAAATAATCGATTTCAAGCAAAGTCGGGCTGTCAAAGCCGCAGAACAGAAAGCTGCACAGAATATGTCAGAACAACACGGCTTGCAGATCCGTCACGGGGCTGCAAGCCGTTCTTCTGCCACCGATGTTTCCCAGACAGCAAAATCGCAGTTGATAAAGACCCGACAGCAGGGGCAAAAAATGATTAAGACCACAGCCCGAAATGCAGAAAAAGCGGTGAAAGTAACTGCTAAGGGAACGGTCAAGACAACCGAAAAGGGAATTAAAACCGCACAGGCAACTTCTAAGGCGGCAATCAAAACGACAGAAACCTCGGTAAAAACAGCACAAGCAGCGGCAAAGGCTTCTGTGAAAACTGCTCAAAAGGCAGCACAGGTGGCAAAAGCCACCGCAAAGGCAACCGCCGAAGCAACGAAAGCTACGGTCAGAGCCACCATAGCTGCGGTCAAGGCGATTATTGCAGGAACAAAAGCTCTGATTTCCGCTTTAATTGCAGGTGGTTGGATTGCAGTTGTGATTATTCTCATTGTTGTCCTGCTCGGCTGTGCCGTTTCCCTGTTTGGCGGCGGAAGCGGAAGTAACGCCTATACCCCTGTCAGTGCGGAGGTGGAAGCCTATGAGCCGCTGATACAGAAATATGCCAAGCAGTACGGCATCCCCGAATATGTGGAGCTTATCAAAGCGGTCATGATGCAGGAAAGCGGCGGGCGTGGGTTTGACCCCATGCAGGCGGCGGAGGGCAGCTTTAACACAAGGTATCCCCATGAGCCGAATGGGATTCAAGACCCAGAGTATTCTATTGAGTGCGGCGTACAGGAGTTAAAGGCGGCGCTTATCTCCGCCGAGGTACAAAATCCGATTGATATGGAGCGTATCAAGCTCGCTTTGCAGGGCTACAATTTTGGAAACGGCTATATCACATGGGCAAAGAGCAACTATGGCGGTTATTCTTATGCAAATGCGGTGGAGTTCTCTACCATGCAGGCGGCACGGTTAGGTTGGGACAATTACGGCGATACGCAGTACCCCGCCCATGTGCTGCGCTATTATCCATACGGACGGGCATTTACAAGCGGCGGCAACCAGGCGATTGTGGAGGTTGCTTTGACACAGCTCGGCAATGAGGGTGGACAGCCCTATTGGAGTTGGTATGGCTTTGACGGGCGTGTGGAATGGTGTGCCTGCTTTGTATCATGGTGCGCCGACCAGTGCGGATATATTGAGAGCGGGATTATCCCTAAATTTTCTGGCTGCGTGGACGGCTCAAATTGGTTTAAGGGTAACGGACAATGGCAAGACAGAAACTACGAGCCGCAGGCAGGCGATATTATTTTCTTTGATTGGGAAGGCGACGGAGAAACCGACCATGTAGGCATTGTGGAGAAATGCGAAAACGGTGTTATTTACACCGTGGAGGGTAATTCTGGCGACGCCTGTAAACAGAATCAGTATTCTGTCGGCAGCAGTTCTATTTATGGTTATGGTGTACCTGCCTACTAAAAAAGAACAGCTCATTACGGGCTGTTCTATACATATCATTTTCGGAGTATGGATTTTGTTGATTTTACCATTTCAATAATGGCTTTTAATTCCTTATCGTTGCAATCGGAAAGAATATGATTAAGCTCTTTGTTGGAAATATGCTGTGTCTTTTTCAAGCTGTCGTACACCAAATCATCTAAGGAAACCTCTAAAGAATTTGCAATTTTGAACAGAGTCGGCAGGCTGACCTTTGTTGCTCCCCGTTCAATATGGGAGATATTAGACGGTTCAACACTCGATTTTTCAGCGAGCTGTGCCTGCGTTATATTTCTCTGATTTCGATAATATTTAATTCTGGCACCAATCGCCTTATAATCTATTTCTTTCATCCGTCATCACCGCCCTTTGTAGTATTGTATATCCCATTAGGATATGTTAAAATAACGCAAATATCCGAAAAGGATATATAAAACATATCTGAAAAATTGATGTACTTTCCAGATACCACAAAAGAAAGAGAGGTTTATATGATGGATAAGTTAAAGGTCATAAGGGCATTTGAGAAAATAGCAAAGAAAGAGGGCATATCCGTAGACGAGGTAAGGTGTGAAATCCAGAAAGCGATTGATGATGCCATGCAGTCGGACGACCCTGCGGTACAGGCGTATTGGAAGAAGATAAAATATAAAGGCGAAAAGCCGACCCCAGAGGAAGTTGTGCTGTATATAGCAAAGCAGGTCAAAGCATATTGAAACAGACAGAGAATGTCACTTCTCTGCCTGCTCTTTGGCTTTATAAAGGCTGTATGCAGTCGCTTCTATAATGGACAAGTCCTTATCATCTAATGTGTCAAGTAGCGAATCAAGTCGCCTGCGGGCGGAGCTTTTCTCTGCTTCTTTGTCGGGGAATATGTATTGGTCAACAGATACGTCAAACATTGTAATGAGCTTGATAAACAGTTTGAAGCTCGGAAACTGACCCTCGTTTTCCACAGATTGAAGATGTCTGGTTGAGATGCCAAGATTTTCGACCAACTGTTCTCTGGTTATCTTCTTTACTTCACGGGCTTTCTTAATAGCCAAGCCTATCGGTGTGAAGTCAAAATCCAGTTCAATGTCAATATCGTTATCATCTATATTTTTGTTCATTTTCTCACCACCTGTACTTGCGATTTTTACGCTTATATTGTACAGAAATAGGAGTTCCAGTTAAACGATGTGTAATCTCTACATATAGGAGATATACTTTCTTGTTTATAGAAATTGAAATTCGTATTTTAAAAGGACGGTGCTGCTTGAACACTTGATTTGTGTATATTCCCATGCTATAATCACAGGCAGAAAACAGAAACATTGGTGGTGAGATTATGTGCCAGAACAAAAAACGGAGCAACGATGCACAGCTCCATGCAAAGCCAGTATAATGAGCGACATTTGCATGGAGTAATTATAAGTCGCTAAAAGAATATTGCTGGCTTTGCTACTTGACTTTATCAATCAAGGAGGAAGCCCGCATGAAATATATAAATGCAAGCGAAATTCTCCCTGATATGTTGGTCGAGGAACTGCAACAATACGTTCAAGCAGGCTATATCTATATCCCTGCTAAAGACGAACAGCATAAATCATGGGGCGAATTGTCTGGCTACCGAAAGGAACTCAACAAACGGAATGAAGCCATTATTGACAAATACCAGAATGGTGCTTCGATTGAAGAACTTGCTGACGAATACTATCTTTCGGTTTATGCCATAAGAAAAATAATATATCAAAAATGATTACGGAGGGCTGTCTGAAAGGCAGCTCTCTTTTTCTACTGATTGCATCTGTATTGTTTGGTGTATTGAGAATATTTCTTGAGCAGGTACAATTTGATATATAGCTTTAGATGGCAGGAGGAAGATAAAATATGGCAAATTCAAAGAGTATTTATCCAAGAACGGGAGATACGCAAACGGTTTATTTAAAAAATGTGATTACCCGACCAAATATCGAGGTTGGCGATTATACGATGTATAACGATTTTGTCAATGACCCTAAGAAGTTTGAGCAAAATAATGTGTTATATCAATATCCTATCAACCATGACAGGCTCATTATAGGGAAGTTTTGTTCTATCGCCTGCGGTGCAAAATTTCTTTTTAATAGCGCAAATCATACGATGGCATCTCTATCTACTTATCCGTTTCCTTTGTTTTTTGAGGAATGGGAGCTTGAGAAAAAGAATGTTACCGAGGCATGGAATAATAAGGGAGATATTATTATCGGCAATGATGTCTGGATTGGTTATGAAGCGGTTATTTTGGCAGGTGTTACGATTGGAGATGGAGCAATTATCGGTACTCGTGCTGTTGTCACCAAAGATGTGCCGCCATATAGCATTGTGGGCGGTGTACCTGCAAAATCTATTAGAAAACGATTTGATGATGAAACAATCGTAGAGCTACTTAGATTAAAATGGTGGGATTGGTCAGAAGAAAAAATTGCTCAGAATATCCAAGCAATTAAATCTGGACAAGTAGAGCAATTAAGATATTGAGGTATCTGGAAATGACTATTACAGAGAAAGAAATCAAAATCAATAATATCCCTGCAATCATTTTGGGGAATCCATCTCGTAATGTGTATTTATATATTCATGGTCAAGGGGGAAATAAGGAGGAAGCGTATAATATTGCCGAGTTTGTTTGTGGACATGGTTATCAAATACTAAGCATTGATTTACCAGAACACGGAAATAGGAAAGGCGAAGTAAATTCTTTTGACCCGTGGCATATTGTACCAGAACTGACCGAGGTTATGAAATTTGCAAAGGAGCATTGGGAACGAATTTCTTTATTTGCAAACAGCATTGGGGCATGGTTCAGTATGTTAAGTTTCGGCAACGAAAGGTTGAGAAATTGTCTTTTTGTTTCGCCTGTCCTCGATATGAAGCGGCTCATATTAAAAATGATGAGTTGGGCAAATATTTCAGAGGAACAATTAAAGAAAGAGCTTATTATATCAACCACATTTGGTCAAACGCTCTCGTGGGAGTATTGGGAATATGCGTCATCACATCCCATTACAAAATGGGAAGCTCCTACTAAAATACTATATGGTGAGAATGACAATTTGATTGACCGTGATGAGGTGGAATATTTTTCTCAAAAATTTCACTGTGGCTTAGAAGTAATGGGAAATGGAGAGCATTGGTTTCATACAGGGAAACAGATAGAAGTTATGCAAAGATGGCTTAATAAAAATGTTAGTGGTAAAGAAATGGCGAGAGATGAAAGGTAAACCAGATGCACAGCCGATTATCGGCTCCAAAATATTTTATGGATTTAAGGTTGTTCGTAGTTGTTTTTTCGGTGTAAAGGTGAATATCGGTATTAAAGAATTAACTGCATAGAGGAAATTGAGAACTTTATGCACTCATTTTAAAAAAGTTCTAAGCTATTTTAAAAAATGTCTTGAAAATCATTTTAATTGCATTTACGATTTGTTTGTCAAGCTTGATAACAATAAAGATTGGAGGTCATAACTTGATTATTGAAGAATTTAGAAATATTAAAATAGCTTATGTGCGTAGAACAGGCGCATATGGTTCAGAGAATCAAAAATTGATGGTGAATTTTAAAGCATACCTAAAGGAAAATGGTTTGCTCAACGATGCTGCAATCATTTTAGGAATATCTTTAGATAATCCTATATATACACCCGCCGAAAAGCAAAGATATGATATTGGTCTTATTATTGACGAACACAAAGTTGTAGAGTTAGATACCCGTAAAATTGATGATGGGAAATATGCTATATTTGAAGTTCCCCATAGAAAAAACGATATAATAGCATTTTGGAACAACATTCCCAAATTAACCATTGGCTTATCAGTAGATAAGGAAAAGCCAATTATTGAACGGTACTCAACGAAAAAAATTGCTTTACATCTATGTGAATTTTGTATTCCATTGAAATAAGAGGTAGGTGAGTTTCTTTAATGGAAAAACAATTATGGGTAATATGTCCTGTTTGTAACAACAAAACAAGAACAAAAATTAGGAAAGACACCGAGTTGATAAATTTTCCATTATTTTGTCCGAAGTGCAAACATGAGAGTTTAATTAAAGTAAAGAATTTACAAGTAACTGTTATTAAAGAGCCAGACGCACAGACGCAGAGCCGATGAACTTGTGAGAGATAAACTCACAGCTCATCGGCTCAAATATATTTACTCATCCTATTGACTTTTACGTTACGTCATAGTGTATGATGTAGAAAAAAGAAAGGATGAAGTAATATGAATGTAAATTTTATTCGTTCAGATGGTATTTATGCCAAGATTATGAAAGCACCATTAGATAAGAAAGAGGACATTTATCGTTATGAATTGATGATGCCTTTTGAGAAAAAATGGGCTTGCTATAGTGTGCCGATGAAAGCAGCTACACCAAATGGGTATGATGTGATAATGGCGAGTGGGATGCTTGGTCATATTGCGTCAACAAAAGTGGATGAAACTCAACGAGATAATATTGAACGTATATCTTCAGATAGGCTTTGGTCTGAATGTAAACAATCAGTCGAAAAATCGTTGAAGTGTTTTTCAGACGCAGGGATTGAGTTACCTGTTCAAGAATATTTGTTTACTATTCTGCTGGCAAATGCAGAAAGTCCCTATATTTCAATGAATGAGGGCTATTGTGGGGATGGAGGTATTCCGGGATATATTTTTTCTTGGCTTATTCCTAATGATTACACATTAGAGCATCTTCCAGTTGCGCTTGCACATGAAACAAATCATAATGTGCGTTTCCAGTTTATTAAATGGAGAAATGATATTACGCTCGGAGAAATGATGGTCAGTGAGGGGCTGGCAGAAAATTTTGCCACATATTTGTATGGAGAAGATAAGGCGGGACCGTGGGTTAAGAAAACTGATATGAAAACGCTAAATGAATATATCAAGCCAATTATTTATGATGGACTGGACGTACAGGGGCTTGAAAATCTTAATGCTTATTTGTATGGCGATGAAATGGCTGCTTTACAAAATTATCCCCCTGTTGGATTGCCATATTGTGCGGGATATGCTTGTGGCTATCATTTAGTAAAATATTATTTGCAAAAAACAGGAAAAAGTATAGTAGAAGCAACTTTGTTATCTGCAAATGAAATATTAAGTGCAGTGGAGGATTTTTGGAATGAATGAGAAACCATTGACGGTTCACGAGGTAGTAAATTTAACAGGTATAACAGCAAGGACGCTTCACTATTATGATGAGATTGGACTTTTGAAACCTTCGATTGTAACAGAAGCAAAGTATCGCTTATATACTGATACGGATTTGTGCCGGTTGCAGGAAGTTTTGTTTTTTCGTGAGGTTGGTTTTGCATTGAAAGAGATTAAAAATTTGCTCAATTCCCCTCATTATAATCGGACAGAAGCATTAGAAAAGCATTTATGCATTTTGGAAGCCCAGAGAGAACGCATAGACGGTCTAATATCTCTTGTAAAGGCTGAAATCAGTGGGGGGAAAACAATCTCCTTTTCAGAATTTTCTAACTCAAAAGTAATGGAACTGCAATCTCAATTCCAAAAAGAGGTTTTGGAAAAGTGGGGAGATACTGAAAGTTTTAAAGAGTATGAAGCAATCTTTTCCTCAAAAGCTCAAGAAGTTCAAAATGAGCAAATGACAGCTTTTTTCTCTATGGCACAAAATATTTTTGAAAAATTAGCGATATACGAAAATAAGTCGCCAGATTGTCCAGAAGTTCAAAATGTAGTACGGGAGTGGCAGCTTTATATTACAGAACATTTTTATCAATGCGATAAACAAATACTTTCTTCTTTGGGGAAAATGTATGTTTCTGATTTAAGATTTTCTGATTTTATAAATCGGTTTGGGAATGGAAATTTAGCTGCTTTTTTCAGTAAAGCTATCGAAATTTTCTGTTCCCGACAAAGGGAGGAAAGAAATGACCGCTAATTGGATAGTTTGTCCTGTTTGAGGTAATAAAACTCGTGACAGAATAAGAGCGGATACAATTTTGAAAAATTATCCTCTCTACTGCCCGAAATGTAAGCAGCAGACATTGATTGAAGCACAAAATTTACAAGTAACCGTCATAAAAGAGCCAGACGCACAGACGCAGAGCCGATGAACTTGTGAGAGATAAACTCACAGTTCATCGGCTCTGCCTATTTGGAAAAGTATCTTATGGGGGATTGTAATTATTCGTATTTTAGTTTTAATTCATCAATCCATGTTTCAATGGATTGTGCAAGAACGAATTGTTGTTGCAAGACCGCTAATCCTGTTTGTGGGATTTCGGGTACATTTTCTTTCGCTTTCAAATTTTTTTCCAGATATGATTTTAGTGTTTTTATATTGGATTCAATATCTGTTAGGCATTTCATTTGATTTTCTGGCAAAAGGGCATCCAAGTTGACAATGACTGCATTAAAATCCAAGAAGATTTGAACGGGTTTTGCGGATATTTCAAACATAAGATTTTCAAGCTGTTTTTCACCCGCTTCTGTTAAGGAGTAGATTGCCTTTTCTGGCATTTTTCCCTCTTTGACTATGTTGCTTGAAATGTATCCCTTTTCCTCTAACTGGATAACTTTTTTATAGATTGACGGAGTGCTGATTTTTACCCATTTTGATATGTTGCGGTATTCAACCAATTTTTGGATGTCGTAAGCACTTAGGGCTTCCTTTTTCAGCATTCCTAATACGATTAAATCTATTGTTGCCATGATATTCTCCTTTCTCTATTGACAACTACTATAATTTATAGTAGTATATACAACACAGCTTTAATTGCTGTAATTTATACTACTATATTTTATACTCAAAGTCAAGAAAAGGAGTGTTAATTATGAGTCAACAAAACAAGAAAATGCAGCTATTAGGTAACGCACCTATCCCTCAAGCCCTATTAGCAATGGGTATCCCGACAATGATTGGAATGTTGGTAAACGCATTATACAATCTGGTGGATGCCTATTTTGTTGGAGGATTGGGAGAGAGCCAGATGGGAGCAATTTCAGTTGTGTACCCATTAGGACAGGTTGTGGTTGGTTTAGGGTTGCTATTTGGAAATGGGGCAGCATCCTACATTTCCAGATTGTTAGGACGCAATGATAAGGAAAAGGCAAACCAAGTTGTCAGCACAGCCTTATACAGCAGCGTTTTTGTCGGGGCAGTTATGATTATCCTGTCTGTCATTTTTCTAAAGCCGATACTAAGTATTTTGGGAGCGACAGAGAGTATTTTGCCCTATGCGGTCACATATGGAAGTATTTATATTATTTCCTGCATCTTCAATGTCTTTAATGTCACAATGAATAATATCGTGACAAGCGAGGGAGCAGCAAAGACGACCATGTGCGCTCTGCTGATTGGAGCCGTACTGAATATTGCATTAGACCCTATATTTATTTATGTACTGGATTTGGGAGTGGCAGGAGCCGCCATTGCTACTGCAATTTCACAGGTAGTATCTACTCTGGTGTATCTATTTTATATTTTTGGAAAGAAGAGTGTATTTGATTTTAAAATAAAGAATTACTGCCTTTCAAAAGAGGTTGCATCGGAAATTTTTAAGATTGGTATTCCAACGCTTGTGTTCCAGATATTAACAAGCCTTTCCATTTCTCTCATCAATAATGCGGCGGCTGATTATGGAGATGCTGCAATCGCAGGAATGGGAGTTGTGACACGCCTTGTTTCAATGGGAAGTCTAACAATATTTGGTTTTATTAAAGGCTTTCAGCCAATCGCAGGGTACAGCTATGGGGCGAAAAAATTCAACCGCCTGCATGAAGCTATTAAAACTTCTGTTATCTGGTCAACCGTGTTTTGTGTTGTTTATGGATTGATACTGGCTTTATTTTCAACGTCCATCGTGTCACAATTCGCAAGTGGCAATCTGGAGATGATTAAAGTAGGGGCAAGCTCATTAAGGGTAAATGGAATTTCTCTCATGCTGTTTGGCTTCTATACCGTATATTCCTCATTATTCCTTGCTTTAGGAAAAGGAAAAGAGGGCTTTATTCTCGGAGCTTGCAGGCAGGGAATTTGCTTTGTGCCAGTTATTCTCGTTCTGCCTATGATATGGGGATTGAATGGTATTCTGTATGCTCAGCCAGTTGCAGATGTGCTTTCTGCTATTATTACGGTATTTATGGCTATCCATCTTCACAGAGAATTAAATGAAGCAGAAAAGCAAGCGGCTATTGCAGGAACTAATGAAGTACATTAAGGGAGATGTTTTATGCAAAATGAAAAATGGGTGCTTTGCCCCGTTTGTGGAAACAAAACACGGATAAAAATAAGAGAAAATACGGTACTTCTTAATTTTCCGCTTTTTTGTCCTAAGTGTAGGCAGGAACAGCTTATAAATGTTCAACAATTAAAAGTAACTATCATCAAAGAGCCAGACGCACAGACGCAGAGCCGATGAATTTGCGAGGTAACTTGCAGTTCATTGGCTTTTTCTTTATACAGAATAGGTTGGATAAGCCCACCGAATAAAAAAAAACGGTGCTTTTGGTGGGCGGATTTATCATGCCCTAATAAAAACTTATCTTCCCTCTAAACCCGTTTTGAGTTTGGAGGGATTTTTATGTGTTGGGCAAATCCAACCACGCTGCTTATCAGAAGCAGCAGCTATTTACATAGTGTCACGCACAAGTGAGGATAACTTGTTAAAAAAAGCCTTGCTTGCTCGTGGCACTTTTCTACTTTCCAAGTAGAAATCACATATCTATATTATAGAGATAATTATGCGTATTGCCGTAGAGGTCTTAGTACCTTTGCGGCTTTTTGTTTATCGCTTTTTATCAGAACGCAGGAGAAGTCTGCTTTTGGCGCTGGCTGTCGTAGCCCACCTCAATCTGAAATTTTTCAAAAAAATTCAGATTGGAGGTACACATTATGGCTTACAACAAAGCCAGAGAAGAAAAGAAATGGCGGCTCTGGAAAGAAGCCGAGGAAAAGCAGTTACGGAGCTTGGGGGTTAATGAGGACGATATAGAAAAGCTCCGTGTTCACGATTGGGCGATTTTTAATTCAGACAGACGGTATTATCAGCGAGTGCAGGAAACAGGTACATATCTTGACGAGCTTGCTGAAGATACTACACAACCCGAAGTCAAAACGGCTGAGGATTTTCTGGACAGTATCGAAAATCAGCACCTCTATCAAGTTTTGATTAAGGTGGACAGGCTTACATTGCAGATTGCTTTGATGAAGATACAAGGATATTCAACCCGTGAAATTGCGGTGTATCTGGATATTACTGAAAAAGCTATTTACAGAAGAATGGATAGGCTCAAAGAAAAATTAAAAAAGTTTTTTGAGTAGAGGGGAAAATTGAATATTCCCACGGGCTACAGGGTGAGAGGACAAAAAAACTCTTACCCTGTTTTCCTTTGTGTGGCGAAAACGGGATAGCTCCTTGACAACCGAATACCCATTCGCCAAATACTTTCTCTTTGTGATTGTGATGAGCATAAGCGTGTGCAGCGGTACGCCACGACCTGCCAAGCGGCAGCGAGCGATTGAAAGGTGGTGAGCCTATCTTTACCGACTCAAAATATCGGGCAGCTCCCGATTTCGCCATAACCCACAAAGAGGATAATGATACTCCCGTCCAGTCACAGTCCGAGCGTGAAAAAACCGTCGCAGGCAATGAGGGCGGCTCTGTCAGACCGACAGTTGGGGTGGAACTCCCGTGGTGTCAGTTCGCTGCTGACCGTTTGGCGACTTCCCATAGCATTTCGGGGTGTCGAGGACAAGTTGAAATGCTTCTATCATATCAGCCAAGCGAAAGGCGGTCATAAGAACAGAGATATTGTTAAGATACTTCCGACCTTAAATACTTCCTTGCGTTTGGCTGCCTACATAGGCAGGAAGCACCTGTCTAAATCATATTGGGAGGTCAAACACAATGGAACGAATTATTAAGCGTGGCGACATTTACTATGCGGAGCTTAATCCCGTTATCGGCTCGGAACAAGGCGGCACAAGACCTGTACTTATCATTTCCAATGATATAGGAAACAAGCACAGCCCGACGGTAATCATTGCAGCAATTACGAGCCGAGTACACACAAAAGCAAAGTTGCCCACACATACCCCAGTAAGTAATTATGAAGGGCTTGACAAGGACTCTGTTATCCTGCTTGAGCAGATACGGACGATTGATAAGCAGAGGTTAAAACAGTATATGGGAATGATGCCCAATAACATAATGGCAAGAGTTGACAAGGCTCTTGCCATTAGTGTTGCACTTGAAAAAAATGAAAACAAATGTGTAAAGCAGGTATGAGAGATAGATTTGCACATTGGTAAAATGGCGGCTGTATTTCTATAATTTAGAGGTACAGCCGTTTTAGCTTTAGCGGAGGTATTCGTTTATGGGAAATGAAAAGTTAATTCATAATACAGAACTGCAAGACGAACAGTTGAAAGATGAAACCGAAACATTCAATTCTTTTATCAATGTTATGGTGCAGATAGTTGAAAAATACGGAAAGACTGTTTTGCAGGAATTGGATTGTGCTGCGTAGGTTACGCAGCCTTACATATCACATTTCCCTATAAATTTATGGAGGTGGTACGATGAACAGAGAAGGAAAGAAATGTGTCTTATATCCGAGAGTAAGTACTGAAATGCAGGTGGACGGATATAGCCTTGAAGGGCAGAAGAATAGCCTGAAACGATTTGCTGACAGAGAGGAAATGGAGATTGTTGGTATATATGAAGATGCAGGTAAATCGGGGAAATCTATTGAGGGGAGACCTGCTTTTAAGAAGATGCTTTCCGATATAAAGAACGGATTGGAGATAGATTATATTCTGGTCTATAAACTTTCACGATTTGGAAGAAACGCAGCAGATATTCTAAATTCATTGGAGTTTGTACAGTCGTATGGAATAAATCTTATTTGTATTGAGGAAGGTATTGACTCATCACAGACAAGCGGAAAACTTTTAATTTCTGTATTATCTGCGGTTGCAGAAATTGAAAGAGAAAATATCATTGAACAGACAATGAACGGACGCAGAGAAAAAGCAAGACAGGGAGGTTGGAACGGCGGTTTTGCTCCGTATGGATATTATCTGAAAGACAATCAGCTCTTAATAGAAGAAACCGAAGCTGAAGCAATCCGAATTATATTTGATAAGTTTGCCAATTCAGACGTAGGGCTTGGCGGAGTAGCAAAATATCTTAATCTGCAAGGAATAAAAAAGATACCTCGTCAGAATGGAACGTTAGAAACATGGAGTAGCCATTTCATAAGGTTGATATTAGATAATCCTGTTTATTGTGGTAAGATTGCTTATGGCAGAAGAACACGAGAAAAGGTAAAAGGCACAAAAAATGAATATAAGCAGGTTCATACAGATGATTATATTCTGGAAGATGGACAACATGAAGGAATAGTTAGCGAAGAATTATGGCAAAAAGCTCACACAAAACGTATGGCAACAGGAATTAAGCAGCCGTCCAAAATAGGTAAGGACAGGTCACATCTGTTGACGGGAATATTAAAGTGTCCTCTTTGTGGAAGCTCAATGTATACGAATAAACATGCGTGGACGAATAAAGATGGCACATACAAAGAGGTTTACTATTATATTTGCGGCAGAAATAAGCAGGAGCGAGGACATCATTGTGATTATAAAGCATCGCTAAGAAAAACAGATATTGAGCCGCTTGTAATTGAAGCTGTTAAGGAATTGGTAAGCGATAAGTATTTTGCAAAAGAGATTGAAAAGCGTATTGGCGTACAGACCGATACAACAGCTATTGATAAGGAACTTGCCAATTACGAGAGTAAGCTGAAAGAAGTTGATTTGAACAAAGCACGTCTGGAGAGAGAAATTGATAATCTGCCTGTTGATACCCGCTTCAGAGAAAGAAAAATTCACGATATGACTTTAAGACTTGATGCCTTGTATGATACGATTGTAGAGTTGGAAGAACGGATTGAAGATGCAAAGCTGAGAAAACGTTCTATCGAAATGGAAACAATCACTCTGGACAATATTTACAAGCTTATGCTGAATTTCGGAAAGCTCTATGATATAATAAGTGACGAGGAAAAGAAAAGCCTTATTACTTATCTCATAAAAGAAATTCAGATATATCCAAATGGGGAGTCAGAGCAGCCTTTGAAGTCGATAGAGTTTAATTTCCCAATATATCGGGATGGTCAAGAGGTAAGGCGGCTTTTGTGGGAAAAAGGTAATACCGTTGAGACTGTTTGCCTCTTGGGCAACCGAAATGCAAAGCCGGATACCCGCGTTAAACTCAGTGTAGAGACAGAAGAGCTACAGAGAGTAAAGAACGGAGAAAAAATTTAATACACTGAACTTATAGAAGAGAACTGTTAATGCGTCAAAGCATTAGCAGTTCTTTTTTTCGTGTAAGGGAGGTGGTGCCGTTGGGCTGTGGAACACAATTTCTCGGATAAATCTATATCCGATACAAAGTCTGTGAATCTAATCTAAAACAAGGCAAATCTAAGGAGGCAATATTATGGCATTTAAGAAATTTAGAAAAATGAAAGTATATAACGTGAGTGGTTACAACTATAAAGACACACCGACCATCATCTTAAAAGGAGACTGGTTAAAACAGACAGGGTTCGACATTGGCAGTCTGATTCAAGTGGAATGTGAGGATGGAAAGTTGATCATTACTCCGAGGGAACCGGAAATGGTGGAGTACCATGCTCCATGTGGTCAGTGCATGATGGTGGCAGAAGATTGTAAATGTTATGGCAAGAAGGGGAGAAAGTGATTATGGCAAAGATTATCGTATTAGGTGCCATGAAGGGTGGAGTCGGCAAGTCCGTCTCCACTTACAACCTGGCATATTCATTGAATAAATTAGGGAAGAAAGTATTAGTGGTAGATTTTGATAGTTCGGCAAATTTGACTACCTGCATGGGAGTTGAAGATGTGGCAGCAGTTCCGGTTACAATCGGTCATTTGATGATGAATCAGATTGAGGAAGAAGAACAGCCAGAACCGGAAGAATACATTATGAGCAGAAATGGTGTGGACTTTATCCCGTCTTCTATGGTGCTTTCGGCGGTGGATGCGAAGTTGAGAATAGAGATGGGAGCAGAGAGGATTTTGGCGGGTATTTTGGAATCGTTACGTGACAGATACGATTACATATTGATTGATACCTGTCCGTCTTTAGGAGCACTTACCATCAATGCATTAGCAGCGGCAGATGAAGTGATTATTGCGGCGAATCCACAGTTGCTGGCCATGATGGGATTGCAAGATTTTCTGAAATCTGTGAGAAAGATTAAGAATCGCATTAATCCTAAATTGGAAGTAGCAGGTATTCTGTTGACCATGTGTGAAGCACGTACCAATCTGTGTAAGGTCATCACAGAGCAGGTATCAGAGACATTTGCAGGACGGCTTCGTATCTTTGACAGCAAGATTCCAAATACAGTAAAGGTGGGAGAATCCGTCTATTATAGTGAGCCATTACTGGAGTATGCACCAGGATGTAAGGCTTGCAAGGCATATCAGAATTTGGCAAAGGAGTTGATTACAGATGAAGGCTAATGCACCAAAAAGAAAAGTATTTCAAGACGCAGTGGACTTAACCTTGCAAGATACTAACTGAATACAGAAGAGTCGCCGGAGAATATCACTCCAGCCACAAAGACTATCAGATCTATTATAGTTTGGTAGCATAAAAACAATTTATACAGGTTTTGTCTAAAATCTCAATGCCTCTTTGGTTATTACTAAATATTCAAAGTAATAGCTAAGGAGGTTTTTTTTATGATTAAACTTGAGAAACTGGAGAAAGGTGAATTTTTTGAGGATGCTTTTCTTGTGTCCTACAGGTACAGCAAGGATTATTTAAACAAGATGAGATCACTCAAGTACAAAAGGTATGTGCCGGATAAAAAGGCGTGGGAGATCCCCTCAAGTGAGCTTAAGCACTTAGTAGATCTCTTTGGGGTTGATGATATCAATGTGAACGCTAAATATCTGGATGGCTTAGTTGAGAAAGAAGAAAGTAAGGCTGAGGAGCCTCAGGAGCCTATCAGGGAACGCTTGAAAGATATTAAGCCTATAATTGATTACCCTTTTAAAACAAAGCCGTTTCCTCATCAAATAGAGGCTTTTAACAGGGGCTATGAGTGTAAGAATCTTTTACTTGCAGACGATCAGGGACTTGGAAAGACAAAAGAGAGTATTGATATTGCAGTAGCCCGGAAAGGTGAGATAGGTAAATGTCTGATAGTCTGTGGAGTAAACTCAGTAAAATATAACTGGAAAAAGGAGGTATCAGTACACTCAAATGAGAGCTGTGTTGTGATTGATGGAAAGACAGTAGACAAAAGGATCCAACAGATAGATCAGTGGCTCTATGGTAGTCCTTACTTTGGGATCATCAATATAGAGAGCCTGAGAAATGAGAAGATCATGGACAGCCTATATTATAAGATTAAAGATGACCTTATAGGGGCTGTTATTGTGGATGAGATCCACAAAGGGAAAAATGGTGGAAGTGCTCAGGGAATAGCTATGAGGATGCTGAGGAGCAAAATCAGGATAGGGCTTTCAGGTACTCCAATGAATAAAGCAGAAGATCTCTGGAATATCCTCACATGGCTCAGGGTGGAAAAGAGAAATTACTATCAATTCAAAAATAGATACTGTATCATGGGAGGCTTTAATGGTTACAAGGTAGTTGCTCACAGAAATCTGGATGAGTTAAATAAAGAGCTTAACACTGTTATGCTGAGGAGAAAGAAAGAGGAAGTGTTAGACCTCCCTCCGAAAATTTACACTACTGAGTACATTGAACTTACAAGAAAACAGAGGATCCTCTATAAGGAGATCCGTCAGGGTATCGTGGATAATCTGGAGAATATCCTTGAGATCCCTAACCCTCTGAGCTGTACAGTAAGACTTAGACAGCTTACAGGAGGAGTCTTTGGAGATGATAACCCTAAGTTAGAGAGGGTAAAGGATATGCTGGAGGAGATCACAGAAAGCGGTCATAAGGCTTTAATCTTCTCTCAGTGGGAGCAAGTTACCTCTGTGTATAAAGAAGCCTTAAAAGGCTATAATCCGGCTTATATAGTGGGTGCTGTAGATCCTGAGGACAGACAGAAAGAAGTTGAAAGGTTCCAGAATGATCCTACTTGTAAAGTGGCTATAGGAACTATAGGAGCTATGGGAACAGGTCTTACAATGACAGCGGCAAGCTATGTTTTCTTTGTAGATAAACGCTACTGGGATGCTGAGAATAAACAGGCTGAGGACAGGGCTCACAGAATCGGAACTAAAAATACTGTAAACGTGGTATCTCTGGTAGCTACAAATACAGTAGATGAGGGTATTGAGGAGATGCTGAGGGATAACAAGGCTCTCTTTGACAGAGTAGTTGAGGGTAAGGGATCCCGTATAGATGTGGGAGAAATTCTCAGAAAGATATTGCAGTATTAAGGCTTTAATGCTAAGATATTATATAGGTTTATGCTAATGAGAGATAAATGAGGAATAAAATAGATCATTGAGGAGGACTGAGGAATGAAAGTTATCAATGGAATAATCCACTATACAGCTACAGAAGTATCTCAGCTCTGTGGGGTATCTACTCAGACTATAAAGCTCTGGAGTAAAGCAAGTGAGCAAAGAGAAGAAGCCGGGGAGGGTAGACTGATCCCGGCTCCTCATACTGAGCCAAACGGCTATAAGTATTGGAGTGCTGAGGATACTCAGAAGATTATAGAGTATGCTGGACAATCTCATAAAGACCGTTACGGAAATATGAAGAGAAAAGAGAGTGAATAACTCTCTTTTTTTTTCTCACCGTTTACGGATTTTCCGTATACGGTTTTTCCGATTACGGAAAATCCACAACAAATAAATACTAAATAAACAAAATACTAAAAATCTAAAAAATCAAAGATTTTTTAGAGAGAGGAGTTCAAAAACTTTTCTTTTTTTTTTTGTCTAAAAATCTTATCAGCTTTCAGTTATTACTCAGTGCAAGGCAAATAAAAGAAAGGAGCTAAAAGCTATATGATTCAATTAAATTTTTTAAATGCTGTAGTAGAGGATGATGGTGATGGGCTGATTGTAAATGGTAAAGAGCTTACCCATATTATCTCTCTGGCGTTAGGGACTATTAAAAGAATCCCCGGCAAATATGATTACTTAAAGACAGAGGACAGGAGTACACCTTTTAAGTCAAAACTTTGTAATCTTTCAGTGACTATTGATAACAGATCTACAGACATTACAGAGACTATTACCTTTGATGAGGGAGGTAAGGTGGATGAGGTTACTCTGGAAGAGTTTGAGAAAGGGTTAGAGGATGAACACTCTCAGGAAGTTAAACAGGCAGATCCAGAAGAATAAAAAGGAGTTGCCAATGAAAAAGGTTGTTGCCCGGAAAATGGGGTTGACTACAAAGGAGTTAAATAAAAAGTATTTCAAAAAGAATAAGGAGGAAAAGTAATATGTTTAGTGGTATGGGAATGTTTGGAGCTTTTGGTTTTGATCCAGAGGAAGAGACAAAAAAAAAATGAAGAGATACTGAGAAAGGAAAGACTCAGAAAGAAGTATGAGGAGAATTTGGATAAGCCTATCACAATTACTCAGCGTCAGTTTATGGAGGCTCAGGCTCATGTGATGGCTAAAGGTAAATTTATGAGCATAGCTAAGGAACGTGATCCTGAGCTGAGAGTTATGTTGATGTTAGCAATAACCCCTATTATGGCTGATCTTGTAAGTGAGTTATTCAAAGAAAATTTTTTAAATGCTGTTAAAGAGGAGGAAAAATAATCATGGCAGAGAATAATAACAATAAACCGCAGGTAAGAGTAGCCTCTATTGAGGTGGAGTTAGGAATGAGTGTACAGAATAAGGCTGGGATCTGGTGTAAGCCTACAGCAAGAATGGTACTTACAGTAGATGGAGGAACATCTCCGGATCAGAGAGCGGCTATCATCAAACAGGGGTTTGATGAGGTATGTGAGAACATTGAGAAGTTACTGGAGGAGATGTAGAAATGAGAAGTCCTAAATATAGTGCGATTCCGATAGAAATTATAACAGCCCTTTATGAGGATGCTGATTTGTCTCTTAAGGCTAAAGCATTGTTTTTATTGCTTTATGCTGGATTTGATGATGTAGATTTTTCGGATCCAGAACAGTTATCAGCTTTTGAGGAATTGCACGGTAAGAATTATTTAAAATATAGTCTGAGTATGTAATTTCTTTTTTGGGAGGCACTTATGGGAAAGATAAAGATTAACAAGACGGGTAATTATACCGTTATCTATAATCATGTTTTACAAAATAAAAATCTTTCTATAAAAGCAAAAGGATTGTATGCTTTTATGTGGAGCCTACCTCCAGAGTGGGATTATTCAGTTAATGGGTTGGTATCTGTATTAAAAGAGGGACGGGATGCCATAACTGAGGCTTTAAAAGAGCTGGAAAGAGAAGGTTATCTTGTACGGTCTGTACTTAGATCAGGAGGTAAATTTTATGATATGGATTACACTCTTAATGAGTATCCAGATCCTTTTATGGATAACTCTGAGAAAAATACTGATAAACCAAAAGGAAAGAGAACTATAAAAAATTATCTTTCAAAATCTGAGATTGATAGTAGGATTGAGGAGAGCTTTACAGAAGATTTTCTGAAAAATTCATTCAGAGACTTTCTATCCATGAGGGTTAATATAAAGAAACCTATAACAACAGCCGGAGCTCTTACCAGAATGATTAACAGACTCAAAAAGCTGTCTGAGGATGATGAGTCTGTAGCTGATAAGATTTTGGATCAGAGTATCAGGAATAACTGGCAAGACCTTTATCCTCTTAAAGATAAATCCGCTGAGAAAGTTGTATCTACGGTATATGATCCGGCTGAGCTTGCAAGAGATGAGAGTGGAAACTTGAAAGTATTTTAATTTTGAGGAGAGTATAAAAGCTCTCCTCATTTTTTTTTTGTCTAAAAATCAGAGATTAGCTGGTTATTACTCAGAAAGAAAGGAGTTGTAAATCTATGAAAGGATTTCAAAGAAAGTGGAAATACCCTACAGGGTACAGGAAAAATGGAAAGTGGCATAGTAACAGGATTTATTATATATGGAAATCAATGATAGCTCGTTGTACTAATCCTAAATGTGCGGCTTATAAATGGTATGGAGAAAGGGGTATTTCAGTTTGCCCTGAATGGCTATCATATGATTGTTTTTATGAGTGGGTTCAATCTTGTAAGAATTATTCTGATAATTTAACTTTGGATAGAGTAGATGTGAATGGGAATTATGCTCCATATAATTGTAGATGGATTTTGATGGAAGATCAATTACGAAACAGGAGAGATACAATAAGGGTTAAGGGAAAGTGTTTGTCTGATATTGCTAAAGAGTCGGGAATTCCCCTTGGTACAATCAGGAGTAGATATTATTCTGGTATGGATCTTTTGCAGAATAAGAGAGCATATACGAAGAGAGTTTGTGATGGAAAGTCATTAAGGGCTATATCTGAGGAGACTGGAATTTCTGTTAATACTTTGGTTTATAGGTGGAATCAAGGAAAACGTACTTATAAGGAATTAGTTGGAGAAAGGGGGAGTTGTTTATGAAATGTTATGCGTCTGTTTATTGCAAAAAATCAAAGACTGAGTGCAATGAGTTCTGTGACGGATACAGACTCTTGAGAGCTTTATACAAAATGAGCCGGATCCCGGAGCGGTACTGTTATAATATCCCACTTGTACCAGAGGGGAAAGATCTGGGAGCTTTTGAGGCTCTCAATGATTTTATGAAAAGTGTTGAGGAGAGAGTTGAGAAAGGTGAGGGGCTGTATATCTGGAGTGAGTCCACTGGTAACGGTAAGACCTCATGGGCTTGTAAGATCCTGAGCTATTATTTCCGAAAGGTGGCGTTTAAGAGCGGCTTAGAAAATGAGGGGTTGTATATCTATCTCCCTACTTTTCTGGATGATCTTAGACAGAGCTATGATGATCCTGATCCAGATTTCTCAGAGCTGTTAGCAATGCTCAAAAACTGTAAGCTCCTGATTATTGATGATATAGGAGCTGAGAAGTCTACAGAGTGGGTTAATGAGAGATTGCTTAGTATCATCAATACCCGGATGATGAAAGGACTTAGTACCATTTATACCTCTAATTGTTCTCTGGATGATATAGGGAAAAGAATGGGAGAGCGGATCAGGAGCCGGATAAGAGGATCCGTTACAGAGATACATTTAACCGGACAGGATAAGAGGGGAGGGGTTAAGTAATGGCTGGTAATGGATTAGTAGAAGAGAGCTATATCTGTAAACTCTTGGAGGGGGGATCTCTGGATACTCTGAAAGAGTCCGGGCTCCGGGATGAGATGTTTTTAACCTGTAAGGATCAGATCCAGTTTATCCAGAAGCATGAGGCAGAATATAAACAGCTCCCGGATAAAATGATTTTCTTACAGAAATTCAAAGATTTTCAGATGTTGGAAGTAACAGAGAGCATGGACTATTTAGCTGACAGGATAAAGGAGCAATTCCTTTACACTAAGTTAGTCCCTATAGTTCAGGAGGGAGGAAACCTGTTAAGAGAGGACTCCCTGAAAGCCTATGATTATCTGAGAGCGGCACTGGAGACTTTGCAGAAAGATAACCCGGTAAGTAAAAACAGAGAGGGTGTAGATATCATCTCCTCAGCTAAAGACAGATTAAGCTCTTACCTGAAAAGATGTGATATGAAAGGGCTTATGGGTATCCCTACAGGACTCACTCAGTTAGATGATCTTACAAATGGGTGGTTATTTGGTGAGGAGCTTGTAATTATCACAGGTAGAACTAATGTGGGTAAATCATGGATAGCTGAGTTTTTCGGTACAGTGGCGTGGGAGGCTGGTTATAAGATCCTCCAGTATTCAGGAGAAATGAGTGTGGAGATGGTAGGTTTTAGATTTGATACACTCCATAAACATTTCAGTAACATGGGACTCCTTAACGGGTCCGGGATACTGGGAAAGAAAGAGGGATCAGATGGAGCTAAGCTCTTACAGGATGATTATAAAAATTATATCTCTCAGCTCTCTACAAAGTCTGGTTATGTGATTGTTACTCCTGATGATTTTGGGGGCAGAAAGCCAACAGTAGAAGAGCTTGAGACTCTGGCTAAAAAGCTGGGATCAGATATGATTATCATAGATCAGCTTTCTCTTATGACAGATCAGAGGAGAGCGGATACTCCCCGTATTGCTTATAACAATATCTCTGAGGATGCTTTTATGCTGAGTAAGAAACTGGGTAAGCCTGTAATCATGCTGGCTCAGGCAAATAGAGAGGCGGTCAAGAATAAAAAGAAAGGTCAGTCTCCAGAGTTACATGATCTGGCTGAGTCTGATGGAGTAGCACAGAACGCTACCAGAGTAATCTCCCTCTCAGTTATTGACGGGATCTTAAAGCTCTCCATGAAGAAAAACAGATATGGTATCAATAACAAGGATGTAATGGTGATGTGGGATATTAACGCCGGATACATTAAGCCATTACTGGAGAATAAAGAGGGAGAGAAAGGGGAGGCTGAGGATTATGGATTCTAAAAACTCATATGTAGGAAGTATTTTAATGTTTCTCAATATATTTGTCCTGATTGTTGCAATGATCTTGTTAATGATTGTGGGAGGTTATCATCTGTTATTTGAGGAGCCTGAGAGACTTCCTTACAGAGCTGTGGTGTATGACCGGAGCAATAAAGCTATTGTAAGCTATGAGGCTGTATGTGAGGTTAAAGATGGAACATTGTATCTCTATGATGCTACTGAGCTGGAGAGGGAAGATGTGAGCCACTTAGTAGAGTAAAATTAAACTTTTGAAGAATTTTAAAAATCTTTGTCTAAATATTCACCTCTTTTAGGTTATCACTTTATGAGAAGCCTAAGGGAGGTGATTTTAGTTGAAAGATAGATTATGTAGTAAAGATGTAGCTGATCTCATGGAGAAAAGACATGATAACTTGATGAGAACTATCAGAACAGATCTAAAGAACCTTGAAACCCCGGAGAAGTATTATAAAGAGGATACCTACACAGATGGTAAGGGAAAAGTCCGTGAGTGCTTTCAAGTTTCTTTAGATGGCTGTAAGAGGCTCTCTAATAAGCTCAGGGGAGAACTGAAAGAGGAGTTCCTTATTGCTGTAGGCTTAAGGTTAGAAAATGGCACAGAGGGGCAAAATACGAAGCCTGAGAGCGAACCTGAGAAAGAATATACTCTTGAAGAGGCGGCGGCTGAGTTGGGGATCTCAAGGAGGACTCTGGGAAGAAAGATTGATGCCGGAGAGATCCAGACAGAGAAAAGAGAGTATCAACAGATTCTCATAAGAGAGAGATCCATAGTAACAGAGTCAGCTCTTGAGGCATACAGAAAAAGTCTGGAGGTAGAATAAATGTTTAAATGGAAATTGAGAGCTTGTAGAGTACAGGCTGGATTGTATCAGAGAGAAGCGGCTAAGGCTCTTGGGATCTCTGAGGTATCCCTTGTAAATTACGAAAAGGGAAAGAGTAGCCCGGACATGGATTTAGGGCAGAAAATGAGTGAGCTCTATGGAGTCCCTATGGATATGATGGACTTCACAAAAGTAGGTAACAGAGTAATAAAAGACTAAGGGAGGATCTCAGGAATGAGTAAGGATCTGGATGTTAATAAGTTGATGGATAATGTAAAGTCTCTTACTGTAGAGAATGAAAATCTACTGAGGGAGAATGAGGATTATAAGGCTAAGGTTGAAAAGCTGGAGTCTGATATTGAGGGATATAAGAGGAGCTGTGAGGAGCTCTATAAGGATAAACATAAGGTAGAGATTGCTTTAGCGTCTGAAAGAGATAAGTCTAACGCTTACCAGAGAGAAAATGAGATGCTGATGAGAAAAATTGACAGCAGTCTGACAGTTGAGGAGTTATTACGCCACTTGTCAAAAGGTGGAGGTAACAGTGTAATGATTGGAATTAAGTAAAAAGAAAGGAGCCTTACGGCTCCTCTCCCTTAAGCTCAAGTATTCTTTGAGCTATCCCTTTGAGTAGGATTAGATCTTGCTCCTCCAGTTTAACTACTTGCTTAAATAACTCATAAAGTGAGGTATTACTTTCAAGTAGCTTTGCAAGTATCACTGGATCAGATGAGTTAGATTGTTTCTTTTGGTAAGGATCAGACATTAGATCTGTAGTATCAATGTGGAAATAGTTAGCTAACATTTCTATTTTGTCCATTCTTGGAAACATCTTTCCGTTAATCCATTGAGATATTGTGGGGGAGCTGATGTTAAGATCCCTGATTAGATCTTGTTGACGTTTTCCATTGATGCTCATGTAATACTGTAGTGCTTTAGGAAACGCTGATTTAGGATCTGTACTCATATTTTTTCACCCCCTCTCTATCAAGGGATGAGTATATTATACAGTAGAACAAAGAAAAAGTAAAGTTAAACAAAGAAAAAGTTTTGCTAAACTTAAATATTTTTATTGACATCTTTGTTTAACTGAGATATTATGTGTGTTGAGGGGCGGTTTACCCCGTACCTCATATTATTTTACCTAAAATTCTTTGTTAAACAAAGATTGAAACAAAGAATTTTAAATAAAAACAAAATAAGGAGGATGCAGAGATGGAATTAACAACACTCTACAAACAGTACAGAGCCGCAAAGCTGGCGGCAGATCAGGCGGCAAAAGAGGAGGACAAACTCAAGAAAGCCCTCAAGAAAGCAATGGAAGAAGCCGGGGTTAAAAACTACACGGATGAGGACGGTTTTCTCTTTGAGAGAATTGTTCAGAACAGAAAGAGCATGGATGAAAAGGGTGTGCTGGAGAGCCTCAAAGAGAAAGGACTTACTCAGTGTATCAAGACAGTTGAGGCAGTAGATGAGGCTAAGGTACTTGAGGCTATTGAAGCCGGGGAGTATTCCGCTGAGGATCTCCAGAAGTATCTCACAGTCAAAGAGGTTGTGATGTTGAAACTCACAGATCCGGCAAAAGTCAAGAAATGATAACAGTCTGGAATACTCCCATAGCGGCAAGCGTGGAGCAGATCCTCAGGGATCTCAAGCTCATGCTTTTCGCTGAGGGGTTGCTCAGGGATCAAAACAATACCGGATCTGATGTGATGGTTACTTGTCCATTCCACAAGGGAGGGCATGAAAGAAAGCCCTCCTGTGGTGTGAGCCTCAAGGAAAAGATAACGCCGGATAAAACCTATGAGGCTGGTACAGTCCACTGTTACACCTGTGGTTATACCGCTGACCTCCCTACATTTATCAGTGATCTGTTAGGGATGGGAAACCCTATGGAGGGCTTTAAGTGGCTGGTAGGACATTACAACTACTCAGCAAATGACCGGGAAGAGATTCAGTTTAATTTCTTCCGGGGAACTGATGAGGGACAGGTAGCCGCTATGGATGAGGGAGAAGTTGAGGAGTATCACAAGAACCTTTTGAGGAGTTCAAAAGCTCAGAACTATCTCAGAGGGAGATGTATAAGCCGGGATGTGATGGAGATTTACAACTTAGGTTTTGATCCAGCGGATGAGGTGGTCTTATTCCCGGTCTACTCCAGAAAGGGAGATGTGCTCTTTTACAAGAGCCGCTCACTGGTGGGAAAGCACTTCTTTAATGCAAAGGACATAGACAAGACCGCCGCTGTTTACGGGCTCTATCAGACCTTAGAGGCAAAGATCCCGGACAGTACAGAGATCTGGTTAGTGGAGAGTGAGATTGATGCTCTGAGCCTTGTTTCTAAAGGTATTTTAGCGTGGGCTTTCATGGGATCGGATATCTCAGAAAAGCAGATTAAGGAAATGTGTCAGAGCCCTTATAGGAGATTTGTCATAGCTACGGACAATGACGAAGCCGGGAGGAAAGCGGCAAGACGGATAAAAGACAAGCTCATACCTTTAGGCTTTCGCTTTTTTAATCTCAAGTGGCTTACAGATCTCAAGGATGTAAATGAGCTGATTCAGAATTACGGAGATGATTTTGAGGATTATCTCCACAGGTATTAAACAGGAGGAAAACAGGATGAGAACAGGATTATATAAAAGATTAAGCAATGAGGAACTGGTAGAACTGTACAAGGCTGGAGAGTCTGATGCTTTTGAGGCATTACTTAAAAACACTGAGGGACTGAGAGCTACTTTAGCTCAGAGATACTTAAATATTCCGGGTAGTGAGTTTGAGGATCTGATGAGTGAGGGAGCTATAGAGATGCTCTCAGCTATCCAGAATTTTGACAGCAAAAACTACAGCTCCTCTTTTAGTACGTTTTTGTACTCAGCTATCTCTCGTCATTATAACGATATGTTTACAGCGGCAGTTTGTGAAAAAAGAAATCCGGGCTGTTTTGTACAGAGTTATGAACAGGTTAATTCTAACTCAGAATATGAGGAAGATGGGGACAGCTTAGGATCATCTGAGTTTTCTGTAGAGTGTGAAGATTACAGCATGGTAGAGATCAGAGATCTCCTGAGTAGACTCAAGCTCTCAGATAAGGAGAGAGTAGTGGTTAATCTTCTCATGGCTGGAAATAGCAAGCCGGACATTGCCCGGAGGCTTGGAGTAAAGACTCCCTCTGTACATAGCTATGTAAAACGTATTGCAACAAAGATAAATTTATCCGGGGCTTATGCCTAAAAACATCCCTCCTCTCTGGTTAATACTATTTGAAACAAGACAACAGGAGAGGAGGTAACACACATGAGAAAGCGTTTAAATGTTTTACTTGCACTGGTTACAGGAAAGGCTATTGTGATTGCTCAAAGTCCTGAGGAAAAAGTAGCGGATGTGTTAGTAGGAAAGAATGTTTCTAAAAAGTATGCAGTCAGTAGCCTGTATAGCACTTTAAAGGCTATGGCACTGTAAATATAAAAAAAAACAAAAACAGGAGGATACAGGAACAATGGGAAAATCATTAGGAGAGTTAATTAACAACCTGAATCCGTGAAACTGGTTGTTTTATGATGCCAATCCCAAATCGGATTGGCT